>Ga0299906_10001015_pt1 | contig 24543 bp, 24 predicted proteins | sample RVTome_14_FD_200259 | JGI IMG/M metagenome (GOLD analysis project Ga0299906, IMG submission 200259) | Soil microbial communities from uranium-contaminated site in the Upper Colorado River Basin, Wyoming, United States - RVT145D125 (version 2) ...
GGCGGTCATGGCGACGCGGAGGAAGGCCGCGTAGCGACGGAGATCAACACGGGATCACGCACGGATGGATGATGCCGGAACTTTTCCACACCTTGACAGACACGACCCGCCGCAGGAGTTGCTCCCTGTCCATCTTGGGCGCCGCCGCGTATCTGGAGCCGAATACTGCCATCAACGCGTTTTCGAGGCCGTGGTACTGAGAGACACAATGCAGCAGGGCAAAATCACGGGCCATCTCATCGAGTTCCCAGTCGTCATTGCTGAGAGAATCGCCGTACATCTGTTCGACGTCCCCCTCGATTGTGCTGGCGGCTTGAATCTCCGACCACCTGCGACGGATGTCTCGCCGCTCCTGGGCGATGTGCTGACCGACCGCCGTTTGGATGCGGTCGAGGCTCTCCAGGCGAAATCTGAGAGTCTCGCTGAAGATCTGCGGCCACGGCAGCCAGAGGGCGTCACTGAAAGGTCGCGGTGGGGGGATCGGGATCGCCGGCATGTCGTCTCCGAACCAAACAGCCAGGCCGAGGGATGTGGGGCCCGTCGGTCGGGTTCTGGGGGGCACCCGTAAGCTACGTTTGAGCTACAAACTGCTCTGGATGGGGCGGGCTGCCGACCCGAAAGTAACTGAAATCGAAAGTGGAGCTGGGGGGAATTGAACCCCCGGCCTCTAGAGTGCGATTCTAGCGCTCTCCCAACTGAGCTACAGCCCCAAACGCCCTCATGGGGCGCGCTGATGGTCTTAGCGGGCGCCTCGGGGGTGGTCAATCGGCACGGGCGCGCATGTGCTCGCCCAGCCAGCGCAGGCGGGCCATCTGCGGTGCGGGAATGACCCCGTCCTCGCCGCGTGGGCCGACGTTGATCAGCAGGTTGCCGTTCTTGGCGACCACGTCGTCCAGGCAGCCGAGCAGGTCCGCGCGCGACAGGAAGTCCTCTTCCTCAGACGTGCGGTTGTAGCCGAAGCTCTTGTCCATGCCGCGCACGCACTCCCAGGGCCGGTGCTGCGCCTTCGGGTGCACCTCGTACTCCATGATGCGGACGTCGGCGTGCAGGACGGGGGGTGGGGGCAGGGTGCGCCCGCCGCGGAGCCGGAGGCGCGTCACCGCGTCGAAGGCCCAGCGCACCGGGCGCCAGCCGAGGAGCCGGACCGCCTCGCGGGTCGTCCAGCGATCGTTCACCACGCCGTCGGGGACGGCGGCGTAGTAGTCGGTGAACAGCCGCACCAGGTCGGCGCCCGTGCCCGGCCACGAGATGTCGTTCCACAGCATGTCCGGCCGCACCCGCTCGATCAGCTCGCGCACCTGCGCGGCGGCGTAGTCGGCATAGGCGCCGCCCGGCTGCGAGACCAGGAACTCGCTCATGGTGCGCACGGGGCGCTCCTCGAAGCTCCAGTCGATGCCGCCCGAGTAGTAGACGCCGAAGCGCAGCCCGCGGGCGCGCACGGCGGCAGCCAGTTCGCCGACGAGATCGCGGGAACAGGCCCAGCGGGAACGGCGCGGGTGCCGTACGCGCGACGGCCACAGGCAGTAGCCGTCGTGGTGCTTGGTCACCATGACGACGTAGCGCGCTCCGGCGTCCGCGAACGCCTCGGCCCAGGCGTCGGGGTTCCAGTGCGCCAGCCCGCGCTCGAAGTCCTCGCGAAACGCTTCGTACGGCCGGTTGCCGTACGTCGCCCGATGGTGCTCGGCCACCAGGCTGCCCGGCAGCTTCATCGCGTTCTCGTACCACTCGGCGTACGGCGAGTAGGCCATGAAGTCGTGCCAGCGCCTGCGCAGCACCTGCGTGACGTCGAGCTCGCGCTGCGCGAAGCCGGGCACGGAGGCGAGGCCCCAGTGCACGAAGATGCCGAGCTTCGCCTCGCGGTACCATGCCGGTACCTCGCGGGCGCGCAGGCGGCGCAGCAGCTCCGGATCTGGTCGATGGAGAGTCAGGGAGCCGCGTGCGTAGCAGACGGCGCCCCGGGCGGGCCAGCGGTGGGCTCCGTCACCTCCGCCTCGAGGCTGCGCAGCCAGCCGTCGCCGCCGCGCTTCCAGCGCTGCACCGCCGGTCGCGGCGGCATCCGCAGGCGCTGTGCTGCTTCCCGCGCCCGGTGCTCCGCGCGTAGCAGATCTGCTGCAGTGGGTGTTTCGCCGCTCCCATCCGTCGTGGATCCCGCGACGGGAAAGCTCAGGCACAGCACCACGAAACTCATCGCCATCAGTACACGCATGCCCCTTGCTCGAGCAGGAATCGTGCCTACACTGTCGCCATGGGCTGGTTCTTCCTCCTCTTCATCGTCCTGCCCGCCACCGAGCTGGCTCTGCTGATCGAGGTCGGCCGCCGCATCGGGACGATGAACACGCTGCTCCTCATCGTCGTCACCGGTATGGTCGGGGCATCGCTGGCACGCTGGCAGGGCGTCAGCGTGCTCCGCCAGATCCAGCGCGAGACGGCCGAGGGCCGCATGCCGGCGGCGCCGCTCGTCGACGGCATGATCATCCTCATCGCCAGCGCCCTGCTGGTAACGCCCGGCGTGCTCACCGACATCGTGGGCTTTCTCTGCCTGGTGCCGGCCTTTCGCGCCTACGTCCGGGCTACGGCCTGGCGTCGCTTCGAGCGTGCCGCCGCGGAGGGCCGGGTGGTCATGCACCTGCATACGGCCGGCTGGGGCGCGCCGCCACCCGCGCCGCGCGTCTACGACGTCGAGCCGGAAGGCGAGGACGAGCCGCCGTGGCCCCCCCGACTGTCCTGAGAGCGCTGGCGCCGCCTCGCGACCTCAGGCAAGCGTGATCACTCGACAGGAGGTTCCATCATGATTCGATCCATCTTCGCCACGTCGTTCGCGCTCTCGCTCGCGATCGCGGCGACCCCCGTGTGGGCGGCCGATGGTGACGCACCCGTGGCTGCGGGCGCGCAGAGCACCGAGGCGGCGCCCGTGGCCGAGACCGGCGGCTGCATGCCGGGTGGTGGCTGCTGTGGCGGCGGCGAGGGCTGTGCGGCGGCGAAGCCGTCCGAGGACGGCACCCCCGCGCGCGAGTGCCCCTGTCAGCGCCGGCGTCGCCTGCAGGAAAAGGCGAAGCAGCTCAAGTCCGCCGACTGACCTCATGACGACCGATCCGGTCTGCGGCATGACGGTCGACCCCGACCGCTCGCCGCACCACGCCACGCACCGGAACGTCACCTACCATTTCTGCAACCCGCGCTGCCTGGAGCGGTTCGAGAAGTCTCCGGAGACGTTTCTAGACGAGGACACGCCGGGCGCCGCGTCCGCGGGTGCCGATCCGGGCGCGCTCTACACCTGCCCGATGCATCCCGAGGTCGTGCAGCGTGGCCCGGGCGCCTGTCCCGAGTGCGGGATGGCGCTGGAGCCCCTGGAGATCAGTGCGGCCGCGGGTACGTCCAACCCCGAGCTGCAGGACATGACGCGCCGCTTTTGGGTGGCGCTGGCGCACACGCTGCCGCTGTTCGCCATTGGTATGGCCGACATGCTGCCGGGGCGGCCGCTGCACGGCGTCGCCTCCGCCAGCACGCTCGTCTGGCTGCAGCTCGCCTTCGCCACGCCCGTCGTCCTGTGGGCGGGGTGGCCGTTCTTCGCGCGCGGCTGGACGTCGATCCGCACCCGGCGTCTGAACATGTTCACGCTGATCGCCGTCGGTACGGGCGTCGCCTACGTCTACAGCGTCGTCGGCACGCTGGTGCCCGGCCTCTTCCCGGAGGCGGCCCGCACGCACGGCGGTGCCGTCGCGGTCTACTTCGAGGCGGCGGCCGTCATCGTGACGCTGGTGCTCCTCGGCCAAGTGATGGAGTTGCGCGCCCGCAGCCGCACCAGCGGGGCGATCGAGGCGCTGCTCGGCCTCGCCCCAAAGACGGCGCGCCGCCTCGCCGACGACGGCAGCGAACGCGACGTGTCGCTCGAGGACGTACAGGTCGGCGATCGGCTGCGCGTGCGTCCCGGCGAGAAGGTGCCCGTCGACGGCGTGGTGGTGGACGGCACGAGCCGGGTCGACGAGTCGATGGTGACGGGCGAGCCCATGCCGGTGCAGAAGGGCGCCGGCGATCGGCTGACGGGCGGCACCCTGAACGGCACCGGCGGGCTCGTCATGCGTGCCGAGCGCGTCGGACGCGACACGCTGCTGGCGCAGATCGTCCGGATGGTGGGCGCCGCGCAGCGTAGCCGCGCGCCGATCCAGCGTCTCGCCGACGTCGTCTCGGGCTGGTTCGTGCCGGCGGTGCTGCTGACCGCGCTCCTGGCGTTCGGGGTGTGGCTGGCCATCGGTCCGGCGCCGCGCCTCGCCCACGCCGTGATCGTCGGCGTCTCGGTCCTCATCATCGCGTGTCCCTGTGCGCTGGGCCTGGCGACGCCGATGGCGATCATGGTGGGCACGGGACGCGGTGCCGCGGCCGGCGTGCTGGTGAAGAACGCCGAGGCGCTCGAAGCGCTCGAGCACGTCGACACCCTGGTGGTCGACAAGACGGGCACGCTGACCGAGGGCAAGCCGCGCGTCGTGGCGACGCTGGCGGCGGGCGGCTGGACCGAGGCCGACGTGCTACGCCTCGCCGGCAGCGTGGAGCGCGCCAGCGAGCACCCTCTGGCGGCGGCGATCGTGGCGGAGGCGGCGCGCCGCGGCGTGGAACTCGAAGAAGTGGGGGCGTTCGAGAGCCGCACTGGGCTCGGGGTGATCGGATCGGTCGGCGGCCGGTCCGTCGCGCTCGGCAACACGGCGCTCATGAACGAGCTGGGCGCCGATCCGAAGGCCCTCGCCGCACGGGCCGAGGAGCGCCGGCGCGCGGGCGAGACAGTGATCTTCGTCGCGGTGGCCAGTGACGTCGTCGGCCTCGTCGCCGTGGCCGACCCCATCAAGGGGACCACCCCGGAAGCCCTGCAGGCGCTGCGCGCCGCCGGCCTGCGCATCGTCATGCTGACGGGCGACGGCAAGACGACGGCCGAGGCCGTCGCCCGCCGCCTCGGCATCGACGAGGTGCACGCCGACGTGCTGCCCGACGACAAACGGCGCGTGGTCGAACGGCTCGCCGCCGAAGGCCGCACCGTGGCCATGGCCGGCGACGGCGTGAACGACGCCCCCGCCCTGGCGGCCGCGCACGTCGGCGTCGCCATGGGGACGGGGACGGACGTGGCCATGGAGAGCGCCGGCATCACCCTGGTGCGCGGCGACCTGCGTGGCATCGTCCGCGCCCGCCGCCTCTCCCGCGCCACCATGCGCAACGTCCGCCAGAACCTCTTCTTCGCCTTCGTGTACAACGCCCTCGGCGTCCCGCTCGCCGCCGGCGTGCTCTATCCCGTCTTCGGCATGCTGCTGAGCCCCATGTTCGGTGCCGCCGCCATGAGCCTCTCCTCGGTCTCGGTGATTGCCAACGCCCTCCGACTGCGCCACGCGCCACTCTGACGGCGCGTCGGGCGCTACGGCCGTGTCAGGGCCGCGAGGCCCGCTTCGACCGAGACGACCGGCGCATACCCCAGCTCGCGGCGCGCCTTGTCGATGCGCAGCGTGCAGTCGCTCGACATGAGGCAGGCGACGAAGCGGGTGAGGGGTGGCTGGCCGGCGAGGCCGAGCGTCCGCCAGACCGTCTCGAGCACCGTGGCGAGCGCGCGGGCCGCCCAGCCTGGGAGATTGCGGTCCGGCAGCGTGACGCCCGCCGTCGCCGCGTAGCGTGTCATGAAGTCGTGGAAGGTGTGTACCTCGTCGTCGGTGATGAAGTACGCCTCGCCGCCTCCGCCGCGGGCCAGCGCCAGGTCGATGGCGTGCACCAGATTGTGAATGTGGACGGTGGAGGTGCGGGCCCGGCCACCGTCGATCCACATGTAGCGGCCGTCCGCGACCATCTCCTTCGTCGCTTCGAGGATGGTCAAGTCGCCCGGGCCCCAGATGAAGCGCGGGCGCAGTGAGATGGTGGTGAAGCCGCCGGCCGGGTCGTTCGCGGCCAGGACCCGCCGTTCGGCCTCGCCCTTGGTCTCGGAGTAGAGGAACGGCGTGCTCGCCGGGTACGGATGGCGCTCGTCGATGTCGCGCATGTCCTGGCCGGCGAAGAGGACGGCCTCGGTGCCGATGTGGACGAAGCGCCGTACGCCGCCGCGCTTGGCGACGTCGAGGAGCTGCTGCGTCCCCTCCACGTTCGCCGTCCAGAAGTCGTCCCGCGTCCCCCAGGATTCGACGAACGCGGCCGCGTGCACGATCGCGTCGCAGCCGGCCAGATGCTCTTCGGTGACGCTCCCCAGGGCGCAGGTCACCGGCCGGGCCCCCGTGGCCCGCACCCGGTCCGCGCTGGGCGCCGAGCGGGCCATCGCCAGCACCTCGTGGCCACGGGACAAAGCCGTCGCCGCCGCTCCCCCGACGAATCCGGACGCGCCCGTGACGAAGATCTTCATGCGCGGGCACGAGACCAGCGTCAGGGGCGGGCTGTCAAGATCAGCGCGGGCCGAGCACGTAGCCGCCGACGACGAGCAGCGCGAAGGCCAGCGCCACGACCAGCACGACCACGCGCATGCGGCGCCGCTGTTTACGAGTTCCGCGCACGGTTCACCCCCGCTTCTCGAGCAGCAGCGTCTGCAACCCGCGACCGAGTGGGCCCTGCTCGTCCCATAGCCGGCTCTCGGCGACACCGATGCCCGACGGCTCCGGGTAGGTCGCCGATTCCAGGCACACCCATTCGCCGGCCGGCAAGCGGTGCAGGTAGAGCGTGAGGTCCGGGTTGATGAACAGGTAGCCGTCGTTGCGCGACAGGGCCCAACTCACGCCATTGCCGAAGTCCGCCGCCGCCACGACGCGGGCGAGGGGCGAGATCGGTCGTTCCGCCAGCAGCGACACGCGCAGGCGAATCCAGTCGGTGGCAGGGCCCGGGTCGGCGAAGGTGCCGCGCACGAAACGGTGCTCGACCCCGTCCCGGTGAAACGACGTGTAGTGAATGGCGTCGTTCCACGGGGGCTGGCTCGCGACGCCCTCCCTGGGGCCCGGGGGTGGCGGCGCCGGCGGCAGGTCGCTCGGCATGGCAACGTCCGCCACCCGGATGCGCAGCGCCGTGGCGCGGGCCACCTCGACGCCGGCGGCCCAGAGCGTCGCCGCCGCCAGTTGCACCTTGCGTCCCGGGCGCAGCACGCTCGTCTCCACTCGGAGCGGCTCGATCGGCACGGGCCGCAGCAGCTCGACCGTCAGGCGAGCGACCTGCATCGGCTGCGGCGCCTCCACCCGATCCAGGCACTCGGCCAGCAGCGCGGCCGGCGGTCCGCCGTGCTGGGCGTGTCGATCCCAGGGGCCGCGCGTGTAGTCGGTCGGCATGAACCGGTCCCCGTCGGGCACGTAGAGGGCTGGCGTCGGCTCGCTCACGTCACCCGTGCCCCATCGTCATGAGTGCGATCAGCAGGGCACCGGCCAGGAACGGCACCTGCGTCCACGGGCTGAGCCCACGATGACGGTGCAACTGCGGAATGAGATCCGCGCCGCCGATGTAGATGAACATACCGGCGGTCGCCGCCATGAACCAGGACAGGTGCTCCAGGACCATCGGCCCGGCGGCGAAGAAGACCAGCGCGCCGACGACCGCGGTCAGGCCGGACGTGAAGTTCAGCAGCAGCGCTCGCTCCCGTGTGAAGCCGCTGGCGACCAGGATGCCGAAGTCCGCCAGTTCCTGCGGGATCTCGTGAGCGGCGACGGCCAGCGTCGTGGCCAGACCCAGCTCCGGGCTCACCGCGAAGCTGGCGGCGATGGCGATGCCGTCGATGAAGTTGTGCAGGCCGTCGCCGATCAGCACGAGCCAGCCGGAGGAGGCGAGGTGGTGCGTGTGCGGCTCGTCGGAATGCGAGTGGAAGCCGTGCAGGTACCACTCCAGCAGGAAGAAGACGATCATCGCCACCAGAGCGGCGATGAAGACGTTCGCCTCGCCGCGATGGCGCGCGACCGCCTCGGGAATCAGCTCGAGGAACGAGGTGGCGAGCAGGATGCCGGCCGCGAAGCTGAGCAGCGCCAGGTCGAGCCGCTCCGACGGCCGCCGCGCGAAGAGGAGGACGATGCCGGCGAGCGCGAGGACGCTGACGGCGAACGTGGCCACCAGGGCCTGCAGGAAGGGCGGCATCGGGCGCCGGAGTCTTAGTCACGCGCCGGAGGCCGACGCAACCGACCGCTAGCGCGCCAGGTCGCGTGCCATCTCGAGCAGCCGCAGGTCGATGGGCTTGGTCTTGCCCGCGATCTCCTCCAGGGACCTGCCCGCGACTTCGTTGCGGCGCAGTCCGACCAGCATGCCGAAGCGCTCGCGGGCCAGGTGCCAGATCGCGCCGACGCCGAGGCGCGTCGCGAGCAGCCGATCGAAGGCGGTGGGCGTCCCGCCGCGCTGGACGTGCCCGAGGATCGTCGTGCGCACGTCGAAGCCGAGCACCGTCTCCTTGGCCCGCAGGTAGGGGGCGAGGACGCCGGCGTTGTTGCGGGCTCCCTCCGCGACCACCACGAACGCGTGCGACTTGCCGCGCGCGAAGGCCTCCTGCATCAGCGTGGCCACGTCCTCCGGCTCGATCTCCGCCTCGGGAATGACGATCGCCTCCGCGCCGCCGGCGATCCCGAGCATGAGCGCGAGATACCCGCAGTTGCGCCCCATGACCTCGACCAGGAAGCCGCGGTTGAGGGACGACGCCGTGGTGCGCAGCCGGTCGATCGACTCGAGCCCGACGTTGAGCGCGGTGTCCACGCCGATCGTGATGTCGGAGCCGAGCAGGTCGTTGTCGATGGTCGAGGCGATGCCCACGACGGGGAAGCCCGCCGCGTGCAGCGCGTGCGCGCCGGTCTGCGAGCCGTTGCCGCCGATCACGACGAGGGCATCGACTTCGTGGGCCTCGAGCTGTTCGAGGCCGCGGCGGACGCCGGCCTCGGTGGTGAAAGCCTTGCATCGGGCGCTTCCCAGGACGGTGCCGCCCTGTTGAATGATGCCGCCGACGTCCCGGACGCCGAGCGGCCGAAAGCCGCCATCGAGCAGACCTTGGAAGCCGTCCTCGACCCCCCAGCTCGACCACCCCTGTGCATGCGCGGACCGCACGACGGCCCGAATGGCCGCGTTCATGCCCGGCGCGTCCCCCCCACTCGTCAACACTGCGATCTGCCGCATGGGGGGCGTTTACCGTCGCGGCCGGGATCACGCCAGCCGCCCGCGTCTTGCGCCCCCGAAAGACGCGCGTTAGCCATGGCGGCATGGTGCTGCTCGAGAACCGGGACGTGACGCTCGGAACGGCCTGTCCGGACTTCGACCTCCCGACGGTCGATGGCGGGCGCTTCGCGCGCCGCGACGTCACGGGCAAGGCGGCGCTGGTCGTCATGTTCATCTGCAACCACTGTCCGTACGTGCAAGCCGTCGAGGACCGCTACGTGGCGCTCGCACACGAGTACGGGCCGCGGGGCGTCCAGTTCGTGGGGGTGTGCGCGAACGACCCGGCGGGCTACCCCGAGGACGCGCCCCCCCGCCTCCTCGAGCGCTGGCGCGAGAAGCGCTACGGCTTCCCGTACTGCGTCGACGCCACGCAGGCGGTGGCGCGGGCCTTCGACGCCGTGTGCACGCCGGACATCTTCGTCTACGACGCCGGACTGCGGCTCGCGTATCACGGGCGTATCGACGACGACTGGAAGGAACCGGAGAAGGTCAGGCGCCGCGAGTTGGCGGCGGCCCTCGACGCCCTGGTGGCGGGCCGGCGGCCGAGTGACCGCCAGCACCACTCGATCGGCTGCTCGATCAAATGGAAGGACGCCTCGTAAGGCGTCAGACGCTGCGGCGGCGCTCGGCGGCTTCCTGCTCGGCCTTGCAGACGATGCAGAGCGTCGTGACCGGCCGGGCCTTGAGGCGCTCGACGCCGATCTGCTCGCCGCACTCCTCGCAGATGCCGTACGTGTGGTCTTCGATCCGTTCGAGCGCTTCGTCGATCTTGGTGACCAGTTTGCGCTCGCGGTCGCGGATACGCAGCGTGAGGTTGCGATTGCCCTCGAGCGAAGCACGGTCGCTCGGGTCGGGAAACTGCTCCCGACCTTCCCCCATGCCGTTCGCCGTGCGGGATGCCTCGCTCATGAGCTCTTCCTTCCGCTCGTTGAGGAGATCCCTGAACATGCTAAGGTCTCGCTCCCTCATGTCTACCCCAGCCGCACAGCACTACCATCGGAGTCGGCGGCGCGCAACGAGGAAGTGACTACTCGGCACCGTGCGTATCGCGTACTTCGATACCTTCTCGGGCATCAGCGGCGACATGACGATCGGCGCCCTGCTCGACCTCGGCGTACCGCTCGGTGCGATCCAGACGGCGGTCGAAGCGGTGGGCCTGCGGGACGTGACGCTGGCCAGCGAGCGCGTCGATCGGTGCGGCATCGCGGCCACGAAATTCCACGTTCGTGACGGATACGACCACGGGCACCACCTCCACCCGCACCGGCCTTACGCCGAAGTGCGCGACCTGGTGGCCGGCAGTCGGCTCGAGCCCGCCGTGCGGGACCAGGCGCTGTCCGTGTTCGCGCGCCTCGCCGAGGCCGAGGGCGCCGCGCACGGCGTCCCGCCCGAGTCGGTCGAGTTCCACGAGGTCGGCGCCGTCGACGCCATCGTCGACGTCGTGGGCGCCGCGGCGGGCCTGCACCATCTGGGCGTGGAGCGGGCCTGGGTCGGGCCCCTGCCGCTCGGGCAGGGGATGATCCGTGCGGCGCACGGGCCGCTGCCCGTCCCGGGCCCCGCGGTGGTCTCCCTGCTCGCCGGCCGTGCCGTACGCTTCGAGGACGGGGGCGCCGAGCTGGTGACCCCGACGGGCGCGGCGCTGGTGGCGGCGCTCACCGAGGTCGGGCCGGTCCCGGCACTTCGCATCGAGGCGGTGGGGCACGGGGCCGGAACGCGTGAGCTCTCCGACCGGCCGAACCTGCTGCGGCTCGTTCTCGGCACGCCGGTCGTCGAGACCGGGCGCGACGACGTGATCGTCCTCGAGGCGACGATCGACGACATGAGCCCCGAACTCTACGAGCACGTGATCGAGCGGCTGCTGGCCGCGGGCGCGAAGGACGTCTTCCTCACGCCCGTGGTGATGAAGAAGAGTCGGCCCGGCGTCACGCTCTCCGTGCTGGCGGCGCCGGCCGACCGCAATCGGCTGGCGGGCCTCGTCTTCGCGGAGACGTCGACGATCGGGCTGCGGTGGACGCCGTGGACGCGACTCGTCCTGCAGCGCGAGTCGCGCCGCGTCGAGACCGGGTACGGGACCGTGTCGGTCAAGCTGGCGACCGCGCCCGACGGCACGGTGAACGTGGCGCCGGAGCTGGACGACTGTCGCCGGGTCGCCGCCGCCCGCGGGGTGCCGCTCAAGGTGGTGCACCAGGCGGCCGTGGCGGCCGTCGTGCGAGGACGGTGAGGCGATGCTGCGCCGGGCCTTGCTCGGTATCCTGGGGATCACGGTCGTGGCGGGCGGGCTGGCCTGGTATTTCCAGAGCACGCTGATCGGCGTCGTCGCGCAGCGCGGGCTCGCGAATCTGGGCGCGCGCGACGAGGCGGCCGGCGATCTCGACCGGCGTCGCGAGGTCGTGGTTCGCATGAACCGCCAGCTTCTCATGGCGCCGCCGGCCGACGTTCACGTGCCGGAGCTGTTCGACGTGACCACGCTCATCTCGCCGCGCGTCGCCAGCGGCGAAATCTCGCTGCCCTGGGCGGCGTACGTCTACACGTCCTACCAGCGCGACCTGGTCGCGGAGCGGCCGACGGGCGAACCGCGGCGGAGCGAGGACGAGATCCGCGCGTCCGTGCAGCACTACGTCGAGTTCTATGCCCTGCAGAAGCGGCCCGACGTTCCCGGGATTCGGGTGCGCGACCTCTTCGGGACGAACGACGAGGACGTGGTCACGCTCGAGGAGATCGAGGCCGCCGAGCAGGCCGGCCGCGATCCCGACGAGCTGATTCGCTGACGCGGCCGCGCGTCCCTCACAGGAGCCGGGCGGCGTCGAGTGCCGGTGCGGCCGCGGCGGGGTCCGACAGATGCCCGAGGACGCCCAGACACGGCAGCGCCGTGAGCCGGCGGATCTCCTCGGCGTTGCTCGCGCCGGACTCGTCCGTCTCGGCCTCCGGCTGCGAGAGCACGAAGCCCCGCACCGTGAGGCCGGCCGCCGCTGCCACGCGCGCCGTGAGCGCGGCGTGGTTCACGGTGCCGAGTCGGTTCGCGGCCACGATGAGGATGGGTAGGGCGCAGGTCGCGGCGAGGTCGGCGAACGTCGTCGAGCCGTCGATCGGCACGAGCAGCCCGCCCGCGCCTTCGATGAGCAGCACGTCGGCGGCGGCGGCCCGCTCGCGCACGAGGCGGACGAGCAGGTCGACGTCGATGCGCCGATTCTCCGCGCGCGCCGCGACCGCAGGGGCCAGGGGGGCCCGGAAGCGATACGGGCAGATCGTGTCGAGCGGCGCGGTGTCGGCTGCGGCAGTCCGCAGGCGTACGGCGTCCTCGGGTTCGCCGTCGACGCCGGTCTCGACGGGCTTCATGACCGACACGCGCCGGCCGCGGGCCCGCAGGGCGTGCGCGATCGCGCAGGTGACGAAGGTCTTGCCGACCCCGGTGTCGGTGCCGGTGACGAGGAGCGTTCTCACGACGCGGTGACCTCGACGATCGCGTCGCGCACGACGTCGATCAGCCGGTCGAGGTCGCTCCCCCCGATGGCGAGGGGCGGCATGAGGATGATCGTCGCGCCGAGCGGGCGGATGATGACGCCGCGGGCGCGCGCCGCGACGACGACGCGGTGTCCGATGCGCTCGGCGGGTGCGTAGGGCGCGCGGGTGGCGCGGTCCTTCACCAGCTCGATGCCGACCATCACCCCATGCTGGCGGACGTCGCCGACGTGGGCGAGCGGCGCCACGTCGCTGGCCAGCCGCAGGCGGAACTGCGCGATGCGCGCCCCGAGCCGGGCGAGCGTGCGCTCCTCGTCGAAGACGCGCAGGCTCGCCAGGGCCACCGCGCAGGCCAGGGCGTTGCCGGTGTAGGTGTGGCCGTGAAAGAAGGCGCGGAACTCCTCGTAGGGCCCGAGGAAGGCCTCGTAGATGCGTTCGGTCGCGAGCGTCGCGGCCAGCGGCAGGTAGCCGCCGCTGATGCCTTTGGCGATGCACAGCAGGTCCGGCGTGATGCCCGCCTGCTCGCACGCGAACATGGTCCCCGTGCGCCCGAAGCCGGTCGCCACCTCGTCGGCGATCAGCAGCGTGTCGTGCGCGTCGGCCAGCTCGCGCAGGCGGCGCAGGTAGGCGGGTGGATGCAGCCACATGCCGGCCGCGCCCTGCACGAGCGGCTCGGCGATGATGGCGGCCAGCGTGTGGCCGTGCTCGGCCAGCGTGCGCTCGGCCTCCGCCATCGCCTCGCCGAGGGCGGATTCGGCGTCGAGGCCGCGCTGCCAGCGAAAGACGTGCGGCGGCGTGAGACGGACCGCCGGCGTCACGGCCCCGGCCAGATGGCGGTGGAAGGTCTCCGACCAGCCGACCCCCACCGCCCCGAGGGTGTCGCCGTGGTACGACTCGGCCAGCGACGCGAAGCGGGTGCGCGGGCTCGCCCCGCGCAGTTGTTGGTACTGCAGCGCCATGCGCAGGGCGGCTTCGACGGCCGTCGCGCCGGCGTCCGAGTAGAAGACGCGCGTCAGCCCGGGCGGCACGAGGCGCACCAGCTCGTGCGCCAGCTCGATGGACGGGATACTCCCGAGGCCCAACAGGGTCGTGTGCGCGACGCGGCCGAGCTGCTCGCGGATGGCGGCGTCGAGGGTCGGGTGCCGGTGGCCGTGCACGTTGCACCACAGGGAGGACACGCCGTCGAGGTACCGCCGGCCGTGCGTGTCGATGAGCGTACAGCCCTCGGCCGCGGCGACGATGAGGGGCTCCTCGGCGACCCACTCGGCCATCTGCGTGAACGGATGCCAGAGATGGGTGTGGTCCCAGCGCGCGAGCGTGGCGGCGTCGGTCATCGCGGGATCCCCGTTTCGCGCGCGGCCTCCGCGAAGGCGAGGAGGGCGTGATCGATCTGTGCGGTCGTGTGGCTGGCCATCGGCGTGACGCGCAGGCGAGCCGTCCCAGGGGGCACGGTGGGCGGGCGGATCGGATGTGCCAGCACCCCCCGGCGTCGCAGCGCCTCGGCCAGCGCGACGGCGGCGCGGTTGTCGCCCACTACGACCGGGACGATGTGGGTGTCGCCGCGGGCGTCGAGACCGAGCGCCCGCAGCCCCGTGCGCAGGCGGTCCGCGTTGGCCCGCAGCCGTGCCCGGCGTTCCGGCTCGCGCGCGACCACGTCGAGGGCCGCCCGTGCGGCGGCGGCCACCGCGGGCGCGAGGCCCGTCGTGAACACGAAGCTGCGTGCCCGGTTGACGACGAGGTCGACGAGCGGGCGCGAGCCGGCGATGTAGGCGCCCGCCGCGCCGAGCGCCTTGCCGAGCGTGCCCATGTGCACGTCGATCGCGTCGGTCAGGCCTTCGTCCTCGGCGAGGCCGGCGCCGTGCGCGCCCAGGCAGCCCGTCGCGTGTGCCTCGTCGATCATGAGGATGCTGTGGTATTCACGCGCGAGCGCGCTCAGGTCACGGAGCGGCGCGCGGTCCCCATCCATGGAGAACACCGAATCGGTCACGATCAGCCGCCGGCCCGACGGCGGGCTGCCGGCGAGCTGCCGGCGAAGCGTCGCGACGTCGCCATGGGGGTAGACGTGTACCGTGGCCCGCGAGAGGCGGCACCCGTCGATGATGCTCGCATGGTTCAACTCGTCGCTGAACACGTGATCACCCCGGGCGACGAGGGCCCCGATCGTACCGATGTTGGCCTGGTAGCCGCTGGGAAAGACGAGCGCCGCCGCCGTGCCCTTGAAGCGCGCCAGCGCGGCCTCCAGGTCGCCATGCAGGGCGAAATGACCGGCGATGAGACGCGACGAGCCGGCGCCGCATCCCCAGCGGTCCACGGCTTCCCGCGCCGCCGCCCGCAGCGCCGGGTGTCCGGCCAGGCCCAGGTAGTTGTTGGAGGACAGGAGCAGGTGGCGGCGGCCGTCCACCTCGACCTCGGCGTCGCAGCCGCCGTCGAGCGGGACGAGCGCCCGGAGCAGGCCGGCTTCCTCGAGCCCGCGCAGCTCCTCGGCCAGCAGCGAGTCGAGCGACGGCACGCGGGCGTGATGCCGGCGGATCCGGTTCTTGTCAACCGATGGGGGGGCATCGATGGTTGACAAGGTGAAGACGATCTACGTCTGCCAGCAGTGCGGCCAGTCGGCCCCTCGGTGGCTCGGTCAGTGTGCCGGCTGCGAGGCCTGGGGCTCGCTGGTGGAGGAGGTCGTGGCGTCGGCGAAGCCACGGGGGCGGATGCCGGTGAAGGGCGGGGCGTCGGCGCGCCTGGCGGACGTGCGGGCCGGGCAGTCGATCCGCCGCTCGACCGGCCTGGGCGAACTCGACCGGGTGCTCGGCGGCGGGCTGGTGCAGGGATCCGTGGTGCTGATCGGGGGTGATCCGGGCATCGGCAAGTCGACGCTGGCGCTCCAGGCGTGTGGCTCGTTGGCGCGGGCAGGCTGCCGCGTGCTGTACGTGGCGGGGGAGGAGTCGCCCGAGCAGATCCGGATGCGGGCGGACCGTTTGGGCCTGGGCGCCGCCGACATCGTGATCCTGCCGGAGACCGCCACCGAGGTCATCGTCGCGGAGATCGAGCGGCTCCGTCCGGACGCCGCCGTCATCGACTCCATCCAGACCTTGCACACGGCCCAGCTCGCTTCGGCTCCCGGGAGCGTGGCCCAGGTGCGCGAGTCGGCCTCGCTGCTCGTCGGCCACTGCAAGGCGGGCGGCACGGCCTGCTTCGTGATCGGACACGTCACCAAGGAAGGGGCCCTGGCCGGGCCGCGCGTGCTGGAGCACCTCGTGGACACGGTGCTGTACTTCCAGGGAGACGACACGCACGCCCTGCGCGTGCTCCGGGCCGTGAAGAACCGCTTCGGCTCGACGAACGAGGTGGGCGTGTTCGAGATGCGGGAGAATGGGCTCGTCGAGGTGGCCAATCCGTCCGCGGCCTTTCTCGCCGAACGTCCGACCGACGCGCCCGGCTCGGCCGTGTTGGCCACGCTCGAAGGGAGCCGGCCCGTGCTGGTGGAGATCCAGGCCCTCGTCTCCCGCTCGGCGCTGGCCATGCCCCGCCGCACGACCATCGGCGTCGATGCCGGGCGCGTCGCCCTCCTGCTCGCCGTCCTCGAGAAGCGCCTCGGGATGCGACTCTACGATCAGGACGTCTTCCTGAACGTGGCCGGCGGGCTCGCCATCGACGAGCCGGCGGCCGACCTGGCGGTGGTCGCTGCCGTGGCGTCGAGCGTGCAGGGACGCCCGCTCCCGCCCGACGTGGCCCTGTGGGGCGAGGTGGGGCTGACTGGTGAAGTCCGCGGCGTCGCCCGGGCGGAGGTGCGATTGCGGGAAGCCGTGCGCGAGGGGTACCCGCGCTGCATCGTGCCGGCCAGCAACGTGCAGGGCCTGGCGCGGGTCGAGGGCGCCCAGCCGGTGGGCGTGCGCACCCTGGCCGAACTCTTGGACGTGCTCGCGCTCACCTGACGGCGGCGGGTGCCGGGCGCGGAGCGTCCGCCTCCACCCGCACCAGGAACTCGGCCGTCCGGGCGGCGACGTGCTCGCGCTCGATGTCGAGTGTGACGACGTGCCAGCTCCGTTCGAGGATCTCCGTCTCGAGCCATGCCGAGCCCAGCTCGGCGCGCAGCACGTCCAGCACGGCCACCGGGACGGCCTGGTCGCCGCGGCCGTGCAGGGCGAGGACGGGCTGCCGCACGCGGGGCAGCAGCGGGCGAACCAGGCTCCGGAGCGTCAGGAGCTCCCGGACGGTGGTGAGCGGCACGCGGTCGTAGGCCGGGCTGGCCGCCCGCGCGGCGGGATCCGAGATGCCCCGTCCGCCACGCTTCTGGATGAACGGTAGGAGACGGGGCAGGCCCGGCACGCTGGTGAGCACCCGCAGGAGCGCATGCCGGTTGGCGGTGAGCTCGAGCGCCGGGGCGAAGAGGACGAGCGCGTCGACCAGGTCGGGACGGCGCGCGGCGGCGAGTAACGCCAGCAGGCCGCCCATCGAGAGCCCCGCGATGGCGACGCGCGGTACCTGCCGTCGCAGGCGCTCGGTGGCGGCCATGACCGCCAGGTACCAGTCCTCGAAGGTGGCGCGCGCGAACACGTCGAGCGTCGTGCCGTGCCCGGGAAGCAGCACCCCCTCGACCGCGAAGCCGTGCGTCGCCAGGTGGTCCCCGAGCGGGCGCATCTCCTCGGCCGTCGCGGTGAAGCCGTGCACCAGGACGCAGCCGAGCCGCCGCGTGCCCGCGATCGAGAACGACCCGGTGGCGGCCGGCCGGCCGGGACCCTCAGGAGGCGAGGACGTCGGTCTTGACCTCGAGCTCGCCCACCTGATTGGCGCGGTCCTTCAGCAGGTCGACGTACTCGTCGAACACCTGGCCGCGCTTGCGCTGGAGCAGCGCCTCGTCGAGGGCGGCAGACTCCTGCTCGAAGGCCTTCTGGTCGGCCTCTTTGCGAGCGCGGAGCACGGCGACGATGGCGTCGCGGCCCGCGGTGTAGACTTCGTTCGCGAGCGGCTGCTCCATCCCGAGCCGGAACGTCTCGTCGTGCAGGGCCGGGACGACCCCCAGCTCCGGCATGGCGCGGGTGCGCCGCGTGAAGAAGCCCGTCTCCTTCGCCTCGGAGCCCGCCTCCTCGCATGCCTCGTCGAACCCGACCTCGCGCGCCCGGGCGAGCAGCGCCGTGCCCTTTTCGAGCGCCTTGGCCTGCGCCAGCTCGGCCCGCGCGTCGGCCTCGACGCGCTCCCGGATCTCGTCGAGCGGCGGGACCTGCGGACCCGTGTGCTCCGTCGGCTCGAGGATGTAGACGACGTCATTCTCCTCGACCAGATCGCTGACCTGGCCGACGTCGAGCGCGAAGGCCGCCGCGTTGAAGGCCTCGGCCTGTCCGAGCTCGGGGACGAAGGTGCCCCGCGGGAAGGCCGCCGTCTCCTCGAGCTTCCGGTCGCCGGCCGCCTGTGCGAGCGTCTGGCCGCCGACGATGGCCCGGCGTACCTGATCGGCCTCCCGGCGTGCGATCTCGAGCCCGCGCTCCTTCGAGAGCGTGGCGACGATGGCATCACGGGCCGCGGCCAGGTCCTGCGGGCCGCCCGCGGCGTGATCCTCGACTTGGATGAGGTGGTAGCCGAAGGTGCTCTGGACGACCTCGCTCACGTTCCCCGGCTCCAGGGCGAAGGCGACCTCGTCGAACTCGGGGAACATGCGGCCCCGCCCGGCCCAGCCGAGCTCACCCCCACGGGTGCTCGTGCCCGAGTCGTCGGAGTGCTCCTCGGCCAGGGTCGCGAAATCCTCGCCTGCCCGGATGCGGGCAAGCAGGGCGTCGGCTTCGGTCTTGGCGGCGGCGCGGTCCTCGTCACCGGCGTCCGCCTCGACCCGGATCAGGATGTGGCGTGCCTTCACCTGCTCGGGCTTCGTGAACTCGCCGCCGAGATGGGCCTGGTAGTACCCCTCGATCTGCGACGGGGAGGGGGCCGCGAGGTCGGCGTAGTCGGCGGGCCGGAACGCCAGGTAGCGCACCCGCACGCGCGGCGGTCCCAGGTACCGGTCCTTGTAGTCGGCCAGATAGGCCGCGAGGGCCTCCTCGGAGACCGTCATCTCGTCGTCCAGGTCGGCGGCGGCGATGCGCACGTAGCCGAGGTTCGCCCGCGCGTACTGGAAGCGGAACTCCTCCTCGACCTCGCCCGGGCTCACCCGGACGGCGTCGAGGACCAGGTTGCGCAAGCGCTGCATGAGGATGTCGCGCTGCACCTCGAACTCGAACTCTCCCCGATCGCGCTGGATCTCCAGGATGCGCTCCAGCAACTCCCGGTCGAACTGCCCGTTGCGCTGCAGCTCGGGCATCGCGGTGATGGTGCCCAGCAGCTCCTCCTCGGTGACGCCGAGGCCGAGCCGCTCCGCCTCGTTCTGAATGAGCGTGTCCTGGACGAGGCGTTCCAGCGCCTGGGCCCGGAAGTCGAGCCCGGCGGGTGGGGGGGCCCCCTGGCTGATCTGCTCGAACTGACGCGCCAGCAGGGCGGCCTCGCGATCGAGGTCGGCGCGCGTGATGCGGTCCCCGTAGATGGTGGCGACCACCTCGAGTCGGGAGTCGCCGTAGTTGCCGGCACCCCAGGCGACGAAGGTGAGGGCGAGGAGCCCGTAGATGACCTTGACGCCCACCGAACGGGAGCGGTCTCGGATGGTCTTCAACACGATCGACGGACGGTATCCAAGGGTCGGGCACTTTTCAACTTTAACCATCGGGCGCTCTGGCCCCGTCAGGGAGGTTTCGTTGCCGCCCCCCCGAGATTCTGATAGCTCGGCGCGGTTTCCCGATGATCTTCGACTCGATTCTCGGGCTGTTTTCCAGCGACCTCGCCATCGACCTCGGTACGGCCAACACGCTCGTCTTCGTCAAGGGTGAGGGGATCGTCTGCAACGAGCCTTCGGTGGTGGCGGTGCAGACCGATCCGCGTGGGGGACGCCGGGTGCTGGCGGTGGGCGCCGAGGCCAAGCGGATGCTGGGTCGCACGCCGGGGAGCATCACGGCCATCCGGCCGCTCAAGGACGGGGTGATCGCCGATTTCGACGTCACCGAGGCGATGCTGCGGTACTTCATCGAGAAGATCCACAACCGCAAGCGCCTGGTGCGCCCGCGCATCATCATCTGCGTGCCGTTCGGCGTGACCGAGGTCGAGAAGCGGGCCGTGCGCGAGTCGGCCGAGTCGGCCGGGGCCCGCGAGGTCTACCTGGTCGAGGAGCCCATGGCGGCGGCCATCGGGGCGGGCCTGCCCATCACCGAGCCGACGGGCAACATGATCGTCGACATCGGGGGCGGCACCACCGAGGTGGCCGTCATCTCGCTGGCCGGCATCGTCTTCTCCAAGTCGGTGCGGGTGGGCGGCGACAAGATGGACGAGGCCATCGTCCAGTACATCAAGCGCAAGTACAATCTGCTGGTGGGCGAGCGGACCGCCGAGCTGGTCAAGCTCACCATCGGCTCGGCCTACCCGAGCGACGAGCTGCAAACCATGGAGATCAAGGGCCGCGACTTGGTGGCGGGGGTGCCCAAGACCGTCGAGATCACGGACGAAGAGATTCGCGACTCGCTCCTCGAGCCGGTCAACCAGATCGTCGAAGCCGTGCGCATCGGCCTGGAGCGCACCCCGCCCGAGCTTGCGTCCGACATCGTCGACAAGGGAATCGTCCTGGCTGGCGGCGGGTCGCTGCTGCGCAACCTCGACACCTTGTTGCGCGAGGAGACCGGGCTGCCAGTCATGCTGGCGGACGATCCACTGACGGCCGTGGTGATGGGTGCCGGCAAGGTGTTGGATGAGCTCTCGCTACTCAAGAACATCGCCATCCAGTGACGACACGCGCCCGCCGTGGGCGTAGATGCTGGATTTCCTCCGCCGCCATCGGCTGCTGATCGCCATCGCGGCCTGTCTGCTCGTCTCCGGCGGGTTGGTGATCAGCTCGTACGGCCGCCCCGTTCGGGGCGATCGTCTCGGGCGCGTCTTCGTCGACGTCCTGGCCCCGTTCCAGCGTAGCGCCACCCTGGTGAGCGACACCGTCGCGGACCTTTGGCGGGGCATCACCGGGGTGTTCCGGCTGCGCGACCAGGTGAAGGTGCTGCGCCGGGACCTGCGGGAGCGCAACCGCCAGCTGGCCCATCTGCGCGAGATCCAGCTCGAGAACGAGCGGTTGCGCGAGTTGCTCGCCTTCCGCCGCGAGGTGCGCGGCGACGTCATCACGGCGCGCGTGATCGGGCGCGACGCCCTCGGCGTTTCCCGGGCGCTCATCATCAATCGCGGTACGCTGGACGGTGTGCACAAGGGCGTGGCGGTCCTGGCGCCGGACGGCGTGGTGGGGCACGTGTTCCTCGCGGGACGCCAGGCGGCCCGGGTGCTGCTCGTGACGGACCACAACAGCGGCGTGGACGGACTCGTGCAGCGCACGCGCGCGCGCGGCATCGTCGAAGGGACGGCCAGCGGCGCCTGCGGCTTGAAGTTCGTGAAACGCACCGAGGCGCTGGCGCCGGACGACCTGGTGGTGACGTCCGGCGTCGACGGCATCTTCCCCAAGGGGCTCCCGATCGGCCGGATTGCCTCGATCGACAAGCGCGGGCGGGGCCTCTTTCAGTACGCGACCGTCGAGCCCACGGTGGACTTCGGGGCGCTGGAGGAAGTGCTGGTGATTCGCAGCCCCGCGCCGAGCGAAGACACCGTGCCCGCGGAGGCGCCGTGATGCGCAGCGGCCTCGCCATCGCCGGAGCGGCGCTCGTGGCCATGGTCTTCCAGACGACCGTCTTCCCGCGCTTCGGTTTCGAGAGCCTCATCGTCCCGAACCTCGTCCTGGTGCTGGTCGTTCACCTGGGCCTGCACCATCACGGGGCGAGCGGCGCCGTGGGCGCGTTCCTTCTCGGCTACTTCCTCGACACCTTCGCGGGGACGGCGCTCGGCGTGCACGCCTTCGCGTGCACGGTGGCCTACGGGGCGGTGGTCCTCGTGGCACAGACGGTGTGGGTCGGGGCCGGCGTGCCGGCCGCGTTTCTGGTCTTCGGCGCCGGATGCGTGCATGCGCTCGCGACCGCCACCGTGGGGGCGCTGATGGAGGCCAGTGGCGGTCTGTGGCGGCACGCCCTGCGCTACGGCGTCCTCGACGCGACCGCCGCGGCGTTGCTGAGCCCGTTCGTCTTTCGCTTCCTCGCCTGGGAGAAGCGCCTGCTGGGAGCCGACTGATGGCGGGGGGCCGCTTCCGCGTCGTGCCACGCGAGATTCCGCCGGAGCTGATCTTCCGGCTCACCATCGCTGGCGCGCTGATGGTGGTCGTGGTCGCGTTGCTCGTGGCGCGCCTCTGGTTCCTGCAGGTCGTGGAGGGGTCGCAGATGCGCCTGCTCTCCGAGAACAACCGCATTCGTCTCTGGCGGGTGCCGGCGACGCGGGGGCTCGTCTACGATCGCCACGGCGCGCTCCTCATCGACAACCGGCCGTCCTTCGACATCGTTTTGGTGCCCGAGGACGCCCGGGACCGGGCGGGCACGCTGAGCAACCTCGCTCGCTACCTGGAGGAGGACCGCAGCGAGCTCGACACGCGCATTCGGGCGCCGTCGCGCCGGCCGCCGTATGCCGGCATCGTCGTGGACAGCGACGTGGAGTGGCGTGACGTCGTCGCACTCGAGACCCATCAGCTCGACCTCCCGGGGGTGTCGATCCAGGTGCGGCCACGCCGCTTCTACCCGCGCGGCCCGCTGGCCGCGCATTTGCTCGGCTACGTCGGGGAGGTGAGCGAGCGAGAGTTGGCGGACCGGGACGAGGAGACGGAGCTCCGCGCGGGCGACTACGTGGGCAAAGCGGGGCTCGAACGGGTGTGGGACGAGGAGCTGCGCGGCGTCGTGGGCGGCCAGCAGGTCGAGGTGGACGCGCTCGGCCGCCGGGTCCGAGTCATCCAGGAGGTGCCGGACGTGGCGGGCGACACGCTGGTGCTGACGCTCGACGCCGATCTACAGGACGCGGCCGGTCAGGCGATGGGGGAGCGCCGGGGCTCGTGCGTTGCCCTCGACCCGCGCAACGGCGAGGTGCTCGCCATGGTCTCGCGTCCCGACTACGACCCCAACCTCTTCGCCCGCGGCATTCGACACGCGGAGTGGCAGGGGCTCATCGGCGACGAGTGGCGCCCGCTGACCAACCGGGCCGTGCAGGGGCAATACGCGCCCGGATCCATCTTCAAGGTGGCGGTGGCCGCCGGGCTGCTGGACTCGGGCGTCGTGACCCCGTCGACGGGCTACACGTGCCGCGGCGGCACGCAGCTCGGGAACCGCCTGTTTCGGTGCTGGAAGCGTGGCGGGCACGGCTACGTGAACCTGCACCGCGCCATCGTGCAGTCGTGCGACGTGTTCTTCTACCAGGCGGGACAACGCCTCGGGGTGGACGGCATCGCCGAGTACGCGCAGCGCTTCGGGTTGGGCGCGCCGACGGGGATCGGGATCTCCACCGAGGCCAGCGGCCTCATCCCGACGCGCGCCTGGAAGCAGCGGCGCTTCGGAGCCCCCTGGTACCCGGGCGAGACGCTGCCGGTCGCCATCGGCCAGGGGTACGTCACGGTGACGCCACTGCAGATGGCGAGTATGGTGGCGGTGATCGCCAACGGCGGCGTACACTATCGCCCGCACTACGTGCGGCGCCTGGAGGCGCCCGACGGCACCGTGAGGCGCGAGATCCGGCCCGACGTGATGGGCTACGCGAACATCTCGCCCGACGACCTGGCCGCCGTGCGCCGGGGCATGCGTGACGTCGTGATGGCGCCCGGCGGGACCGGGCGCAACGGGCAGGTGCCGGGCATCGAGGTGGCCGGCAAGACCGGGACCGCGCAGGTCGTCCGCCTCAAGGCCGGGTCGCGCGGCAACGACGGGCCGGAGCGGACGCGCGACCACGCGTGGTTCATCGCCTTTGCCCCCGTCGAGGAGCCGGAAATCGCCGTGGCCTGCCTCGCCGAACACGCGGGCGGCGGCGGCGGCGCGATCGCCGCTCCGATCGTGAGCAAGATTCTGTCACACTACTTCGCGCGCGGGCAGGGCCCCGTCCTGCCGCCGGACCACGAGCAGACACATGCCGATCGATCGACGTCTTCTCACACACTTTGAGTGGGTGCTTCCTGCGCTGGTGATGATCGTCACCGGTATCGGCATCGCGTCCATCTACAGCGCGACGCACGAAGCCGGCGTGGAGGCGCCGTCCCCGCTGGCGATCCGCCAGCTCGCCTACCTGGGCGCGGGGATCGTGCTCATGCTGCTGGCGGTCAGCTTCGACTATCGACGGCTCGATCACCAGGCATTCTGGGTCTACGGCTTCTGCATCGCGCTGCTCGTCGCCGTGCCGCTCTTCGGCGTGATCGGCGGCGGGTCGCGGCGCTGGATTCGCCTCGGGCCCATCTCGATTCAGCCGTCGGAGTTCGTGAAGCTGGGCCTGGTGGTGGTGTTGGCGCGGTGGTTCTCGCGCCTGCCGTCGGTGCGGCTGGACCTCCGCGACGCGGTCCCCGGGTTGCTGCTGGCGGGGCTGCCCGCCGCCATCATCCTGATCCAGCCCGACCTGGGCACGGCCGTGCACGTCGGGCTGATCGCGGTCTCGATGATGCTGGTCGGGGGGGTGCGGGTCCGATGGTTCGCCTTGCTGGCGGCGCCCGTCGTGTTGCTCGCGCCCTTCCTGTGGGGCTTCCTCAAGGAGTACCAGCAGAAGCGCATCTTGATGTTCCTCGACCCCGCGCAGGATCCTCTCGGCGCCGGCTATCACGTCATCCAGTCCAAGATCGCCGTCGGCTCCGGGATGCTCTACGGGAAGGGGTTCCTGCAGGGCACCCAGAACAGCCTGGACTTCCTCCCCGAACAGCACACCGACTTCGTGTTCTCGGTTTTCGCCGAGGAGTGGGGGTTCCTGGGCGCCGTCGTGCTCCTGCTGCTCTACCTGGCCATCATGGTGCGCGGCCTGGTGATCGCGGCGCGGGCGCGTGACCGATTCGGCCTCATGCTGGTGGCCGGCGTGCTCGCGATC
>Ga0299906_10001016_pt1 | contig 24542 bp, 18 predicted proteins | sample RVTome_14_FD_200259 | JGI IMG/M metagenome (GOLD analysis project Ga0299906, IMG submission 200259) | Soil microbial communities from uranium-contaminated site in the Upper Colorado River Basin, Wyoming, United States - RVT145D125 (version 2) ...
CATCGTGTGCGGCTTGTCCATGAGCTTCTCGGAGGGTTTGAGATGGAAGTCGCGTTTGCCACGGAGCCTATCGGTCGAAATCTTCTCGGCCTCGATTTCTTCAACGTCTTCAAAATCGGATTCCAGGATCGGCAGAGCCTGGTGTGCTTTGAGCCCGAGTAACTCGCAAGCCGCCCGCCTTTGGCGGCGCGACGCGAGTAGGCTCTGCCGTTCCGGCGTGTGGTAGACGATCTCCTTTCAATGAACCGCCAAGTTCAAAAGAAAAGGAGAGAATGGACCGTAGGACCGTCAGTCGCACGGCGATTGTCTCACGACGGCTTTCGCGCCCGGAACGTGATCGACCGGACTTTCCCCCGAACTTCCTCGACGTTGCCGAACGCCTCTTCCTGGCCGGCGGCGGCGAGGAAATCGACGTCCTTCAGGATCTCGATCTCCGTGAGACCCGCCCGGCGGACGAGCTCGAAGTAGCGGTCGCGCAGGAGCGCGCCCGAAACACAGCCCACGTAGGCGAGGATGTTCTTCTCGACCGCCTCCGGGAGCTTTCCGTCGAGGACGATATCCGAAATCACCAGCCGTCCGCCCGGCTTCAGGACGCGATAGATCTCGCGGAACACCGCTTCCTTGTCGGGGACGAGGTTGATGACGCAGTTGCTGGTCACGGCGTCCACGGTGCCCTCGGACACGGGGAGAGCCTCGAGTCGACCTTCCCGGAACTCGACGTTCGTGTATCCGCCCTTCACGGCGTTCGCCCGCGCCCGAGAGAGCATCTCCGGGGTCATGTCGACTCCGATGGCGCGTCCTTGGGAGCCGACGAGCCGGGCCGCGAGGAAAACGTCGATGCCCGCGCCGGACCCGAGGTCGAGGACCGTCTCTCCTCGACGAAGCTCGAGGGGCTCGATCGGGGCGCCGCAGCCGAGTCCGAGATTCGCTTCGGCGGGAACGGCGGCGAGGTCGCTCTCCTGATAACCCAGATCTTCCGAGGTGGCGCAGCACGTCGGCTCGCAGCAGCTCGACGTGCCGGTCTGTGCGATGCGTCCGTAGCGTTCTTTTACGATTTCCACCAGGTTATCGTTCTGTTGAGTCATCGAATTTCTCCTTGTTCTATATCGACGAGGTGATCGAAAGCACCGGGACAACAGGTTTCCGTCTCTGCGCGCACGGCCTCGAGGAGCGCCGCCAGGGCATCGAGGGCCTGCTCCCGCGCGCCGGGGGACAGACGATCGAGAACACGCTCCGCGAACTCGTCCTCCATGACTTCGAGGCGGAGGCGAGTACGCCGCCCCTTTTCGGTGAGCTCCACCTGGGCGGCCCGGCCGTCCTCCTCGTCGGACGTTCGCCGGACGAGCCCGGCCTCCTCGAGGCGCGTGAGATTCCGGGTGAGGGTGCTGGGGGCGATACCGAGGAGCTTCCCCAACCGTCCGAGGCGCATGGTCCCTTCCCGCCCTAGGGCTTCCAGGGTCGCGGCCTGGGCCACGGTCATCCCACAGCACTGCACGTCGACGCGCTCCGAGATGGAGAAGCGCCGCAGCAGAGCGGTGAACGAGCTACGGAGCCTTGCCACGTCCGATGCCAGAACCTCGCTCCGGGTCGCTGTTCTCATGGTGCTTGTATCCTACAACAAAGTATTTGTAAGATGCAACAAATAGTCGCGGGTTACAATCGGGCATGGCGGTCACGAAGGCGGCCCTCACCAACTCGGAGGTTGCCGCAATCCTGGACGAGGTCGGGGACATCCTGGAAGCTCAAGGGGCACAGCCTTATAGGGCTCTCGCTTACCACCGGGCGGCTTCGACGGTTCGCGAGCTTTCTTCGTCGATTGGCGACCTGGTCGAGTCCGGTGGAGAGGCGGCCCTCGAATCCCTTCCCGGGATCGGCGAGAACCTCGCACGGCGCATTCTCGAGATCCTCGAGACGGGTCGTCTCCAACTGCTCGAGCGGCTTCGCGGCGAAGCCGAGCCCGAGGCTCTGTTCCGCACCGTGCCGGGGATCGGGCCGAGGCTCGCCTCCGAGATCCACGAACGGCTCGGAATCGAGAGCCTGGAGGAGCTCGAGATGGCGGCGCACGACTCACGCCTCTCGACCGTTCCCGGATTCGGTCCGAGGCGCTTGCGGGCGGTGGAAGAAAGCTTGAAAGCCCGCCTCGGGCGCCGATCGCGACAGAGCCGGGAGACCCGGGTCTCCCGGCCTCCGGTGGCGGAGTTACTCGACGTCGATGAGGAGTACAGGAAGAAGGCCGCCGAGGGAGCTTTGACCCTCATCACTCCCCGCCGCTTCAACCCGAAGGGCGAGAAGTGGCTTCCGATTCTCCACACCCGCCGCGGCGATCGGCACTACACCGCCATCTTCTCGAACACCGCGAGGGCACACGCTCTCGGACGGACCCGCGACTGGGTCGTTCTCTTCCACCACGAGGACGACACCCCGGAGGGCCAGGCGACGGTGGTCACCGAGTACCGCGGCCCGCTCGCGGGACGACGCGTGGTGCGCGGACGAGAGACGGAGACCCTCGATCACTACCGGAGCCGATGACCGGGCGTGTTATTCTCTCGCCGGGAACCCATGGAAGAATCGGATCAAGAAGAATCCGAAAGAGAGCTCTTCGCTCTGACGACTCTCGACGGAGCCGTGAGCTCCGGCGGGACGCTCGCGCCCGAGATGGCGGGTGCGCGGGAGATCGCCGCCGACCCGACCCGCGGGCTCAAGGAGCGTCTCGAAGCTTACGAGGACATCATCGACTCGGAGGTCGGAGACACCAACCTCACCCGGGCGCGCAACATCGAGCGGGAGACGAAGCTCCGTCACTTCTACTTGAAGTTCGAGGGCGGAAACCCGACGGGCACCCAGAAAGACCGCATCGCCTTCGCCCAGGTGATGGACGCCATGCGCCGCGGGTACGATGCGATGACCGTCGCCACCTGCGGGAACTACGGGGCCGCGGCGGCCTTCGCCGCGAGCGCCGCCGGGTTGAAGGTCATGGTCTACATTCCCGAGGACTTCAAGACCAAACGGGTCACGGAAATGGAAGCGCTGGGCGCGTCGATCGTGCGAGTCGGGGGGGACTACGAAGCGGCCGTGCGCGCGAGCCGGCAAGCGGCGGAGCGCCAGGGCCTCTACGACGCCAACGCCGGGGGAGAGAACACTCTTCTGCAGCTTCAGACCTACGGACAAATCGCCGTCGAGATCTTCGACGACCTCCGCGACGCCCCCGCCGCCTGCGCGGTGCCGGTATCGAACGGCACCACCCTCGCCGGGATCTACCACGGGTTTCTGAGTCTCTATCGACGGGGAAAGACCTCTCGCATCCCGAAGATGGTCGCCGGCTCCTCGCACGGGAAGAATCCCATCGTGCGGGCATTCGTGAAGGGTCTATCCCATTGCGAGGACCTGAAGCCCGAGGAGATTCGCGAGACCTCGGTGAACGAGCCTCTGGTGAACTGGCACTCGATCGACGGCGACCTCGCCCTCGACGCGATCTACCGCACTTCGGGGTGGGCGGCGGACGTGACCGACAAGGAGATGCTCGCGACTTCGAAAGCGCTGAAAGACACGGAGGGGCTGAGCGTCCTTCCGGCATCGACCGCGGGGCTCCTGGCTCTCCTCGAGCGGCACAAGGTCGAGCCCCTTCCTTCGGACCGCTACGTCGCGGTCATCACCGGGAGGCGTTCCTGAGATGTCGAGCTTCCTGGAGACTCCCGACGGAAACGCTGTCGTGTACTGCGAGGGCGCTTATCGCACTCCCAACGGCAAGACGGCCCACGGCCTCGTCCGTTTCACCCGGCGGTATCGAGTGGCGGCCGTCATCGACTCCACCACGGTCGGGGAGGACGCGGGAGAAGTCCTGGGGAGCGGTCCCATCGGGCTTCCCATCGTGCCGGACCTCACGGAGGCCCTCGCGGTCGCGCGCGACCGGCAGCTCGACGCGACGCATTTCGTGATCGGCCTCGCCCCAGACGGGGGAAGGCTTTCCGAGAAGGCTCGACTCGACGTGATGGACGCCCTTGGAAGAGGGCTCAACGTGGATTCGGGGCTCCACGACTACCTCAGCGACGATCCCGAGATCGCGGCTCTCGCCCGGGCCCGCGGATGCCGAATCCGCGACGTGCGCAAGCCGCCTCCGATCCGGGATCTCCATTTCTTCAGCGGGAAGATCGACCAGGTGAAGGCGCTCCGTATCGCCGTCCTCGGTACCGACTCCGCCATCGGAAAGAGGACCACTACGGCCATCGTCACCAACGCGCTCGAGGCGAAAGGCGTCTCGTCGGTGATGATAGGAACGGGACAGACCGCCTGGATGCAGGGCGTGCGCTACGGCATCGTCCTCGATTCGCTCGTGAACGACTTCGTCTCGGGAGAGATCGAGCACGCCGTCTGGTCCGCGTGGGAGGAGCAGAAGCCCGAGGTGATTCTCGTCGAGGGGCAGGGGAGTCTCCTGAATCCCGCCTATCCCGGAGGGTTCGAGATTCTGGCCGCGGCGCGGCCGCAGGGGATCATTCTGCAGCACGCCCCCGCGCGGAAGGAGTACGACGGATTTCCCGGCTTTGCCCTCCATCCGCTCTCGACCCAGATCCAGGCGCTGGAGCTGGTCTCGGGAAAGCCGGTCATCGCCATCGCCGTCAACCACGAGAACGTTCCTCGCGAGCGCCTCGATGCTCTGTGCCGGGAGATCTCGGAAGAGAGCGGCCTTCCCGTCACCGACGCTCTCGTCCATGGGCCTGGAGCGCTCGTCGAATCGATTCTCGGGCTCAAGAAGAGGCTATGAACGCCTCGGGCAAGCCGGAGCTCTCGCGGCTCGTCGTCATCGACCGGCTCGAGGTCGGCCCGGTGAAGGTAGAGGGCGATCGCATCGCCGCCTCCTATCGCGTCGGCGAGGACAGCTTCGAGCTCGCGTACAAGTACGAGGAGCCGGTCTTCGACCCGCAGGATCCGGAGGCATCGAACTTGGCGTCCGTGATTCTCGCCCAGGTGGCGCTCAACTACGGTCTCTTTTGCCGCGAGATCGTCTTTCACGGCGACTTCGACGAAGCGGACCGTCGTTTTCTCACGGAGATGGCGGCGAACACCGCACGCGAGATCTACGTGAAGAAAATCCTCGAGCCCAATCCGTTCCTCACCGAGGAAATCACCGGCCTTCCGGCCGAAGTCGAGAAGAGCTATCTCGCGGCCTCACTGGTATTCCCCGCCGGGCGCCCCCGGCAGGTCTCTCGGTGGTCTTCGAGCCCGGAGCGGCACGCGGTGCTTTCGAGTGGAGGCAAGGACAGCCTCGTGACGTTCGGCCTCCTCCGGGAGATCGGAGTCGAGATCCATCCGATCTACGTCAACGAATCGGGGAGACACTGGTTCACGGCTCTCAACGCCTATCGTCACTTCTCCCTTCACGTCCCCAATACCGCGCGGGTCTGGACCAACTCCGATCGGCTCTTCTCGTGGATGCTGCGCCAGCTCCCGTTCGTTCGGAAGGATTTTCAGTCGGTGCGCTCCGACGCTTATCCCATTCGGTTATGGACCGTCGCGGTGTTTCTCTTCGGCGTCCTGCCGCTTCTCCGAAAACGCGGTATCGGTCGCCTTCTCATCGGCGACGAGTTCGACACCACCGAAAGGGCGAGCTACCAGGGGATCACCCACTACAGCGGGCTCTACGATCAGAGCCGCTACTTCGACGACGCGCTCACTCGCTACTTCGGGCGGAAGGGTTACGGGCTTTCGCAGTTCTCGATCTTGAGGCCTTGCTCCGAGATCCTCATCGAGAAGGTCCTCGCGGAGCGCTACCCGGCGCTCCTCGAGTACCAGATGTCCTGTCACGCGACGCACAAGGAAGAAACCACCGTTCGTCCCTGCGGCGCCTGCGAGAAGTGCCGCCGCATCGTGGGGATGCTTCTGGCCGTCGGCCAGGACCCGAAGCGGTGCGGTTTTCGCGAGGAGCAGATCGAAAGCTTGCTGCGCGCGCTCGTCGAGAGCGGGGTCCACCAGGAGCGAGCGGGCGCGGCCCACATGGCGCACCTGCTGCACGAGCGGGGGCGCATCTCCGAGCCTCGATTGGGGAAAGTCCTCGCAAAACCCCAGCCCGAGGTGATGAAGCTGCGCTTCGATCCCGAGCGCTCGCCTCTCAGTGGAATCCCGGCGAGCCTGCGCGAGCCGATCTTCCGAATCCTGCTGGAGCACGCGGAAGAGGCGGTCCAGCGGACGGGTCGCTCGTGGGCTCCTTTCGACGTTATTGGAAGTGCTCACATCCGCGCTCCCTACCATCAGGCCTCTCCGTGAAGATCACCAAGATCGAGGCCTGGCCGGTGGCGATGGACCTCAAGGAGCCCTACACCATCGCCTACGAGACGGTCACCAAGACCACGAACGTCTTCCTCCGCATCGAGACGAATGCCGGCGTCAGCGGTCTCGGTTGCGCCGCCCCCGACGAGGTCGTGACCCACGAGACCGCGGACACGGTGATGAGGGCGCTCACCGACGTCGTCGCCCCGCTCTTCAAGGGATGCGACCCCCTCCGGCGATTGAGCTTGATCATGCGCCTTCGCAAGCAACTTCCTGACGCCCCCTCCGCCCGCGCCGCGGCGGACATGGCGCTTCACGACCTACTCGGAAAAGCGGCGGGTCTTCCCTTGTGGCGCGTCCTCGGCGGCTACCGGCGCTCGATCGCGACCAGCATCACCATCGGGATTCTCGAACAGAGAGAAACGGTCGCGAGAGCCAGGGACTTCGCGGGCCGCGGATTCCGCGCGATCAAGATCAAGGGAGGGCGCGACCACGAGGAGGACGCGGAGAAGGTCTTGAAAGTGCGCGAGGCCGTGGGGCCCCGCATCGAGCTCCGGTTCGACGCGAACCAGGGATACACGGTGGACCAGGCGCTCGCGTTCGTCGAGAAGACCAAGTCGGCGAAGGTGGCGATCCTCGAGCAGCCGACGCCGAAGGAGTCGCCCGATCTCATGGGGCGCATGGTGGCGGAAACCCACGTCGCGATCATGGCCGACGAGAGCCTCATGAGCCTGCGCGACGCGTTCGCTCTCGCAAGGCGCGACTTCACCGACATGGTGAACGTGAAGCTCATGAAGGTGGGCGGGATCGACGAAGCGCTCCAGATCAACGCCGTCGCTCTCTCCGCCCGCCTCGAGGTCATGGTGGGCTGCATGGACGAGTCCGCTCTCGCCATCGCCGCCGGTCTGCACTACGCGCTCGCCCGGCCGAACGTGGCCTACGCCGATCTCGACGGCCATTTCGATCTCATCGAGGACCCGGCGGCGGGCGCGGTCATTCTCCGGAACGGCAGGTTGTTTCCAACGGGAGGCGACGGTCTCGGGTTCGAGCTGAGGTGATCCACAAGGCTTTGGTAACGAGGTCCGCGCCACGGTCGGCCGTACCGCCGCCGCCGCCGCCGACGGGTGAGAACTAGACGCACTCGCGTGGAACGGAGACCGACCACGTCCTGTGGTAGACCCTTCGGTCGCCCTCGAAGCCTTCGAGCTCTGCCTCCAGGTGGAAGTCGCTCGAGTCCGAGACCATCCGGGTGCGGGTGCGGACGCGGGTGGACCAGGAGTCGCGGCGAAAGACGGCGTCGTGAAGAATCTCGGCCGTCGCCGACAGGGGGTCGGACTCCGAAATCGAGAACTCCTCGACGGCCGAGTGGCCGTGCTCGATCTTCGTGTCTTCGATTCGGGTGAGGGCGGGCCCGTCGCCAGCGATCTCCGTCGACAGCCGATACACGATCTCGCCGGCGGCGCCGGAGGCGACGCTCTTCACCGTCGTGCCCTCCTGGAGCTCGGTAGTCGCGAGCTCGGGAGCGCTCTCGGGCTCCTCGAACGGCCGAAGCCGTGCGTCCTCGTTGCCGGCAGGGCGAACGGGAACGAGAAGGCGGCTTCCTCGGGTGTAGAGGGTCAGGCGGACGCGCGACGGCGCCGGCCAGGCGATGGGCCAATAGGCCGTGGAGAGCGCAAGACGGATCCGGTGGCCGGGCAGGAACGCATAGGCCGCGTGGTTGCAGCGGACCGCGATGTCGTAGGGCTCGCCCGGGACGAGCGGCTCCGGCGCTTCGTGGCTCGCACGGTGCGTCAGGTTGAGTAGAGCGTAGCTGACGCGGGCCGAGAGGCCGTCCGGAAAAACGTCTTCGATCCTGACGGCGATGAGCCCGCCGGGGGAGTCGGAAGCGAGCTTCAGGCGGAGCTCGCAGGCGCCGAGGATCTCGATGCGTTCGCGAAGAGGCTGGGAGTCGAAGAGAAGCGACCGGAGATCGTCCTCGGCTTGATCGCCGGGCAGCTCCTCCGGAGAGCCGAAGGGACACCAGCTTCCCGCGGCGGAGCCCGTCGCCGGCGGCGACGCGAGACGAAACATCGTAGCCCTTCCTTCCCGCTCCTCGAGCCCCTCCGGTCCGAGGGAATAAACGCGAGTCTCGATTCGTTTCGAGGGCCACTCCGCCTCCGCCACCCAGCGCCCGGGGACGTCCGGTTCCCGTCGCGACGGTGCGACCGGCTCGGGCATGAAGACCCGGTATCGCGGCTCCTCCATGATTCCGTTCTCGCGCCCGAGAAGCCAGCGATCCCACCACCTCAATAGCTCCTGAAGGAATCCGATCGCCGGCCCTGGCGTCGCGAGATGCGGATAGGCGTGGGCCCAGGGACCGACGAGCCCCTTTCGCGGGACCTGAAGCCGCCCGAGAAGTCTCGGGACGGAGTTAGTATAGGCATCGGCCCAACCCCCGACGGCGTAGACCGGGCAGGCGATGGCCTCGTAGTCCTCGGAGACCGACCCATGTTCCCAGTACTCGTCCCGGTGCTGGTGACGAAGCCAGCGCTCGGGGAAGAGGGTCGCGCCCTCTAGCCGTTCCTGCCAGAGCTCCCGCCAGCGCTCGCCCCAGACGCGCGGATCGGGCGGAAGCGCTTGAAGCGTGAAGAGCGCCGAGCCCCAGACCAGGTTCTCGTTGAGGAGGCAGCCGCCCATGTAGTGAGCGTCGTCGGTGTATCGGTCGTCGGACGCGCAGACCGACACCACCGCGCTCAGTCCCTCCGGTCGCTTCGCGGCCGCCTGGAGGGCATTGAAGCCGCCCCACGAGATCCCCATCATGCCGACGTTTCCCGAGCACCACGGCTGGGCTCGGATCCAACCGATGACCTCGAGAGCGTCCTCGATCTCCTGCCGGTGATACTCGTCGAGAAGGACTCCCTCGGAGTCTCCGGTGCCTCTGAGGTCCACGCGAACCGAGGCGTACCCGTGGCCGGCGAAGTAGCCGTGCATCGGCTGGTCTCGGTCCCGCATGCGGTCTGCCTGTCGGTACGGAAGGAATTCGAGAATCCCCGGCACGGGCGATTCCCGGGCATCGAGGGGAAGCCAGATGCGGGCCGCGAGACGGACGCCGTCGCGCATGGGAATGAGAACGTCCTCGAGAACCGACACCTCGCGGGGGAGAAAGTCCACGATCTTCATGAACCCGGCTATTCTATATACAGGAGAGAGGGAGTACGGTCGGGAGGAAGAAAGTCGTCGTCGTCTTTCCCACCACCTGGGACGAAAAGCACTTCGGCAACGGGAGTGCGCTCGACGGGCGATTCGAAGTGGAGTTGAGGCTTCCTTTCGACCACGAGTGCCGGTGGGACTTCGACGTCCTCGGCTTCATCGAGGAGCAGGTCGCCGCGGGGAAGACCTTCGACGGAGTCTTCAGCTCGAGCGACTACCCCGGCGCCATCGTCGCCGGCGCGATCTCCCGGCGCCTCGGACTTCCGGGCTCCTCCCCGGAGCGCATCCTCGCGAGCTCGCACAAGTACTATTCGCGAATCGCGCAGCGAGAGGCGGTCCCGGACTCGACGCCGTGGTTCCAGCTCGTGGACCCGAAGCGGCCGCGAGGCGGTGTCTCCGAGCTCCGCTTCCCGTGCTTCATCAAGCCGGTGAAGGGAGCGTTTTCCGTCATGTCGCGGAGACTCGACTCCTGGGAAGATGTGGATTCGTTCCTTTCGAGGCCGTCGCTCGCCGGGTTCCTGATCCACTACGTCTTCATGTTCAACCGCCTGATCCGCGGCCTCACCGACCTCGAGCTCGACGGCGGTTACTTCGTCGCCGAAGATCTCCTCAAGGGCCGGCAGGTGACCGTCGAAGGGTACGCCACCGGCAGTTCGGTCGAGGTCCTGGGGATCGTGGACTCGGTCCGCCACGCGGGCACGAGGAGCTTCGTGCGGTTCGACTACCCCTCGTCCCTTTCCCGCCGGGTGCAGGCGCGGATGCGAGAGGTCGCGATCGCCGTCGTTCAATGGCTCGGTTTGAAGCACACCTTGTTCAACATCGAGATGATGTACGACCTGAGGCGGGACCGGGTGTTCATCGTCGAAGTCAATCCGCGCATGTGCGGCCAGTTTGCCGACCTCTATGAGAAGGTCGACGGCAGAAGCGGCTACGACGTGGCCCTCGCGCTCGCGGTCGGCGAGCCGCCGCCCGAAAAGCGCGCGGGAACCGGCTATCGATTCGCCTCGAGCTTTCCCCTTCGGATATTCGAGCCCGCGCGCGTCGTCGAGGCGCCCTCCGCGGAGCAGATCGCCGACATCGAGAGACGGTTCGACGGGACGCGCATCTGGCCGGAGGCGGCGAAGGGGGACCGTCTCGAGGACTTCGAGAGTCTGGAAGACGGCAGGAGCTTTCGCTACGCCGTCGTCAACCTGGCGGCGCCGGATCGAGAAAGCCTGTTTCAGCGATTCGAAGTGGTGAGGCACGCCCTGGGATATCATTTCGAGCCCTTGTAGTCCCATAAGGTCTACAACGCGTTTTTCCCGGCTCTGCCGGGGGCGTCTCATCAACTCGACCCCGGTGCGATGAGCGCCGACGAGAACGACCCGGTCGCCAACTGGTGCAACGGCACGGCCGCGTTCGGGCTCGGCGATCTGGGGACGCCCGGAGCGCCGAACGAGAGCTGCCCGCCGTAGCGCGCGACGCTTCTTTGGTCAGAGGCCGACGAAGGACTCTCCCGCCTCGAGGTTCTCGCAAAGGGTGCGGTAGACGACCGCGATTTCCTCGGGAGCCGGGTCCTTCCCGAGGGCCCTTACGATCCTCCGCGAGAGCGGGCCCTCTTCCAGGATCACCCGGAGGTGTGGAGAGTCCAGGCCCTCCGCGTCGGAGAGGGTCTCGAGGAGGTAGAGCCATAGCTCGTTCGCCGTCCCGCTGCGGTCGGGATAACCGAAGAGCCTGAGGTAGTCGTGGTCCCGGATCACGGCTTTTTCTGCGTCCCGTAGAGTGGCGAGGAAGACCTCGACCAGCGCCGCCGTCTCCCAGGAGCATTGATGCCCGTAGTCCGAGAAGGTCTCGGACACGAGCGCCTTCAAGACCGCGGCGGTGGCGGCGGCGATGGCGACGTCGGCCGCCGGGCACTCCTGGGCGTCGACGACGCGAATCTCGAGAGCCCCCTTGTCGAACTTGGGAATGGCTCCTCGAGCGTTGAGCCAGGGATGTCGGAGGGTTCCCACCGGGTCGTGGGGGGCGAGCTCGCGGTACATCTCCTGGTAGATCCTCTGCTCGTACTCCTCGCGGCCGAAGACCCGCTCGGGGATTACCCGGCCGGAGACCGTCGGAAGCTTCTCTCCGTTCGTCCGATAGACCTCGAGCCGCGTGCTCGCGAGAGAGGTCAGCTCTCCCTCGACGACGGGGGAGCTCGCGGCGAGCGCGGCGAGGACCGGCAAAAGCACGCGGGTCGCGGCGTGAAGCCGGCCGAACTCGTCGTCGTTTCCGAACGAGAGGTTGAGCTGCGCGCTCTGGAGGTTCGCCCAGCCGTGCCTCCGGCAGTCGAAGACTCGGTCGAACGCTTCGTAGACCTCCCGGCCCTCGTGTGGCCAGAGGCGGGTCTCGTCGCGAGGACGCATGAAAGGATGCATCGCGCCCGGCATGAGCATGGCGCCCATGGGCTCGAGGAGAGCGTTCATCCTTCGGACGTGGCCGGAGAAAACGTCTCCCAGGGGAGCGAGCGTGGCCACGGGATCGGTGTTCTTGAGCTCCATCACGTGGAGCACTAGCTCGTTCGACCAGGCGACGGCATCGACCTCGACCTCGTTCGTCACTTCTCCCGCGAGGGCTTCGAGCACCCGGTCGGAGGCGGGCACGATCGAGAGGTCGTCGATCGAGACCAGCATGTACTCGATCTCGATGCCGTAGCCCTCGAAGAGTCGCAGACTCACCTTATGGCTTCTGCCTTCCTTCTTTCGATCCGCTCGAGGAAGACCGACATCACCCGGCGGTAGAGCTCGTCCTTGAGAACTCCGTCCTCGAGGCCCGATTCGACGTTGGGGTTCTCGTTGACCTCCATCACCACGCAGTCGGTTCCCACTTCCTTCAGGTCGACCCCGTAGAAGCCCTCCCCGATGAGGCTCGCGGCGCGGAGCGCCAACTTCACCACTTTCGCGGGGGCGAGCTCGACGGGAAGGGTTTCCGACCGTCCGAAGCGGCTTCCGCCGCCGTTGTCGTCGTGCTTGTAGACCTGCCAGTGGTCGGAAGCCATGTAGTACTTGCAGGCAAAGATGGGACGGCGGTCGATGATCCCGATGCGCCAGTCGAAAGGGGTGGGTAAGAACTCCTGCGCGATCACCAGGTCCGACTCCTCGAAGAACCGCGAGACGGCTGCTTCGAACGCCTCGGCGGCGTCGACCTTGACCACTCCATGCGAGAAGGAGCTGTCGGGTTTCTTCAAGACCAGCGGAAGCCCGAGCTCCCCGGGTATGGTGCCGGCGTTGTCGCGATGGACCACCCGGGTCCGGGGCGTCGGGACCTCGTGCCGGCGCAGGAGCTCCGCGAGAAACACTTTGTTCGTGCATTTGACGATGGACTCGGGGTCGTCGATGACCACCAGCCCCTCGTAGGCGGCGCGGCGCGCGAATCGATAGGTATGGTGGTTGACCTGAGTTGTCTCACGGATGAGCAGGCCGTCGAACTCGGCGACGTGCCCGTAGTCGTCGGGTCCGATCACCTCGGCGCCGAGTCCGAGCTCGTCCGCGGCGCGGACGAACTTGCGGATGGCCCCCTCGTCCGACGGCGGAAAAGACTCGGCGGGATCGAACAGGATGGCGATGTCGTACTTCGTGGGCTTGCGCCGCTTGACCCGGGGGCCTTTTCCCAGGAAGTACTCCTGGGCCACCTGGAGCACGAATTCGCGGTGAGACTCCGGGACCTCGTCCATGCTGATGGGCGCGATGTGCTTCAGGTGCCACTTGCCCATGCGGACGAAGCGCGCGCGCAATAGAGGCGCCTGGAAGAGGTTGAAGATCTCCCGGCTCAAGCGATCGTAGCGGGACGCGAGGTTCCGCCCGAAGTACACGCTGAGAGTGAACTCCTCGCTCTGGATGCGGCTGAGCCCCTTCTGGATCTGACCATCGAGGTCCTCGGACACCATCCGGGCCATGGAGGGTGAGCGCAAGTCCTGGAACGTCGAAATGCTGGGAAGGGGGCGGTGCCCGCGGGCGGCCGCCAGAAGCGTCACGTAGTACCCGATGGACTGGTAGCTGTAGGAGCGGCAGAGGTTGAAGAGCTTCACCCCCTTCATCTCCCCGAACTCGGGCTTCGTCAGGTAGGAGCGGGCCTCGACCACCTCGACGCCGGGAATCGCGAACGGCCAGCTCTTGGGATTGTTGACGACGACCAGCGTGGACACGGGGAGATCAGCTGCGTCCCGGGGCGGGGGATGGGACGCGGCCTCGGCGACTCGGAGGGTCTTCGTTCTGTTCTTGGGTCACGGTCTCTACTGGCATTAGAATCTTAGCACTTTCATGGACGACGGCGAGCAGAAACCTGCGCTTCCGTGGTGGGGCCGATTCGAGCTGGGGGTAGGGGAGCGGGGACTCTGGCACGTCGGCCCGATGAGGTTGAGTCTGACCCGCCAGCGGCAGGAAATTTCCGTCGGTTACCTCCAGAACGCCGACCCGCGCGACGCGCGCTTCTTCGAATGTCCCACCACCGCGATGCTCGAGGGATCCGGCGTCGTTCGAAACCGGTACGCCTTCGCCGAAACGCCGGAACTCGTCTGGGTCCGGCCTGCCCTGGCCGACCGGGCGGTGGTGGTCTATCCCGAAGATCCGTTCCACGTCACCGCGGGAGAAAGCATCACGCTCTTCTGCTCGACCCCCCTCTGGATCCGGGTCGAGGTCGGCGCCAGTCGTCTCGCGCTCATGGAATCCGCGATCGAACGGCCTCCCGACACCTGGATCGGCCCGTCCACCCGGGAGGGGGAGCTGTGCTACGCAACCCAGACCGCGGCCCGGCTCGAGCGGGCTTCCGTCCCCCGGCACCCCCATCGCGCGCTCACGGAGCTCCGGATCCGCAATGCCGCGAGCGATACCCTTCGTCTGGAGCGGGTGAACCTGGCCGTCCCCTACCTTTCGGTCTACGCCGCCCGCGACGGAGGACTCTGGACGGAGTCGGTCGTCCTCGAGCGAACCTCGAGCGCGACCATCGGCCGGCTCCAGATCGGCCATCCGCCGATGCCGAGCGAGGCGGAGAGAATCACGCCCGCCCGCCTGACCTCCGATCCCGGGGGCATTCTGGTGCGGGCCTTCAGCGCGCTCTTCGACTGACCTGCGGAGTCTGGAGAACCAAATGGAGAATTACCTCACCACCGAACAGTTCTACGGCATCGTTCGTGCCGGCATCACCCTGATCCTCGGCATCGCCGCGGCTCACCTCCTCCGCTCCGCCATCGGGAAGGTTCTGGACCACAGGGCCTCCGTGCAAGTCGCCATCCTCGGGCGAAGGGTGGCCTACTACCTGGTGCTCGCGCTGGCCTTCGCGAGCGCGCTCCGGGAACTGGGCCTCGATCTCGGTGTGCTGCTCGGAGCTGCGGGCGTCCTGACGGTCGCGATGGGCTTCGCGGCCCAGACCTCGGCCTCCAACTTGATCAGCGGCCTGTTTCTCATGAGCGAGGGCCCGTTCGTGGTGGGCGAGGTGATCGAGGTCGGGGGGACCACCGGCGAGGTACTTTCGATCGACCTGCTCTCGGTGACTCTTCGGACGTTCGACAACCTCTACGTCCGGGTTCCCAATGAGACCATGGTGAAGGCGCAGATCACGAATCTGACACGACATCCCATCAGGCGCTACGACCTGCAATTGGGCGTGGCCTACGGGTCGAAGATCGGACGGGTGCGGGAGGTGTTGATGGAGGTCGCGAAGACGAACCCGCTCGCTCTTCGCGAACCACGCCCGCTCATCATCTTCCTGGCTTTCGCGGACTCGTCGGTCAACCTCCAGTTCTCGGTCTGGGCCGCCCGCGAAAACTATCTCGATCTCCGCAATAGCCTGGCGGAGGAGGTAAAGGAAGCCTTCGACCGGGAGTCCATCGAGATCCCCTTCCCGCACCGCGTCATCGTCCCCAGACCGACGCCCTCCGGCCCTTCACCAAGAACCTGATCAAGAGTTTAAGGAGGGGAATGTGGAGATGGTGGAGATAGGAAGATAAGAGGGGAAAAACGCTCGGGACAGGAGCCATCGCCTTTATCCCCACAATCCCCTCCTGTCCCCCTTATCCCCCTTGTATTGGTCTTAATTCGACTCGCGGCTTGGAGGAAAGCTGGGGTCGCGGAAGACCTCTGTGCCATCCAGGAGAGTGAGGAGCACTTTCACTCGATGGATCTCCGTCTCCGGAACGTCGAAGAGGTTCTTCTCGAGGACGATCACGTCCGCGCGCTTTCCCGCTTCGAGCGAGCCGGTGAGAGCCTCCTCGTGCTGGAGGTAGGCGCCCCCTCGAGTGTAGGCGGCGAGGAGGGTATCGAGGTCGACGCGCTCCTCGGGGATCCACGAAGGACCGTCCGGGGCGTTCAAGTCTCGGCGGGTCATGGCGACCTGGACCGCGTCCAGGGGATTCATCGAGGAGACGGACCAGTCGCTCCCGGCGGCGAGGACCGCTCCCGAGTCCTTCAGGCTCTTGAGGGGATAGAGCCAGCGGGAGCGGTCGGGTCCGAGCTGCGGCTCCGTGAGGTCCGTGATGTAGGGATCGGCGAAAGCCCAGAGAGGCTGGAAGTTCGCGACCACGCCGAGACTCCGGAAGCGCGGGATGTCGTCGGGATGGAAGAGCTCGATGTGAGAGATGTGATGCCGTGAATCGCGCGGGCCGTTCACCGATCGGGCCTTCTCGAAGGCGTCGAGGGAGGCTCGAATCGCACGATCGCCGATGGCGTGCACCTGGATCTGGAACCCCTCCTTGTCGAGACGAATGACGATGCGGTCGAGTACCTCGGGCGGGAAGTTGAGCTCGCCGCGATGTGCGAGATCGATGTAGGGCTCGAGGAGCGCCGCCGTCCCGGACTCGATGACCCCATCGGCGAAAATCTTCGCGGCGTCCGCCCGGATCCCCTCCGCCTGGTAGCGGGTCCTCATCCGCAGGAGCTCCTCCACCTGGCTTTCATCCTTGGACTCATCCACGGTCAGCGAAACCCGCACCCGGGCGGTAAGCTCTCCGGAACGAGCGAGCGCCGCATAGGCCTCGAGAGCGCGCTCGCCGGCGCTCGCCTCGATGAGCGAGGTGATGCCGAACTCGTTCGCCATTCGGAGCGCGCGCTTCAGGCCCGAGGCGTAGTCCTCTGGCCCGAGCGGCGGCAGATGCTTCGAGACGAGAGCGGAAGCGGATTCGCGGAGAGCCCCGGTGGGCTCGCCGGTCTTCGGGTCGCGTTCGATGCGGCCGTTCGGCGGGTCCGGCGTCGTGGCGTCGATCCCGGCGATGTCGAGGGCGCGGGAGTTCACCCAGGTCGAATGGCCGTCGGCGGAGCCCAGGTACGCCGGCTGGTCCGGCGAGAGCCGGTCGAGCTCCGTTCGATGGGGGTTGGCCCCTGGAAAAAGCGGCAAGTCCCATCCGCCGCCCACGAGCCACTCCTCGTCGGGAGTCCGGGCGGCGCACTCCTCGATGGCCGCGAACAGTCTCTCGCGGGTCGCGAGCCCGTTCAGGTTGCACTGACCGAGCTCGACGCCCCCCGAGACCGGATGGACGTGGGAGTCGTGAAACCCCGGAAGGACCATCCTCCCCTCGAGATCGACGAACCGGGTTTCGGGACCGACGAACCCGTCGACACCGGTGTCCGGTCCCACGAAAACGATGCGACCGTCGTCGATCGCGAGGGCCTCGGCCCAGGTGCGGGCGTCGTCGAGGGTATAGATCCTTCCGTTTTCGAGCACGAGATCCGCGGGCGGGGCCTTGGGCTCGCAAGCCGCGAGACCGAGACAGAGGGCGAGAACGAGGCTCTTCTTCATTCGCCTGGGGCAGTCGTCGTGGTGGTATCCGGGGGGGTGGTGGTCGTGGTCGTCGTCTCGGGGGGCGGGCTCGAGGCCTCGGGCTTGACCACGCGGTCGAGTCTTGGATCCGTGAGGAATGGCTGATACTGCGCAACGCGGAGAGTCACCCGGTCGCCCTTTTCCACCAGGAGATCGATCTCTTCCACTCTTTCGGTAAAGGTCGCGAGGAGGACACCGCCCTCGGTCTCGAGCTTCAAGAGGAGCCGGCCCTCCTCCCGTGATTTGCCGAGCACGACGCTTTCCATCGCTCCCGCGGGGAACAGGGCGTCGGGCACGAGAGACTGCCACCAGCTCGGGGCCACCACGACGGCGATCGCGCCCGCGAGGAATCCGAGAATCAATCCCGGGAAGAACCGGCTGCTTCGTTTGGGCTCGGAGGGCATGGCGTTTCGTTGGATCGTATCACGCGGGACGGGAGACGCCGGCGAGGATCGCAACCACCTCGGGCGGGAGGGACGACAGGCTGTGGCGGAGCTTTCGGCGCCAGTTGCGCCGGTCGACTCTTCCGGGAACGTTCTGAGGCTCCTCCTCGAGCCAGAGGTCTTCGAGGTTGATGGCCACGAGATCGGCGTCGCTTTCGAGGAGGAGTTGGAGCCAGCGGGCAAGGCACTCTCGAGAGATCTCCGAGGGGGCGCCCAGCCCGACGTGCGCGTCGAGAGCGGCGACCGCCGCCGCCCTCGCGCGCGCCAGCTCCCGCGCCTTTTCGCGATCCAGCAACCCCGCCTCGACGCGTTCCTCGAGGTCGCGGCAGAGGCGGAAGCCGGCGAAGGTCGGAGTGTCGTGGGTATTGAAGCTCGCGACGGCGTTCGAAGGCGCGGGGTCGAACGGCCGCTCGGGATTTCCCGTGAGCCGGAACTGGAGAACGTAGATCTCCCGCCAGCGATGCCGGTCGAGGGCGCGGTTCACCGCCTCCGGAACGATGCCCAGGTTCTCCCCGACCAGCTCCGATCGATGGCGGTGCGATTCCAGGTTAAGGACGGCGTAGAGCTCTTCCGCGGGGTAGCGAACGTAGACCCCGTCGCGTTTCTCGAATCCCGAGGGGATCCAGAACTGGCGGTGCATCCCCATGACGTGGTCGATCCGCAGAAGGCCCGCGTGCCGCATCACGTGCGCCAGACATTCCCTCCAGTATCCATGCCCCTCGGCCCCGCTCTTTTCAGGAACGATCGGAGGAAACCCCCAGCTCTGCCCGTCGGGGAAGACCGGGTCGGGCGGAGCACCGACCTCGGCGCCCTGGGCGAAGAGGGAAGGCCTCGACCAGGTGTCGAATCCGAAGCCGTGAACCCCCAGGGGCATGTCGAAGTACAGGCGGACGCCTTTGCGCTCGGCCGCGGCGGCGACGCTCTCGATTTGCTCCTCCGCGAGCGCCTGACCATAGAAATGGTAGAGAAACGCCCCGTCCGCGAAGTCGTCCTTCGGTACTGGCTCCTTCCAGTACGGCCACGGGACCCCGCGCCGTTCGGCGGCTGAGCGGAACCGCGCGTACTCGAGGGCGTCGGGTCGGGTCCGGACAAGATCCTCGAGGAAGCCCGGACGAACGCGAAGCGCTTCCAGTGACATCGCTTCCAGGAGGGGCCGCTTCCAGGCGGTGACGGTGGGATAGTCGACGAGCGGTTCGCGCTTCAAAGTCTCGAGGGTCGAAACGAAATCGGGTCGCGCCCCGTGGCCTCGAACCGCTTCCCATTCCGGGGCAAGCCGGGGATCGACGAAGAGCTCGTTCCAGAACCTCCGGCTCGCGGGCGAGTACGGGCTCGGCTCGTGGGCAAAGGTCGCGAGAAAGGGAAGAGTCGCGGCGAAGCTTCCCCGGTGACGGGAGACGAGCTCGGCGAACCGCGCCAGATCCGAAAAGTCCCCGATGCCGAGCGAGGATTCCGAATGGAGCGCGTAGAGTGGAGCGAAAAGACCCCAACGTCGCGAGCGTTCGGGTTCGGTGCCGCAGTAGGAATGGGCCGGGGCGCTCACCAGCGTGCTCTCGAAGCGGCGTTCGCCCAGAGCGACCTCGAGTCGGTGGTAGCCCGGCGGAAGTCGAGGGAGGAGCGCGAGGCGACGGCGCACGAGACCGCGGCGCACGAAGGCGATGGGAAGCGCCTCGAGATCGATCTCCTCCTCGCGCCGGCTGCCATCCTCGAGGGTGACGCCCACTCTCGCGCGCCCGCTTTCCCCCTCGAGATGCGTCAGCGCCACCGCGGGGGGATAGTCATCCCAGAGCGCGACGACCGGCCGAACCAGACGCCGCGCGCGCTCTTCCCGCCGATTCCGGAGGGCGTCGTCCGCGTCCTCGATCCTTTCGACGGGAGCGCCCAATACCCGCAGAACCGCGAGAAGCGCCTCGGGTCGGGCTCGCGAGAGACCCTCGACTCCGTAGTAACTCGTGAGAACGCCGTAGGCGGCGGCGAGACGTCTCAGGGAATTCACGGTCGGTCCGGGATCCAGAGGGAGAGATCGTCGCCGAGTGCCAGGAACTCGTCGAGCCATTCGCGCGGGCGTGACTCCCGGAGGAGGCGCTTCATCGCGTGGAAGTACAGGTTCTGGACCTTCCAGAGCTCCACCTCGAAGGGCATCGAGTTCGTGAGCCGGACCTTCTTCCGAAGCCGAACGAGCGCTTCGAGATTGTCCGGCGCGTCGAAGAAACGCTGCGCGAGATCCTCGAGACTGCGCCTCGCGGTGAACGCGAGCGTGGGCGCGTCGAGCGAGATGCGCTCCATCGCCGCATCGCGGATGAGGCTTCCGACCTCGCCCTCGTCGACGCTCTCGGCGGCGAGCGCGCGCCTGAGATAGGAGTTGAGCACTACTTCGGCCGCCACCGACAGCGCCCGTGGCGGGGGAACCCCGAGGTCGGCGAGAAAACGCATCGTGGCGCCGTGGTGCTCGTAGAGCCGCCCGAGCGAGGCCTCGGCTTCCTCCAGCGTGCTGCGGAGGAGGCTCGCGACCGCGCGGCGCTGCTCGTCGCCGAAGAGCGACTTCAGATCGTAGGTTTCCGGTCCGAACTCGCGGTCGATGAGCCGGAGAACCCTCTGGGTGTCACCCTTCTCGAACGGTTCCTCGAGCGCTCGCCCGAGCTCCTGGCCGGAGACGGGATCGGGCAGCCGCTTGACACCCGCGGTCACGGTATGTCCTCCGAGGTGGAGCACCGCATAAATCAGGTGCGCGCTCGCCCGGGTGATTCTCGACGTGATGCGGGCGGTCCCGCTGAGAAGCCTCGTCTTGCCGGCCTGTCGCGACAGGGAGTCGGCCCTCTCGACATCGTAGCAGTAGAGGCGCGCCTTCTCGGGATAGGGCTCGAAGAGTCCGCTGATGGCGTAATGGGCCGCCAGGCTCTCGAACGTCGCCTGGCTCGGCTTCACGTTCCGCTCGTAGATCTCCCGGGCGGTCCCCATCTCCGGACGGTTGCTCTTCGCCCGTGCGAGAAGCTCCAGAAGCTCGCGCTCCAGAGACTCGGTCTCGCCGGGGAAGAGGTCCCTCGCGAGCTGCACGGCGCGGCCCGAGTAGCGCAGGATCTGGACGGTCTCGATCCCGGAAACGTCGCTGAAGAACCATCCGCAGCTGGTGTACATGAGCTGCAATTGGCGCTCGAGCTCGAGAAGCTTCAGCGCCCTCACCTGCTCGTCGGGGGAAAGCGGGCCCCGAGCATGCCGGCCGACAAATCGTTCGACGTTGTCGACGCTGCGGTCGAGGATCAGCTGCACGTAGTCCAGGACCGACTTCTCCGGCTGGGTGAAGGTCGCCCCTTCGGCCTGCCGCAGGTGAGGCATGACGCGGAGCTTGAGCCAGTCGAGAGACTCGCGGAGCGGGGCGCGCCATGCCTGGCTCCAGCCGGGTGGGCCTCCCGTCCGACAGCCGCAATTGCTCCGCCACCTTTCGACTCCATGCGCGCAGCTCCAGGACGTCCTCTCGAGGATCTCGACTTCGTGCTCGGGAGGAGACCGCTCGAGAAACGCCCCGTAGTTGGTGAGCGTCGCGAGCGTCTGGGTCTCGATGGCGCGGAGCGCGAACGCGAGCGCCATGTCGCCGTGGGGGTGGTGATGGCCGTACGTCTCGCCGTCGGTCGCGACGTGGCCGAGCCGCGGCCGGCCGTCTTCCCGCGCGATCGAGGCGAGCTTCCGAGCGAGGTTCTCCCCGCGATGAAGGAGCCTTTCGAAAGCGACCGCGCGCGAGGCGGGACCATCGTAGAAGAAAAGCGCGATCGAGCGGCCCGAGGGAAGTCGCTGCCGGTAGGGGACGGTAGGGTCGACCCGCGCCCCGGAGACGTCCTGCCACTCCGTCTCGCCCGATGGGCGCACCCGGGCCGCCTGGCTCGGCGCGAGGACCGTGAACCGGATGTCGTGGGCCGCGAGCGCTTCGAGGGTCTCGACGTCGACCGCCGTCTCCGGGAGCCACATCCCCTCCGGCTTGCGGCCGAACCGGAGCTCGAAATCGCGGATGCCCCAGACCACCTGGATCTCCTTGTCCTCGCGCGAGGCGAGCGGAAGGATGACGTGGTTGTATGCCTGGGCCATTGCCGAGCCGTGGCCCTGGAACCGTTCGCGGCTTTCGCGGTCGGCGTCGATAACGGCGCGATAGACCTCGGGCGCTTTTTCCTCCAGCCAGGAGAGGAGCGTCGGTCCGAAGTCGAAGCTGATGCGGCCGTAGTTATTGATGATGTCGACGATGCGGTCCCGATCGTCGAGGACCCGGGACGCGGTGTTGGGGGCGTAGCACTCGGCGTTGATGCGCTCGTTCCAGTCGTGGTACGGGGCCGCTTCGTCCTGGGGCTCGACCGCTTCGAGCCAGGGATTCTCGCGGGGAGGCTGGTAGAAGTGCCCGTGGATGCAGATGTATTTCATCAAGTCTTCTAACGCGGTCCCTCATGCCACGATCCCGCCGGGCGAAAGGCTTGGAAGAGGGGAATCGAACGCAAAGACGCAAGGACGCAAGGACGCAAAGAAGAATCAGAAGAGGGCAAGTCCTCTTTGCGCCTTTGCGTCTTTGCGTCTTTGCGTTTCAATTCTTGGTTTTCTTCTTCCCGTGCTTCTTGCTCGGCTTGGGCGGTCGCCGATTTGGCGGGCCGAGAGTGAAGAACAGCGCGGCGAGGGCGGGAAGGGTGAGAGAAATGGAGTAGGGGTGTCCGTCCGCGGGGGTCTCCTCCGCGTCGACGCCGCCCAGGTTTCCCTGCCCGCTCCCTCCGTAGTGCTCGCTGTCGCTGTTGAGCTTCTCTTCCCATCGTCCTCCCAGAGGTACTCCGACCCGGTAGTCGTGGTACACCCTGGTACTGAAATTGTAAACGGCGAGAAGCGGTTTCGTCTCGGGGCCGCCTTTCCGGAGAAAGGAGAGAACGCTCTTGCCGTCGTTCTGGCAGTTCACCCACTCGAATCCCGAAGGCAGGCAGTCGCCCATGTGGAGGACGGGGTTGTCGCAGTAGAGGCGATTCAGGTCGCGCACCCAGCTCTGCACCCCTTGATGGTAGGGATAGCCGAGGACGAACCACTCGAGCTCGAGGTCGTGCGACCACTCCGGTCGTACCCCGATCTCGCATCCCATGAACAGGAGCTTCTTTCCCGGTTGGCCCCACATGTAGCCGTAGAGAAGCCTCAGGTTCGCGAACTGCTGCCACTCGTCTCCCGGCATCTTCGCGAGGAGCGAGCCCTTTCCGTGAACCACCTCGTCGTGCGAGAAGGGAAGGGTGAAGTTCTCGGAGAAGGCGTACATCGGACGGAAGGTGATCTTGTCCTGGTGGAACTTCCGGTGCTGAGGAGCTTCCTGGAAGTAGGCGAGGGTGTCGTGCATGAATCCCATGTCCCACTTCATCCCGAATCCCAGTCCACCGACGTACGTGGGGTGAGACACCATGGGCCATGCCGTCGATTCCTCGGCGATGGTCTGGATCGAGGCGTCCCGTTCGTAAGCCATCTTGTTGAATCGCCGCAGGAACTCGATCGCATCCAGGTTCTCGCGGCCGCCGAAACGGTTGGGCTCCCACCCGCCTTCCTTTCTCGAATAGTCGAGGTAGAGCATCGAGGCGACCGCGTCCACGCGGAGCGCGTCCGCGTGGTACCGATCGAGCCAGAAAGCGGCGCTCGAGAGGAGGAAGCTCGAGACCTCGCCCCGGCCGTAGTTGAACTCGAGACTGTCCCAGTCGGGATGGATGCGCTTTCGCGGGTCGGCGTGCTCGTAGAGATAGGTCCCGTCGAAGAAGCCGAGGCCGTGGGCGTCCGAGGGAAAGTGCGAAGGCACCCAGTCGAGGATGACCCCGATACCCGCGCCATGAAGGCGGTCGACGAGGTACATGAAGTCCTGAGGCTCCCCGTAGCGGGCGGTGGGAGCGAAAAAACCCGTCACCTGGTATCCCCAGGACGGGTAGTAGGGATGCTCCATGACGGGAAGAAGCTCGACGTGGGTGAAGCCCATGTCCGCCACGTAGCGAACCAGCTCTTCCGCCTGCTCGCGATACGGGAGGAAGCCTCCTCCGGAGGCCTTCTTCCAGGAGCCGAGGTGGACTTCGTAGATCGACCAGGGAGCGGTGAGCCGATTCGCGTCCGCGCGCTTCTGCATCCATTCGGAATCACTCCATTCGAAGGAGAGATCCCAGACGATCGAGGCGCTCTCGGGCGGCTCCTCCCGGAACAGGGCAAAAGGGTCGCTCTTGTCGACCTCGTAGCCCTGGCCCGAAGGGAAAGGCGAGGAGATCCGATACTTGTATCGCGCCCCCTGACCCACGTCGGGGAGGAAGCCTTCCCAGATTCCGCTCGATTCCGCCAGAGTCAGCGCAGACGCAGTTGGGCTCCAACGGTTGAAGTCTCCCATCACCGAGACGCTCGAGGCATTGGGCGCCCAGACGGCGAAGAAGCATCCCGGCCGTCCCTCGCGGGAACCGAGGTGCGCCCCGAGGCGTTCGTAGAGACGGGAGTGGGTTCCCTCGCGGAAGAGATAGACGTCCTGCTCGGAGAGGCGAGACATGAGCTGAGATAATAGCAGGGTGCTCAAAAGGCATCCGCACCCTGCGCGAGCGGAGCGAGCCCGGACGGGAATCCGGCCGTCCTCCCCGAGCGAGGAGCGAGGGGAGCGAGCCGAGCGAAGAGCGAGGCGCGCACTGAATACGAGAGTTGACAGAGTCGCTCCCCGGAGCGACACTGACCCTTCGGAGGAATCGCGTGAAAAGGACCGAGCGTCACCATCTGAAGCAAGACGAGCTCGTCAGCGGCATCGGGCAGGCGACCCATTGGTTCCAGCAACATCGGGGCAACGTCGTGAACGCGGTGCTCGTCGCCCTGGGAGCGGGGCTGTTGTTGGGTGGGATCTACGTCTACCGCCAGCGCAAGTCCGCGGAG
>Ga0299906_10001017_pt1 | contig 24535 bp, 20 predicted proteins | sample RVTome_14_FD_200259 | JGI IMG/M metagenome (GOLD analysis project Ga0299906, IMG submission 200259) | Soil microbial communities from uranium-contaminated site in the Upper Colorado River Basin, Wyoming, United States - RVT145D125 (version 2) ...
GGGTCAGCCGCTCATCGAACCAGCGCGCCAGTGCCACGCTGATACGTGCATCCGCGCGCCAGGCGCACCAGCCGACGAACACGGCAATGTCACCGCGCGGCGCTCCCGGCGCCGGTGTGGCGATCCGTTCCTCGAAAACAAGACCGTACATCGCGCTCAGGCCGATTCAAGCTCAATTGCTTCGGCCGACAGCACCAGTTCCTCCATCGCGACATCGCCACCGCCCTTGGCTGCCAGCGTCGGGCCGCTGTACTTCATCGGCACCACGCCCCGAAGCTTCCAGTTCTGGACGGCGTTACGCGCCTCATCCAGCAGCGTGACGACGACGTTTTTCTGCGCAGCGACGCCCTCTGTGCGGGTCCGCGTAATCCAATCCCACAGTGACTTGGAGTCGATCACGCCGCGTTTGAGCGTCACATCACCGACCTTGTGGATGCCCGGCACCTTGCGCACGTGGTTCTCACGCTCGTTGCCGTTGCGATATTCGGCAATGGTGATTTCTGTCCCCAGGCCCGAGACGTCGGAAAAACCGCCGAGCATCTCGCCGCCATCGATATTGACCAGGAAATTGAAGGCACCATAAGGATGAGTCCGTTCGGCCATAGCGGTTCTCCTTGGAGTTCACTCATTCGCGGGCATCGGCGGTTTTCTGGCCGATGCGGAAGATCACAAACTCAGCAGGCTTAAGTGCCGCGACACCGATCAGGCAGACGAGCCGGCCGTTATCGAGGTCGTTCTGCGTCATCGTCGAGCGGTCGCAACGCACGAAGAACGCCTCCTCGGGTCGGCTGCCGAGCAGCGCGCCATTGACCCACTCGTTGTAGAGGAAGTCGGAAACCGTGGTGCGGACATTGGCCCACAGCCGCTCGCCGTTCGGCTCGAAAACAGCCCACTGCGTGCCACGGTCGATCGATGCTTCCAGGTAGTTGAAATAGCGCCGCACGTTGACGTATTTCCACTCCGGATCCGAGCTGGCGGTGCGTGCACCCCAGATGCGATAACCGCGGCCGGGGAAGAAGCGCAGGCAGTTCACGCCGAGCGGGTTGAGCATTTCCTGCTCGCCGAAACTGATCTCGCGCTCGAAGCGCAGCGCGCTGCGCACCACTTCGTTGGCTGGCGCCTTGTGCACTCCGCGTTCGATATCGTTCCGCGCGTAGATGCCGCAGATGAAGCCTGACGGGGGCAAGGCGATTTCCTTGGCGATCGCGTCATTTCCGGGCCGCGCGTTGGGATTGGCGATCACGACCCACGGGAAATACAGCGCCGCGTAGCGTGAATCGATCGTTGCCCGCTCCATCCGTGCTGCGCCGGGGTTCTGGCCGTCCCGGGCGTCGAGCACGGCGATGCGATACATGCGTCGGCCTTCGGCGTGCGTGATCAACGCGTTGCGTATTGCCTCGCGCTCGCCGTAGGCACTTGATCCCGGCGCAGCCACGATCGAGATGTCATCGAGGGCAGCCAATGCCTCAAATGCACCTCCATAGGCCGCGGCGGTTGGCTGTAGCCCATCGTTCCCGCCAGTAAGTTCGAAAGAAGCACGGCGCCCGTTAGTTAAAATCGCGTTGGTTGCGGTCGTATCGGCGCCGGTGTTTTGCGCGGCCGGGAACAACGCGTCGAGCAGCTGCCGTGCATTGACGGTGGTGCCGAGACGGATGGCATACAGGTTCTCGATCTGGTCGGCACGCCGAGTCGGCGTCTCGGCCATCACGCGACCGATCCAGCGCGGATGATTGCGATCGTAGCCAAGGTCATCGTAGGCCAGGCCGCCACCATCGGCATCACTCGTAATCACGGCCAGCGTGATCAACGATGCGTTGGTAATGCTGGCCAAGTCGGTGGCAGTGGTCGAGGCGGTGCCGGCCGGGTCGAGAGCGAACCATCGGCCAGTCTGTTTGATCAGGTAACTGAAGCTCGGAGCAGTGCCCGTGCGTGCCAGCGAGCCGTCCGATGCACTCTCGAGCACACGCGCCGGCGCTGGCGCGACGATCTCGCGGGTCTGAATGCCGCGCAGGCGTGGCTGTTCGATGCTCGGCACCGCGCCATTGCCGCAGCGGCCGGCAAACCGCGCGACAAACCGGATGCGGTTGGTATCGTCCTCGGCCGGCAGCGTGCCGGTGGTCGGTGGCATACGCAGATCGGCGCTACTGGCGCGCCCGGAGCTGCCGGTGCGCGGCAGCAGCACTCGCGCGACGTAAAGGCGCGAGCCGCCCTCGTTGAAGTAGGCACGCACCCCGTGGGCCAAGAAGTTTAAAGTCGCTACAGTCGTCGCGTCCGCCGCACCGAAATTCAGGTTCTCCAGGCCGCCGTAGATGCGCTCGAAGTCGGCGAAACTGGACAAAATCTCGGGCAGGTCGGTGGCCGAAGCCACCGGCCCCTTGCGCGTCGGGCCGACAAAAGCCGTAGTGCTGGTGCCCACGCCTTCGATCGATTTCGCGCGGAAACTGGTCTCCTCGACATATACGCCGGGGGCGAGATATTCAGGCACGGTGCACCTCCTTGCCGTAGCGATGAACTTGCGGATTCATGGAAGGTTGATTTGAAGCGGCGTCATGCGCCCGCTTGCAATGACGACGTCGACGGTTCTTCGCAAGAAGCCCGGCCCGGTCGCCTCAGCCAATGCGTCGGTGTCGGGGGGAAAGTCGGCACCGGGCTCGAACACGACCGTGGCCTGCGCGGCCCGCTCACGCACGAAAGCGCTGGGTCCGCCGCTTGGAATGTGGACCGGCACCCCTGGCACAGCGACCACGGCTTCGCCACGCGCGTCGCTCTGGCCACGGCCGAGGGCGCGGGTTGCGTCCCCGGGTTCGTGCACAGTGATAACGCAGCCCGGTACCCCCGCACCGGCGCGTTCGACATGTGCGCGCAGCACCGCCCACGGGGCGGCCAACGGCGCATTCGGTGCCGGATAAAGCGCTACGTCGATCGGGGAGAACAGTGGTGGAAGCACGCCAAGCGCTGCATTGGCAGCGCGCGGCAGGGTAAGCCTCACGCGACGCGATAGCCGGCGTCCGCCGGGATCGTCGATACGCGCAACCACATCGACCGCAGGCGCCACCGCAGTCGGCTCCGGGAACGATGCTTCGTAGGCCGCGAACTCGGCGCGCCGAGCGCCAGGCGCGTGCAATTGATGCAGCACCCACAGGCCGCTGCGGTTGCGCGCCCAGACCTGTCCTTCGCCGCGAACGAGCAGCGGCGCTTCAAGCGCGAGGCGTGTCACTGCATCGATCGGCCGCAACGCTGCCCAGACACGGAACTCGACATCCTCAACGATCACGCGGGCACCTCGTCAGTGAACCGCAGCCGCTGGGCGACTACGTTGCGCGCCTCGTCGTGCTCGATATCGAGCTGCACGACGCGCGCGACGAAGGGAGCTGACAGCCGATACGAAGGCGTGATCGCATCCCAGATGCGCATCATGTCCTCGACCGTCATCTCCGCCGGCGCGAGCTGGATCTGTTCGGCGGCGGTGAAAGCCGCGTCAACGGTGGTAAGCAGCGAACGATCGACTACCGGCAGCTGGTACAACTCTCGCAGGACCCAGGCGAACAGAAGCAGCTCATCACCAGCGGACTCGGCCCAGACGCTAATCAGGAGGTGCACGTCCAGCGGCAGCGGCTCGTTGACACGGCCAGGCCTGACCGGGAAGTGGCGGTTGCGCTGATGTTCATTCACGAGCACGCGATAAGGCCAGATGGTGATGCGGTTGCCGGCCGATTCAGCGCGTTCGCGCACCAGGCCGCCGCTGCCGATCGCCTCGAACGAGCAAGCATGCTCGTTGCGCAGCCCGGCTGGATAGGCACGGTCGAGATAGCGAGCCAGGCCGTCGGCGAGGGAGTGCAGCGCAAATACGTTGGCCATCGACAGATCCCGTCAGCGTTGCACGCTCAGTGCACTGAGCCGTCGGTCGGACGCAGCCGCAGCACCCGCGCGACCCGGCGTTCGAACTCCACCGTGTCGCTGCTGCGCCGGTAGCGTTTCCGCCCGTCGCCGGCGTGGATGCTCTCGATTAACCCTGCTTCGTTCATCCAGTCGAGCGCCTGCTGCACGCGCCTTACATCCATGTCTATCTCCCCGCGCAGCCACCAGCGCGCAATGCCTTCCGCCGTGTCGCTCGCCTGCGGATGCAAACGCAAGTAGCGCACGAGCGCAAATGCGATCCGCGCTTGATCGTCGGGAATGCTCATCGCCCTGGCTGCCGCGCACATCGCAACGATGCGCAAGGCGCGTGCCAGTCGACGACGGGAAGCAACTCCTTGAATTTACAGACACGCCTTCAGGCGTGGTGAGACGGATTTGTCTCACCTGGGGGTTGCTACTGCGGTGCCGCGGTGCGGGCTGGAACGCTCAAAACGCCTGCATGATCGTTTTGTCCATGCAGTGAGACATTTTTGTCCGGCCGTGTGAGCGCGGATGGATTCCGGAATGCAGCCAATTCGGCGGCAAGGTTGACTCGCTGACCGAACTACCGACCGCCGGAACCTCTAGATAGACGAGAAGCCGCACCCACCGTGGCCAACAATGGCCATTTCACATCACGACAGCTCAGGTGATGAGACCTGCACCGATCAGGAAGGCGTCCGTGAAGCGGTCGATGCCGTGCGTGCCGCCGTTCACGATGCGGCGCGCGCTGGCGTAGTCGCCGTATATCAGAGATTCCTTGATCCTGCGCTCCTGGGGCTCGAGAAAAGCCGCCAGCAACTCGCCCGCCACCTTGGGATCCGACGTCAGTTCCGGTTCTCTGACCAATCTATTACCCAGCCCGATCATCTTCCCGTATTTTCCGTAGTTGAATCGCCCGGTAAGCTGTACGTATCCCCGCCCTCGATAACGCTCGCCATCCGGTTTGCCGCGGTTCCCGAGATCGCGCCGGTTGTCGTAGAGATCGAATGGGTGGCCGTTGGGTGAAGTGTTGAAGCGTGACCTGCCCTCGGCAATTGGCTCGAAGCTTTCCGTCTCCGCGCGAATCGTCGCCAGCGCCATGAGAATCATCATCCGGTCATGGAGCCCGGATTTTCTGAGTGCCGCCACTACATAGGGAAGATTGCGCTTGATGTTGCCCAGCGGCGTGTGGGGGAACATCGCCGAGACGACCGCCGGCGTAGCCTGATCGAGCGCTGAGGCCAGCTTGCCCGGCTTCTTGCGCGCCAGCATCCCCGCCGTGCGCGGCCCGACAATGCCATCCGCCAGCAGACCCTCGCTGCGCTGGAAAGCGAGGACAGCGGCTTCGGTTCCCGGTCCGAAAACGCCGTCGATGACGCCGGGGTCGAACCCCCGCGCCTTGAGCAACTTCTGCAGCCGCTTTACCCCAGCACCTCGCGAGCCAATTTCGAGCGTCGGCATGTCAGCTCCTCCTATCGGCAATCGTTGCTTTCGCCTTCGGAAAAAATATCTCAAAGCCGGGCCTGGTGTCATCCCATGCCCTGAGCGACGCACGAATAATGTCGAGCGCATTGGAATTGACGGCCGCGGTTACGCTCGTCAAACCTCTCGATTTGTGAGGTTTGAGCTGCCCGCCTTTGATTTCCTCAAGGTTTGGGGTTGTGCCGGTCCGGACCGCAGCGCAAAATCGTGATGCCGCAATGGGCCTGAGGGATTGGAGCGCGCGCACGTCCGCTCTTCCCCGAACGGCCCGGCCAGATAGCTGAGGCCCCCCGTCACAGTTTATCAGCCGGTTTGCGCAAGCAACAAAACGGGGGTGGCCATGCCCAGCCCCACCGCTCAAGAGCTACTCAACATTCCCGAGATCGCGGGCTTCGTCAAGACTCATCAAGGCGTCGCAGATTTCGCATCTATGAGGAGGCAATGATGGCACGCGGCCGAAGGCGTCTCAGAACATCCGCAGCGAAGCCGGGCGCACGCGCGACGCGCACCTCCTCGGGTGGCGCAGCGCGGATTGCCGGCGTGAAGGAGGCAAACGGATTTCGCTGGAGCAACATGGATATCGAGCGGGCCCTGCTTACTGGCGAGCACGCGGGCATCCTGGAAGACTACTTCGGCTCGCGCGATTACGCCGAGCTGCGCGAGCTCGCCCAGCGCGCGACAGCCACGCGCACGCGTGGCGGCCCGAAGGTTCTGATCCTTCCCGGGATTACGGGATCCCGCCTGGGCCGGGCGAAGCTCATCGATGACACGATCTGGTTCGATCCTGTCGAGATCGCAGCAGGCGGCATCACCAGGCTCGCCATGAATTCAGGCATCACGATCGTGCCGCTCGGCGTGATCCTCCTTTACTACCTGAAGCTGAAGCTTCGCCTGCAGGTGGCGGGTATCGATGCCGAGTACCACGCGTACGACTGGAGGCAAAGCCTCGACACGCTCGGCGCGGAGCTTGCAAGTCGCATACGAACCACTCCTGAGCTGGATGGCGTAAGTCTGGTCTGTCATAGCATGGGCGGGCTCGTTGCGCGAGCGGCGATTACCACGCTTGGCACCGCGCACGGTTCGAGGGTCGCAAAAGTAGTGATGCTGGGGACGCCCAACTTCGGTTCGTTCTCCGCGGTACAGAATATGCGCGGCGTCGGCGATACGCTGAAAAAGCTCGCTTTCCTCGACCTGCGGCACGACGCCGAGGAAATCGTTTCCCGCGTTCTGGCACCCATGCCGGGATTTTGCCAGCTGCTGCCGTCGCCCGAGCGTTTCACGGCGATCGATCTTTTCGACCCGGGCCAGTGGCCTGCATCCGGTCCCCGGCCGGTGCCAGTTGTGCTGCGCCAGGTACCAAAGGTCCTGAAAAAGCTCGCCCCAGCGGACAGCCGGTTCTACCTCATCGCCGGCGTCAACCGGGAGACGATCACTGGCGTGCGCAAGGAAGGCGGCGACTTCGTATACGAGTTTTCCCTGGCCGGCGACGGCACCGTCCCGCTCTCCTTCGCCGAGATCCCCGGCACCAAGGCGACCTACTACATCGAAGAGACCCACGGGAGCCTGCCTAACAACCGCCTCGTCGCACGCGCGGTGGCCGATATTCTCGGCACCGGGAGCACCCGCCTCCTGCCGCAACAGCTCGCGGGAGTGCGTGGTGAAGTGACCCGCGCGGTCTCCGAGTCGGACCTCGCCACGCAGTCACCCTACCCGGGCCGGCGCTCGCGTAACCTCAGCCATCGCGAGCTGCGTGAAATCCTGTCGGAGTTCGTTTCTGCCGAGGCTCGCGACTCCGAGGTCCCTGCGCACCCGGCGGGCGGCCCAGCAGCCGGCGCCGGCGGAGAGTTTGAATACCACTTCGACAGCCTCGTCGTCAGCAGGCGCCGGTCCCACCGCCTGGACGTCCGGATCGCGTTGGGCGACATCGGCGAGATCGACGCCACGACGCTGATAGTCGGGATCTACCGGGAGGTCGCCCCCTCGGGCGCGACCCGGGCGCTCAACGCGCGGCTGGACGGCGCGATTACCGAACTGACCCAGCGGCGGATGTTCAACGGCAACGTCGGAGAAGTGTTCCTGTTGCCAGCAGCCCAGCGGAACCTGCGCGCCGAGATGGTGGCTTTCGTCGGTCTCGGAACCTTTGATACGTTCACGAACGAAGTTCTGAGCGTTGCGGCCGAAAACGCGATCCGGATGCTGATTCTGGGCGGGATCCAGGATGTCGCTACCGTCCTCGTGGGCGGAGCCTCGGGTACCACCGTGCGCTCGAGCCTTGAGAGCCTGCTCGCGGGCTTCGTGAAGGGTCTCAAGGACGCCGACGCCACGCATAAATTCCGCTCGGTCACGTTGTGCGAGGCCTCGCCCGAGCGTTTCGACGAGATCAAGCGCGAGCTCTTTCGTCTGTCGAGCACGGCGCTGTTCGAGGATCTCGAAGTCACGTTCGATGAAATCAGGCTCCCGCCCGCGCTGCCGGCCGCGCCAGCGGGCAGGCTCGGGCCCCCGGCAAAAGACCCGATTTACCTGCTCGTGCGCCACGAGGGCCAGAAATCCGGCGAACTCGATTTCCGGACCTCCGTGCTGGGTGCCGGAGGCAAAGCGACTGTCGTGAGCGGCGTTCGGCGGATAAAGAGGAAGGCGCTCGATGACAAGCTCGATCAGCTCGAGTCGGCCTCGTTCAACTTCCAGAAGGCGCCGGCATTCGGTCGCGCCCTCGCCAACATGGTGGTCTCGGAGGAAGCGCTCTCGGTGCTCGCCGCAATGAAGGACCGTCACGTGGTCGTGGTTCATGACGCTGAATCGTCACGGGTTCCATGGGAGATCCTCGCGACGCATGCGACGCGTACGGATTGGCTCTTCGCCAAGGAGGCGGGTCTCAGCCGGCGCTACGTCGCTGATCACCTCTCGGTCGCGCGATGGCTCGAGGAGCGGCGTCAGGACGCCGTGCTCAACATGCTGCTGGTGGTCAACCCGACGCGCGATCTGCCGGGCGCAGAAAGGGAAGGCAAGCGGATACTGGAGATTCTCGGCGGCGAGCCGGCCGCGCGCATCGACGTGCTGCGTGGCGCGGACGCAACCCGGGCCGCGCTGGAGAAGGCGTTCCGTTCGGGCACGTACGACGTCATTCACTACGCCGGACATGCGTTCTTCGATGCCGCTGATCCCGGCAACAGCGGCATCCTCTGCGCGGGCCAGGTGGTGTTGAGCGGGCGCGATCTCGTCGGGCTCGGCAACGTCCCGGCGCTCGTGTTCTTCAACGCATGCGAGGCCGGGCGTGTCAGGCGGGCGCCGGCCCGCGGGAGTCCCGCTGCACCCACGATGCGGGAACGCATCGACCGGAATGTCGGACTGGCCGAGGCGTTCCTGCGCGGCGGCGTCGCGAACTACGTGGGCACGTACTGGCCGGTCGGAGACGATCCAGCCAAGTTATTCGCGGAACGGTTCTACAAGGGACTCATGAACGGACAGAGCATCGGCGCCGCACTCGTCGCGAGCCGCAAGGCCGTATGGGAGACGGGCTCGGTCGACTGGGCCGACTACATCCACTATGGAAGCCACGACTTCATGCTGAAGATTCGTTGAGGGGCGTGGTGCGCGCTGCGTGGAACAACGCGGAAATACCGGAGGGTGATATGAGCGAACGACCGAAGATCTGCATAGACCGGATCCTTCCGCGAAACCTGATGCGGCTGCAGCCAACGCGGCGCGGCAGAGACGGCGTCACGCGAGCGATCAATCCCCTCGGCACGACATGGATCAATGGCTCGACACTGAATGCGCGGTTCATCGGCGGCAGTGCCGAACAGCGTGCCATTGCGCGCGAGCAAGCGGGCTGGTGGTCTCAGGTGGCCAATCTGAAGTTCCGGTTCAATGATGCCCCTAACGCCGAGATTCGAATCGCTTTCGACGCTGCGGACGGTGCGTGGTCGTATATCGGCACCCAATCCCGGGAAATTCCCTTGAACCAGCCCACCATGAATCTGGGATTCCTCGACGGTGGAACTGCGGCGCATGAGTTCGGACATGCCATCGGGCTCGCCCATGAACATCAGAGCCCTCATGGCGGCATTCTCTGGAACGAGGATGTCGTGATCAGAGAGATGGCGAAGTCGCCAAACTTCTGGGATGCGGAGACTACGCGCCACAACATCCTGCGCAAGTACTCGGTAAGCCAGATCAACGGCACGGCATTCGATCCCGACTCGATCATGCTTTATTTCTTCCCCGCCGAGTGGACGCTGAACGGCATCGGCACCAGCGCGAACGAAGTGCTTTCACGCCTCGACAAGGAATTCGTCGCCGGGGCACGGATGTACCCGCATACGGGCGGCACCACGACCACCGCGAAGGTATTGGAGGTGAACGCGAAACGGCGCACAAAGGCTTCCATCGGCAGGGCCGGCGAAGAGGATATCTTCAGATTCACGGCCGACCGGGACGGTCGCTACGTGGTCGACACCAGAGGCCCGACCGACGTCGTGATGAAGTTGTTTGGCCCCGGCAGCGAGACGGCGCTGATTGCAGAGGATGACGACAGCGGCGTCGACACCAACGCGCGCATCACCGCCAATTTGATCGGGGGCGACTACTTCGTACAGGTAAGGCACTACAACACCCGCAGCGGGATGGGCAACTACTCAGTGAAGGTGCGCCGCGTATAGAGCCTGCGCCGCGGCAAGGAGGTCGCGCAAGCGTCATGTTCGTCACCGTGGGTCGCCGAAAGCGTTCGTTTGAGCGCACCCCGGTTCAGATAGTGGTACGCGAACCGCGCGCAGGAGGAAAACCTAACATTTTGTGAGGTTTGGAAATCACCATCAGCGCCACCGGACTCGGAGACCTTGCGTTGCTCGACCCGAGTGCTATCGTTAAATTGCCCATCCCGAGCAGTCGGTCGCGATATAGATGCTGCAGGCTCCAATAGATTTCTGAACGTCGACGTTTTAATAGGGGAAAAACCATGAAGATAGACGCTCGATTCGCACTCCTGGCGCTGTCTTTCTGGGTCGGAGGAGCCGCTTGTGCGGCCTCGTCACCCGCCGAGCTGCGCGCCTGTGCAGACTTGGTTAAACAGGGTTTTCGCCCGATTGCCGAAGACCGTGCCGATCGCTTTCTCGGGAAGGTCACCAATGACGCGGCGCTTTGCCGTGGCGGAGAAAAGGCCACTCGATACCGAAATACGCCATGGGTTGACTGGTCCAACTACTGGGCGACGGCCGATGAGACCAGCAAGGCGGATGGCAGCGAAGCGCGAACCCTCGTCGGCGAGCATCTCAAGCCGAACGGGCGCGGCATCGACGGCAGCCTGATCGATCTCGAATATCAGCGCATCGAGCTGATCAAGTTCAACCTGTTCGACAACTACACCTACCAAACCTATGTCCAGGGGCTCGGGGGCACGCCCGGGTCGGCGGTGAACCGGTGGGACGAGATGCGCCTGCCCGCGGGGCATCCGAACTATGGGGACGTTGGGGGAGACAAGCCGCAGCAATGCGGGGGCGAGCTGATTCGCTACCGCACCTTGACCGGAATCTGCAACGACATCCGGAACCCCAGGATGGGTTCGACGGGAACCTACTTTTCGCGCAACATGCAGTTCGAATCGACTTATCCGCGCCTCTATGGAAACGAGTTGACAGTCGCGCGCCACAGTGACCCGGTAAACGGCAGGCGCCTCGACCTGCTCAAGCCCGATCCGCAACTCATCAGCCGCGAACTTTTTACCCGCGCCCAGACCCATCCGGAAAAGTGCAACGCGGGCAAAGGCCTGCCGGGCAACGCGTCCGCCTCGCAGTGTGACTACCTGAAAGCGCCCTTCTTCAATGTGCTTGCGGCTTTCTGGATTCAGTTCATGACCCACGACTGGTTCTCGCACACGAACGAGGGTCGCAACAAGCCGGGACTGGTGCCGGTGGGCTGCGGGTCGGAAGCGCAAGCTGCCGGGTGCAGGCCGGGAGATCAGGCCGAGGCGTCGCTGTTTGCCGGAGAAGATCAGCCTGGCAAGTTCTCACATAGAGGGAAGGATTACCTCAAACGCGCACCCAAAGTCACGGCCAACCTCGTGACTGCGTGGTGGGATGCGTCGCAGATTTACGGTCATGATGCCGTCTCGCAAAAGCGCGTCCTGAGGGATCCGCGGGACAAGGCAAAGCTCCTGCAGCCGAACGGCTACCTTCCCCCGATTGAAGAGTGCAAGCCCGATTGCTCGATCCAGCCGCAGTGGAGCGGTCAGGAGCTCGCGGCATTTCCGGACAACTGGAACATCGGCATGAGCTTCTATCACAACCTGTTTGTGCGCGAGCACAACAGCTTCGTCGATGCGTTTCGCAAGCGCCAGCGCGAGACGCCGGACCGCGATTCAGGCCTGCGAAATCCCGGGAATCCCCAAAAGATCATTACCTACGCCGAAGCTTCCGACGAGGAAATCTATCAGGCCGGTCGGCTCGTCGTATCTGCGATGATCGCCAAGATCCACACGATTGAATGGACGACGCAGCTCCTGTACGGCGAACCCCTCTATCGCGGCATGAACGCGAACTGGTTCGGTCTGTTCGACCAGGAGGAAAGCGACGTGTCGGTCGTGCTGCGCAAGATCCTCAACCGCGACGAAAACTGGTTTAGCCGTACCGCCGCGCGTATTACCGCATATCTGGGGCGCGAGGCGACGGGCGATAAGTCGCACGCGTGGTACTCGGTGTTCGCGTCCGGGGCCGGAATATTCGGTCTTGGCGGCAAGCGCGAGCAAGGGGTGTTGTGGTGGAAGCGCGACGCCTGGGATATCCGCAATCCCCAGGACGTGAACGGCGGTGTCAACCATTTCGGTTCGCCGTTCAATTTTCCGGAAGAGTTCACCACGGTCTACCGGTTGCATCCGCTGGTACCCGATTTGATCGAGTTCCGCGAGGTTCGTGAGGCCAATCAGATCAAGACCAAAGTGCCGGTGGTCGAGACCGTTCGCAGCACGGCAACGGCTCATATGCGCACGGGCGGGCTGGCAAACTGGGGTCTGAGCATGGGACGCCAGCGGCTCGGGCTGTTGCACCTGCAGAATCATCCGATGTTCCTGCAAAATCTGGAGATGGCTCATCTGGGTGCGCCGAGCGGCCGGCTCGACATCGTCGCGCTGGATATCATTCGCGACCGCGAGCGCGGCGTGCCCAGGTTCAACGAGTTCCGCCGTCAGATCGGTTTGAAATCCCTGACGAGCTTCGATGACTTTGTGGACGTTCGGCTGCCGGAGTCGTCGCCTGCGCGACAGGCGCAGCAGAAGGTCGTCGAAAAATTGCGCAAGATCTACGGAACGCACAAATGCGACGCGAGCAGGCAGATAACTGCTGCCCAGAAGGACGATCGCGGCAACTATATCAATGACTGCCTGGGACATCCCGATGGCAGCATCGTGGACAACGTCGAGGACGTCGATACGGTGGTCGGCTGGCTCGCCGAATACACCCGCCCGCACGGCTTCGCGATTTCGGAAACCCAGTTCCACATTTTCATCATCAATGCGTCACGGCGGCTGTTCAGCGACCGTTTTTTCACCTCCAGTTTCCGGCCCGAGTTCTACTCTCGCCTTGGTTACGACTGGGTGATCAACAACGGTCCGCTGGATGACTGCCCTTATCCGCTCGAGACCGCCAAGGACGGGAAGAAGGCGTGCAATGAGCCAAGGGAGTCGAATGGCCATAAAGTGCCCGCGTCGCCTTTGAAGCGCATACTGATTCGCAATGTGCCGCCTTTGCGGGACGAGCTGATGCACGTGGTCAACGTGTTCGATCCATGGGCGCGAGACCGCGGTGTCTACTACGCGCTCGACTGGAAGCCGCGCAAAGGCACCGAGTCAGACCCGGCGTTCGGGAATTGATGCAGGCAACCGGGCGGCGGTCATGGCAATGCTGGGCGAAGAGCACGTTGGCCACAACGAGGCGGAAATTACCGATCGCCTGATCACAGCAATCAACCGTGCCAGCCTGCGACGTTACCCTGAAGGGGAAGTGAAGCGATTCAACCAGGCAAAAGGGCTCGGGTGTTTCTCGGCCGACTTTGCGATCGAGCGGAACTTGCCCGAGGAACTTCAGCAGGGCCTGTTCAAAAGCGGGCAGGTCTATGCGGCGCGAATTCGATTTGCCAACGCAAGCGAGACGGACGATTCGAAAAAAGACTTTCGCGGCATGTCGATAAAGCTGACGGGCGTCAAAGGCAAGTCGCTTTGGGGAGCCGACGGCACGCAGGATTTCCTGTTGAACAGCTATCCTGCCTTGTTTGCCGCGACGCCGGCCGATTTCCTGTCATTTGTCGAGGCAGCCGCGGATGACGCGACCTGGAAGTACTTCATCAACCCCTGGCACCTCTATTCGCTGCTGATCGTGTTGAGGGGGCGTGCGCGGATAGCAAGCCCCTTCGACATTCGATACTGGAGCACTACACCGTATCGCTTCGGAGACAGTGACACGGTCGCGGTGAAGTACTCGGTCAAGCCGTGTTCGAGCATCAGGAGCGAGGAGCCGGACGGGCCAAGCGGCGACTATCTGGCCGCCGCCATGAAGACTCATCTGAAGAAGGCGGAGGCCTGTTTCGATTTCATGGTGCAGTTTCAAACCGATCCCAAGGCCATGCCGGTGGAGGATGCCTCGGTCGTATGGGATGAAGGGATCGCGCCTGTTCGCAAGCTCGCGACGATCACGATCAAGGACCAGGAATTTCAAACCGCGACGGCTCGCCAGCAGTGCGAGCGAATGAGCTTCAATCCCTGGCAAAGCCTTGCGGAGCATCGTCCGATTGGCGGCATCAACCGTGTGCGCAGGGCCATTTATGCGGAAACGGCGCAATTTCGCGGTGAAGAAAACCGCAAAAGAGGACTGATTGAGTGAGGTCAAACGAAACTTCTTACGAGACACAGCCCATATGAACCCAACGATCAGTCAGTGGTTGGAGAGATCTCGCAGCGAGCTTGACGACGTATACAAGGGCGCAAAGGCCGGCGCCATTCCCCGTGGAGACACCCAGGGCACGGCGATCGTCGCCGGCAGCAGCATGGCCAGAGGGCTCGCCACGGTAGCGCGCCTCCTGGCCTGGAAAGGCAAGGTCTTCGATATGTTTGCCGAGGAAGGCGAGAAAGGAGTACTGGTGAACAAGGTCGGTCCGTTCGGCATGAAGCTCATCGTCGCCAAGGTCTATCGGGATGCGAGCTGGATGGACAACAGGGAGACCATCGTCATCGATTACGCCAGGACATCGTTGATGGCGAGGAAGATTCGCGACGAGATCCGGGAAGTGGAACCCGGGGTCTGGCTCGGAAAGGTCTGGTGGGGCAAGACGCGGATCCTCGATTTTGCGCTAAGCCAGAAAGACTGATCTCCCGAATCGGGATCGTGTACAGAGATTCTGGATCGATGTCACCCATGGACTCGAACGTCAGCCGCCCCGCACCACCGGCCAACACCGGATCGGCAGTCCTGAACTGGCTCGCGAATACAGCCCTATCTCTATTGCAACTGGAGCGCCGATTCGATCCCTTCTTCCGTCCGGCGTTCGATGCCATGCTTCGTGATCCCATCGCGAGACTGGTTACGGCGTTGATCAACTGGAGGCGGCCAAATGAGCATCTGAGAATCGCCGAGGAAAGGCCCAGGCCGGATGAAGAGGTCCATCTGAACTCCATCATCTCGAGCTTTCAGACGCAGATGCGGGGCCTCTGGAAACCGGGCGGCTTCGAGCGAGGGGGAAACACGAAAACGCACGGCGTCGTGCGCGGCGAGTTCATCGTTCACGACAATCTGCCGGCGGAGTTCCGGCGCGGCATCTACGCGCGGCCGCATATCTACCGCGCTTGGGTGCGTTTTTCGGGTCCTGGTCCCTACATCACCCCTGATATCGAGGATGTAGGCTTCATGAGCATCAGCATCAAGCTGATGGGAGTGCCGGGGCCGAAGTTGAGCGATGAAGAGAGGTTCACGCTGGACATGTTCGGCGTGTCAACACCGACCTTCGTCACGCCGGATACCGAGGCGAACGCTCAGTTGCAGATTGAGAGCGTGAAGAACGCGTCGATCTTCTATTTCCTCAACTTGCATCGTCCGCACGTGCTCGACTTCATCATGCAGGGACTGTGGATCAAGACGCAGAGCAGCCCGTTCGAGGCACCCTATTTCAGTTGCGTGCCGTACCTCCTTGGGGAAGGCCAGGCGATGCAATACTCGGTCTGGCCAAAATCGAAGCGGCGGACTCCCATCCCGCGCCTTCCTTTGCGGCCCCCCGACGATTATCTGCGCAATGCCATGGTCGCCTCGCTGATGGCGGGCGATGTCGAGTTCGACATCCGCCTGCAGAGGCAAACGGATCCGCACCGGATGCCGATCGAGAATAATGCCGTGCTCTGGCCGGAGAAGCTCTCTCCCCGGGTCTCCGTTGCTACGCTGCGCCTGCCCCGCCAGAGATTCGATTCTCCGGCCCAGATGGAATTCGCCAAACGGCTCTCCTACAACCCGTGGCATACCATCGCCGAGCATCGGCCGCTCGGCAATCAAAGTCGGGCCCGGCGCCGGATGTATCTGGAGCTCTCGACGTTGCGGCACTCGATGAACAATGTGCCCCACTACGAGCCGAACGGGGACGAGGTATTCGAGTAGACCGTCATGACTCCTCAGGCGGCGTTCATGATTCTGGCGGCGATCGATCCGGCACGAGAGGCCGAGCTTCGCGACTTGCTTGCCTCCATGAACGATGCTCCCGGGCGCGTGAACGCTGACAACGCGCTGGTTCCATTCGCTCAATTCGACACCCTGCATTTCGCGCGATTTGTCATTCTGGATGACAAGACGCTGGAGGACGTTCGCGTCTACGGGATGCCGGTTCGGACCTATCCGCTTTATCTCGCGTTCCTGGGCGATGTGGACGGTGACCCCGATGCCTTTGTCGCTGATCTGGCAAAACGAGCAGCAAAGGGACTACGGGAGATCTTCTCCTGTTGCGATGGATTCACACCGCACACCGATCTTGTCGTATGGATGAGGCAACACAGCTGTCCGCCGGCCGCAAATTACGTGAACTGCCGCGGCCGGACGGTTCGCCGTGTTCGCGAGGAAGCGGCATTGAAAGATGCGCTCGACGAATATCTCCGGATCCACGCGCACGCGTTGAGCGGCCTCCCGCCGCGGGAGGTTTTCACGAGATTGCTGGAGTTTGTAAACACGGAGAAAGCCGCTGGACGCCTGACATTGTCGGAGGAGAGCCCTACTCCGACCGCCTGGTGGATCAAGAATGCCCTGCATCTGATCGGCGTTCCAGTTCTTGTCTTGCTCGCGTCGCCTCTGCTTGTTCTCATCGCGCCGATGCTGATCTTCCGCCTGCGCCGCCTCGAGAAAACGGATCTCGAGCTATGCTGGCGCGTGGACCAGGCGCACTCCGACGCACTCGCTGTTTCGGAGGATCGCGATGTCACCAATCAGTTCACGGCGATCGCGAGCCGCAAGCCCGGCTTCGTGCGGCTCTGGACGCTGATGGGCATTCTCTTGACCATTGACTACGCGGCGCGGCACATCGTCAGGCGCGGCCGCCTGGGCCGCATACGATCAATTCACTTTGCGCGCTGGGTGTTGCTCGATGGCAAGCGGCGGGGCGTGTTTTTCAGCAACTATGACGGCACGGTCGAGAGCTACATGGACGATTTCATCAACAAGGCGGGCTTTGGTCTGAACGCCATTTTCAGCGCCGCCATTGGCTATCCCAGGACCAATTGGCTCGTGCGCGACGGCTGTGCCGACGAACAGAAGTACAGGAACTTCCTGCGCCGCCACACCCTGCCCACGCAGGTCTGGTACAAGGCCTACCCCGAGTTGACGGCGGTCGACCTGGAAAGGAACCGGCTCATCCGCGAGAGTCTGGAGTCGTCCTCGATGAGCGAGCAGAAATCCCGCGAATGGGTCGCACTTCTATGAGGCTGAGCGAAGTCGATTATAGCGATGTGCAGGGCCTGGTCCGCTTCGGATACGGGAAGATGAAAGAGGCATCGTATGTTCACCTTCGCGTGAAGGATCCCGCCTCGGCACGAGCCTGGCTGCGGAGCGCTCCCATTGCCAGCGCCGTCGCGAAGACGCCGCCTCCGCCTACCGCGGTGCAGGTTGCCTTTACGGCAGCCGGTCTCGAGGCGCTGGGCGTAGCGCCTTCGGTACTGGCTGCCTTTTCTCCGGAGTTTCTGACGGGAATGACAGAAGAAAGCCGCGCCCGCCGTCTGGGCGACGTGGGCAGCAACGCTCCGGCACAGTGGGAGTGGGGCTATGGCATGAGCTTGCCGCATCTCATGGTGATGTTCTTCGCCGAGTCGGGCCGCCTCCAGGCCCTGATCCAGGACACCCGGGGAAATGCGTGGAACGCGGGGTTCGAGGAGCAGCGTTGGCTCGGGACGGCAGAACTCGACGGGGTTGAGCCTTTCGGTTTCAGGGACGGCATCAGCCAGCCCCAGATCGATTGGGAGCGGCGGCGCGATGTGACCCGCCCGCAGATTGATTACAGCAATGTGGTTGCGCTCGGAGAGTTCCTGCTCGGGTACCCCAACGAGTACAACAAGTATACCGATCGGCCGGTGATCTACGCCGATTCGAGCAGCGCAGCGGATTTGCTGCCCGCGGAGGACGCCCCCGGGAAAAAGGATATCGGCCGTAATGGAACGTATCTGGTAATGCGGCAATTGCGGCAGGACGTGCGGGGTTTCTGGCAGTTCTTGAATCGGCAGACCGGTGGAAATTTCTCCGAGGCCGAAAGGCTTGCCGCAGCGTTCGTGGGCCGCACGAGAGCAGGAGATCCACTTGTGCCGGTTCAGCAACAACCCATTCCTGGAATCGGGCCGGACGCCGCACGGATCCGTCAGGATCAGTTCACCTTCGATAAGGATTCGATGGGCGCGGGCTGCCCTATCGGCGCGCATGTGCGTCGACAGAATCCCCGCAACACGGACTACCCTGGCCGCCCGACCGGACTTGCGAAACTTATGACCTTGCTCGGGTTTGGTCCCGGAGGCTTCCAGGACGATCTCATCTCCCCGGTTCGATTCCATCGCATTCTGCGGCGCGGACGCGAGTACGGGTCCGACGTCCTGCCCGAGCACGCTCTCGCCCCGGCGCCGCCGAACGATCCAGAGCGCGGATTGCACTTCATCTGCCTAAACGCGAACATCTCGCGTCAATTCGAGTTCTTGCAGAATGCCTGGACAATAAGCCCCAAGTTCGCGGGATTAACCGGAGAGAACGACCCGTTAGCCGGGATTCGCGAGACACTGCCGGGTTGCCCGATTACGGACAATTTCACGGTACAGAAAGACGGCAGGTTGCGGCACCGCATCTCGGGTCTGCCGCAATTCGTCACGCTACGAGGCGGCGCATATTTCTTTCTTCCCGGACTGCGCGCATTGCGCTACCTCGCTGGCGCCGGCGCGAGCGATACCTAGGAATTTCAGTGTGAGGAGGATCCATGTCTGCACTTCGACCACCCGGCCTGGGACCGATCATCGGACACACCACTCCGACAAGTTGCCGTTTGTGGATCCGCGCCAAGGATCCGGAAGACGAGGGGGTCATTCTGGCCTCGGAGCGGCGAACCGTAGGGGTGATCGGAATCATCCATGTCGATCCAAAGGATGAGCGAAAGAGGGCTGTTGGTGATGCCTGGTACTTCCGGTTACAGCGTGAATTCGATCGAACCGGCACGTTCGTGCTGGGCAGCGACGTGGCCCTCGGCCAGCATGAATATGATCGCAAAGCCGGCGAATCCCCCAACAAGCTGGACAAACCGAAACCCCTGGCGCCCGATACCGAGTACATCGTGCGTATGGCGACGCTCTCGATCGACGATCCGCAGCCCGATAACGAGTCACTGAGCGATCGGCAGCTCGCAGCTCAACTGCCGCCGATCGGGAACATAAAGAAGATGCTTCTCGATCTGCCGGCGGAAGAGTGCGAGGCCAGGGTACGCACGTTCCCAAGATCGGGAAAGTCCATTAACCGCCTGTCGTTTCTCATAGGCTCCTGCCGCTATCCCGGGTTCCTTTGGAAAATCAAGGAGGCCGACCGAATTTTCAAGCCGATGGCGCGGATGGTCGCCCCGGGCGAATCGGACGCGGCGCGTTTTACGCTGATGGTGGGCGATCAGATCTATGCCGACATGCTGAACAAGGCGCTGCCCATTCTGCGCGCCGACACATACGCGGAATTTCAAAGCCGCTACCGCGAAGCACTGGGGTCACCCAACATGCGCCAGCTTCTGCGTAGCGCGCCGGTCTACATGATGCTGGACGATCACGAAATCGAGGACAACTGGAGCCAGGACCAGATCTACGACCAGGCGAAGCAGCATCTCTTCAACGTTGCCATCGGCGCATACATGAGCTACCAGTGGAGCCATGGTCCGCGGACCTGGGGCCGGTTGCTCTACTATCAGTTTGAGTGCGGCGGATATCCCTTCTTTGTGCTGGATACGCGCACCCAGCGCTACAGGGATGATGCAGTCGGTCTTGAGGACAATCACCTTCTGGGGCGGCCCGCCATTGATCCTGCCCACCCGGGCCAGCTTCAGCGCTTCCTCACATGGCTGGCAGCACAGCGTAAGGACGTACCAAAGTTCGTCGTGTCAGCAAGCGTCTTCGCTCCCAACGACATGACAGAGCGGGCGGATTGCGATGACGCGACCGCGATGGACGATTTAGGCGCGGTTAACCGGGAGCGCCGCGATGCAAGTGACTCCTGGCCGGCCTATCCAAAAACGCGGCGCGCAATACTCGACCTCGTCGCAAGCAAGGGGATCCAGAATCTGGTGTTTCTCACCGGTGATATCCATTGCTCCAACCTGGCACGGATGCGTTTTATCGATCGCAAGGGAAAGGACCTCGGACTCTATGCCTATGACATTACTTCGTCGGCGTTCTATTGGCCGTTTCCGTTTGCCGATGGCGACCCCAACAACTACGTGCATGATTCAACCGCGCCTGGCCAGCGCGATCCCTTCCCGGCGGGCGACGGGGTGATGCATTACCGCGCATGGGCATTCACACAGGAGGACAATTCCTGCCGCATCACGATCGACAAATCGAGGCATGAGCTGCGAGTTGAATATTTCGACCGTGACGGTGAGGTGGTCCCGGTCGCCAGTGCTTCCGTTGGGACCGGGTCGGCCCCGGCACTCATGACGATGAACCGGCTTCCGCTCGCCCCGTGGAAATAATGGGGTTTCCAGCTTTCCTAGTCCTGGGAGCCTTCTGGCCGGCGCGACTTATCGGAGGACGCCATCAAACTTACCCACTGCCGGTTCTCTCGCGAAAGCAGGTTCTCAATCTCCGCGACGTATCGCGCAGTGGCTTCGCGTAGTTCCCCGGCGGTCGCGCTATCAGGCGGTCGCGTTTCGACAGCGGCCCGGCGCAGGTCATAATAGGTATTCAGGAAGCGGCTGTGGTTTCGCTCGAATTCATACAGACCGCGTACGGCAACGATCGCGCCTGAGACGGCCGGCAGGGCCGTCGCCAGTACCAACCAGATCGCAGAGGCACCCCCTTGCGAACCCCACCAGGAGGCCGCGCTGGACAGGAACATGAGCGCACCTGCCGCAACGATCAATGCGTTTGCCCGACGCTGATGCCAGGCTGACCTGTCGAAGTAATAGCCTTGCTGGTCTTCGACACGGTGGCGCCGGTAGTAGAGGAGAAATTCCTTGTCCCGGTCACTCATCGAACTTCACTCCCTGCTTCTCAATGTCCAGGATCCGTGCCTCGAGCAGCCGCGCTGAATCGCCGGTATCGCCGTAAGGCCCTGCTCGCCCCAGAAACAGGAATTGTTCGCCGCGCAGCGTCTCTGCCACCGTTCGTTGGCGCAGCCAGCGCTCGTGCCAATGAAGCCTCTGGACGACGAATGCGAGCGCGCCCAAGGCAAATGTCAAAAGGGTTTCGGTCGCTCCCCAGAGGTTGCCGGTTCCGCCTGCAGGCTCGGGCGCTGATGCACTCGAAGCGGCGATCGCACCAAGCGTCGTAGCGGCGACAGCGCCGAAAATCAGCGTGAGCTCGCTTAGCCGAAACAGGCGCTGGAACCGCAGCGCCGCCGCGTCAGCACGCTTGAAGGAAGGCTCCAGCGTGCGTTTGACGATCTCGAGGTCGGCCTCAAGGGCCGGATAATCTCCTCGGTGGGCCATTGTTCATGTCCAAGGGGCGTCGATATTCAAGAGCATACATTGATTCAGCGCCGGCAGACACGCGGCTTGGGTGCGCCGCCCGGAATCTCGTCGCTCTTCGCCTTCACGATGTGGAAGCGGTAAGGCGCCTCGCGTGCCTGCACGTAATTCACGAGCGCCGTGATTGCGAACTCGTTTGACGTATCCGGCCGGCAGTGCATCGTGAGCTCGAGCGTGCCGGTGCCAAGAGCCTCGACGCGCGTCGCCCCCAGCACGCTGCCGCACGGCGCGTTGAGTGCGATCTCGCGCGCGACCGGCACGTCCCCAGGGCGGCGCAGGAACACGATGCCCTCCGGTTTTTCCTCGTAGTCGATGGCGTTGGTGCTGCACTCAGTGAGCACACGCACTCCTCCGGATACAGTATCGAACCACAGCATGCGCTCGGTCTTGGTCCAGTAGACGACGATCTCGCGCTCCCGGCTGGCGGAGTCCTGCGCCTCCATGCGGCCGAAGTAGGTGTACTGCGCACAGCCCTGGAGCACGGCGAGGAGGACTACGATGGCAGGCGCTCGCATGCTTGGCTCTCCGTGGTCAGGTGGTCATCAGCGTGGCGAGGTCGTCACCAACTGCCGCGTGGCGCCAGTAGCCGATGTGCGCCGCAAGCCAGGCACGGCCGACGTCCACCACGCGGTCCTGTATGAACCAGCCGCTGTCGTTGGCTTCCGTGTCGAAGCGCTCGACAATGTCGTAGCCCTGCTGGGGCTTGCCGTAAAAGGAACCAGAGACGATCGGATCAGTGCGGTCCCAGTAGTTGATCCAACGGAAGAAGTGCCTGCCCGGACCGAAGCGCTGCACGCGGTTGCGTTTGAACATCGGCAGGCCGATCGGTGAGCCGAGCGTCATGAGCGCCTGCACCGGCCAGGTCTTGCGTGACTGACGGTCGAACAGCTCGGGCCGGCCGATCAACTCCTTCACCGCATCGAAGGCGTAGATCGACCCCAGGCTGTGGGCAACGAGGTAAAGCGGGTTGCCATCCTCGTAGATCCCGAGGATGCGCTTGATCAGGCCCTGGCGGATCTTCTGCGCGGTTGAACCAGCCTTGAGATTGATCAGCACGTCACCGATGAGGTCAATGGCCAGATCCACCGTCTTCTCGGCGATGATATTGCGGATGAAGAGATTCAGCACCCGGCGCAGCCGGCGTGTGGCGGCGTCGTTAAGGTCCTCGTAGCGATAGATGTCGGCGGCGAAATCGACCGGCGCCCCGTTCAGCCGGTCGGTCACAAGCGCCTGAATGAGCTTGTGTTGGTCCAGGTCCTCGCTGGTCCCCGTCTGCACACCGTGCACTACCAGGATGCGGCGCTGCTTCTGCGGATCGACTGCCATCGCGTTTTATCCGAAACGATGTAAGTGGCTCTGTAACCCGACCTCTAACGAGGTTGCGGCGTGCGCGTACCGCGATACCACGATGGGACGAAGGCGCCAAGGAAGAACCCGATCAGGAATATCACCGGAATGACATGAATTCTCGGTATTCGATCCGGGTTCAGGTCGGGGATTTCCCTGAACAGGGCCTGTGTCAGCAGGAACGCACCTGAGAGAAGCACCCCCAAGCCAAGGCCTTCCGCATAACGACCCCAGCGCGGCTCGCGCGTGCTGCGTCCGCCCCAGTTGTCGCAGAAGAGCGCCAGCGTCACGGCAACGCAAAAGGTGAGCAGGTACCATGGCCAGGTGAAGCGGATATCACCCAGGGCGGCAAGGAAGCCGACGTTAAACGACTTGAACACTATCGACACCACGATGGCACTTCCGACCCCCAACGCGCCAGACAGCAGGTAACTCCACACGGGGCGGTCTCCCACCTCCGCGACGTCCGCGTGGCGCCAGCCCAGTTTAGGCGCCAGTGCACACACCACCGCTGCGCCGTAGATTACAGCCACCATCGATGCGATGTAGAGCGCACCGGTGAGCTCCCCCCGCCCCTTGATCAACGCAATCCCTGACAGAAGGATCAAGAACACGACGCAGAGCACCGTGAGAATCTTGTTGGGGTTAAGCTTTGCGGCGGTCTCCTCGAAGCTGTCAAAACCGAGCGCCTCCAGTTTCCTGCTGCGATCCAGCTGCGTCAGCTCGCTCCTGAGGATGCCGCGCGCCAGCAGCTGGCATATGCACTCGTTCGCATCCTCGCAATGCTCACGGAAGCTCCGCTTCAACTCGGCGATGGCCGGCGCAGTCTGGTCCGCATCGTCGCAAGCAGCCATGACGCGAAAATAGCGCGTTGCGGTCAGAACGGCCTTTTCGAAGCGCTGGCGAACCGCGAGGTACTCGTCCTCGAACTGCGCGAGCACCCGTGGATATTTACCAGGCGCAATCTTGAAACCATCGACGACGCTCATGAGGTAAATAAGCCGCGTGAAACGGTATTGCGGCGAATCATCGTCCTCGAAGCGGAGGTTGTCTTCCCTTACAGAGCTGAAGAGCGGGCTCTCGGAAAGCTTTCTGCGTATCGCTTCTATGGCCTTCTCTGGAATTTGCAGCTTGCTCGCGGCCAGGCGGTCGCGCCAGAACCGGACCTCGCTCGGGATGTTCCCGAGATCCTGGAAGCGACGGAGCAACCAGGCGTCCACTTTCGACAGGCCCCAGGTATTGGGCAGCAGTGCCGTCATCAGCAATGCCGCCAGAATCGGGCTCGACAACGCCTTGAGTTTTTCCATGTTCGCGACGCCATCGATCAGCAGCCCCTCCACGATCTGTGGTGAGTCCGACAGCAATACGGACAAGAAGCCGAACAGGAGCATCGCCGCGGCATAGTAGAGGCATGCCGCAATGTGGAAGCGAAACAAGGTCGTCGAGCCGATGTTCGATGCGGGCGAATGGAAACGCCCGTAGGCGTAAAGGAAGACCAAGAAGCCGCCTATGATCCAATCTGCATACCCGGTCATAGGACATCCTCCGAAAACGGCCACGCCAAAGCAGGCAAGCTGAAATTAAGTATAGACTTCGTTGCGCGCGTTTTCGAGACGTGGTTACTGCC
>Ga0299906_10001018_pt1 | contig 24525 bp, 17 predicted proteins | sample RVTome_14_FD_200259 | JGI IMG/M metagenome (GOLD analysis project Ga0299906, IMG submission 200259) | Soil microbial communities from uranium-contaminated site in the Upper Colorado River Basin, Wyoming, United States - RVT145D125 (version 2) ...
CTGCATGCGTTCAGCCCGTTCTACTTCACCGACCGCCACGCCAGCCCGTGGGGGGCGGGTGTCAACCTCGATGGCGACGGGTCGACCCACGTGCGCGCGTTCTTCATCGAGAACGCGCTCCACTGGGTGCACGAGTATCACGTGGACGGCCTGCGTCTGGACGCCACGCACGCCATCGAGGACGATGGCCCCCGGCACTTCCTCGCCGAGCTCGCCGCGCGCGTGAAGGCGTCTGCTCCGGATCGGCAGGTGCTCGTCATCGCCGAGGACTCCCGCAATCTGGCAACGATCGTCACCCCGCCGGACGAGGGTGGGTGGGGGCTGGATGCAGTCTGGGCCGACGACCTGCACCACCAGATCCGGCGACGACTCGCCGGCGATGCCGACGGCTACTACCAGGACTACAGGGGCACGACGGCGGACATCGCGGCGACGATCGAGCGTGGCTGGTTCTTCACGGGTCAGCGCTCGGCGTTCCTCGACGCGCCCCGCGGGACCGATCCGTCGGGCATCCCGCCGCGACGGTGCGTGGTCTGCGTGCAGAACCACGACCAGATCGGGAACCGCGCCTTCGGCGAGCGTCTCCACCATCAGATCGACCTGGCGGCGTATCGCGCGGTGTCGGCGATGCTGCTCGTCGTACCGGAGACCCCGCTGCTGTTCATGGGCCAGGAATGGGCCGCCTCGGCCCCCTTCCTCTTCTTCACCGACCACCAGCCCGAGCTTGGCCGCCTGGTGACCGAGGGACGCCGGCGCGAGTTCGCCCGGTTCGCCGCCTTTGCCGACGCTGCCACGCGGGAGCGCATTCCGGATCCGCAGGCGGAGCCGACCTTCCTGGCGAGCCGGCTCGACTGGGAGGAGCCGGCGCGCGAGCCGCACGCGGGGACTCGTCGCCTGTACGCCGCGCTGCTCGCCCTCCGTCGCCGGGAGACGGCGCTCCGGGCCGATGCCGCCACCGAGGTCGTCGCGCTCGACGAGTCGACGCTGGCCGTGCGCCGGACCGGCGCGGCGGACACGCTGCTCGCCGTGGTCCGGCTCGCCGGTGGCGGGACGGTCGACCTCGGCTCCCTCACCGGCGCCGCGCCCTCGGCGCCCGCGTCACGGGGCGGCAGCGGGCACGGCTGGGCGGTCGTGCTGCACACCGAGGAAGACCGCTTCGCCGGCGACCCGGCACCTCCGACGCTCCGCCTCGACGACCCGCCGGCGGCGGACTTCGTGCGGCCGGGGACCATCCTGCTCACGACGCGGCCCGTCCCATGAGCACGGCACACCCCCCCGCCTTCCGCCCGTCGCCGGTCAGCACCTACCGGCTGCAGCTCCATGCGGGATTCTCCTTCGCCCGGGCACTCGAGGCGGTGCCGTACCTGTCCGATCTCGGCGTGACCGACTGCTACCTCTCGCCCGTGTTCACCGCCCGACCTGGCAGTGTGCACGGCTACGACGTGTGCAACCACAACGAGATCAACCCGGAGCTCGGCGGCGACGATGGCTTCGCCGACCTGGCCGCCGCGCTGCGCGCGCGCGACATGGGCGTGCTGCTGGACTTCGTGCCGAACCACATGGGCAACGACCCGCAGACCAACGGCTGGTGGCGCGACGTGCTGGAGAACGGACCGAGCTCACCCTTCGCCCGGTACTTCGACATCGACTGGGACCCCATCAAGCCGGAGCTGAAGAACCGGCTCCTGCTGCCCATCCTTGGCGAGCAGTACGGCGAGGCGCTCGAGAGCGGCAGGCTGCGTCTGGAGTTCGCCGGCGGTTCGCTCGCCATCGACTACGGGGGCTACCGTCTCCCGGTCAATCCGCGGCGCTCGCCGATGGTGTACGAGACCGGCCTCGAGGCGCTCGTCGCCGCGCTCGGCGACGGCGACCGGCAGCTTCGCGAGTTCCTGAGCATCCTGACGGCGTTGCGCAACCTGCCGCCGTACACCGAACGAGACCCGGCGCGGATCGCCGAGCGGCAGCGCGAGAAGGAGGTGGCCCGCGACCGGCTGGCCAGGCTGGTGGACGAGTCCGGGCCGATCCGGCGCCACGTGGAGGCGGCGGTGGCCGCGTTCAACGGCTCGCCTGGCGACCCGCGCAGCTTCGATCGCATCCACGAGCTGCTCGAGCAGCAGGCGTACCGACTGGCGTCCTGGCGCACGGCCTCCGACGAGATCAACTACCGCCGATTCTTCGACATCAACGATCTGGCGGGGCTCACCGTCGAGGATGCCGACGTCTTCGACGACATCCACCGCCTCGTGCTGCGCCTGGTGGCCGAGGGGACCGTCACCGGACTGCGCCTCGACCACGTCGACGGGCTCTCGGATCCGGCCGCCTACCTGGAGCGCCTGCGCGCGGCCACTCGCGCGGCGCGCGCCGGCGGCGACGACGCCGCCACCGCTGCGGAGTCCTTCTACGTCGTCGTCGAGAAGATTCTCTCGAGCGGCGAGACGCTCCCGGCGAGCTGGGCCACCGCCGGCACGACGGGCTACAACTTCCTCAACGAGGTCAACGGCATCTTCGTCAACGCCCGTCACGCCCGCTCGATCACACGGACCTACGCGCGGCTCACCGGACGGGCCGACCCGGTGTTCGAAGTCGAATACGACAGCAAGCGCCTGATCATCGGCACCGCCATGACGAGCGAGCTGCAGGTGCTGGCCGTCGCCATCAACCGGCTCTCCGAGGCGGATCGGCGGTCGCGGGACTTCACCTTCAGCCTGATCCGCCGCTCGCTGCGCGAGGTGATCGCCTGCTTCCCGGTCTACCGTACCTACGTCAGCGCCGCGGGCGTCGGCCCCACCGATCGCGCGATCGTGGATGCCGCCATCCTGATGGCGCGGCTGCATAATCCGGCCAGCGACCCGTCGATCTTCGACTTCCTTCGGAGCGTCCTGCTGCCCGAGCGCCCCGACGACGGCCAGGTCGAGGCCGTCCCCCACGATCGGCGGCTGCAGGTGGCCATGAAGATCCAGCAGTACACGGCCCCGGTCCAGGCCAAGGGCGTGGAGGACACGGCGTTCTATCGCCACGTCCCGCTGCTGTCGCTCAACGAGGTGGGGGGCAACCCCCGACAGTTCGGCCGACCCGTGCAGGCCTTCCACGCCGCCAACACGCGCCGCCGGACGCACTGGCCGCTCGAGATGAACACGACGGCCACGCACGACACCAAGCGCGGCGAGGACGGCCGCGCGCGGCTCAACGTCCTGTCGGAGCTGCCGGGCGACTGGCGGGACGCCGTCTCGAAGTGGATGCGAGTCAACAAGTCGCTGCGCCGGATGGTGGACAGCGAGCCGGCGCCCGATCGCGGCGACGAGTACCATTTCTACCAGGCGCTGTTGACCGCCTGGCCGGCCGAGGCCCACGACGCACCGGTGACGGACCACGCGCCACACGACCTCGTCGAGCGCCTGCGCGGCTACATGACCAAGGCCATCCGCGAGGGCAAGCTCCACACGAGCTGGATCAACCCCAACGAGGCCTACGAGACCGCCGTGGACGGCTTCGTGCAGGGGGCCCTGGCCGGCGACGGCGCCGCGAAGTTCCTGCCGCTGTTCGTCCCCTTCGCGCGGCGGCTCGCGCGCCTGGGCATGGTGAATTCGCTCGGCCAGCTCGTGCTCAAGCTGGCCGCACCCGGGGTGTCGGACGTGTACCAGGGCGGCGAGCTGTGGGACCTCAGCCTGTGCGATCCGGACAATCGACGGCCGGTGGACTACGCCCACCGCCGAACGCTGCTCTCGAGCCTCGAGCCGCTGCTGAAAGCAGCCGACGTCACTTCGCCGACGAGCCGGGACGAGTCGTCCGCCGTCGCGGCGCTCGTCGACGGGTGGCACGACGGCCGGATCAAGCTGTTCGTGACGGCGGCCGGCCTGCGGCTGCGGCGCGCCAGACCGGACGTGTTCCTTGGCGGGACCTATCAGCCGCTGGTCGCCGACGGCGTCGCCGCGGACCACATCGTGTCGTTCGCGCGGGAGCGCGACGGGGCCATCGCGCTGGCGGTCGTGCCGCGCCTGCTCGTGTCGGCTCCGTCGCACCTCACCGTGACCGGCCCCGAGGCCTGGCGGGACACCCGGCTTCGGCTGCCTGATGCCTGGCGGGGCCGTGTGTTCCGCTCCGTGCTGACCGGAGCGGTGGTCAAGCCGATCCGGACGGCGCAGGACGCCTGGCTGATGACCGCCCAGGCGCTGGCGTCCTGTCCCGTGGCCCTGCTCTGGAGCGAGACGGACTGGAGCGGCGCATGAGTCCCGCGATCTGGGTCCCCCTGGTCTTCCTCCTCTGCGCGCTCCTCATCCTGGCCTCGGGGGTCCGGCTGTCGCGCTACGGCGACATCATCGCGGAGAAGACAGGCCTCGGCGGCACGTGGACGGGACTCGTGCTGATGGCCACGGTCACCTCCCTGCCCGAGCTCATCACCGGGATCAGCTCCGTGACCGTCTTCGACGTCCCGGACATCGCGGCCGGCGACGCCATCGGCAGCTGCATGTTCAACCTCGTCATCCTGGCCTTCCTCGACTTCCGGCACCCGACGCCGCTCACCGCGCGCGTGCACCAGGGGCACGTCCTGTCGGCCGCCTTCGGCATCCTGCAGCTCGCCCTGGCGGCCATGGCGATCCTGCTGGGACCGCGGGCACCGATGCTGGGCTGGGTGGGCCTCCACAGCCTGCTCTTCCTGGCCATCTGGCTCTTCGCCGTCCGGACGATCTTCGTGTTCGAGCGGATCCGCATGGCCGACATCGCCGAGACGCTGACGGGGGACATCAAGTACGGCGAGGTCTCGCTCCGGCGCGCCGCCGGCCTCTACGCCCTCAACGCCGCGGTCCTCGTGGCGGCGGCGGCCTACCTCCCGGGCGCGGGCGAGCGCTTCGCCGAGCTGAGCGGCCTCGATCAGAGCTTCGTCGGGAGCCTCCTCGTGGCCGCCTCGACCTCCCTGCCAGAGGTCGTCGTCTCGGTGGCCGCCGCACGCCTGGGGGCCTTCGACATGGCGGTCGCCAACCTGTTCGGCAGCAACCTCTTCAACGTGGGGGTGGTGGGCATCGACGACCTGTTCTACACCGACGGCTCGATGCTGGCGCAGGTCTCCCCCGCGCACCTGGCCACGCTGGAAGTGGCCATCGCGATGACGGCGGTGGCAATCGTCGGCCTCACCTACCGGGCCCAGCGGAAGCGCTTCCGGCTGTCGTGGGACTCCATCGGCCTCCTCGCCCTGTACGCAGCCGGGCTCGTCATGCTGAAGTGGCTGGCCTGATCTGATCACGTCCGCAGCGTGGGGAAAGGCCGCGAGTACTGAGGTCGGCGCCCGAGAGTCATGCTTGTCGGGGAGGACGGAGTGCCGTCAGGGGCTGTCGGCGTGACGCTCCTGGGGGCGAGCGTGCTCGCGCCTGGCCCGCTCGAAGGCGTCTCCCGGGCCAGCCAGCACGAGGCGGTCCCCGGGAGAGAGCGGCCGTGACGGGTTCGGTGCCTCGAAGCGATCGACGGTGAGAATCGCCAGCGCGCTCATGCCGAAGCGCGCGGGCAGCCTTAGGTCAGCCAGCGTTCGACCCGCCCACGCCGGAGTCTCGGAGACGGACCACTCCTCGACCACGAGCTCCGGTTCCGACTCCCGTGGATCGCGCTGGTCGACGCGGGTCAGGTAGGCGACCGTTCGGTCGACCGCGGACGGCTCTCCCGACAGAATCAGGTGATCACCAGGAAAGAGCTGGAAGTCCGGCCCCGGATTGAAGAAGCTTCGCCCACCCCGACTGACGGCCAGGACGGTCACGCCGAACTCGTCCCGGAGGGGCACCTCCGCAATGCGCTGCCCCGCCCACGGTGAGGTCGACCCGAGGCGCATCTCGCGGAGGCCGGGGCTGGCAGCCGCCAGCGCCGCCAGCGGCCCCATACCCGCCGTGAGCGCATCGACGGCCTGCTCTGCTGCGTCGGCATAGGGCCTGAGCAGCAGGTCGGCGCCCTCCAGACGAAGCAGGTCGGCATCGTCCGCTGTCCGGCACGCCACTGCGATCCGTCCCTGGAACCCGCGGTCGCGCAGGTGCCGCAGCAGGATCAGGCCGGGCTCGACATCGGGCGTCGTGCTCACGACCCACTTGACGCCCTCCAGCGGAAGGTGATCGAACAGCTCCGGATCCCCGGCGTCGCCGTAGACGACTGGCATGCCCTCCGCCTGCCAGCGGGTCAGCGCCTGGGGGTCGAAGTCCACGCCGATGACGCGGCGGTTGCGCAGCAGCAGATGGCGCACGATCCCGCTGCCGTAGCGGCCCAGGCCGAAGACGACGACGTCGGCCCGGGGCGCCGGTCGGCCGTCCTCCGCCCGCTCCCGATAGGGCACTCCACGCTCGAAGACGCCGAGCCACGGTGAGAGCCGCTCATACAGCGGACCGGAGTAGAGGATCATGTACGTCGACAGACCGATCGTGACCAGTCCGACCGTGGTGATGAGCGCCATGGCCTCCGGGCCGATGTGGCCGACGCTCACGCCGAGCGCGCCGAGGATGAGCGAGAACTCGCTGATCTGCGCCACCGTCAGGCCGGCCAGGAAGCCGGTCCGCTTCCGGTATCCCATGACGCCCATGATCGCCATGACGATCAGCGGATTGCCGAGCAGCACGAAGGCCGACAGGACCAGGGCCGGCACGACCGTCGTGCCAAAGAGCGAGAGATCGAGCCGGGCGCCCAGATCGATGAAGAAGAACAGGAGCAGGAAGTCCCGCATGGCGACCAGCCGCGTGCCGATGGCCTCGCGGTACGGGGTCGACGCGAGCGATGCGCCCGCGACGAACGCGCCCACCTCCTTGCTCAGGCCGATCGCGTCGCCCGTGGCCGCGAGCGCCACGGCCCAGGAGATGCCCGTGAGGACGAGCAGCTCGGGAGAGCGGGCGATCCGATGGACGACGCGCGGCAGCGGTCCGGCCACGAGCGCCACGATCACACCGATGAACCCGAGCCCCTTTGCCAGCGTGACGACGGCGTGCCACCAGAGCTCCACGCCTGCGCCCCGGTCCCCTCCGAGCGCGGTGATCCCGATCATGGCCAGGATGACCGCCAGGTCCTGAACGATCAGGAAGCCCACGGCGATGCGCCCGTGCAGTGAGTCGATCTCCCGCTTGTCCGACAGCAGCTTCACGATGATGATCGTGCTCGAGAACGTCAGGGCGACGGCGATGTACACCGCCGTGAGCGGATCCAGACCGAGCGCCAGGGCGATCAGGAACCCGACGACCGACGTGAAGACGATCTGGCCGACGCCGGTAGCCAGCGCGACGGGCCCAATCGTTCGGATCGTGTGGACGTCGAGCTTCAGCCCGACGACGAACAGCAGGAGGGCGATGCCGATGCTCGCGAGCAGCTCGACCTGCTCGTGCCGCGTGACGAGCCCGACGCCCGCCGGACCGACGAGGATGCCGACGGCGATGAAGGAGACGATCAGCGGCTGTCGCAGCCAGAGACCAGCGGCGCCGACCAGGGCGGCGCTCAGAAGGATGGCGGCAATCTCGAGGAAGGCGCTGTCGAAGGACATGCGGCTGCGGCCTGCGCAAGCGTACTTCGGGCGCCGCGTCCGATGCCAGGCAGGGCCGGCGCGGAGTGGCTATACTGCGGGCGTGGACGCCACGTCCCGCGCGCCTGACCCATGAGCCGTCCCGTCGTCTGGCTGGTCGTGTGCGTGGCGTTGAGCGGCGGCTGCCGTACGGCGGTGGACCCCGCCGTGCTGGCCGACGCGCAGATCGCGGCGCGCGTCCGGACCGCGCTCGTCAATCATCCCGAGCTCGGACGGATGCCGATCGAGGTCCGCGTCCGCCAGGGGGTCGCTCGCCTCGCGGGCGCCGTCGAGACCGACGCCCAGGCGGCGGCAGCCGCCAGCCTCGTGCGGGCGGTGCAGGGCGTTCGCGATGTCGAGGTCGATCTGCAGATCGGCGGCGTGGCCGACGTCGAGCTGGTGTTGCCGCCGCCTGTCGCCCTGGCCGACATCGAGCAGTCTCCGGGCGATCGTCGGCTGCTGGCCGTGGGCGTCACGTTCGGACGCAGCCTCCCCCAGGACCCGTCGTTCGCCTCACGCGTGCGCGTGGGGCCGTTGTTCCGCCTCGGTTCCGGACGCGGCCTCGGGCCGGCCATCGGGTTCAGCTGGTTCGAGACCCCGCTCGCCGGGGCTCCTTCCGGCGGCGAGCTGTCCGGTCGACTGCACGTCAAGCCCATCATGGCCGGCCTTGCCTACACCTTCGGCTCGGGGCGCCTCTCGGTCTCCCCGTCCCTCGTGGGGGGCGTGGCCTTCAACAGCGCCTCGGTCGCGGGTTCGGGCGCTGTCGGGCGGGTGGCCGTCGACGTCGACAACAGCCTCGTGTGGCGACCCGGTGTCTCGATCTGGGTCGATCTCAACCGATGGGCAGCCGTGAACCTGTCGGCAGCGCAGGTGCGGACGGGCCTGGACGTCACCTTCGTCGACGACGGCCAGCTGGTGCGCGAGCGCGTGCCAGGCAACACGGTCATCGTGCAGGCCGGAGTGGCGTACAAGATATTCTGAGACGGGTGTGACGTCATACCTGCTGCACCTGCTGGAGGCGGTCGGCGCGGCCGCGTCCTTCGCCGCCCTGACACTGCGGGAGTCCGTGCGGCCCCCCTACGAGGCGCGCGAGACCCTGCGTCAGCTCTACGAGCTCGGCTGCCGGTCTGTGCCGCTCATCGCGGTGAGCGGGCTGGCCGTCGGCGTCGTGCTCTCGATGCACACGCGCGCCTCGCTCGCGCGGTTCGGGGCCGAGTCGCTGATTCCGGCCGGCCTGGCCATCGCCCTCGTGCGGGAGACCGGACCGCTCACCGCGGGCCTGCTGCTCTCGGGACGCATCGGCGCCGGCATCGGGGCCGAGCTCGGTGCCATGAAGGTCACTGAGCAGGTGGACGCGCTCGAGGCCGTTGCCGTGGACTCGTTCAAGTACCTCGTCGTCACCCGCGTGGTCGCCTGCGTCATCGCCGTGCCGCTGTTGACCACGGTCATGAACGTCACGGGGTTGCTCGGCGGCTTTGCCGCCGAGACAGTGGTGACCGGGATGCCGCTCTCGACCTACGTCCGCCAGGCGTTCGGGCCCATCCAGTTCTCCGACCTCATCCCGGCCACCATGAAGACGATGGTGTTCGGCTTCATCATCGCCACGACCTCGTCGTACCTCGGCCTGCACACCACGCACGGTACCGAGGGGGTCGGCCGGGCATCGACGCGCAGCGTGGTGATGTCGTCGATCCTGCTCATCGTGGCCAACGTGCTGCTCGTGCGGATCATCTTCTTCCTCTATCCCGCCTGAGCCCGATGGACCTGCCCGCGGTCGAACTGCGCCACGTGACCAAGTCGTTCGGCGGTCGCCGCGTGCTCGACAACGTGTCGCTCGCCGTGCCGGCCGGACTCAGCCTGTGCATCCTCGGACGCAGCGGCACCGGCAAGAGCGTCACGCTCCGGCACATCATCGGGCTGGTCACGCCCGATGACGGGCAGGTCCTCGTCGAAGGCGAGGATCTGTCGCCGCTGCCGCCGCGCGAGCTCTCGCGCGTCCGCCGGCGCATCGGCTTCCTCTTCCAGAACGCGGCCCTGTTCGACTCGATCAGCGTGGGAGAGAATGTGGCCTTCCCCCTGCGGCGTCACACGCGCCAAAGGGACGGGGACGTTCGGGCCAGGGCCCTCGACCTGCTCGCGCAGGTGGGCCTCGGCCACGAGTACGACACGATGCCGGCGGAGCTCTCTGGAGGCATGCGCAAGCGAGCGGGACTGGCGCGGGCCCTGGCGCTCGACCCGGCCATCCTGCTGGCCGACGAGCCCAGCGCCGGCCTGGATCCGGTCACGGCCGGCGAGATCGACGCGCTGCTGGTGGAGCTGAAGCGGCGCGCGCGCACGACGCTGATCGTCGTGACGCACAACATCCCGAGCGCCCGCGCCATCGCGGACGAGCTCGCGTTTCTGCACGAGGGCCGGGTCATCGAGCGGGGCACGGCCGCCGAGCTCGAGGGAAGCGGCACGGCCCTCGTCCGTGAGTTCATGCGCTCGGAGGGCTCGGGGTAGCGGGACCCGGGAGAGGATGCGATCATGACACGCATGCGTGGCGTCGTCGTCGGCGCCTTCGTGCTGGGCGGGCTGGTGCTGTTCGGCACGGGGCTCTTCCTCATCGGCGATCGTCGTCTGCTCTTCAGCGACCAGTTCGAGCTGAACGCCACCTTCGGCCGCGTCACCGGGCTCGAGGTGGGCACCCAGGTCCGCCTGGCCGGCCTCCCCGCCGGCGAAGTACTGGAGGTCCGCATCCCCGCCAGGCCGTCGGAGCCGTTCGTCGTCCGGATGCGGTTGCGGGAAGACCTGCGCCCGCTCATCACCGCCGACTCGGTGCCGGCCGTCCAGACCGACGGCATCGTCGGCAACGCGTTCATCCAGGTCGGCATCGGCAGCGACGAGGCGCCGGTCGTCTCGCCCGGCGACACGCTCACCGGGCGCGATCCGGTCGAGTTCGCCGACCTGATCCAGGAGGGGCAGGAGACGTTCCGTACCGTGGCGGCCGAGATCATCGATCTGCGGGGCGAGGTCTCGATGGCGATCACCGGGCTGACCAACACCGCCGAAACGGCCACCATGATGATCGGCGAGGTCGGCACCCACGTGGAGTCGATCGCCGAGGCGAGCGCCGACGTCGTCCGCGACGCGCAGGCCGCGCTGGCCGAGGCGCGGGGCGTACTGACCGACGTCCGCGCGGGACGGGGCACGATCGGGCGGCTGCTGACCGACGACGCCCTGTACGAGCGCGTCGTGGCCGGCAGCCAGGAGGTCGAGCTGGCCGTGCGCAACATCCGCGAGATGACCGATCGGACGCGGGAGACCATCGAGTCGCTCTCCGGTCCGCAGGGCTCTGCGCAGCAGATCGCCACGACGATGCGCAACGCGCTGGTCGAGGTGCAGGAGGCCACCGCAGATCTCGCCGAGGGGACCGAGGCGCTGAAACGGAACTTTCTGTTTCGCGGCTTCTTCGAGGATCGTGGCTTCTTCGATCTCGACACGATCTCACGGGAGGCGTACCTGGCGGGCGTGCTCGAACGCGACCGGACGGCCGTCCGGATCTGGATCGACGCCGATCTCCTGTTCGTCCTCGATCCGGTCAGCGGCGTCGAGCGGCTGACCGACGACGGGCGCCGGCGCATCGACACGGCCATGGCGGACCTCGTGCAGTATCCGGCCGACAGTCCGCTCGTCGTGGAGGGCTATGCCGAGGGCGAGGTGGCCTACCTGCGCTCGGCCGATCGGGCCCAGACGGTTCGCGAGTACGTGAGTACCCGGTTCAGGCGCCGGACGACGCTGACCGATATCATGCCCTTGAGCGCCGACGCCGCCGGCAGCCCCCGGGCAGACGGCCGCTGGTCGGGGGTCGCCCTCGTGCTGTTCGTGGACAATGCGGTCCTGGCCGAGACGGCAGCGGCTCGCACGCGTGCAAGCAGGCCGTGACGTCCCGGGATCCGAGAGGAGTCTCCACCATGAACGACAATCTGACCGTCGCCGCTGGCGCCCTTGCCGGTGCCCTGCTGGGGGCCGTCGCGGCGCACCTGCTGCTGACCGATCGCGGACGCCGGATGCTGCACGACGTGCGGCCGGCCCTCGACGACCTGTCCAGGGCCCTGCAGGACGTCTGCATGACGATCGATCGCCTGGGCGAGGCCGTCCGCGAGGGCCGGCGCGTGACACGCGAGATCCGATCGGCCAGCTGACGCGGGGCGGCTCCACGGCATCGTGACCGACACCATCGCGCTCGACTCGCTCATCCCGGCCCTCGCTGGCAGCGCCGTCACCGTCGGCCTCCTGTGGCTCCTGCTCCGTCTGGCCACCCGCGGCATCACTCGTGTGGCGGATCAGATGCACCAGCAGGGCCTCCCGGAAGAAGGGCTCGCCTGGTCGAGACGGCTGACGCGCTTCGCGCGGCGGGCCTTCTGGCTGCTCTCGGTGCTGGCCGCCACGGCTCTCATGCTGCCCGGCCTCGGCGTCAGCGGCATCCCGCGCGTCTCGGTGGAGGTCGCCGCGTCGTGGCTGGTCGGTCCGGGCGTGCGGCTGCTGGCGATCGCGGCGAGCGCCTACCTGCTGACGCGCGCCGTGCACTTCCTGGTCGAGAGCCTGCAGATCTTCCTGGTCTCGCGTGACGGATCGCAGACGGACCTGATCGAGCAGCGCAAGTGTGTGGAGACGATCGGCCAACTGCTGCGCGTGGTCGTCACCCTGCTGATTGCGGGCGTGGCCGGCCTGATGGCCTTGTCGATCTTCGCCATCGACATCCGCCCGATCCTCACCGGCGCCGGCATCCTCGGCCTGGCCGTCGGCTTCGGCGCGCAGAACCTCGTGCGGGACGTCATCTCCGGGTTCTTCCTGATCCTCGAGAACCAGGTCCGGCTCGGCGACGTGGTGACGATCAACGGCAAGGGCGGCCTCGTCGAGGGCATCCGCCTGCGCACGATCGTGCTGCGCGGTCTCGACGGCACGGTGCACGTCTTCCCGAACGGCGCGATCACTGAGCTGTCCAACATGACCAAGGACTTCTCCTTCGCCGTGCTCGACGTCGGAGTGGCCTACAAGGAAGACGTGGATCGCGTGACCGACGTGCTCGTGGCGACGGCCGAGGAGCTGCGAAAGGATCCCGTCCACGGCCCGAACATTCTCGAGCCGCTCGAGGTGCTCGGCGTGGACGCGTTCGCCGACTCGGCCGTGGTCATCAAGATCCGGATCAAGACGGTGCCGATCCAGCAGTGGTCCGTGGGGCGCCAGCTCCGGCGCCGGATCAAGATCGCCTTCGACGCCCACGGCATCGAGATCCCGTTCCCCCACGTGTCGCTGTACGCGGGCGAGGCCACCAAGCCGTTCCCCGTCCGCATGCGCGAGGCGGCCACCGGCGAGCGGCCGGACGGGATCCGTCGATCCGAAGCCTAGTAGTACTAACGAGGCCCTGCCTCAGACCGTCGAGCATGTGGTGATGTACGCCGAAGGCCGGCCGGTCTGAGGCAGGGCCTCGTTAGAAAAGAGGAGCCCCGGGAGCATGGCAGGGGTTGTACCCTGCGCCTACGGTATAGACCCTGTCGGGTCGGTGGCCACATGGGCCGCGCTCTCCGGGAGCTCCATCCTCATGGTACGCAGAAACGTTGCAGAGATCCTCACCAATCACGTGACCTTCGAGCTGGAGGCGATCGACCGGATGTACCTCAATGCGTACGTCCCGTCGCTGCAGACGGGGGGCTGCGTCGTGTACTTCCTGCAGACGCAGCTCGGCGTGCAGGTGCCCTCCACGGTGATGGTCGCCCCGATGAGTCAGCGCTTTGTGGCGGCCATCGAGCGCTTCGTCACGACCGAAGGCGTTGAGCTGATCGCGTTCGAGAAGGGCCAGCGGAAGGACGACGTGGCGCAGCAGTACCTCGCCACCTTCACGCGTGACGAAGGCGTGCTGTTCGTGGGCAAGGCGCAAGAGAAGGCGCGCGTCTTTCGTACCGAGAAGCGGCGGGACGCCCGCGGCGTCTACCCGTGGATCATCCGCTCGACGGCGATGGTCAATCACTACTACGTCTACCTCGTCGACAGGACTTCGGCCCCCTGTTCATCAAGTTCTGCTCCTACTTTCCGTATCCCGCCAAGCTCTGTCTGAACGGGCACGAGTGGTTGAAACGGCAGCTCACACAGCGGGAGGTCCCGTTCGAGCCGTTGGACAATGGCATTCGCGCGACCGACCAGCCCGGCCGGGTCCAGCGCATCGCCGACACGCTCGACGCCGCCAAGATCGACGCGGTCTTCCGTAAATGGCTCCGGCGCCTGCCACATCCCTTCGCGCCCGCGCATCGCGCGGCCGGCTATCGGTATCAGCTCTCGATCCTGCAGGCCGAGTTCGCCCTGACGCAGGTCCTGGATCGGCCGCGCACCGGACGCGGCTTTTTCGAAGAAGTCATTCGAGAGAATCTCGACCTCGGGCGGCCCGATCAGACGCAGTTGATCTTCGATCGACGCGTCACGCGCCGCACGCCGGGGCGCTTCCGCACGCGCGTCCTCACCGAGGGCGTCGTCCCCTCGCTGCACGTCGACTACAAGAAGTCCAAGGTCAAGCAGTACCACAAAGAAGGTCAGGCCCTTCGCACCGAAACCACCATCAACGACACCTACGACTTCGCCATTGGTCGTGCGCTCCGCAATCTGCCCGCCCTGCGGGCGATCGGCTTTGCCGCCAACCGACGGTTGTTACACGTCGAATCTCTGAGCCACGACTGCCTGATCGGTGAAGATGCCCTCGACGCCGTGAGCCACCCCGTCCTCGTCCAGGACCAACGCGCGGCCGGGCTGCGCTTCGGCGACCGCCGGGTCCACGCGCTCATGCACGCGCTCTGTCTCTTCGCGCTCGCGCCCACCGGGTTCCGCCACCGGGAGTTCCGCGTTCATGTCACGCAGCTCCAGGGGCGCTCGCCCGACACCTACTCGACGGGGGCCATGACGTACGACCTGCGCCGCCTGCGACTGCACGGCCTCATCGAACGGGTGCCGCACAGCCATCGGTACCGCCTCACCGCGACCGGCGCCCGGGTGGCCATGTTCTACGCGCGCCTGTACACCCGGGCGCTACGCCCCGCGGCGTCGCTCCAGCCCATCGCGTCGGTGCCGGCACGGCGCGCCTTCGATCGCCTCGACGCCGCGCTTGCCCACTTCCTCGAGGAGGTGAAAATTGCGGCCTGAAGAACTTGACTCAAACACTCATACTTCTAGGAGAAGACTCCTAGGGCGCGCGGCAGACGAAGTTGGCCGCGTCGTTCGTGCTGCCGACTCCCGTGTACTGCGCCACCTGCGGGTACGGGCAGAGCGGCCGGGTCATGTCGACACGGCTGCCCGACACACGGACCGCGTCGAGGCGATCGGGAGGCGTGCCTGTTTCCCGCCACCGCTCGAGCGCGCCCAGCCAGTTCACCTGGTTCGGCCCCACGCCGCCGCCGCAGTGCCCCATCCCCGGCGCCATGAAGAGGCGGATCCAGTCCTCCTGCCCGGGCCCCATCTCGGCGAGGACCGATTCGTAGTAGTCGATGGAGTTGCCGGCCGAGATCGCCGTGTCGTTCCAGCCGTGATACAGCAGGAGCTTGCCGCCGCGCGCCTTGAACGCGCGCAGGTCCGGGTCCACGGCGTTGACGAGGGCGCCGACGCGCCGGTCCACCACCGGCAGGTCGCGATCGACGTCGAAGGCCAGCGGATCCCAGTTCGGGTCGCCGTAAGCCACCTGAAAGGAGCCTACCGAGATGCCGGGGGCCCGCTGGCCGCCGAGCACGCCACCGAAGCCGGTCTCGCTGCCGGGATCCTTGCCGGGAAAGACGACCTCGCCGGCCGACGTCGTGGCCGGCGCGTAGGCCCGCTTCACCGAGGCCACCTGCGGGGCCGTCAGGCAGTCGGCCGCGTCGCCGGCCCGGCACTGCAGCTCGGCGACGTCGAAGCCGCACGCACGCGGGTCGTTCAGCAGGCCGTCGGCAACGGCGTCGCCGGCGTCACACGCCCCGAGCACCGCTCTATTGACGAGCTCGAGCTTCTCGGGCGGCACGGCGGCCGCCGGGTCGAGGAGCGCCGGTACGGCGACCGACAGATCCCAGGCGTGCAGGTGCGTGTGATAGTTGGCCGGCGCGCCGGCGAGAATCGCATCGAAGTCGTTGGGATACCGCTGGGCGGACATCAGCCCCTGGCGGCCCCCGGTCGAACAGCCGTTCCAGTACGAGAGCCGCGGCGCGCGTCCGTAGTAGGCCGCGATGATCGACTTCGACTGCACGGTCATCTCGTGTACGGCGCGGTACGCGAAGTCCACGAGCTTCTCGGGATGATCGATCGCGAAGAGGGCGCTGCCGCCGCTGTGTCCCGTGTCGTTCGACGCCACGGCATACCCTTCGGTCAGCGCTCCGGCCATCGCGCCGTAGCTGATCGAGCCGGCCCAGCCGCCGTTGCCCACGGCCTGGAACTTGCCGTTCCAGTTCCCGGTGGGCAGCCAGACTTCCATCTCGATGTGCGAGTCGGCCGACGGCGCCAGCACGACCGCCATGCGGCAGTGCTCCGGCAGCGCGGTCGCCTCGGCTCCGCCGCCCCGCCCACGGCCACCGCCGCGGCCATCCGCGGGAGGCCCTCCTCCCCGCGGGCCGGCACCGGTCCCGTCGGCCGGGCCGGCGGGCACGAGCGTCGCCACCGTGACCGTGGTATTGGGCAGCGCCAGCGTGGCCAGGCGCTGGCAGGGCGCGGTGCCTGCTGGTGGAGCGGTGCCGGCCTGGAGGAGGACGAGGACGAGTGATGGGAGCATGCGGGGTTATCTCTACCGGCGGGAGTGTATCCGGGGAGACGGGGGTTGGTCCACCGGGCTACGGGCTACAGGCGATGACGAAGGCTACAGGCTTCGTGACCGCCTGGAGCTCGCAGCCCTGGCGCTTGCCCGTAGCCTGGAGCCCGTCGCCCTTGCTTATCCCCGCCGCCGCGAATCCAACCAGATTTCCACCACCATCGCAGCCGCCCCGACCCAGAAGAGCGCATAGAACGGCGCGTAGACGACCTCGGCCAGCCGCATCAGCATCTCGACGAAGGCCACCAGGACGACCACCAGGCACTGCGCCCACACGGGACGGACCGTCGTCCTCGGGTCGGTGATCATGAAGAAGATGAAGAGCTGGTACATGGGCCCGGTGATGGGCGCGACGGTGGCCAGCCAGGGCGTGCCGGTGATGACGCTGCGCACGACGGAAAAGGCGAGGAACGACACGACGTAGGTGGCCGAGATGTGCAGGCGGCCAACCCTCCAGGTGATCACGGCCCCGAGGAGCCAGATGACGGCCATCGGCGCCACGGCGTTCCCCCACTGGATGCTCAGCACGGACACCGTCGCCGGCGCGAGAAACAGCATCGCGCTGACGCCGAAGTTCGTCGGGTTCCACAGGTGGCGGCCGCGCCAGCGCAGCACGTACTTCGACAGGATCGAGATGAAGCTCGCGAAGAAGTACGGCCACAGGTACGGCGACCGAATGAGGATCCCGGCGCTGATGCCGCTGATGTAGGCGCTCGCCGGGTTCAGCCACGCGCCGTAGGTGATGGCGCCGAGGACGAGCTCGGTGGCGATGGCCGTCGCGATCGAAAGCCCCGTGCGCTCCCACCCCTCCAGGATGCCGAAGGACAGGTGCGCCGAGAGCAGGATGCTCGTGATCAGGATCGGGGGAAGGAACCGGTTGTGGATCGGGAACCGTCGTGCCCCGCCCGGCGCTGCGGGGGTCGACAGCACCTTCGCGTCACTGCCCATCGGGCTCGCTGACGCGGTGAATGGTGTCGACCGCGGGATGCTCGATGGTCTGCTCCCGCCCGGACGGCCAGCGGATCACCACGCGCTCCACGTCCGCCGCGTCTCCGAGCCCGTAGTGCAGCCGACGCTGGTTCTGCGCCGAGAAGCCGGAGGCGGCGGTCACGACCTGGGCCTGCCGGCGACCATCCCACTCCACGACCACGTGCGCGCCGATCGCGCTGCGATTGCTGGCCGTTCCCTCCAGCTCGAACTGGATCCAGTGGCGCGCCGGGTCGACGTGATTGCGGTAGACGAGCAGCGGCCCTCGCTGGTTGGCGACCAGGACGTCGAGCGCGCCGCGGTTGCCCAGATCCGCCAGCGCCACGGCCCGTCCGTCGAACGTGTCGTGCACGCCCACGACGGCGGCCACGTCGCTGAGCCGGCTGACCCCGTCGCTCAGCCAGACCCGCGAGCGCTGGTGGCCCGAGAGGCTCCGTCCCTTCATCGCCGGCCAGTTGGCCGCGTCGGCGATGATCGCGCTGTGGCCGACGGCAATGACGCCGAAGTCGTACCAGTAGCTGCTCAGTTCCTCCGACGACACGTACCCGTTCGCCTGGTAGATGTCCAGCGCGCCGTCGTTGTTGAGATCCCCGAACTGGGCGCCCCAGCTCCATCCGCCAAGGTCCACGCCCATGCTCGAGGCCAGGTTCTGGTACTCCGGCAGTCCGCCGCCGGCGCGGTCCCCCGGAATCCACAGGTCGTTCCCCTGGACCAGCTGGCCGGGCTCGGAGATGTTGGTCTTGTAGATGGCGAGCCGCCCGTCGTTGAAGACGTCGCCGAGCGCGGCGTTCATGCCGCTCTTCGGCGAGCGACCGACGCCGGTTCGCTCGCCGACCTCCTCGAAGCCCGTTCCGTCCCGGTTGAGGAAGAGCTCCGAGACGCCATAGTCGTTGGCGAGGAACAGGTCCGGATACCCGTCGTCGGAGATGTCGGCCGCGACCACCGCCAGCGTCCAGCGGTTGCTCGCCACGCCCATGGGATCGGTCACGTCCTCGAACCGCCCGTCGCCCCGGTTGCGCAGCAGGTAGTTGCGCCCTCCGTTCCGGGCGTACTCGAAGCTCTCGGGCATGATCCGGGTCGTGTCGAGCCGCCACAGGTCGGCCGAGTCGGGCCAGTAGCCGGCGATGAACAGATCGAGCCGGCCGTCGAGGTCGTAGTCGAGCCAGGTCGCTGTTCCGGCGTTGACGTGCGCCGGCAGCCCTGCCGCCTCGCCGACCGGCACGAACCGGCGCCCCGCCTCGTTGCGGAACAGCTCCGGACGCCCGTAGCGGTACAGGAGCAGATCCTCCCAGCCGTCGTTGTCGTAGTCGCCCCACACGGCGCCCATCGACACGCCCACGTCCTCGCGGTTGACGTCGGCCAGGCCGACCTCGTCCGCCACGTCCACGAAGGTGTCGTTGCCCTGGTTGCGATACAGCCGGTTGCGGCTGCCTTCGCCGCTGCTCGTGACGTAGAAGTCCTGCCAGCCGTCGCGGTCGAAGTCGGCCACGGCGACGGCGGCCCCCATCGCGGCCACCTGCGGCATGATGTGGTCCAGCCTGGAATCGAAGGTGGGCGCCTGGTGCACGAAGTCCACGCCGAGCGCAGCTGCCGACTCCTGCAACGTGAATCCGAATCGCGCGTCCGGCGCACCGCCGTCGAGCGACGCGGAACCTGCGGCCCGCTCGTTGATCGTCCGGACGGCCACGAGCGAGGCCGCCAGGACCACTGTCCAGGCCGCCCGCGCCACCTGCTGCCGCCGATCGACTGCCATCGACTCCTCAGGGCTCGGGACGGCCCGCCCCGCGCAGTCCCGTCGTAAAGGAATGCGGCGTGACGAACCGCGTGTGGTACTCCTCCCAGTCCGCGCGATGCCGGCGGAAGACCGGGTCGTCCTCGAGCCGCCTCATCCCCGCCGTGCCGTAGGCAGGCGTGTCGTGCGACGGCAACGGCAGCACCGTGTCGGAGAACTCGGTGTTGAAGTCGCCGTCCTTCTCCCACCCGTCGCCGATCAGGACGAAGTCCCGGCTCCAGCCCTCCTCCGGCTCGGGTGGCGCCTCGAAGCGCAGGCGCAGCTCGTCGCCCGCGTTCATGATCACGTACCGATCGTCGACGGAAGCCAATAGTGGGTTCACACTACCGAAGCGCGTGTAGTAGCCGGTCAGGTCCCGCCAGCGGGGGACGGTGTTGGCAATCCGCTCGTAGATCGGCGTTTCGGGCGACTCACCCCTGGGCGAGACCGTCTCGGAGTAGCCCCGGTAGCGCAGCTCCGACGAGGCGGCGTCGAGCCGGACGGCGCGAGCGGGCGCGTCCACTTCCTCGGCGAGCGCCAGCGCGTCCCAGTAGACCTCCAGGTTGGTGCGCAGGCGCAACCGACTGGCGTGCCGGACCTCCGCGAGATCGATCAGCATCGTCTTGTTCTTCCCGGCCGGAAAGCCCAGGTCCGGATCGACGACCGTCCAGGTGCCACCGGGGTCCTGCGCCTCGAGCGCCAGCCCGCCCGGCCGCACGCGCGTCCCCTGGCCGATCGCCACGTTGATGCTGCTGTTGGTCGGGTAGACCCAGCCGGTGGCGACGAGCAGCGGGCGCGTGAGGCCCGCCAGGCCGGCCGTGTCGATCTCGACGAAGTGCTCCTCGGCGATCCCCTGGTACGGGCCGTACGGGAAGGTGGCCAGGTGACGGCCGTCGCGCGCCGCAACCAGGTCCGTCACGTCACGGCCGTTCTCGTCCCAGGCACCGGGCACCGGCCCGGCGATCCGCACGGCCCGCACGTCCTGGGCCTGCGGCCGCGCCGGCGCGAAGCGCTCGTCGACGTACACCTCGGTGCCCGCCGGATGGTCGACGACCATGAGCGAGACGTGATCGAAGAAGTGCGTCTCCCAGAGCTCGGCCGTGATGCGGACGTCGTAGAAGCCGTCGCGGGGCACGAGCTGATCGCCGCGAATCCGGACCCAGTCCTCGGTCTGGCTCACGCCCGCCGTGTCCTGCGCGTTGATGCGGAGACCGAGCGGCGAGCGCCAGAGGAAGTCGGTCACGAAGCCCATGCGGCTGCCGTCCCAGGCGAACACCCAGGGACAGGAGCCCGACAACCGCTGCTCAACCAGGATCACGTCGTCCACCCCGAGCCCGAACTCGGCCTGCGCGATGCCGTTGGGCCAGACGATCCGGGCCACGTCGATGTCGGTCTGCGTACCGAGCCCGAAGTGGACCGGCCCGCCCGTGAGCACCTGCGTCTGGACGAGCAGGCCGGAGCGCACGCCGACCGAGCCGCCGACGCCGAACGAGTTGATGCGCTGGTCTCCGGCGCGCGGCTGCCCGCGGGGCCGCAGCCCCTTCCAGTGATAGCCGGCCGTGCCGCCACCGCCCATGAGCCAGGCCGGACGGCCATCGACCAGGCCTGCCAGGTCGAGCCGCCCGTCCTCGTCTCGATCGACGGCCGCGAAGACCTCCCCAGCCGGCCCCTCTGGCAGGAGCGCGAGCGTGTGATCGCCGTCCGACAACCACACGCGCGTGGCACCGCCACCGGCCGCGACCACGTCGAGGGCGCCGTTGTTGTCCAGATCCGCCACGAGGACACGGTGCGACCCCGGACTGGCGCCCACCAGCTCCGCCCACGTGGCCACGCCCGCCACCGACCATCGCGCGCCGATCCAGGACACGCGATGGAGCGTGCCCGAATCGTCGAGCGCGACCACGTCGATGCCGCCATCGGCATCGAGATCGGCTGCCGCGACGGCCACGACGCCGGTCAGCCCGTCGGGCCCCGGGACGCGATCGAAGCGTCCGACCTGCCGGTTCGTGAACACGTGCAGCGTCCCGGCCCGGTCCACGAAGGCGGCGTCGGCATCGCCGTCGCCGTCGAGGTCGGCCCAGGCGAACGCCCGCACACCGGTTACGTCCGCGAACGGAGACATGGCGATCCAGGTCGTGTCGCCGTTGTTGCGCAGCACGATCGGGGCGCCATCGACGGGCCCCGCGATCACGTCGAGGTCGCCGTCCATCTCGACGTCGGCCGCCCAGACACCGGCCAGCGGCACGTCGAGCGGCACGCCGGCCGCGGCCTCCGCCGTCGCGTCCGTGAAGCCGCCGTCCTCGCCCTGCAGCAGCAGGCGAAGACCGCCGTCGGCGGCCAGCGCGACGTCGGTCAGAAAGTCGTGGTTCCAGTCGAGCGCCGCCACCGATGCCGAGGCCGGCGTCGCGACGAGCCCGCCACCGACCGACGGATAGGGCCAGGCCCCGGAGCCGTCGAGCGTGCGCAAGCCGTCCCGACCTCCGGCCAGCAGCTCCGGCGGCGACTCGATCGTCGGGAACAGGGCCAGCACGAGATCCGCCGGCGTGTCCGCCACCGGTTCGGACGCGAACACGATCGTCGCGTCGGCGGGGGCCGGTCGCGCCGGGGGCGGCTCGAGCTCGAGGAAGCGATCCAGCGGCTCGGCAATCCGCTCGACCGGCGTCTGGACCGAGGCCAGGCTCTCTCGAAACGCCGGCACCGGCCTCAGCACGTTCCGCAGGAAGGTCGTCGCCCGCGCCGCGTCGTCGAAGTTCTCCTCGTCCACGGCGGCCTCGAAGGCCGCGAACCACTCGCTCACGTCCGCGGGCCACGTGGCCGCGAGCGGACCGATGGCGGCGCGGGACGCGGCGAGCCGGTCGACGTCGCCACGCCGGGCGGCGATCCGCGCCCGCTCGACGAGCGCCGCGAGGTTGTCGGGGGCCCGCGCCACGACCTCGTCGAGCAGCGCGAGCGCCTCCTCGTCGGCCTCGGGGGTGTTCAGGCGCTGCAGCTCGTCGGCCAGCGCGAAGCGCGCCCGGAGCTCCCCGCCGTCGAGCGCCACGGCTTGCCGCAGGAGCAGGAGCGCCGCGTCGATGCCGCCACGCGCCGCCGCGGCACGGGACGCGAGCAGGACCAGGTCGCTTTCGTCCGGCGCGAGCGCCAGCGCCCGTTCGATGGGCTCGGTCGCTTCCTCCAGCGCGCCGAGCCGCAGGTGTGCCAGGCCGAGGTTCGCCCACGAGGCCGGCTCCTCTGGCACCAGGACCGTGGCATCGGCGAACTGCTGCCGGGCGTCGTCGAGCAGGCCGACCTCGAGCGCCGACAGGCCGCGGTAGAAGGCGCGTGTGACCTGCTCGTACGTCGGCGAACCTGGCTCCGGCAGCCCGCCGCCGCGCAGGAGCATCCCGATGGCGCCCGCGACCAGCGCGAGCAGCACCAGCCCGCCCAGCGCGGCGGGCAGCGACGACGAGCGGCGGTCAGTCGATGCCAAGATGCAGCCGCCTCTCGAGCGCGTCGAAACGCTGCGCCTCGGCGGCCGCAGGGCGCAGCAGCGACACGCCGATGGCCACAGCGAACGAGAGCGGAACAGACACGATACCCGGATTCCGCAACGGGAACCAGGCGTCGGTCCGCCCGAGCACGTCCACCTGAATCGTCGGCGACAGATAGATCAAGAGCAGCGCCGCGGCCGTGCCCGCGATCATGCTGTACTGCGCGCCGGCGGTCGTGAGCGGGCGCCAGAAGATCGAGAGCACCAGCGCCGGAAAGTTCGCGCTGGCCGCGATGGCGAAGGCCAGACCGACCATGTACGCCACGTTCTGCCCCTTGAACATGATGCCCAGGACGACGGACACGACGGCCAGCAAGACGGTGGCGGCGCGGGCCACGACGAGCTGCTCGCGCTGATCGACGTGCTCGCCGCGCACGACGTTCACCCAGAGATCGTGCGAGAGGGTCGCCGCCCCCGACAGCGTGAGTCCCGCCACGACGGCCAGGATCGTGGCAAAGGCCACCGCCGAGATGAAGCCCAGGAAGGGCGTGCCTCCCACGCCCTCGGCCAGCAGCGGTGCCGCCATGTTGCCGCCCGCGTCGATGGCCGTGATGCCCTCCCGGCCGATGACGACCATCGCTCCGAAGCCGAGCACGAACGTCAACAGATAGAAGAACCCGATGAACGCCGTGGCGTAGGCCACCGACGTCCGCGCCGTGCGGGCGTCGGGCACGGTGTAGAAGCGCATGAGGATGTGCGGCAGCCCCGCGGTCCCGAGCATCAGCGCAAGCCCCAGGGAGACGGCGTCGATGGGATCGCTCACGAGCTGCCCCGGGGCGAGCACGTCTGCGCCGTACCGGTCCGCTGCCGCCGCAAACAGCGCCAGCGGATTGAAGCCGTAGGGCACGAGCACGAGGACGGCGAGCAGCGTGGCGCCGGTGAGCAGGAGCACGGCCTTGACGATCTGCACCCAGGTCGTGGCCAGCATCCCCCCGAACAGCACGTACGCCAGCATGACGCCGCCGACGATCACCACGGCCGCCTCGTAGGGCAGGCCGAAGAGCAACTGGATGAGGTTTCCGGCGCCCACCATCTGCGCGATGAGATAGAAGGCTATAACGGCGAGCCCGCCGATGGAAGCCGCGATGCGGATCGGCTTCTGCCGCAACCGCGCCGCCAGCACGTCGGCAAAGGTGAAGCGTCCGAGATTCCGGAGCGGCTCGGCGATCAGGAACATCACGATGGGCCAGCCCACGAGCCAGCCGGTCGAGTAGATCAGCCCGTCGAATCCCGAAAGGGCCACGAGCCCCGCGATGCCCAGGAAGCTCGCGGCGCTCATGTAGTCGCCGGCGAGCGCCAGCCCGTTCTGGAGCGCGGTGACGCTGCGGCCGGCCGCGTAGAAGTGCTCGGTGGTCCTGGTCCGCCGCGCCGCCCAGACGGTGATGCCGAGCGACACGACGATGAAGAGCAGAAAGAACGTGATGGCGACGGCGTTGGGCTCGCCGAGCGTGGAGGTCACTGTCGAAGGCCTCGCAACGCTTCGTCATAGTGGGAGTTGGCCCAGCGGACGTAGAGCCAGGTGACCACCCAGGCCACCAGGATGACCAGGACCCCGAACAGGATGCCCAGGCTCAGGCCGGGTGCCACGAGCCTCCCGAGCAGCGGCTTGTTGAAGGCGACGAGGAGAACGAAGCCGAAATAGGCCGCCATCATGGCGACCGTCAACGAGATGGCGACTCGCCACCGCGCCCTGGAGACGGCCTCGAGCGTGGGTGTGGGCATTCAGGTCGGCGACGGACCTGGATCAGGCCCCCCGGTTCCGGAGACACCCGGACCGGGAGACCCGTTCGCAGCTCGAGCTGACGCGCCGGGCCTATCGGCCGTCGGGCGCGCCGATGCCGGAGGAGCCGACGAAGAGCTTGGACCCGTCCGGGAAGGTGATGTCCCGGCCGTTGGCGCGCTTGGCGCCGTCCTTGGCCTGGAAGCCCTCGACG
>Ga0299906_10001019_pt1 | contig 24520 bp, 17 predicted proteins | sample RVTome_14_FD_200259 | JGI IMG/M metagenome (GOLD analysis project Ga0299906, IMG submission 200259) | Soil microbial communities from uranium-contaminated site in the Upper Colorado River Basin, Wyoming, United States - RVT145D125 (version 2) ...
CGGCTCTGGGTCGGCACCTTCGCCGGCCTCGACCGCTTCGATCGCGCCGCCTACGCCTTCGAGCACTTCCGCCACGACCCCGGCGACCCGGCGAGCCTCAGCGAGAACTGCGTGCGCGTGCTCTTCGAGGACCACGCCGGCCGCTTGTGGGTCGGCACCGACGGCGGCCTCAACCTGCTGCGGCCCGACGGCCGCTTCGCGCGCTTCCAGCACGACCTGACCGACCCGGCGAGCCTGAGCTCCGACCGCGTCCTGGCGATGGGCCAGGACCGGGGCGGGATGATGTGGGTGGGCACCGAGAACGGCGTCAACAAGTGGAACCCCGACACCTGGGCGTTCGCCCATTACCGCAGCACCGGAGCGCGGGGATTGAGCAGCAACGCCGTCCTCGGGTTTTCGGAGGACGCCGACGGCACCCTGTGGATCGCCACCCTGGGCGGGGGGCTCAACGCCCTCGACCGCGCCACCGGCGAAGCCGTCGTCTACCGGCACGACGGCGGCGATCCCACCAGCCTGGGCGACGACCGGGTGATGGCGTTGCTCCACGACCGCGCCGGCACCCTCTGGGTCGGCACCGGCCAGGGCGGCCTCAACCGCTTCGACCCCGCCACCCGCAGCTTCGCGCGCTACCAGCACGATCCGTCGCGCTCCGACAGCCTGGGGGCCGCGGGCGTCATGACCCTCTACGAGGACCGCCATGGCGTCCTCTGGGTCGGCACCTACGGCGGCGGGCTCAACCGCCTCCACCGCGACACCGGGACGTTCACCCGTTACGTCCACGACGGCGCGGACGGCACCAGCCTGAGCCACGACGAGGTGACGGCGATCGCCGAGGACCGCGACGGAACGCTCTGGATCGGAACGCTGGCCGGCGGCCTCGACCGCTTCGACGCCGCCGCCGGCATTTTCGCGAGCTTCCGCTACGACGAGCGGCGCAGCGACGCTTTGAGCAGCGACCGCGTCATGGCCCTGGCCGCCGACGGCGAAGGGACGTTGTGGGTCGGCACCTACGGCGGCCTCGACCGGGTGAGCACGGCGCCCGACGGCTCGGTCGCGTTCCGGAGCTACGCCGAGAGCGACGGCCTGCCGAGCAAGGCGGTCCTCGGCCTCGAGCTCGACGCGGCGGGTGACTTGTGGCTCGCCACCAACCGCGGGCTGTCGCGCTTCGACCCGGCGGCGCAGCGCTTCGAGAGCTACGACGTGAGCCACGGCCTCCAGAGCAACGAGTTCAACTACGGCGCCCACTACGCGAGCCCGCGGGGCGAGCTCTTCTTCGGCGGCGACAACGGCTTCAACGCCTTCTTCCCGGCGGCCGTCCGCGGCAACGACTTCGCGCCTCCCGTCGTCCTCACCTCGTTCACCAAGGTCAATGAGCCGCTCCAGCTCGACGGTCCGCTCGCAGCGGCGACCGAGGTCGTGCTCGGCCATCGCGACTACGTCTTCTCGGTCGAGCTCGCCGCCCTCGACTTCACGGCGCCCGAGAAAAACCGCTACCGCTACCGGCTCGATGGCCTCGACGCCGACTGGATCGACGTCGGCCACCGCCGCCAACTCACCTTCACCAACCTCGACCCGGGCCGCTACCTGCTGCGCGTCCAGGGCGCCAACAACGACGGCGTGTGGAACCGCGAAGGCGCGGCGCTCGCCATCCGCGTGCTGGCGCCGCCGTGGCGCAGCGACTGGGCCTACGCGCTCTATACGATGCTGGCGACCGGGGCCTTCTTCGGCTTCGTGTCGGTGCAGCAGCGCAAGGCCCGGCGCCAGGAGGAGCTGCGCGAGGCCAAGGAGGCCGCCGAGGCCGCGAGCCGCGCCAAGAGCCTCTTCCTCGCCAACATGAGCCACGAGATCCGCACCCCGATGAACGGCGTGATCGGCATGACCAGCCTGCTGCTCGACACCGAGCTGCCCGAGCCCCAACGCTCCTACCTCGAGACCATCCGGGTCAGCAGCGAGGCCCTGGTCAACGTGGTCAACGACATCCTCGACTTCTCCAAGATCGAATCGGAGAAGCTCGAGCTCGCCCGCGTGCCTTTCGACCTGCGGACCACGGTGGAAGAAGCGCTCGACATCGTGGCGCCGGCGGCGGCCGGGAAGGGCCTGGAGCTCGTCTACTGGATCGCGCCCGAGGTGCCCCAGGTGCTCGTCGGCGACGGCGCCCGCACCCGCCAGGTGCTCGTCAACCTGTTGTCCAACGCCGTCAAGTTCACCGACGCCGGCGACGTGTCGGTCGCCGTCGCCGCCCGCCCTCTGGGCGGCGAGCGCCACGAGCTGCACGCCGTGGTCACCGACAGCGGCATCGGCCTGGCGCCGGAGCACCTCGACCGTCTCCTCGAACCCTTCACCCAGCTCGACGCATCGACCACCCGGCGCTACGGCGGCACCGGGCTCGGCCTGGCGATCTGCAAGCGGCTCTGCGCGCTCATGGACGGACGCATCTGGGCGGAGAACGCCGCCGCCGGGGGCTCGGCCTTCCACGTCACCTTCCAGGCCGACGCGCGGCCGGAGCGGCCGCACGCCCACCTCTACCAGCGCCAGCCGCCGCTCGCCGGCGCCCGCGTGCTGGTGGCCGACGCCAACGCCGCCGTGCGCCGCCAGGTCGCCCGCCACGCCCAGGCCCTCGGCATGCAGCCGGTCCTCGCCGGCTCGGTGGCCGAGGTCCTCGAGCGGCTGCGCGGCGGCCCGCCCTTCGACGTCGCGATCCTCGACCACGGCCTGCTGGCGCTCGACGGCCCGGGCTGGGCCGACGCGGTGCGCTCCGCCTGCCGCTCCCACGGCCTGCCGCGCATCCTGCTCAACGACATCGGCAAGGACGCCGAGGCGCCGGCGCCCGGCGTCGAGGTCCTCCGCAAGCCGATCAAGTCCGAGCACCTCTACCGCGCGCTCGTGCGCTGCCTGGACGTCGTCCGGCACGACGAAGTCCTGCTGCGAGTGGCCGTGGGATCCTGACGGCGGCGGACGTCGTCGACCTTGCTGTCGAGACCGGTGAAGCCGGTTCGGACGTCCTCGGTCACCGCGCCTTCATTGACCTTCCCGGCGCCACGGTTTCGTCACAGTCGGCGGATATCTCTCACCTGTCGGGCCGCGCGGCGCGCGAGCTCCGTGGTAAGAAGACACCCTTCCGGACCAGGAGGACCCATTGGACAAGCTCCGCATCCACGGCCCCTGCCGCCTCGAAGGCCGCATCCGCGCCGGCGGCGCCAAGAACGCCGCCCTTCCGGCGCTCGCCGCCACCCTCCTCTCCGACGAGCCCATGACCCTCGAGCGGCTTCCGCAAGTGCGCGACATCCGCACCATGCGCCTCCTGCTCGAGCACCTGGGCGTCGAAAGCGAGGAGCGCGAGGACGCCCTGAGCCTGTGCCTCAAGGACAACGGCCATCCCGACGACGCGCCCTACGAGCTGGTCAAGACGATGCGCGCCGGAGCCCTCGTGCTCGGGCCGCTGCTGGCCCGGCGCGGCCTCGCCCGGGTGTCGCTGCCCGGCGGCTGCGCCATCGGCGTGCGCCCGATCGACCTCCACCTCGCGGGGCTCGCGGCCCTGGGCGCCGAGGTCCGCCTCGAGCACGGCTACGTGGAGGCCCGTGCCCGCGAGCTGCGCGGCGCGCGCTTTCGCTTCGCCAGGCCCACCGTGGGCGGCACCGAGAACGTGATGATGGCCGCCTGCCTGGCGCGCGGGACCACCGTGCTCGAGAACTGCGCCCGCGAGCCCGAGATCGCCGACCTCGCGCGGCTGCTCAATGCCATGGGCGCCGCCGTCTCCGGCGCCGGCGGCGAGACGATCACGATCGAAGGGCGCGACCGGCTCGGGGGGGCGCGCCACCGCGTGGTGCCCGACCGCATCGAGGCCGGCACCTACCTGATCGGCGCGGCGATGACCGGCGGCGACGTGACGGTGGACGGCGCGCGGCCTGCCGATCTGGCACCGCTGCTCGAGAGATTGAGCGAAATCGGCGTCCGCGTCGAGGCGGGGGACGACCAAGTCCGCGTGCGTCACGACGGCTCCGAGCTGCGGCCGCGCGACGTCGCCACCGCGCCCCATCCCGGCTTCCCCACCGATCTCCAGGCCCAGTACGTGGCGCTGGCCACCCAGGCGAGCGGCACCACCGTGGTCACCGAAACGGTCTTCGAGAACCGTTTCCAGCACGTGCCGGAGCTCATGCGCATGGGGGCCGACGTGCGGATCGAAGGCATCGCTGTCCGCGTCCGGGGCCGCACGGCGCTTTCGGGAGCTAGGGTGATGGCCACCGACCTGCGGGCGTCGGCCTGCCTCGTGCTCGCCGGCCTGGCGGCGCGCGGCGAGACCGTGGTCGACCGCATCTATCACCTCGACCGGGGCTACGAGAGGATGGAATCGAAATTGCAGTCGCTCGGCGCACGCGTGGAACGGATCCACGAGTGACGAGCGAGCGATGCCGCGGCACCACTTCCATCTTTCCCTGTTGAGCCTCCTGGCTCTGCTCGCGCCGGCCGCGGCCGCCGACCCGCGGATCCTGCTCGTCGAGCTGCAGCTCGCGGGCAAGAGCGAGGAAGCCCTCCGGCAGGTCGAGCGCCTGCTGGCCGAGAAGCCCGACCAGGCGCGCGAGCTGGGGCTCCATTACCTCCAGGGCCGGCTGCTGCTCGGCATGGGCCGCCGCCAGGACGCTTCCGAAGCGTTCGCCGCGACCATGGGCGCGACCCCCCGGCTCAGCCCCTTCAGCCGTTACCAACTGGCCTGCGAACAGCAGCGGCTCGGCCACCCCGAGGTGGCGGCGGGACTGGTCGCCACGCTGCTGCGCTCGGATCCGCCGCGCTCGCTTCTCGCTCCGGCCATGCGGCTGTTGCGCAGCACGATCATCGAGGGCGGCGACTGCCGGCTGCTCCGCGGCTTCGAGGCCCACCGCTTCCGCGCCGGCGAGCGCCGCGAGCTGACCCTCGCCCTGGCCGCGTGCCAGGCGCGCGGCGACGACGTCGAGGCGGCCCGCCGGCACTGGCTCCAGCTCCTCGAGGAAGACGGCGGCGATCTCGTGGCCCGCCTGGCCGCCGAGAGCCTCGAGGCCGTCGAGCCCGAGACCACGAGCGCCCGCGTCCACCTGCTAATCGGGCTCGTCTACCACCAGCACCGCGAGTTCGACGCCGCGGTGCACCACCTGGCGCGGGCCCAGGTGCAGCTTGCCGGCGCCGACCTCGCGCCGCGGGAGGTCTTCGAGCTGCGCTACGCGCTGGCGCGCAGCCACTTCTGGCAGCAGCGCTACACCGCCGCCGCCGCCGTCTTCGCCGCCATCGCCGCCGACTCCGCCGATCCCCGGCGCCGGGCGCAATCGCTCTATCAGCAGGCTCGCTGCTACGAGCTCGCCGGCCGCTGGGACAGGGCCGCGAGCCATTTCCGGCAGACCTTCAACCTCGATCCGGGGGGAGGGTGGGCGGACTCGGCCCTGATCGCGGAATTGCGCCTGGCCTGGCGCCGCGGCCAGGAGGACGCAGCCCTGGCGGTGCTCGACCTGCTCCTCGCCAGGCGCCACGACGCCACCGCGTCGCGCGCTCTGCTCTTCCTGGCGAGCTCCGACCTGGCGGCCGGACGCGTGGACCGTGCCGGCGACTGGCTGCGCCGCGCCGCCGACATGCGGCGCCTGCCGGCGGCGGAGATCCGCTACTGGCAGGGCCGTCTGGCCCAGCTCGAGCCGGCGCCCGACGAGGCGGTGGGGCACTACCTCGCGGCGCTCGGCGCCGATCCCTACCATCCCTTCGGCCAGGCGGCGCGGCAACGCCTCGAGAGCCCCGAGCTCGCGGCCGCCGCCCGCCGGGAAGGGCGGCGGCTGGCCGAGTCACGGCGCGCCGCGGACCTCTACGACGCCTGGCTCCTCCTGGAGGACGGCGACCCGCTGCGGGCGAGAGTCCGCCAGGCCCTCGAGAGACAGCTCGCCGCCGACCCGAAGGCGGCGCCGTTCCTTGCCCTCGATCTCGCGCCGGTGGCCAAGTGGCCGCTGTGGGACGAGCGTCTGGAGCGTCCTGAGGAGATGCTCCTGGCGCTCGGCCTCTTCGACGAGGGAGGGTCGATGGTGCTGCACTACTTCCCCGTGGCGAAGCACCGGCTCGCCTTCACCGGCAGCCTGGTGCTGGCCCGGACGGGCGACCTGCGGCGATCGCTGTACATCGCCGAGATCCTGAGCCAGCGCGTGCCCCACGACCTGCCGGAGCCGCTGCTCCCCGCGGCCTTCCGCCACCTCCTCTACCCGGCGGGCCTCGGTCCGCTGATCCGCGCCGAAGGCGAGCGCCGGCAGGTCGATCCCGACCTGCTGATGGCGCTGATCCGCGAGGAGAGCCGCTTCGACCCCGACGCCTTTTCCGCCGCCGCGGCGCGCGGCCTGGCGCAGTTCGTCTTCTCCACGGCCCGCGGCGTGGCCGCGCGCCACGGCCTCGGCCCCGTCTCGCCCCAGGACCTCGACCGACCGGCAATCGCGATCGCCCTCGCCGCCGCCTACCTGCGCGAGCTCCACGACCGCTTCGGCGGCTCGCTGCCCGACGTGGTGGCGGCCTACAACGCCGGCGAGCCGCAGGCAGCGCTCTGGCGGCGCTACTGCGTCAGCGAGGAGCCGGAGGAGTACCTCTCCAAGGTCTCCTTCCACGAGACGCGCAACTACCTGGCCAAGGTCCTCACCAGCCGCGCCCACTACGCCGAGCTCTACGGCGAACGCTAGCGTCCGGCGCTTGTCCTTGAGTGCGGACCCCGCCTTGATCGCCGGCAAACGGTCGAGTCACCGGCTCGCGAGGACCTCGGCGTAGACGTCGTCGATGCGCTCGAGCATGCGCTCGGCGTCGAGCTCCCGGATCGCCCGCCGTTGGGCCTGGCGTCCCATCTCGCGGCGCAGGTCCGCATCGCCGAGCAGCCGTCCGAGCGCCGCCGCCAGGGCCTCGGCGTCGCGGGGCGGCACCACCAGCCCGGTCTCGCCGTCGCGGTTGACGAAGCTGGTGCCGGTGCCGATCTCGGTCGAGACGACCGGGACGCCGGCGGCCATGGCCTCGGCGAGGCCGAGGCCGAAGGCCTCGCTGCGGCGGTCGGACGGCAGCGCGAAGACGTCGGCCGCCGCGTAGAGGGCGGGCAAGGCGTCGTCGTCGACGTCGCCGAGGAAGTGGATCCGCGCGGCTGCCGGCGAGGCCCGGACGAGGCGCCGCCACGGCTCCTCCATGGGTCCGCGGCCCACGACGAGGAGGCTGGCGTCGAGCCGTTCGACGGCCGCGACGAGCACGTCGAGCGCCTTGTAGTAGCGCAGCCGCCCGACGAAGAGCACCCGCGGACCGGGGAAGCGCTCGCGGAGGGCGTCGACGCGCTCGCGGTCGGGGCGGGCGAAGCGTGCGGTGTCGACGCCCAGGGGCACGACCCGGAGCTTGCCGGCGAAGCGCGCCAGCACCGGCGAGCCGGCGGCGTAGCCGGGGCTGGTGACCAGGATGCGGTCGGCGCGCGCCAGAAGCCGGACCATGAGGGGACGGTACAGCCGCCCCAGGAAACGCTGGCGCACGACGTCGCTGTGGTAGGTGACGACGGTGGCGCGCGAGCGTCCGCCGAGGAGCTGGGCGAGCTCGCCGGGCGGGTAGGGGAAGTGGAGATGGGCGACGTCGGGACGCCGCCGCCGCAGCTCGCGCCAAAGCGTCGGGCTCAATGGCGTCGACGCGACCGTCGCCAGCCGCGCCGCGCGGACGACCTCGACGCCCGCTTCCTCGCGCGCCGACGTCCGCGGTCCGCGGGCCGTGACCAGGACCGTCACCTGGTGGCCGCGCCGGACCTGGCTCTCGGCCACCAGCCGCAGGTGTCCTTCGATGCCCCCGAGCACGGGGGGGTAGTCCTTGTAGACGTGGAGGATCTTCATCTGAGGCCTGCTGGTACGACCGCCCGAGGTGGGAGAAGCTCACCGACCCGCCGGCGCCTTCAACCGCCGGTACACCTCCCAGGTGAGCTCCGCGGTCCTCGTCCAGGAGAACTCCTTCGCGCGAGCGAGTCCCTTCTCCGCCAGCTCCCGGCGGTAGGGCGCATCGGCGAGGACGCGCGCGAGCGTCCCGACCATCGACGCCGTCGACCGCGGATCGAAGTACGCCGCCGCCTCGCCGGCCACCTCCGGCAGGCTGGCGGCGGCGGCGCAAACCACCGGCGTGCCGCAGGCCATGGCCTCGAGCACCGGCAAGCCGAAGCCCTCGGCGAGCGACGGCAGCACGAAGAGCCCGGCGCCGCCGTAGAGCGCCGCCAGGTCGTCCTCCGGTACCTCGCCGAGGAAGCGCGCGTCGAGCCCGAGGCGGCGGGCCGTCTGCCGCGCCTCGGGAAAGCGCGGATCCCGGCGGCCGGCGACGACGAGCGGCCAGGCGCCGGCGCCGAGCTCGGCCCAGGCGCGCAGCAGCCCGGCCAGGTTCTTGTGCGGGCGGTCGGCGCCCACGAAGAGCGCGTAGCGCTCCGGCAGGCCCCGGCGCGCCCGCAGCTCGGCGACCGACTCCCGCGACGGCGGACGCAGCTCGGGCGCCGCGGCTTCGGGGATGACGGCGATCTTCTCCGGCGGCGTGCCGAAACGCCGCGTCAGGTCCCGCCGCGACGCTTCCGATACGGTGATCACCGCCCGCGCCGCCCGCAGCGCCAGGCGCGTCGAAACGACGAACGCCAGGCGCGCCAGGGGCGGCGGCAGGTACTCCCGCCGCGCGCCGATCGCGTCGTGTACGGTCACCACCAGCGGGCAGGGCGTGCGCCAGGCGGTCGCGAAGTAGGGCGAGTGGAAGACGTCGGCGCCGCGGCGGCGGAGCTGCCGGGGCAGCGCGAGCTGCTCGCGCAGGCCGCGGACGGGGACGGCGAGCGGCCACCGTCCCACGCCTTCGAGCCGCGACCAGGGGAAGCGCTCGTCCTCCTCGCCGAGGAAGACGCCGATCTCCGCTTCCGGCGCCGCCGCGGGCAGGGCGCGCAACAGGTTGTAGGCGTAACGGCCGATGCCCGGATAGCGGGCCGAGAGGAAGCGGCCGTCGAAGGCGATGCGCAAGGGGGCTCCTTTCGTCGCGATCCTAGCCCGGCCCGCACCCAGGGCGTGAGCCTTGGGTGATATCCTCCCCGAAACCGCTCAAGGAGACCTTCGATGGCAAGTAGAGCTCTCGCGACGCTTCTCTTGACCGCGCTGGCCGCGACCATGACGGGTTGCGGCCCCTCCGCCGAGCCCCCGCCGGGCGAGGCCGCCGACCTCGTGCTCGTCAACGGCAAGATCGTCACCCTGGACGACGCGCGGCCCGAGGCCGCGGCCCTCGCCGCCAAGGACGGCCGCATCGTCGCCGTCGGCAGCCGCGAGGACGTCGAGGCGTGGATCGGCGAGTCCACCGAGGTCCTCGACCTCGCCGGCCACCTCGCGATCCCCGGCTTCATCGAGGGCCACGGCCACTTCCTGGGCCTCGGCGACTCCAAGCTCCAGCTCGACCTGCGCGCCCCCGCCACCTGGGACGAGATCGTCGCCCTGGTGGCGCAGGCCGTCGCGGACGCCGAGCCCGGAGAATGGATCCGCGGACGCGGCTGGCACCAGGACAAATGGGACGCCGTGCCCGCGCCCGCGGTCGAGGGCTTCCCGATCCACGACGCCCTGAGCGCCGTCTCGCCCGACAACCCGGTCGTCCTCGGCCACGCCAGCGGCCACGCGGTCTTCGTCAACGCCAAGGCCATGGAGCTCGCCGGCATCGACGCGTCCACCCCCGATCCGGAGGGCGGCGAGATCCTGCGCGACGCCCGGGGGCGTCCCACGGGCCTGCTGCGCGAGACCGCCGAGGACCTCGTCGCCGCCGCCCAGCCCGCCGAGCCGACGCCGGCGGAGGTGCGCAAGCGGGTGGAGCTGGCCTCCGCCGAGTGCCTGGCCAAAGGCGTCACGTCGTTCCAGGACGCCGGCTCGAGCTTCGCCGCCATCGACGCCCTGAAGCAGGCGGCCGACGACGGCACCCTCGGCGTGCGGCTGTGGATCATGGTGCGCGGCTCCGAGGACGACCTCGACGCCAGGCTCCCCCTCTACCGCACCGACGACTACGCCGGCCACCGCCTCGCCGTGGGCGGCATCAAGGTGTGGATGGACGGCGCCCTGGGCTCGCGCGGCGCCTGGCTGCTCGAGCCCTACGCCGACAGTGCGGAGTCCAGCGGGCTCAACACCTTCCCGCTCGAGGAGACGCGGCGGCTGGCCGGCCTGGCGATCGAGCACGGCTACCAACTGTGCATCCACGCTATCGGCGACCGCGCCAACCGCGAGGTGCTCGACGTCTACGAGGAGACCTTCGCCGCCCACCCCGACGCGAGCGACCTGCGCTGGCGCATCGAGCACGCCCAGCACGTGGATCCCGCCGACGTGCCGCGCTTCGCCGAGCTCGGCGTGATCGCCGCGATGCAGGGCGTCCACTGCACCTCCGACGGCCCCTGGGTGCCGGACCGCCTCGGCGAGGAACGCGCCGCGGCCACCTCCTACGTCTGGCGCACCCTCCTCGACGCGGGAGCCACCATCGCCAACGGCACCGACGCCCCGGTGGAGGACGTCTCGCCCGTCGCCAGCTTCCACGCCTCGGTCACCCGGCGCATGGCGGGCGGCGAGGCCTTCCACCCCGAGCAGGCGATGACGCGCCAGGAGGCGCTCGCCTCCTACACCTTGGGCGCCGCCTACGCCGTCTTCCAGGAAGACGTCAAGGGCTCGCTCGAGGCCGGCAAGCTGGCCGACGTCACGGTGCTCTCGCGCGACATCCTGGAGGTGCCCGCGGACGAGATCCCGGGCACCGAGGTCCTCTACACGATCGTCGGCGGGGAGGTGGCCTATCGCAGACCGTGAAGACGAGACGCAGGAGAAGCTCCACATGACGCCGGAGGAGTTCCGGCTCTCGGGCTACGCGGTGGTCGACTGGATCGCCAGGTACATGGAGGAGCTCGAGGACTATCCGGTGCTCTCGCCGGCGCGGCCGGGCGAGATCCGCGCGCGACTGCCGCCGCGCGCGTCCGAGGCGGGCGAACCGCTCGAGGCGATGCTGCGCGACCTCGACGAGATCGTGCTGCCGGGGGTGACCCACTGGCAGTCGCCGAATTTTTTCGCCTACTTCTCGGCCAACGCCTCGGCGCCGGCGATCCTCGGCGACCTGGTGTCGTCGGGCCTCGGGGTGCAGGGGATGCTGTGGGCCACCAGCCCCGCCGCCACCGAGCTCGAGACCCACGTGCTCGATTGGCTGGTGGAGATGCTCGACCTGCCGGAGGAGTTCAGCTCGCGCTCGAGCGGCGGCGGCGTGATCCAGGACACCGCCTCGAGCGCCGCGCTGTGCGCGCTGCTGGCGGCGCGCGAGCGCGTCTCGGACTTCCAGATCAACCAGCGCGGCGTCGACCGTCCGCTGGTGGCCTACGCCTCGGCGCAGGCCCACTCGTCGATCGAAAAGGCCGTCAAGGTCGCCGGCATCGGGCGCGAGAACCTGACGTTGATCGACGTCGACGAGCGCTACGCGATGCGCCCGCAGGCCCTGGTGGAGGCGATCCGCGCCGACAAGGAGGTCGGGCGCATCCCCTTTTTCGTCGCCGCCACCGTGGGCACGACCTCGTCGTCGGCCATCGATCCGTTGAAGGCGATCGGCGAGATCTGTCGCGGCCACCACCTGTGGCTGCACGTGGACGCCGCCTACGCCGGCAGCGCCGCGGTCTGCCCCGAGCTGCGCTTCATCCACGACGGCGTCGAGCTCGCCACCAGCTACTGCTTCAACCCCCACAAGTGGCTGCTCACCAATTTCGACTGCGACGTCTTCTACGTGGCCGACCGCGCCACCCTCATCAGGACGCTCTCGGTGCTGCCCGAGTACCTGAAGAACCGGGCCACGGAATCGGGCGCGGTGCTCGACTACCGCGACTGGCACGTGCCGCTGGGCCGCCGCTTCCGCGCCTTGAAGCTGTGGTTCGTGATCCGTCACTACGGCGTCGAGGGGCTGCGCCGTCACATCCGCCGTCACGTGGCCCTGGCCAAGGAATTCGCCACTTGGGTGGAGGAAGACGCCCGCTTCGAGCTCGCCGCTCCGGTGCCCCTGAGCCTGGTGTGCTTCCGCCACGTCGGCGGCGACGAGGTCAACCAGCGTCTGATGGACCGTTTGAACGCTTCGGGCGAGATCTACCTCACCCACACGAAGCTCGACGACAAGCTGACGCTGCGGCTGGCGATCTGCGGCACCTACACCGAGCATCGCCACGTGGAGCAGGCGTGGAGGCTCATTCGTGAGGCGGCTGCCATGGGCCACCCGGAGCCCACAGGTCCCGGAAAGGCTGAGCCCGGGCAATAGCGTAAGCCGGGGGCAGCAGGAGCTCACGCAGCAGCGTCGCGACGAGGGAAAGCTCGAGCTCCCGATCGGCTACCCGACCCTTGTGGAGAAACGCCCACCATTGTGTTCGCTTGCCGCGATCCTCGTAGAATTCTTGGCTCAAGGCAAGCGGCACGTCTTGCGGCAGTGGTGTCGTCCGGCGCTCGAAGGTCGAACGAATTGCTGTACACAACGTCTCTCCGCGGAACTCGAAATCTCGCGCAAGTACGTACAGATCGTAGAAGTCCTTCATGCGACTGTTCCCCATCCCGAGGGTCATCGTAGCTTGAAACTTCTCGGCGATCACTGCCTCGCGGGAATATGCCCTTATCTTCGGCTGGCCGAACGGAAGGAGAGTAGGGAAGCTTACCTGGCGTGGGCGCGGCTGCACGTCGTCCCCAAAGCCAACGTCGACTTGCATGGGCACCCGAGCGCCCGCAATCTCGGCCAGGAATCGCAGCCGTACGCCCTTGTATTCGTCCTCTGTGCGGATCTCGCTCCCTTGGAGCGTTTCCGACATGAAGACGATCCCGTCGTCTTCGACTGGCGTCGTGCTGATCTCCCGAAAGCGCTCCTCGAGCGTGTGGACTGAATTGTCTCCTCGGCTCCAGAAATCCACGTCTCGAGTGGTTCGATGGGGAAGATCGCTCCACACCGAGAACAGCACTGCTCCTTTGAGGACGAACTGGCGGGAGTAAGGTGATCGCGAAAGCCGGAACAGAAGTCGTTCGATGGCGTAACGAGAGAGCAGGTGCTGGAAGTCTTCGCCGGTTGCATGCGCCAGGTTGAGAAGCCGCTGGCGAACTGACGCTGAAACGTTCTTCAGCCGGCGCTCGGTCACTCGAGGGCCTCCAGGTAGGGACGCATGACCCGGGAGACGCGGCATGTCTTGGCGAAACGCCACAGATCGTCGAGGCCGGCACGGTACTTGTCACGAAAGTCCTTCAGGGCTTCCAGTGCCACGTCGAGACCGATCTTGCTGCGGAACTTGAAGCAGTCCGCTACCGTCTTCGCCGCGCTGTAGACGCGAATCGTCGTTCCTTCGATACGGTGCTCCTCGATTCCGGCCTCATAGGCGCTTGACGACAGGTAGACGATCCGTAGGGCCACCTCGTCAGCGCGCGGACGCCAGGCGCGTTGCGGGATCGCGAGCCAGATCTCGAACGGATTCTGAGTCGTCAGATCGTGGAAGCGCAGAGCCGAGAGCAGGCACACGACCCCCTGCGGCACACGCTTGCACGCCTCGACCAGGCTGTGGTGCTCGGTGACGGCCGCGTCGGGCAGCATGTAGAGACCGCGCCCGACCCGCTCGACCTCGCCTCGCCGGACGAGCCGCTGAAGAGACGCGCGGGGGATCTCGTGACGATCCAGGTCGCGGGACCGCAGCACGCCGGTCTCTCGGATCAGGTCAAGGACCTTGTCGGTTGAAGTGGTCAGCATGATACGAATCCTCGGAAGAAGTCAACATCTCCCGAGGAATCGTAGCACACCACCCCGCGTCGACGTCAGCGCCGGACCGAAAGGGGTCAGGGCGCGAGGCTGTCCGACCGGCCGGTAGAATTCATGGGCCGCGAGCCGTCGTCCACGGCCGGCAAAGTTTCGCGCGGCGAGCGGGCATTTTGGACGTCAGCGTTTCCCAATCAGGAATGCCCAGGGGGGACCCCTGCGGTGCATTTCCCCAATCAGGAGTCCCCCGGGGGCACCCCTGCGGTGCATTTCCCCCGTCAGGGGTGGCACGAGGGCACCCCTGCGATGCATTTCCCCAATCAGGGGTGCCACGGTGACGGCCACTGACGTCCGATCCCCACGGGGCCCGGGAACGCGCTCCAACGCCCGTGGACGGTGCATCGTCAGGGGTGCCCAGTCGTCGCTCCCTGACGCAGGCCGCCCCGTCAGAAGTCGGCCGGAGACGGGCGTCCGCGAGCCGGGTCGTCACGGGGGCGCCCCTGGAGGAGCGCCGAGCGGAAGTCGCCCAATCAGGGCTCCACCGGGAACGGCTCGAATTCGTCGCGTGCCTCAGGTGCCCTTCGCGGCCTCGCGGCGACGGTGGAGCTTGGCATTGACGCGGTCGCCGCAGAGCTTGGTACACCACCTGCTGAGGCGATTGGACGCGTAGTCGTAGAAGACGCGGCGGCAGTCGGCGGCGCCGCACACCTTCATCCGTTCCCACAGGCCGTCGAAGCGCGTCCGCGCGACGATGGCGAGCAGCTCGCCGAGAGCGCCTTCGAGACCGCCGAGCACCGGCTCGAACCGGACCGCGCGGTCGCTCGTCAGGCGCAGGGCGAGCGGCGCCTCGGCGGTCACGGCGTGGAGCCGTTCGAGGACGCCCTGCTTCACCTGCGTGCCGGTCTGATCGGCCAGGACGAGGGCGCGCAGCGCGGAGCGCAGCGTCAGCGCCCGCTCGGCGGCTCCGGCGGCGAGCTCGGTCCCTTTCGGGAGCAGGCGCCAGTGCGTCAGCCAGTCGGCGAGCGCCTGCGGGCTGGCGATCTCGTCGTGGTGCTTGCGGCGCGCCACGGTGTTGAGGAACGCCTGGACGATGCGCAGGTCGCCGGGCGCCGGCCTCACGTCGGACGTCCATTCGGAGCCGCTGGTGTCGTCGTGCCTCTTCGGTGGCATGCTGCCAGGGTATCACGCCTTGTGCGCTAGCAATCCCCGGGTGTGATCCCACCGTGTTCGACCTCACCGACTACCAGCTCACGGAGGATGCCCTGGGCATCGTCGCCGACTGGCTCACCTGGCATCTCCACGGAGGCATCCCGAGGGGAGCTTCCTGGCGGACACAAGGCGGGCGCCGTTGGCCGAGGAAAGCTGAGGCCGCGGGCTCCGCCCGGCCAGCGCGAGCGCGTGAAGAGCCGCGCCAGCAGGTCGAAGCCCCTGTCCGTCTTCCGGCCGAGACCGCCTACGAGCTCCATGTGTCGGTGCTTCCGGCGTCCACCTCTTCCTCGTCCATCTTGCGGTCGAGCTGCCGCGTCGACGGGTGGATGCGGTCGGCGTCCGCGTCCTTGCCCGCCATGCGCAGCAGCGCTTCCGCCACCCGGCCGATCGCCAGGTAGTTGCGGTCGAAGTCCTCGCTCGCCTCCTTGCGCGCGGCGAGGTCGTCCTTGGTGCGTCGACGCTGCTGCTCGACGTCGGCCAGCGCGCGGCTCAGCTCCGTGATCTCCGGCACCAAGGCCCTGGCCTGGTCGCGCAGCCACGCCTTCAGCTTCCGGTTGTCTGGCCCGAGGGCCAGGGTTGCTGGCGGCGGATAGTACCAGACCATTCCAGAGGAGGGAAGCACTTCTTTCGAAGGATGTGTGGATTGGGGAGGATTCTCTGCCGAGCAGGCCCTGGAACCCGTCCCGGCGGACGGGCGGGCAGGCACGGGGGTCTGCCCCTACGGGTCCGGAGGCCAATGCGCCATGGAAGGGAACCGGTCGGGCCAACAAAAACGGCCTCCCCCGGCGAACCGGGGGAGGCCCAAGGGACGGGAACGGACGCGCTAGGGAGACGCCGGTGCCGGATCGGCAGGAACGGCGTCGGGCTCCTCGCCGGCGGCCGGATCGGTCCCAGGGACGTCTCCGGTCTCCTCGGGCGGCGCGGCGTCGGGGTCGGATCCGCTCTCGGGCAGCGTCTCCTCGCCTTCGACCTCGCCGCTCTGGCGCCGGGAAGGACGCACACGGTCGGCCTCGTCGTCGAGACCCGCCATGCGGTAGTCCTTCTCGGTGGAGCTTCCGATCAACTGGTAGCACCGGTCGAATTCCGCGGCGGCCTTGCGCCTCGCGGCTGCGGCCTTCTGGACTCGGCGGCGCTGCCTGCTGATCTCCGTGAGCGTGTCACCCAGCGACTGGACGTCGTTGCCCAGACCTTCGACCAGGGTCTCGGTCTTGACCTCGACGACCAGCCACGCGGGCGGAGCCTTGAGCTCCAGGCCCGGCTTCTTGAAGCGCGCCCACGCCTTCTGTCCCTGCCTGTAGACGGTCACCGGGTCTTGCGACACGGCCCCGTCGAGCCCAAGTCGGAGGAGCTCGTCCTCGTCGTAGAGCCCCAGGCAGACACGGCGCAGGTCGACGAGCTTGCTCCCGAGGAGCGTCGTCAGCCCGTCACGCGCGGTCAGCAGCCGGGTGAGTGCCTCGACCTGTTCGCGGTGCTCGAGGTCCGCGGCGACCACTTGCTCGCGGCAATGCCGGAGCTTGCGGCCTTTGAGGACGAAGAGCGCCGTCAGGTCGAAGTTCTCGTCGGGCCCGATCACCGGGGCGAAGAATTCTCGGAGACCCTCGGCGGCTTGCACCGCCGTGAGCTCGAGACTCGCCTCGAGGTCCAGGCCCGTCCTCACGGTTCGTGTGGCCCTGATGGAAAGTTCCATTAGTCCACCTCCTTTTCTGGTTGTGCGTGAGGTCCCTCACGCGGGTTGGTTTGCCGGTGCTCGGCCGGGAACCTTTCCCGACCTCACCGCCGGCGCTTGTGACGGTCGAAAGATTAGGGCAACGGCGAAACGAAATGCAAGGCCTTTCCGCAAGAAATTTCAGACTTTTTTCTACGGGATCGTAAGTAGCGGAATTCAAACGACTTGCACGGTGGAGAAAACGTTGCGGACGACTTTCGGCAGTTGCCGAAACCCGTGCGCAACCGTTGCGGACGACATCCGGCAGTTGCCGAAACCCGTGCGCAACGCTTATGAACGACGTTTTGCAGGTGCAGATAACGCTCAATATTGCTTATGAACGTTATTCTGCAGGTGGCGAACGGCGTCCATATCGCTCATGGACGGCGTTTGCAGGCGGCGAACGGCGTCCATATCGCTCATGGACGTCGTTGGCAGGCGCTACTTCGCGTCCATTTCGCTCACGGACGCCGATGGACGGGTGGCGCTCCTCGTCCATATCGCTCGTGTGGTCTGTTCGGCGGCGCGTCGGACCCTAGCACAGTGATCCTGGGTAGACTGGGACACGGAGGTTGAGATGCGCCATCAGGATTTGACGCGGGAATCAAAAGCGGGTTGGCTGCTGGCGCTCGCCTGGGTCGTCCAGGGCGCGATGCTCGTGACGATCGGGGGGACGGCGGCGTTCGGCTTCCTCGCGCTCTGGCTGCCTCTGGCCCTGGTCTTCCCGCTCGTCTTCCGGCCCGGCCGGCTCGGCCTCGAAGCCTGCGGCGTGGCGGCGTCGCTCGGCGGTCTGGGTATGGCGGTCGGCACCGGCATCGACCTCGCCGCCGGAGAGGCGCACGCGGCGCACGGAATGCCGGGACACGGCGTGGCGGTGCTCGTGAGCTGGATGGCGGCCCTCATGCTCGTCTTCTGCGTCGCCGGCTGCCACAGGCTGTGCCGCGTCGGCCGTCCGGCGCTGCGCTTTCACCTCGCCGCCGTCCTCGGTATGCTCGCCGGCATGACCCTGGGCGGCGCGGCCTTGAGCGGCACCCTGAGCTCGCTGGCGGGCTCCCACCTCCTGGGAGGCCATCTCGCCATGCTCCTCGGAATGACGGCCGGCACCGCCGTCGGCACCGGATGGTTGCGCCCGACATGAGGTTCCTACTGCTGATGACGGCGCTCGCCGCGTTGCCCGCCGCGGCGGCCACGCTCCCGCCCGGCTACGTGGACGACCGGAGCTGCAAGATCTGTCACCGCGACCAGTACCTGCCCTACCAGGAGGTGGGCATGGCGCGCTCCTTCTACCGGCCCGATCCGGGGAAGGCCATCGAGGACTTCGACGCCACCTATTTCCACGAGCCGTCGCGGCGTCACTACGAGATGGGCTTTGCCGACGGCCGCCTGACGTTCCGCCGCTACCAGCTCGACTCCGGGGGCGCCCGGGTCAACGTCTACGAGCAGGAGGTGGACTGGATCCTGGGCTCGGGCCACACCTCGCGGACCTACCTCTTCCAGACGCCGAACGGCGAGCTCTACCAGCTCCCCGTGGCCTGGTACACGCAGACCGCGAGCTGGGGCATGGCGCCGGGCTTCGACGACGCGGAGCACCTGGGGGTCACGCGCCGGGCGCGCCGCGAGTGCCTCTTCTGCCACAACGCCTACGCTGACGTGCCCCCCGGCGACGACCACCACTGGGGCCCACACACCTATCCCACGGACCTCCCCGAGGGCACCGGCTGCCAGCGCTGCCACGGCCCCGCCGGCGAGCACGTGCGCGCCGCCACCGGGGAGATGAAAAACGTCGAGAAGGTGCGCTCGTCCATCGTCAACCCGGCCAAGCTGCCGCCGCGGCTTCGCGACGACGTCTGCGACCAGTGCCACCTGCAGCCCTCGGTGGCGCTAGCAGGGGTGCGCCGCTTCGGGCGCGGCGACTTCTCCTACCGCCCCGGCGAGCCCCTCGCCGACTACCTGGTGCAGGTCGACGTCGACGCCGAGGGCGAGGCGCGGGAGGAGCGCTTCGAGATCAACCACCATCCCTACCGCCTGCGCCAGAGCAAGTGCTATGAGGCGAACGGCCGCGAGCTGAGCTGCCTGACCTGCCACGACCCCCACCGCAAGGTGCCGGCGGCGCAGCGCGCCGCGCACTACCGGGCCGCCTGCCTGGGCTGCCACCAGGTCGACGCCTGCCGCCTCGACGAGATGACGGCCGAGGCCGAGGACGTGGACGGCGGCGACTGCGTGGCCTGCCACATGTCGCGGCGGCGCACCCAGGACGTGGTCCACGTGGTGATGACCGACCACCTGATCCGCCGGCGTCCCGGCGGGCCGGAGCTGCTCGCGCCGCGCCGGGAGTCGGCGCCGGTGCTGGTGGACGTCGAGATCCTCGATCGCGAGCGCGGCTCCCGGGGAGCGCTCGCCGAGGTCTACCGGGCCATCGCCGTGCTGCGGGCGAGCGCCAGCCCGTCCGCCGTCGACCACCTCGCGAAGATGCTGCCGGCTGCCGCGCCGCCGCAGATCGATCCCTACCTCGACCTCGCCAAGGCACAGATCAGCTTGCACCGCTTCGCGGACGCCGAGCGTACGCTCCTCGGCGTGCTCGCACGCTGGCCGGGACACCCGCTGGCCCGCGAGTGGCTGGCGCTCGCCCGTTTCCAGCTCGGCCGGGAGGACGCGGCGGTGGCCGAGCTCCGGGAGCTCGTCCGCGAGCATCCCGGGCGGGCGGAGCCGTGGTTCAACCTCGGCCTCTTCCTGACCCGGGCCGGCGAGCTCGAGGAGGCGCTCGACTGCTTGCGCCGGGCGCTCGCCGCGCGTCCCAACATGGCGCCCGCCTGGTACTACGCGGGCGTCGTCTCCGGGGCTCTCGGCCGTCCGGACGACGCCGCCGCCGGCTACCGGCGCGCCCTCGAGATCGATCCCAACCACGACCGGGCACGCCTGGCCTTGGGCGAGGCGGCGCCGGAAACCTCAACACGAAGCACACTAGGAATCACACCATGAAGCTCAACAGAATACTCACGATCATCCTCGCCCTCGTCCTGACCTGCGCGCTCGCGAGCCCGTCGGCCGCGGCCGTCGACGTCGACGGCCTCGACTTCGAAGCGCTGGCTTCCGGCCTCGACTCGCCGGTGGCGATCACCCACGCCGGCGACGCCCGCCTCTTTGTCACCCTGCAGGCGGGCCGGGTGGTGATCTTCAACGACGGCGGCGTACGGCCCCGGCCTTTCCTCGACGTCAGCGAACGGGTGGGCAGCGGCGGCGAGCGCGGCCTGCTCAGCGTCGCTTTCCACCCCGAATACGCCGCCAACGGCTTCTTCTTCGTCAACTACACCGACCGCTCCGGCGACACCGTGATCTCCCGCTTCTCGGTCACGGCGGACCGCAACGTCGCCGACCCGGCGTCGGAGGCGGTGCTGCTCGAGATCGACCAGCCCTTCGCCAACCACAACGGCGGCCAGCTCCAATTCGGCCCCGACGGCTTCCTCTACGCCGGCACCGGCGACGGCGGCTCGGCCAACGACCCCGGCTGCCGGGCCCAGAACGGCGCCGTCCTGCTCGGCAAGGTGCTGCGCCTCGACGTCGACCAGAGCGTCGACGCCCCGCCCTTCCACGGCATTCCGGCCTCCAATCCCTTCGTCGGCGACGCCGGCGTGGCCGACGAGATCTGGGCCCTCGGCCTGCGCAATCCCTGGCGCTTCTCCTTCGACCGGGCGAGCGGCGACCTGTGGATCGGCGACGTCGGTCAGAACGCGGTCGAGGAGGTGGACCGGCAGGCCGCGGCGAGCGGCGGCGGCGAGAACTACGGCTGGAAGATGATGGAGGGCACGAGCTGTACCCGCAACACCGGCGGCTGCGGTTTCGCCATCCCCGGCTGCGACGCGCCCGAGTACACGCCGCCGGCGTTCGAGTACGCCCACGCCGCCGGCCGTTGCTCGATCACCGGCGGCTACGTCTATCGCAGCGACGCCGTCCCGCAGGCCCAGGGCGCCTACTTCTACGCCGACCTCTGCACCGGCGAGGTGTGGGCGGCGGATCCGGCCACCGGCGAGGTGGCGCTGCTGGCGCCGCGCGCGCCCTTCCTCACCAGCTTCGGCGAGGACGCCGCCGGCGAGCTCTACCTGGTGGCCGGCGGCACCCTCTACCGCCTGACCGGCCCGGGCGGCGGCGGGGGAGGTGGCGGCGGCGGTGGCGACTGCCCGCTGGAGCCGGGCGACCCGCGGTATTGCTCCGAGTGCGGCCCTTGCGGCGAGGGCGAGGGCGGCTGCCGCGGCGACGACCAGTGCCAGGAGGGCCTGGCCTGCGCCGAGGACTTCGGCGAGCTCTTCGGCCTGCCGCGGACCGCCGATGTCTGCGTGACGCCCGGCGCCGCGCCGCCTCCGGCCTACGCCGCCGTGGCGCTGCCCGCCGCCGGCGACCTGACGGTGATCGAGGCCCGCGCCATGAACGGCGCCGGCCAGGTGGTCGGCCACGCCGCCTCGGACGCGGAGGACGATCCGCGCACCGCGGCCTTCCGCTTCTCGCCGCGGGACGGCCTCGAGCAGCTCGACCCGCGCGGCAACCTCCGCTCGCGGGGGCTCCTGATCAACGCGGCGGGCGACGTCTTCGGCGTGATCTACACGGGCAACGGCGTCACCCGCAACGGCGTCTTCATCCACCGCGAGGGCGGGGGCTTCGACCTGCTCACCCGCGGCTCCAACGGGCCGATCCGCCAGAGCTTCGAGGCGGTCGACCTCAACGACGCCGGCGACGTGGTCGGGAGCGTGAGCCTCGGCGACCGGGCGACGCCTTACCTCTACCTCGCCGGCGACGGCTGGCACGACCTCTCGGCCCTCGACGAGCGCCTGCGCGCCGGCTCGGCGGTGCCGGCCGCGCTCAACGAGGCGGGCGACGTGGTGCTCGTTCTCACGCGTCCGGGCTCGGAGCCGGGCACGCCGCGACGCGACGCCTTCCTGGTGCGCGGCGGCGAGGTCGTCGCGCTCGGCGAGCTCGGCGGCGGCTCGACTTTGCCGCTCGCGCTCAACGACGCCGGCCGCGTCGTCGGCGCCGCCACGACCGGCGCCGGCGAAACCCACGCGTTCGTGGCCGAGCCGTCCGGCGCGCTGCGCGACGTCCATCCCCGTCAATTCGCCGCCAGCGTCGCCCTCGGGGTGATCGCCAAGGGCGCCGCCGGCGGCCGGATCACCCGCGACGCGCTCCCCGACACCCTCTTCACCTGGGATCCGCGCCGCCGCCAGAGATTCAAGGTCCAGGCGCGCGGACCGGACTTCCTGGACCTCTACGCCGAGCGCCAGCAGCTCTTCGTGCAGCTCGGCGTCGTCACCGTCAACGAGCGGCTCGAGATGGCGGGCGGCACGCTCTACGTCGACCTCCTGGGCGAGCTGCGCCAGGGCGTCTTCCTCTTCAGCCTGCCCCACGGTCTGACCAACGCGCAGGACCTGGCCGACGCTGCCGGCGCCGGCGGCGAGGTGACCGAGCTGATCGACCTCAACGACTGGGGCGCCTTGCTGGTGCGCCGCGCCGACGGCGGCGTCGTGGTGCTGACGCCGGACGGCGGCGCGCCCTGAAGGAGAACGCATGACGGGTGGAGACCTGGTAGCGGACGTCCTCGCGCGGCGCGGCGTCAAGTTCCTCTTCACGCTCTGCGGCGGCCACATCTCGCCGATCCTGGTCAGCGCCAGGCGGCGCGGCATCCGGGTGATCGACGTGCGCGACGAGGCCGCCGCGGCGTTCGCCGCCGACGCCGTCTCGCGCCTGACCGGGACGCCCGGCGTCGCCGCGGTGACCGCCGGCCCCGGGGTGACCAACACCCTGACCGCGGTCAAGAACGCGCAGCTCGCGCAGTCGCCCCTGGTGCTGCTCGGCGGCGCCACCGGCACCATCCTCAAGGGCCGCGGCTCGCTCCAGGACATCGACCAGGTGGCGCTCTTCGAGCCCCACGTCAAGTGGCTGGCGGCCGTCGAGCGGGTGCGCGAGCTGGCGCCGGCGGTGGAAGAGGGCTTCGACTGGGCGCGTCTCGGCGTGCCCGGGCCGGTGTTCGTCGAGTGCCCGGTGGACCTCCTCTACGAGGAGGGCCTGGTGCGCAAGCTCTACGGCGTGGGCGAGGGCGCGACGCCGCCGCGCTCGCTGGCCGAGCGCGCCACCCGCTGGTACCTCGGCCGCCATCTCGCCCGGACCTTCCGCGGCGCCGGCAAGGCGCGGGCCCGCGAGCCGCGCGAGGTCGCTGCGGTGCGTGCCGAGGGGCGGCAGGTCCGCCGCGTCCACGCCGACCTCGCCCGCGCCGAGCGGCCGGTGGCGCTCGTCGGCAGCCAGGCCCTGTTGCGGCCGGCGGCGGCCCAGGAGCTGGCGGCGGCCCTCGATCGGTTGGGGATCCCCGTCTACCTGAGCGGCATGGCGCGGGGCCTGCTCGGCGCCGCCCATCCGCTGCTGCTTCGCCACCAGCGCCGGCAGGCCTTGAAGGAGGCCGACCTGGTGCTGCTGGCCGGCGTCCCCTGCGATTTCCGCCTCGACTACGGCCGCCACGTGAGCCGCAAGGCGCGGCTCCTCGCGGTCAACCTCAGCGACCAGGACCTGACCAAGAACCGCCGCCCGGACCGCGGCGTGCTCGCCGACCCCGGCGCCTTCCTCGCCGACCTCGCCGCCGGCGCCGCGGACCACCGCGATCGCTGGCGCGACTGGCTCGACGCCCTGCGCCGGCGCGACGCCGAGCGCGAGAAGGAGATCGACGCGCGGGCGGCGCGCGAGACCGACCACGTCAATCCGCTCTACCTCTGCCGGGAGATCGACCGCGCCCTCGACGAGGACAGCGTGCTGGTGGCCGACGGCGGCGACTTCGTGGCCACGGCTTCCTACACGGTCCGCCCGCGCGGTCCCCTGCGCTGGCTCGACCCGGGGGTGTTCGGCACCCTCGGGGTGGGCGGCGGCTTCGCCCTGGGCGCCAAGCTGGTCCGCCCCGAGTCCGAGGTCTGGCTGCTCTACGGCGACGGCTCGGCGGCCTACAGCATCGCCGAATTCGACACCTTCGTGCGCCACGGCCTGCCGGTCATCGCCGTCGTCGGCAACGACGCCGGCTGGACCCAGATCGCCCGCGAGCAGGTCGAGATCCTGGGCGACGACTGCGGCACCGTCTTGCGCCACACCGACTACCACACGGTGGCCGCGGGCTACGGCGGACGGGGGCTGCGGGTCGACCGTCCGGAGGACGTGCCGGGGGTCCTGCGCGAGGCCAAGGAGATCGCCCGCGGCGGCACGCCCGTCCTGGTCAACGCGCTGATCGGCAAGACCGACTTCCGCAAGGGGTCGATCTCGATGTAGGGACATCGTGGAAAGCCGCGGCGAGGTGCGGTGAAGTGCTATACTCCAAGCCACCGAGGCGGGCCCTTTCCGGCCATGAGGAGGACTCGTCTTGAAATAGTCTGGACCGAGGACGAGCTCGCGTCGCATGAAGGTAAGAGACGTGATCAAGTTGGTCGAGAAGGATGGCTGGTTCGTCGTTCGGACGAAGGGCAGTCATCGCCAATACAAGCACTCCGTGAAGATCGGCTTGGTCACGATTCCCGGCCACCTGAGTGACGACGTCGCACCGGGGACCCTCAATAACATCCTCAAGCAAGGGGGGTTGAAGCCATGAAGTACGTGATTATCCTGGAGCCTACCAGGACCGGATACTCGGCCTACTCGCCAGATGTGCCGGGTTGCATCTCGACTGGGCGTACGAGAGAGGAGACGGAGCGCAACATACGCGACGCCATTGAGTTTCATCTCGAGGGTCTACGTGCAGAGGGTCTTGAAATACCCGTGCCAGCCAGCGAGGTGGCGTTCGTCGACGTCGCCGCGTAACCATCGGCTTCGAACGCCAAAGGACTGGACTATTCGTCTGGCGAAGATGATGGCGTCTTACCG
>Ga0299906_10001020_pt1 | contig 24519 bp, 18 predicted proteins | sample RVTome_14_FD_200259 | JGI IMG/M metagenome (GOLD analysis project Ga0299906, IMG submission 200259) | Soil microbial communities from uranium-contaminated site in the Upper Colorado River Basin, Wyoming, United States - RVT145D125 (version 2) ...
GCCCGCGTGTTCCCCATCGGGGCGGTGTCGCTCGGCCTGCGCGGCGAGCAGATCTCCGAGTTCGGCGAGATGCACCGGGCCGGCATCGTGGCGGTGTCGGACGACGGGCACTCGGTGATGAACGCCGAGCTGATGCGGCGCGCCCTGGAGTACGCGCGCATGTTCGACATGCCGGTGATCGCCCACGAGGAGGACGTCGGTCTGCGGGGCGACGGGGTGATGAACGAGGGCGTGACCTCGCTGCGCCTCGGGCTGAGCGGCAATCCGGCGGCCGCCGAGGAGATCATGGTGGCCCGCGACATCGCCCTGGCGGAGCTGACCGGGGGCCGTCTGCACGTCGCCCATGTGAGCAGCGCCGGATCGGTCGCGCTCATCCGGTCGGCTCGCGCGCGGGGGGTGGCGGTGAGCGCCGAGGTGACCCCCCACCATCTCTTCCTCTCCGAAGAGGCCGTCGCCGACTACGACACCAACGCGAAGATGGCCCCGCCGCTGCGGACGGCGGCGGACGTGGCGGTCCTGCGCGCCGCGCTCGCCGACGGCACCATCGCCGCCATCGCCACCGACCACGCGCCGCACCACGCCGACGAGAAGGAGGTCGAGTTCTCCTGCGCGGCCTACGGCATCGTGGGGCTCGAGACGGCACTCGGACTCGCGCTGCGTCTGGTGGACGAGGGGCTGCTCGACCTGCCGGCCTTGGTCGCCCGCCTGACGACGGGCCCGGCCGGCGTCCTCGGACTCGCGGCCGGCACGCTCGCGCCGGGCGCGGCGGCGGACGTCACGGTGGTCGATCCCCGACGGCGGTGGACCGTGGACCCGGCGGACTTCGTCTCCAAGTCGCGCAACACGCCCTTCACCGGGTGGGAGCTGCGCGGTCGGGTGGTGCGCGTCTACGTCGGCGGCCGCTGCGTGGTCGGCGAGTCCGGCACCCGACCGCCGTTGCGGGTGGCCTCGTGAGCGAGACGACGGCGGTTCTCGCCCTGGCCGACGGCGCGGTGTTTCGCGGGCGGGCGTTCGGGGCGAAGGCGGAGGCGAGCGGCGAGCTGGTCTTCAACACCAGCATGACGGGCTATCAGGAGATCCTCACCGATCCCTCGTACGAGGGGCAGCTCGTGGCGATGACGTGTCCGGAGATCGGGAACGTCGGCGTGAACGGCCAGGACGTGGAGTCTCGTCGTCCCTTCGTCCGCGGCTTCGTGGTCCGCAACTATTGCGACGTGCCGTCGAGTTGGCGCGCGGAGCGCAGCCTGGGCGCCTACATGGCGGAGCATGGGATGCCGGGGATCGCCGGGATCGACACGCGGGCGCTCGTCCGGCACCTGCGGGATCACGGGGCGCAGGAGGCGATCCTGTCGAGTGTCGATCTGGACGCGGAGCGACTCGTGCGGCGAGCGCGCGACGTGCCGTCGCTCGTCGGTCGCGACCTGGTCCGCGAGGTCACGTGCGGCGAGGCCTACGAGTGGACCGAGGGGCCGTGGGTCTTTCCCGGAGGACCCGCGGGGGCGCCCGCCGAGCCGAGCGGCCGCCGGGTGCTGCGCGTCGTCGCCTACGACTTCGGGATCAAACGCAACATCCTGCGCCGTCTGGTCGGCGTGGGCTGCGAGGTACGGGTCGTCCCGGCCAGCACCCCCGCCCGCGCCGCGCTCGCGCTGGCACCGGACGGGGTCTTCCTCTCCAACGGTCCGGGCGACCCGGACGCCGTGGCCGGGGCGCGCGAGATCGTCGGCGACCTCCTCGGCGCGGTGCCCGTCTTCGGGATCTGTCTCGGGCATCAGATCCTCTCGCTGGCGCTCGGGGGGCGTACCTTCAAGCTCAAGTTCGGACATCACGGCGGCAACCAGCCGGTGCAGGACCTGGCCACGGGCAAGGTCGAGATCACGTCGCAGAACCACGGCTTCGCGGCCGACGCGGATTCCGTGCGGGGGCGGGCCGAGGTGACGCACATCAATCTGAACGACCGCACCGTCGAGGGCTTGGCCGTGCCGGGGCAGCCGATCTTCTCGGTGCAGTACCACCCCGAGGCGTCCCCGGGCCCTCACGACGCGGAGTATCTCTTCCGTCGCTTCGTCGACCTCATGGAACGTGCCTGATGCCGCGTCGTGACGACCTGCGCACCATCCTGCTCATCGGGTCCGGCCCGATCGTGATCGGACAGGCATGCGAGTTCGACTACTCCGGCACCCAGGCCTGCAAGGCGCTGCGCGAGGAGGGCTACCGGGTCGTCCTGGTGAACTCGAACCCCGCGACCATCATGACCGATCCGGACTTCGCCGATCGGACCTACGTCGAGCCGCTCACGGTCGAGGCGCTCGAACGCATCATCGCGGCCGAGCGGCCGGACGCCCTCCTGCCCACGATCGGGGGCCAGACGGGACTCAACCTGGCGCTGGACGCGGCCGCCGCCGGCGTGCTGGATCGCTACGGCGTCGAGCTGATCGGGGCCAAGGTCGACGCCATCAAGCGCGCCGAGGATCGCGACGAGTTCAAGGCGACGATTTGCTCCATCGGGCTCGACCTGCCGCGCAGCGGCGTCGCGCACACCCTCGCGGAGGCCGAGGCGATCCGCCGCCAGCTCGGCCTGCCGGTCATCCTGCGGCCGTCGCGGACGCTCGGCGGCACCGGGGGCGGGTTCGCCACCACCGACGAGGAGTTCCGCACCAACGTCGCCTGGGGCCTCGAGGCCTCGCCGATCTCCGAGATCCTCATCGAGGAGTCCATCGTGGGGTGGAAGGAGTTCGAGCTCGAGGTGATGCGCGACACGGCCGACAACGTCGTGATCGTCTGCTCGATCGAGAACTTCGATGCGCTGGGGGTGCATACGGGCGACTCGATCACGGTCGCGCCCGCCCAGACGCTGACCGACAAGGAATACCAGCACATGCGGGACGCCTCGATCGCGATCATCCGCGCGATCGGCGTCGACACCGGGGGGTCCAACATCCAGTTCGCGGTGCACCCCGAGACGGGGCGCTTGGTGGTCATCGAGATGAACCCGCGCGTCTCGCGCAGCTCGGCGCTCGCCTCGAAGGCGACCGGGTTTCCGATCGCCAAGATCGCCGCCAAGCTGGCGGTGGGCTACACGCTCGACGAGTTGCGCAACGACATCACGCGCGAGACGCCGGCCTGTTTCGAGCCGACCATCGACTACGTGGTGACGAAGATCCCGCGCTTCACCTTCGAGAAGTTCCCGCAGGCGGCCGACGAGCTGGGGCCGCAGATGAAGTCGGTCGGCGAGGCCATGGCCATCGGCCGCACCTTCAAGGAGTCGCTGCAGAAGGCGATGCGCTCGCTCGAGATCGGGAGTGCCGGCTTCGAGCCACGGGAGGATGCGGCCGACCCGGCGCTCCTGCGCCGGCGCCTCGAGGTCCCGGGCGCCGACCGTCTCTGGTACCTCGGCGAGGCCTTTCGCCGGGGTCACTCGATCGAGCGCGTGCACGCGGCGACCCACATCGACCCGTGGTTCCTGCGACATCTGGCGGAGATCATCGCCACCGAAGGGCGGGTGCAGGGGCGGCGGCTCGCGGACATGGACGCGGACCGGCTACGGCGTCTCAAGCAGGACGGCTTCTCCGACCGGCGCCTGGCCACGCTGCTGGGCACCGGCGAAGAGGCGGTGCGGGAGCGGCGCCTCGAGTTGGGCATCGAGCCGGTCTACAAGAGGGTCGATACCTGCGGCGCCGAGTTCGAGGCCTACACGCCCTACCTCTACTCGACCTACGAGCCCGGGGACGACGAAGCGGGCCCGACCGATCGGCGCAAGATCGTCATCCTCGGCGGTGGGCCGAACCGCATCGGGCAGGGGATCGAGTTCGACTACTGCTGCGTGCACGGGGCGCTCGCCCTGCGGGAGGACGGCTTCGAGACCATCATGGTCAACTGCAACCCGGAGACCGTGAGCACCGACTACGACACGTCCGACAAGCTCTACTTCGAGCCGCTCACCTTCGAGGACGTCCATGCGCTCGTGCGCCGCGAACGGCCGGACGGGGTGATCGTGCAGTTCGGCGGCCAGACGCCGCTGCGGCTCGCCCTGCCGCTGGAACGCGCCGGCGTGCCCATCATCGGAACCTCGCCGGACGCCATCGACCGCGCGGAGGACCGCGAGCGCTTCGAGGCCGTGCTGAACACCCTGCAGCTCCGGCGGCCCGCCAACGGCATGGCGCGCTCCGAGGCGGAGGCGGTGCGCGTGGCCGCGGGCATCGGTTACCCCGTCCTCGTGCGCCCGTCGTACGTCCTCGGGGGCCGCGCCATGGAGATCGTCTACGACGAGGGCAGCCTGAAGCGCTACATGAAGATGGCGGTACGGGCCTCGCCGGAGCACCCGGTGCTGATCGACGATTTTCTCGAGGACGCCATCGAGGTCGACGTCGACGCGGTGAGCGACGGCCATGACGTCGTCATCGGCGGCATCATGGAACACATCGAGCGGGCGGGTGTGCACTCCGGCGACAGCGCCTGCTCCCTGCCGCCCTACTCGATTCCGCGGGCCGTGCAGGACGACATCCGGGCGCAGACCGTGGCGCTGGCGCGCGAGCTGGGCGTGGTCGGGCTCCTGAACGTCCAGTTCGCCGTGAAGGACGGCGTCGTCTTCGTGCTCGAGGTGAACCCGCGCGCGAGTCGGACCGCGCCCTTCGTCAGCAAGGCGATCGGGCGCCCGCTCGCCAAGATCGCCGCGCGGTGCATGGTCGGGCAGACGCTGGTGGCGCAACGGTTCACGGCCGAGATCGTCCCATCGCACGTCAGCGTGAAGGAGGCGGTCTTCCCCTTCATCAAGTTCCCGGGCGTCGACACGGTCCTGGGGCCCGAGATGAAGTCGACGGGCGAGGTGATGGGCATCGACGTCGCCTTCGGCGGCGCGTTCGCCAAAGCGCAGATCGCGGCGGGGACGCTCCTTCCCGTGCGCGGGATGGCCTTTCTGTCGGTACCCGAGGCCGAGCGGGAGCGCCTGGTGCCGGTGGCGCGCCGCCTGGCCGAGATCGGCTTCACGCTGCTCGCGACGCGGGGTACGGCCGCGTGCCTGCGGGAGCGCGGCCTCACCGTCGAGACGGTGAACAAGGTGCAGGAGGGCAGCCCGCACGTGGTCGACGTGCTGCGCCGCGGCGACGTGGCGCTGGTGGTGAACACGCCGGCGGGCGCCGAGTCCTTCCGCGACTCGTTTCCGATCCGGCGCACGGCCCTCGAGCGCCGCGTGCCGTACTTCACCTCGCTGGCCGCCGCGGCGGCGGCGGCCGAGGCGATTCAGCTACTGCTGCACGGGCCGCTCGGCGTGCGTCCCCTGCAGGAGTACCACCCGAAGCCCGCCACGGAGGCATGACCGCGGCCGCCGGCCCGCTCGCCGACCTCCTGCGCGCGCTCGCGCCGCCGCTGGACTTTCTGGCTGCGGACGACTTTCGCCACTGCGACCGCACGCACCTGCCGCTGGCTTCGCTGCAGGACCGGGTGCGCGAGGCGCGCCCGGTCGTCTCGGGGCCGGTGCGCGCGGTGCTCGACGAGCTGGCGCAGGTGCTCTCGGGGCTCGACGAGCGACCGGAGGGCGAGCGCGTTGCCGCCCTGCGCCGGGCGCACGCGCTGCTCGAGTCGCTGCGTGGGGCGCCGCCGTCGCTGCCCGACGTGACGGAGGTCCGCCGTCGCCTGGCGGCCCTGCAGGCCCCCGTGACGACCTTGCCGCAGGTCGGGCCGAAGCGCGCGGCGGAGCTCGAGCGCTTCGGCCTCGCGACGGTCGAGGACGTCCTTTATCATGTGCCGTTTCGCTACGAGGACCGCCGGAACGTCGCTACGATCGCGTCGCTGCGGGTGGGGGACGAGGCCACGACGCAGGGACGGGTGGCGAGCGTGCGCCAGGGATTCAGCGGCCGCCGCGGCCGGAGCCTGCTGGAGGTGGTCCTGCACGACGAGCAGGGCGCGCTGGTGCTGGTGTGGTTCAACCAGGTGGGCTACTTCGCGCGGCGCTTCCACGAGGGCCAACGCCTGTTCGTGCACGGCCGCATCGAGGCCCCGCTCGGCAACGGGCCGGCCCGCATGGTGCATCCCGAGGTGACGGAGCTGGGCGCCGAGGACGCGGCGGCCGAGCGCGCGGGCATCGTCCCGGTCTACGAGAAGCCCACGGCGATGCCCGTCGGAGTCATGCGGCGCCTGGTGCAGTCGGCCGTCGAGCGGGCGGCCGATCAGGTTCCGTCCGGCCTGCCGCCCGAGGTTGCGCGCCGTCTCGATCTGCCCGATCCGTCGTCGGCGCTCCGGGCGCTGCACGTTCCGGCGGCCGCTGCCGACGTCGCGGCGCTCTGCTCGGGGCAGTCGGTGGCGCACCGCGCGCTCGCGTTCGACGAACTCTTCTTGCTGCAGCTCGGCTTGGCGCTGCGCCGCAGCCAGGCGGGACGGGAGTCGGGGCGCAGCCACCCGGACTCGCGTCGCCTGATCCCGGCGTTGCGCGCCCGCCTGCCGTTTCGGCCGACGGCGGCCCAGGAGCGCACCTTCGGCGAGATCGCGGCCGACCTCGCGGTGCCCCATCCCATGCGTCGTCTGCTGCAAGGGGACGTGGGCAGCGGGAAGACGCTGGTCGCCCTGCTGGCGGCGCTGACGGTCGCCGAAGCCGGCGCCCAGGTGGCGTTCATGGCGCCCACCGAGCTGCTGGCGGAGCAGCATTTCGAGACGATCCATCCCCTGGCCGCGCCGCTCGGCGTCGAGACGGCCCTGCTCACCGGTGCGGTCAAGGGGGCGGCGCGGCGGCAGGTGCTCGCCGGCCTCGCGGACGGCAGCGTCGGCATCGTGGTCGGCACGCAGGCGCTCATCCAGGCGGGGGTGGACTTCGCGACGCTCGGCCTGGCGGTGGTGGACGAGCAGCATCGCTTCGGCGTGCTGCAACGGGCCGCCTTGCAGCGACAGTCCGGGGCGAGTGCCGCGCTCGACGTCCTGGTGATGAGCGCCACGCCGATTCCGCGGACGCTGGCCCTCACGCTCTACGGCGACCTCGACGTGTCGACGATCGACGAGCTCCCGCCCGGGCGTACGCCGATCCGCACCACGCTGTGCCGCGAGCGGCGGCGCGACTGGGTGCACGAGCAGGTGCGGGCGGAGGTCGCCGCGGGGCATCAGGCCTACGTGGTCTACCCCCTGGTCGAGGAGTCCGAGAAGAGCGATCTGCGCGCTGCCACGTCCATGGTGGGGGAGCTGGCCGCCGGGCCGTTCGCCGGCCTGCGCCTCGACCTGCTGCACGGACGGATGAAGCCCGAGGAGAAGGAGCGCGTCATGCGTCGCTTCAAGAGGCACGACTTCGACGTCCTGGTCGCGACGACGGTGGTCGAGGTCGGCATCGACGTGCCCAATGCCAGCGTCATGGTGGTCGAGCATGCGGAGCGCTTCGGGTTGGCGCAGCTCCATCAGCTCCGCGGGCGCGTCGGCCGTGGGACGGCGGCCAGCCACTGCTTCCTCGTGGCGCCCGACTGGATGGCCGAGGAGACGTTCCAGCGCCTGCGCGTGCTGGAGCAGACGACCGACGGTTTCCGCATCGCCGAAGCCGACTTGGCGCTGCGGGGCCCCGGCGATTTTCTCGGGACGCGCCAGGCCGGCCTCCCGCCGTTTCGCATCGCCAGCCTGGTACGCGACACCGAGCTGATGCGGGCCGCGCGTGACGAGGCGCTGCGCTGGCTGCGCGACGACCCGACGCTCGAGCGCCCGGAATCGGCCGTCGTGCGCGCGGTACTGGCGCACCGCTGGGCGGGTCGTCTCGAGCTGGCGCAGGTGGGCTAGCCAGACGGCGTCGCGGCAGGACGGGCGCTGCCGGGAACGAACCGGCGGCGGAAGTAGGCGAGGTAGGCGACTCCCCCGGCGAAGGAACCACCGAGGTGGGCGCCGTGCCCGATGGGGAGGCCGCCGCCCGCGCCTTGGGTGAGCAGGCCCCACACGTCGAGGCCGATGAAGAGCAGTGCGCCGGCGAGGGCGGGGAGGGGGATCACGCCGAAGGCGAGGATCTTGTGGCGGGGAAAGTGGAGGGCGAAGACGAGGAGCAAGCCCGCGATGGCGCCGGAGGCGCCCAGTCCGGCGCGACTTCCGTCCCCGAGGTACAGCGAGGTGACCAGGCAGTGGCTCGCCGAGGCCGTCAACCCGGCGAACAGGTAGAACGCGATGAACGCGCGGGTTCCCCACAGCCGTTCGAGAATCGTTCCGAAGCTCCACAGGACGAACATGTTGAGGGCGAAGTGCCAGAGTTCCATGTGGGAGAACGTGGACGTGAGCAGCGTCCAGACGTACCCGTGGGCGAGGTGGGCGCTGCTGCCGAGAAAGTGCTCGACCATGAACCGTTTCAGGGTCGGGTCGGACCGTGCCGCCTGCCAGCCGAGCAAGACGACCGCATTGAGGGCGATGATCGCGGACACGGCCGGTGCCCGCCGGACAGTCCACCCCATCCTACCGCGGCTCCTGCTGCGTCATGCAGTGAATGGTGCCGAGCCCCAGCACCAGATCCACGGCGTGGATGCCGATCACGCGGCGGCGCGGGAAGAGGCGCGCGAGTGTCGTCAGGGCGTCACGGTCCGCCGGGTCGTTGAAGGTCGGCACCAGTACGACGTCGTTGGCGACGTAGAAGTTGGCGTAGCTGGCGGGGAGCCGCTCGCCGGCGAAGTGGAGCGGGGCCGGCATTGGTAGGGACAGCACGCGCAGGGACCGGCCGTCCTGATCGGTCAGGTGGCGGAGCCGGGCTCGGTTCTCGGCCAGCGGCGCGAAGTTCGCGTCGCCGCGATCCCGACACACGGGCGCGACCACGGTGCGGGGGCCGACGAAACGGCAGACGTCGTCGACGTGGCCGTGCGTGTCGTCACCGACGATGCCGGCCGCGAGCCACAGGACCTTGCGGATGCCGAGATGGCGCGCCAGGGCGCGCTCGATGCCCCGGCGGCCGAGCCCCGGATTGCGCGCCTGCACGCGCGCGAGCAGGCACTCCTCGGTGGTGACGAGCGCGCCGCGGCCGTTCACGTCGATGGCACCGCCCTCGAGCACCAGGTGGCGCCCCCCGGCGCGGGGCCGCCAGCGGGGCAGACCGAGGCGGGCGCTCACCGTGGTCCCGAGGCGCGCGTCGTGGTGCCAGTCCGGGTACTTGGCCCAGGCGTTGAACCGCCAGTGCACCAGTGCGCGGGTGCCGTCGGCGTCGCGGCGGATCACTTGGGGGAGCGAGTCGCGCGTCCAGAACCGATCGGTGCGTGCGCGTACGAAGTCGACGTGCGGCAAAGGGACCCCGGCCCGGTGCAGCACGCGGCGTGCCTCCGCTTCCCGGCGGCGATCCGGCACCAGGAGCCGAACGCGCTCGGCGGGGACGAGGTGGCGGACGATCTCTGCGACCACCCAGGGGATCGCCTCGAACTTGCCCGGCCAGTCGCTGCGCTTGTGGGGCCACGCCAGCCACGTGGCCTCGTGCGGCTCCCATTCCGCCGGCATGCGGAAGCCGAGCCCGGCCGGCGTGTCCGGTCGGGTCGTCCGCCCGCTCATGTGAGGAAGCGTTTGGTGATGTCGGCGTAGGCGTCGATGCGGCGATCGCGCAGAAAGGGCCAGTTGCGGCGCACCTCCTCCTGATGCCGCCGGTCGCAGGCGACGACGAGGACGCCTTCCTCGTCCGCGGGCGCCTCCGCGAGCACGACGCCGAACGGATCGCTCACGAACGACGAGCCCCAGAACTCGAGTCCGGCGTCGGCCTCGCCTTCGTGCCCGACGCGGTTGGCAACCGCCACGTAGACGCCGTTGGCGATCGCGTGCGCGCGCTGGATCACCTGCCAGGCCGTGCGCTGCGCCTCGCCGGCGGCGGCCTTCTCGGCGGGATGCCAGCCGATGGCGGTCGGGTAGCAGAGCACCTCCGCCCCGGCCAACGCGCTCAGGCGGGCGCCCTCCGGGTACCACTGGTCCCAGCACACCAGGGCGCCGATGCGAGCGGCATGCGTGTCGAAGGCCGGGAAGCCGAGGTCGCCGGGCGTGAAGTAGAACTTCTCGTAGTAGAGCGGGTCGTCGGGGATGTGCATCTTGCGATAGGTGCCGCGGATGGTCCCGTCGGCGTCCAGGATCACGGCGGTGTTGTGGTAGACCCCCGCCGTGCGGCGTTCGAAGAGGGGCACCACGACGGCGACGCCGGCCTCGCGCGCCGTCGTCGCCAGGGCCTGCGTCGTGGGTCCGGGCACCGGCTCCGCGAGGTCGAAGAGCGCCGGGTCTTCGCGCTGGCAGAAGTAGCGATGGCGAAACAACTCGGGCAGGCAGACGATCTGGGCGCCGCGCGCGGCCGCGTCCCGTACGTGCGCGTCGGCGGCGCGCAGGTTCGCCTCTGCGTCCGGCGTGCAGCGCATCTGCACCACGCCGACGTGGAAGACCGGATGCTCGTACGAGAGGGGCGGCACCGTGTCCTCAGAGTCCGAAGACCGCGTTCAGCATCAGCCCGGCGACGAAGAGCCCACCCGCCAGCTTGTTGTGATGGAAGGCGAGGGCGACGTACCAGAGGGGCCAGATGCGGAACCCGGCCGGCGGCGCGTCGGGCTTGGGCTCGCCGTAGGCCTTGAGGACGCGCACCAGGCGCGGCAGCGCGCCCACCACCAGGGCGACGCCCACGCCCACCTGCCCACCCCAGACCAGCGCCGCCACGATCACGTAGAACGCGACCATGAGGACCTGGTTGAGCCGCAGCGACGTCGTCTTCCCGAGCAGGACGGGCAGGGTGTGGATGCCGCGGGCGGCGTCCTGCTCGTACTTGTCGACGTGCTTGCCGATCAGCACGGTCGTGACGGTGATGGCGTAGGGCAACGAGGCCAGGAACACCCACGGGGGGACGCTCCCCGCCGCCACGTAATACGTCCCGCCGATCATGAGCGGCCCCCACACCAGGAAGACGCCCGGCTCGCCGAGGCCGTGGTGCTTCAGCTTGAGGGGCGGCGCGACGTAGAAGACGCTGATGAACAGCCCGGCGAGCGCGAAGGCGACCACGGGCCAGCCGCGCGCGCTCGTGAGGGCGACGAGGATCGCCAGGTCCGCGAGGTTGGTGAGCGCGATGGCGGCGATCAGGCCGCGCTTCGAGATGAGGCCGGAGAGGAGCGGATGCGGGGCGTAGAGAGCGCGCGTGTACTCGGCCGTGTCGACGCCGCCGGCGGTGTCGAAATAGTCGTTGATCATGTTGTTCGCGGCATGAGCGAGAACCAGGCCCACGATCGCGAGGGCGAAGAGCTCCCACCGGACAGGCGCCCCGGCGGCGACCGCCAGGAGGCCGCCGATCAGGCCCGACGTGATGGTCATCGAGAACACCGTCGCGCGCGTGATCAGCAACCAGCGTGAGAGGGCGTCGATGCGGCGGCCGTCCGGGAGGTTCCCCTGCGCGAGGATCTTGCGCCAGTTGTCCGCCAGGAGTCCGAGTCCCACCGGGGGCCCCGGGGTCTCGGTGCCGACGTGCGCGTGGTCCGCCATGCGGCTCGTTTAGGGGCCGGGTGGCCGATCGTCAACCGGCGAAGCGGCGCCGCTGGGCGTGGGCGAGGCGCTACGGCGCCCGCTCACTGCTCGCCGGCCAGGGCGCGGGCCTTGGCGAGCAGCACCTGGCCCTCGTCGTAGGCGTGGCCGACCACGGTGGCGCGGCTCAGCACCGGGTAGAACCACAGCCGGCGCATGGCATAGCCGCCCAGGTCGACGTCCGCGATCACCTGGTCGCGCGAGGCACCCTTGGCCACGGCGGTGTAGCTCTGCCGCCAGAGGATCTGCAGGAAGTCGCGGAAGTGCTCGACGTCGGCGCGCGTCGCCACGGGGCCGTGGCCGGGGATGACGACGTCGAAGTCGAGCTTCAACAGGCGGTCGATGGCGACCGGCCAGAGGCGGATGGTGCCGCCCGCGGCGGGGTCGACGTTGAGCCAGTGGCCGTTCCAGACCAGGTCGCCCGCGTGCAGCACGCGGTCCTCTTCGAAGTACACGGCGAGGTCGCCGTCCGTGTGGCCGGGGCCGGGGTGCACCGCGCGCACCGTCTTGCCGCCCACCGACAGGGACCACTCGCGCTCGAAGGTCTCGCTCGGCAGGAGGTCCCGGGCGGGCGACTCGGCCCAGAAGTCGGCGTCCAGCGCGCGGCAGTGAGCCAGGGTCTGCTGGGTGGCGACCACCTTGGTGCCGACGGGGAAGCCGGGGTTCCCGTGCGTATGATCGAGATGGTAGTGGGTGTTGATCAGGGCGACGATCGGACCGCCGCCGACCTTGCGCACGTGATCCCGGATGCCGCGTCCCTGGCGGGCGAACATCATGGAGTCCACCACTACGGCGCCGGCGTCGGTCGCGAGGACACCGACGTTGCCGCCCACGCCGGAGAGCATGAACACGCCCGGCCGGATTTCGGCGACGTCCAGGACGCCGGCGCGCCACCAGAAGCCGCCGGCGCCGGCCGCGAGCACCACGAGCAGGACCACCACCACGCGGCGGATCGTTCGCCAGATCATGAGGGGTGCGTATAGCGCACGCCCCGGGCCCCATGGCAAGGTGCCGCCGCATGCCGGCACACGACGTCGCCTTCGCCAGCGGCCCGGATCGGGTGGGGGGTTTCTTCGCACTGCCGGCCGGCGACGGCGTCCATCCTGCCGTGGTCGTCGTGCCGGACGTGCACGGCCTGTCACCGTTCTATCGCGACGTCGCGGCGCGGTTCGCGGCCGCCGGCTTCGCCGCCCTGGCGATCGACCTCTACAGTCGGGAAGGCGTCCCCATCCTCCCGGACCTGGACGCGGTCGTGTGCTGGATCGCCGCGCTCGACGATCGCCGCGTGCTCGGTGATCTGCATGCGGCCGTCGACCACCTGGCGGCGTACGCTGCCGTGCGCGCCGACGCCATCGGCGTAACCGGCTTCTGCCTGGGCGGCACCTACGCGTGGCTGGCGGCGGCGCATGACGCACGTCTGGCGGCCTGCGTGCCCTGGTACGGCATGCTCCGTTACGAGGCGCACGCCGAGCACAAGCCGGCCGGCCCGCTGGAGGTCGCCGAGTCGGTCCGCTGTCCGGTGCTCGGCCTGTACGGCGAGGACGACGCGCTCATCCCGCTGTCGGACGTTGCCGAGATGCGGGCGCGCCTGGTCCGCGGGGGCGCGTTCGCCGAGCTACGCACCTACGCCGGTGCCGGGCATGCGTTCTTCAACGACTCGCGGCCGGACACGTATCGTGCACGGGCCGCCGCCGACGGGTGGGCGCGCACCGTGGCCTTTTTGCGCACGCACTTGGGCCCCCGTTTGCCGCCATCGGATTGACCGTCTCCGGCCGATTGCCTACAACCGGCGGACACCCCTGCCGGGGGACGCGTGGGGGTGTGAGGCGGATCACGGGAGGGGTGGTGGACGGCATGGAATTTCCTCGCATCAAGCGGCTCCCGCCGTACGTCTTCAACGTCATCGGCGATCTCAAGCTCGCGGCTCGGCGCGCGGGGGAGGATGTCGTCGATTTCTCCATGGGCAACCCGGACGGGCCCACCCCGCCGCACGTCGTGAGCAAGCTCATCGAGGCCACGCAGAAGCCGGCGAACCATCGCTATTCGGTCTCTCGCGGCATCTACAAGCTGCGGGTCGCCATCTGCGACTGGTACGCGCGGCGCTACGATGTCGTGCTCGACCCGGACGCGGAGGCCATCGTCACCATCGGTTCGAAGGAGGGCATTGGGCACCTGGCCCTGGCCATGCTCGAGCCCGGCGACGTCGTCTTCTGCCCGAGCCCGACGTACCCGATCCATCAGTACTCCGTGATCATCGCCGGTGGCGATCTGCGTTCGGTGCCGCTGATGCCGGGCGGGGATTTCTTCGGGGCGCTCCAGGAGGCCGTGCGCACGACGTGGCCGAAGCCGAAGTTGCTCATCCTGAACTTCCCGGCCAACCCGACCACGGAAGTGGTCAACCTCGACTTCTTCCGCGGCATCGTCGACTTTGCGCGCGAGCACGACTGTCTGGTCGTGCACGATCTCGCCTATGCCGACCTCTGTTTCGACGGCTACGAGGCGCCTTCGTTCCTCCAGGTGCCCGGAGCGAAGGAGATCGGCGTCGAGTTCTTCACCCTCTCGAAGAGCTACAACATGCCGGGGTGGCGGATCGGCTTCTGCGTCGGGAACTCCGAAATGGTCGGCGCGCTCGCCCGCATCAAGAGCTATCTCGACTACGGCATCTTTCAGCCCATCCAGATCGCCGCGACGCATGCGCTCAACGGGCCGCAGGAATGCGTCACCGAGATCCGGAGCCTCTATCAGCGGCGTCGCGACGTGCTCTGCGAGGGGCTCGATCGCATCGGCTGGCACGTGCCGAAACCGAAGGCGACGATGTTCGTGTGGGCCGAGATTCCCGACGAGTTCAAGGCCATGGGCTCGCTGGAGTTCTCGAAGTTCCTGCTGCGTGAGGCGAAGGTGGCCGTGTCGCCCGGGATCGGATTCGGCGAGTACGGCGACCAGTTCGTGCGCTTCGCCTTGATCGAGAACGATCATCGCACCCGGCAGGCGATCCGGGGCATTCGCCGGGCGCTCAACCCCCACGCGGCGGACGTCGTGCACCCGGCGCCGCTCGGTTGACGCGGGAGGGCGTGGTGGCGGTGAGGAAGTCGGTCAAGGTAGGCCTCCTGGGCTTCGGGACGATCGGCAGCGGCGTGGTGAAGCTGCTGCGTGCGCACCGCACCGAGATCGCCCGGCGGGCGGGCGTCCCCATCGAAGTGGCGGCCATCGCAGATCTCGACGTCGAGACGGATCGGGGCGTGCCGGTCGCGCCGGCACGACTCACGACCGACGCCATGTCGGTGATCGCCGATCCGGCCATTCAGGTGATCGTCGAGTTGATCGGCGGCTATCAGCCGGCCGAGCGCTTCGTGTTGGCGGCGATTCGCGGTGGCAAGGACGTGGTGACCGCGAACAAGGCGCTGCTCGCCGTCCATGGCGAGCGCATCGTCGAGGCGGCCGAGAAGGCGGGCGTCCGCCTCGGCTTCGAAGCCAGCGTCGGTGGCGGCATCCCCATTCTGCGTATCATCAAGGAGGGGTTGCCCGGCGACCGCACGATGGCCGTCTACGGCATCGTCAACGGCACCTGCAATCACATCCTCACGACCATGGCCCGCGAGGGGCGCGAGTTCGGCGACGTGCTCGCCGAGGCGCAGCACCTCGGCCTGGCCGAGGCCAATCCGGCCACGGACATCGACGGCATCGACTCGGCGCACAAGCTCGCGCTGCTCGCGACCTTGAGCTTCGGGGTCTGCCCGGTCGTCGGCGAGATTCCGACGGAGGGCATTCGGCACGTGAGCGCGCTCGACATCGCGATGGCCGCCGAGCTGGGCTACACCATCAAGTTGCTCGCCGTGGCGCGCGACGGCCGCGACGCCATCGAGGCGCGGGTGCATCCGACGATGGTGCCGAATCGGCACCTGTTGGCCGACGTGTCGGGGAACTTCAACGCCATCTTCGTGCGGGGCGCCGCGCTGGGTCCGACGATGTACTACGGCCAGGGAGCCGGCTCGCTGCCGACCGCCACCGCCGTCATCGCCGACGTCATCGCTGCGGTGCGCGACCGCCGCCTCTCGCCGGAGCCGCGAATCCCCCCGTGGGGCATGCCCCAACGGCTCCTGCGTCGCCTGCCCGTGCGCTCCCTGGACGACCTGGAGGGGACGTACTACCTGCGCTTCATGGCGGTGGACCGCCCCGGTGTCCTGGGGCGCCTTGCTGGTGTCCTCGGCCGCTTCGATATTAGTATCGAGTCGGTGATTCAGAAGGGGCGGCGGGCGGGGACGACGGTGCCCCTGGTCATGCGCAGTCACCGGGTTCGCGGCCGGAACCTGTCGCGAGCGCTGGCGGCAATCGGGCGCATGGACGGGATCCGGGGAAAGCCGATGGCGATCCGGATCGAGGAGCAACTCGAGTGAGCGAGGCCTGGGCGGGTCTGATCGCCCGCTATCGATCGCGGCTTCCGGTGCGGGCCGCCGATCGGGTCGTCACGCTCCACGAGGGCAACACGCCGCTGGTCCGAGCCGACCGGCTGGCGGCGGCCATCGCGCCCGGGGTCGAGGTGCACCTCAAGATCGACGGCCAGAATCCCACGGGTTCGTTCAAGGACCGCGGCATGACGGTCGCGGTGACCCGGGCCGTCTCCGAGGGGGCCGAGGCCATCATCTGCGCGTCGACCGGCAACACGTCGGCGTCGGCGGCGGCGTACGCGGCGCGCGCGGGCATCCGGGCCTACGTCGTCGTGCCGCGGGGCAAGATCGCGCTCGGCAAGCTCTCCCAGGCGGTCATGCACGGCGCCCGCGTCCTGCAGATCGACGGCAACTTCGACCAGGCGCTCACGCTCGTGCGGGACGTGAAGGAGCGCCACCCCACGAAGCTGGCGCTGGTGAACTCGGTCAACCCGGACCGCATCGCCGGCCAGAAGACCGCGGCCTTCGAAATCTGCGACGCCCTCGGACGGGCTCCCGACTATCACTGCCTCCCGGTGGGCAATGCGGGCAACATCACGGCCTACTGGGCCGGGTACCGGGAGTATCGGGACGCCGGTCTCACCGAGGCCTGTCCTCGCATGATGGGCTATCAGGCCGCCGGCTCGGCGCCCTTGGTGCACGGCCGGGTCGTGGAGGACCCGAGTACGATCGCCACGGCGATCCGCATCGGCAACCCGGCGAGCTGGCACGGGGCCGTCACCGCGCGGGACGAATCGGGCGGGGCCATCGAGGCGGTCGACGACGAGGACATTCTGGCCGCGTATCGCCTGCTCGCGCGCGCGGAGGGCATCTTCGCGGAACCGGCGTCCGCCATCAGTCTGGCGGGGGCGCTCCGGCTCGGTGCCAGTGGCCGCCTGCGGCCGGGCGACGTCTTGGTGCTGACGCTCACCGGCCACGGCTTGAAGGATCCGGACACGGCCATCGCCAACTCGGCGGCGGCGACGACCATTCCCGCCGAGGTCGACCGGCTCGCCGATTTTCTGGAGCTCGGCTAGTGCGCAGCGTCGTCGTGGCGGTCGCCGGACTGGCGGATGCAACGCCCGCCGAACTGAACCGGAAGTCGCCGCTCGAGGTGGCGACCATCCCGACGCTGGACGCGCTCGCGGCCCGCGGCATTCTCGGGCTGACGCCGACGGTCGGGGCAGACGACCTCGCGAGAAGTACGACGGCGATCCTGAGTCTGCTCGGCTTTGCGCCGGGAGCGGCCGAGGTGTCCGCCGGCGGGGCCGCGGCCGCGGGTCTCGGTATCGAGCTGCCGGCCGATCATGTGGCAGCGCTCGTCGACCTTCTCGGCGTGCGCGTGGACGAGGCGGGTACGGAGTGCGCCAGCTCGCTGGCCGGGTTGCACTTGCCGCCCGATGCCCGCCGGGCCGTCGCCGAGGCACTCGCCGGCGCCTTGCCGAACGACGCCATGCGCCTGCTACCCGGCGTGCGGACGCTGCTGGTCGCGCCGCAGGACTTGCTGGGGGCGCCGGCGCCGCCCGCCTGGTCGATCCTCGGGCGCCCCGTGAGCCAGTGGCGGCTGGACGGCGACACCGCCCTGGGGGAGTTCTCGCAGCGCGCCCGCCGTTTGCTGGCGGCGCACCCCGCCTGTCTCGCTGCCCGCGCGCAGGAGCAACCGGTGCCGACCGACGTGTGGGTCTGGGGCGCCGGACGACCGATGCCGGTGCCGTCCTTCAGCGAGGCGCGGGGGGGCGGCGGTCACGTCGTCGCCACGGATCCGGTGGTGCTCGGTCTGGGCCGCCTGGCGGGGTTGGCCGTCACGCCGGTCGAAGCCGTGTCGCTGGGCGCGGTCGAATGGGAGCGCCAGCTCGCGGCCGTCCGTGCGGCCGTGGAGCGGGACGTCTTCACCTTCGTGCACATCGCCGCGTTCGACGAGGCGGGGCACCGGGGGGACGCCCTGCGCAAGGTCCAGCTCGCCGAGCGTCTCGACGCGGACCTGGTGGCGCCGCTCATGGAGACGCTGTCGGCCGCCGGCGGCGACTGGCGGCTCATGGTGATCGCCAGCCACGCCACCGCCTGCGAGACCCGGCGGCATTCCAGCGAGCCGGTGCCGTTCGTCGTGGGCTCCAGCCGCGACGGCGACCGGAAGCGCCGGGGGAAGCGCCGGTTCCAGGAACGCGACGCGCGCGAGCACGGCATCTTCATTCCCGAGCCGTGGACGCTGCTCGATCGGATGTTGCGACGCTGATGGAACGCAACCTCGCGTTGGATGCGCTGCGGGTGACGGAGGCGGCCGCGCTCGCGTCGGCCCGGCACATGGGACGCGGGGATCACGTCGCGGCCGACCAGGCCGCCGTGGCGGCGATGCGCAAGGCCGTGGACAGCATCGCGATCGCCGGAACGGTCGTCATCGGCGAAGGACCCGAAGACGCCATGGGGATGCTCTACGTGGGCGAGCGGGTCGGGACGGGCGAGGGGATCGAAGCGGACGTCGCCCTCGATGCCATCGAGGGTGCGGCGGCCTGCGCCACGGGCGGCTACAATGCCATGTCGGTGATCGCGCTCGCCGAACCCGGGTCGATGCTGCGGGTGCCCGACACGTACATGGAGAAGATCGCCTGCGGACCGGCGGGTCGCGGCGTGGTCGACCTCGATCGCGGCGTGGCCGAGAACCTGGCCGCCCTCGCGGCCGTCAAGGGCGTGCCGCTGCGGAACCTCACGGTCGCCGTTCTCGATCGGCCACGGCACGATCAGATCATCGAGGACGTGCGCCGGACGGGGGCGCGCATCAAGCTCATTCACGACGGGGACGTGTCGGCGGCCTTCGCGACGACGCGCGCCGACACGGGCATCGACATCCTGCTGGGCATCGGCAAGGCCCCGCAGGGGGTGTTGGCGGCGGCCGCGCTCAAGTGTCTGGGCGGTGAGATGCAGGCGCGGTTCGCGCCGCGCAACGAGTTCGAGGCCGGGCAGCTTCGGGCCTGCGGTCACTTCGACATGAAACGCCGCTTCGGGCTCGACGAGATCGTCTCGGGCAACGTGATGCTGGCGGCGACCGGTGTCACGCCGGGGGACTATCTCGCGGGGGTGCGGTACGTGCCGGATGGGGCGATCACCAACTCCATCGTGATGCGCTCGGCTTCCAAGACGGTGCGGCTCGTCGAGGCACACCATCACTTCGAGGAGGAGCCCGAGTATGGATGAGTCGAGCGCGGGCGGGATCGTCCGGAGCCTGCACGACGGGATCGGCATGCTGCGCGTGGATCGGCCCGCGGCGCTGAACGCCCTGGACGCCGACACGCTGCGGGCGTTGGCGCGGGCGGTCCGTGATCTGCGCCGCGACCCGTCGCTGCGCGTCGTCGTCGTGACCGGCAGCGGGGAGCGAGCTTTCTGCGCCGGCGCCGACGTCGCCGCGATGGCGACGATGACGCCCGCCGAGGCGCTCGCGTACTCGCAGCTCGGGCACGAGGTCTTCGCGCGTCTGGAGGCGCTCGAGGTGCCGGTGGTGGCGGCCGTGAACGGGGTGGCGCTGGGCGGTGGCCTCGAGCTGGCGCTGGCGTGCGACCTGATCGTGGCCGCCGCCGAGGCCCGTCTCGGGTTGCCGGAGATCAAGCTCGGCCTCATCCCGGGATTCGGCGGCACGCAGCGTCTGGCGCTGCGGGTGGGGTTGGCGAGGGCGCGACGCCTCGTGTACCTGGGAACCATGATCGAGGCCGCCGACGCGCTCGGCATGGGCCTGGTCGATCGCGTGGTCCCGCGCGCCGACTTGGCCGGTGCGGTCCAGGAGCTGGCCGCGTCGCTGGCCGGCCAGGCACCGCTGGCGCTGCGCCAGGCCAAGCGCGTCACCGCCGCCGTCACGCGCGGCCTGCTGGCCACCGGCCTCGAAACGGAGCGGCAGGCCTTCGCGGCGACCTTCGCCAGCGAGGACCGTGACGAGGGCCTGCATGCGTTTCTGGAGAAGCGGGTGCCCGCCTGGAAGGGACGCTGACGTGCCGCCCGGCAAACGCGAGTGGCTCGCAGGTCGCTACCGGGTCGCCCCGGAACGGCCCGAGCGTTTCTCGACCGTGTCCGACATGGAGATCGAGCCGCTCTACGACGCCGACGATGCGTCGCCGGACGGCGTCGGGCTCCCGGGCGAGTACCCGTACACGCGCGGCCCCTATCCCAGCATGTATCGCGGCCGCCTCTGGACGATGCGGCAGTTCGCGGGTTTCGGGAGCGCCGAGGACACGAACGCGCGCTTTCACTTCCTGCTGAAGCAGGGCCAGACGGGGCTCTCCACCGCCTTCGACATGCCCACCCTCATGGGCTACGACGCCGACCATCCGCGTGCCCGGGGCGAGGTCGGGCGGGAGGGCGTGACGATTTCGACGCTCGACGACGCGCGCGCGCTGTTCCGTGACGTGCACTTGGGCGAGGTTTCGACCTCGATGACCGTGAACTGCTCGGCGAGCATCCTCCTGGCCATGTACGTCGCCCTGGCCGACGAACAGGGGGTGCCGCGGGATGCCCTGCGCGGCACCATCCAGAACGACATGCTCAAGGAGTTCATCGCGCAGAAGGAGTGGATCTGCCCGCCCGAGCCTTCGCTGCGCATCGTCGTGGACATGATCGAATTCTGCGCGCGCACCATGCCCCGCTGGCATGCGGTGTCGGTGAGTGGCTACCACATCCGCGAGGCCGGCTCGACGGCGGTCCAGGAGTTGGCGTTCACGCTGGCCGACGGGATCGCCTACGTCGAGGCCGCCATCGCCCGCGGGCTGCCCGTCGACGACTTCGCGCCGCGCCTGTCGTTCTTCTTCAACCTGCACAACGACTTCCTCGAGGAGATCGCCAAGCTGCGGGCGGCGCGCCGGCTGTGGGCGACCATCATGCGGGAGCGCTTCGGGGCGCGCGATCCGCGCTCGCTGGCGCTGCGGACCCACGCCCAGACGGCCGGCTGTTCGCTGACCGCGCAGCAGCCCCTCAACAACGTGGTGCGCGTGGCCATCCAGGCGCTGGCCGGCGTGCTGGGCGGGGTGCAGTCGTTGCATACGAACTCGCTCGACGAGACGCTGGCCCTGCCGTCCGAGCAGGCCGTGATGGTGGCGCTGCGGACGCAGCAGGTCATTGCCGAGGAGAGCGGCGTCACCAACACGATCGACCCCCTCGGGGGCGCCTATGCGATCGAGGCGCTCACCGACCGGCTGGAGCGCGAGGCGCGCGCGTACATCGAGCGCATCGACGAACTGGGCGGCATGCTTGCGGCCATCGAGGTCGGCTACCCGCAGAAGGAGATTTCCGACGCCGCGTATCACTATCAGCAGCAGCTCGAGCGCGGCGAGAAGACGATCGTCGGGGTGACCCGGTACCAGTCGCCCGAAGAGGGGCCGCCCGCCGATCTGCTGCGCATCCCACTCGAGGTCGAGCGCCGGCAGGTCGAGCGGGTGCAGCGCTTCAAGCGCGCTCGGTCGCAGCGGGCGGCCCGCGAGGCCCTGGCGCACGTGCGGGCGGCGGCCGCGGGGGACGAGAACCTGATGGAGCCGCTCGTGTCGGCCGTGCGGGCGGGATGCACGGTGGGCGAGGTCTGCGACGTGTACCGCGTCACGTTCGGGGAGTATCGAGACCCCGCATGGCTGTAGCCGACCGCCCCCTGCGCATCCTGGTCGCCAAACCGGGGCTCGACGGCCACGATCGGGGTGCGAAGATCATCGCCCGCGCGCTCCGTGATGCTGGTTTCGAGGTGATCTACACGGGGCTGCACCAGACGCCGGAGATGATCGCCGACGCCGCCGTCCAAGAGGACGTGGACGCCATCGGACTCTCGATTCTCTCGGGGGCGCATCTCACGCTCTTTCCCGCCGTGCTAGGCGAGCTGCGGACCCGGGGCGTCCGCGACGTCGTGCTCTTCGGCGGCGGCATCATCCCGGCCGAGGATCGCGACGAGCTGCGCCGTGCCGGGGTGGCCGAGCTCTTCACGCCGGGTGCGAGCACCCAGGAGATCGTCGCCTGGCTGCGCGAACACGTTCGCCCGCGGGCCCTCTGACCGGGACCCTAGGGCCCGCCGAGCGCGCAGGGGAAGGGTTGGACGCCGGCGATGCTGGCCGCGAGGGTCCCCTCGTCCACGCGGTCCTGGGTGTTCTCCGGGTCGAAGAGGGCGCCGGCCAGGAAGGTGCCCAGCGTCTCGCCGCCGGCGGTGAGGGTCTGCATGAAGGTGTTGCTGCGCAGCACCGTGTGGATGTGGCTCGGGACGGCCGGTAGGAAGTAGTGCACGCCGGGCGTGCCGCGGACGTCGCAGTACGACGCGCGCACGGCGTTCACCCACGCCGGCAGGTTGGGGAAGAAGGTCGTCGCGACCTGAGTGTTGTCGACCTGATTCGAGACGTTGAGGAGGCGCTGCTCCGGGACGCCGAGCAGGCGCGGCGCGGACGCGACCGAGATCACGGGCACGAGCGCGCAGAAGGGGGTCTGACAGTATGGCGGCAAGAAGGGGCGCGAACCCCAAGCCAGCGGGCCCTCGGTGCCGACCATGAGGGCGCCGAGGCGGAGTACGCCGATCGGCTGACCGTTGTCGAGACCGAGGCTCGAGTCCGGGACCCCCGTGGTGCGGACCCAGCGCAGGTCGTCGAGGAGGTAGTGATGGTTGTAGGAGACGCCGAAGCCGCCGGCCGACTCGCCCCCGAAGAGCACCTGGAGGAGATCGGGCCGGTAGCCGTCGCTGGTCGTCTGGTCCATCTCCGCCCACAGCACGTCGCGCAGGTAGCGCAGGCCGGCGCGGACGTTGACGGCGCCGAAGCGGTGCACGGTGAGGTTCTGCTGCGAGAAGACGTTGGGGATCCCGCCGCCGACGTGCACGTCCTGCGTGCAGTAGGGCAGGAAGATCTTCGTCCAGTCGTGGAACGGGTTCACGGTGGCGCTGGTGTTCATGTACCCGCCGCTCGGCGCCGTGTTGTCGAGCGCGCGGAACAGGCCGGGGGAGACACCGGCGCAGTCCGTTCCCAGGAAGCAGGCACCGCCGCCCTGCAGGCCGATGGCCACCCGCTCGACAGGGGATCCCGCCGGCGCGAGCCGTATCCAGAACGCGTAGGACGACCCGTCGCCGCAGCGGGTGCCCCAGGTGGCCTCGTCCAGCACGACCCGGGTCCACGTGTCGCGCGCCGGCACGGGCGCGGCGGCGCGCGGCCCGCAGTCGAGCGCCAACGGTCCGGAATCGCCGTGCGCCTCCGCCACCAGGCAGCGGGCCTGGGCCGCCGCGCGGGCGCCGAAGCGCGGCGCGTCGAGGCCGATCAGTCCGAACAGGTCGGTACACTTGCGGGCGATCCGCCTGGTCGTCCGGTCTTCGAGCCGCGTCAGCTTGGAATCGACTGCCGTCGTGTCACAGGTGCCGCCGGCACGCTCCTTCGTGATGCAGCGCCCCTGGAGGACGGCGCCCTTGCGCACCAGCTTGGCCGCGCTCGTGTGGGCGTTCAGGAGGCAGAGCTTCTCGAACGGGGCCGCGGCCCCGAGGACGGCGCCATGGGGCCCGCCGAAGGATCGGGCCGACAGACTTGCCACGTGACCGAGGCAGGCCTCGCGGCTCCGGTCGACCAGCGTCTGCGGTTCGAAGAGAGGGCCGTAGCCGGCCGTCTGGACGGTGCTGGCGTCCGGACAGCTCGCCAGGATCCGACCCGTGAGCGCGTCCAGGTGCCGGGCGACGTCGGGGTCGGTCGGCGAACACGCGCCGCCGGCGACGTAACAGGCGCGCTGGACCTTGGCGACCTTGAGGACGCAGGCGGCCAGGCTCCGGGCGACGGTCTGTTCGCATGACTGCGCCGGCGTCAGCGCCACCGAGCTGTTCGCCACGAGCAGGAGGCCCGCGACGAGCGCCACCGTTCGACGGGAGATCGTCATTCCCGCGACGCTACCGGCGGCCGGACGCGACGGTCAAGGACGATGGGCTCACCGGTTGTATCGCACGCCCACCCGGTGGCAGGCCCGGGCCACTGGGCACCGCGAGCAGTGCGGCGAGGTCGGGTGGCAGAGATTCTGCCCGAAGGCGACGAGCAGGTCGTTCAGGCCGATCCAGTGCCGCTCCGGCAGGCGCGCTCGCAGCGCCAGCTCGGTCTCGTCCGGGGCCTTCGTGCGCACGAATCCGAGACGGTTCGTGATCCGGTGAACGTGGGTGTCGACACAGATCCCCGGGAGCTCGAACGCGAAGGTGACGACCAGGTTGGCGGTCTTGCGCCCCACCCCGGGCAGGGTGAGGAGCGCGTCCAGGTCGGAGGGGACGAGTCCGTCGAAGCGTTCCACCAGCTCGCGGCACACGCGCAGGATGCCGGCGGCCTTGGTGCGATAGAAGCCGACCGGGTAGATGGCTCGTTCGATGCGGCGCGGGGCGAGACGCAGCATGGTGGCCGGCGTGTCGGCCAGAGCGAAGAGGCGGGCCGACGCCGGGCCGGTCGTTTCATCGCGTGTACGCAGGGAGAGGAGGCAGCCGATCAGCACCCGGAACGGGTCGCGACCGCTGCTGGCCGCCACGGCGGCGAGCGCCGTCGTGTCCCATTCGGGGTGATGACGCTGGAGCCGCGCGATGACGTGGCTCATGGACCGCACGGTCAGCGGGCCGGCGGTGTCCGTGGGGCGGCGCGGCATGGGCAGGCGCAGCCTGCCGTGATCGGCGCGTCGCGTCGAGTGC
>Ga0299906_10001021_pt1 | contig 24518 bp, 21 predicted proteins | sample RVTome_14_FD_200259 | JGI IMG/M metagenome (GOLD analysis project Ga0299906, IMG submission 200259) | Soil microbial communities from uranium-contaminated site in the Upper Colorado River Basin, Wyoming, United States - RVT145D125 (version 2) ...
TCATCTTCCTCCACCAGCGATTCCAGCAGCGCATACGCCTCCGCCCGCACCTCCGGCGTGACCAGCGGCAGGCAGAGATTCTCCGGATCGCGCGGCATCTCCCCCGGTGGCACAGGCGTCTCGCCTGGAACGGCCGTCGCGCCGGGTGGCGTGCTACTCGCCGCTTCGGCGAGAAGCACGGCTCGTGCGCGATCGGTTGCGCGTTGTGCTCCGCGTGGTTCGCCCTTCGGGCGTACCACGCCACCCGTTCGCCGCGCACCGCCGCTCATCACGCACGCCAGGGCGCGCACGCGAATCGATCGGTGCCGCGCTTGGAGGTTGTCCGCCGGCGGGGAGTCATCGAGGCCGATCTCCATGAGGGCATCGAGGGCGAACGTGGCATTCCGCTCCTGCCGCATTGCGCGCTGGCGAGCGTGAAAGGCGTGGGCCTTCTCCAGGAATGCCGCGTTCTCCGGTTGTGACGCGAACTTGATGAGATCGGTCATCGAGATGCCGAAGTGCGCGCAGATGTCTTCGGGCTGTTTCGCGGCGGCGAGTGATTCGAGGATGGGGGAGTACGAAGCCATTGGGGCGAAGCCATGAGCCATGAGGGCGGAACTGGTGGCACGGGCGTCCCACCTGTGCGAAAAGATGAAGACCCGGAACAGGCAAGATGCCTGTTCCACCGCCGGGCCCGCAAAAGAGCGGCCCTCTACCCAGGGACCGAGCGCACACCTGGCGCGCGCAAAGTGGCCGGCGTTCGCGGCAAGTCCTTGCCCCAGCGGCAGATAAAAATCTCAAAAAAATCCCCGATTCCGTTTTTCGCGGCCACGTTTGCGCGCGCAAAAGGGATTTCACCACGGAGAACACGGAGAGACACAGAGGGGGAATTGTGTTGGAAAGGGGCTCAATGTTTAGCCGCGACCGACAGGGAGCGCTTGAAGGGCCGTGCCGCGCGTTCATGTGCGCACGGCGCGAAGACAGCCCGTCGTCATCCGCATGCTTCGCCCATCCGGCACCCGGGGGCGGCGAAGCATGGCACCCGGCGCGTCGTCATCTGGCATGCTTCGCCCGGAGCTGCGAAGCATGGCACCCGGCCTGTCGTCATCCGGCATGCTTCGCCCACCCCCGGACGTGCGAGGCATGCCACCCGAACAGCATGCCTCGCCTATCCCCGGACATGCGTGGCATGGCGCCGGGTTCTCGCGCCAGCATGTTCTCGCGGCCCGCCACCCATTTGCCTTTGCCTCCCACCGGCCCTACCTTCAGTTTTCCTTTTTCTTCCGCACACCAGGGGGAACCCATTGTCCAATCGTTTTTCGCAGCGCATTCTCGACCATCTCGCCCACGGGCTTTATGAGCCCGCCCCCGTCCGGCGGATCGCCGACGACATGCGCATCGAGCCCGAGGACCACGCCGAGTTCCGGGCCGCCATCGATGAATTGGCCGACGCCGGCCGCATCGCCTTCGCCGATGGCCGCGTGCAGCTTCCCGACTTCGGCGATGAGATCACGGGGCGTTTCAAGCTCAATGTCCGCGGGTTTGGCTTCGTGGTGCCCGATGACCCCTATCGGGGCGGGGACCTGTTCGTGCCGCGCGGCTCGACGCGCGATGCCATCTCCGGCGACCGGGTGCGGGCGAAGGTGCGGCGGCAGCAATGGCGCGAGAAGGCGCAGCGCGGTCGCAGTCCCTACGTGGGCGAGATCCTGGAGGTCATCGAGCGCGGGCAGGACCATTACGTCGGCACGCTCCTCCGCGAAGGGTCGCGGTGGTTCGCCGAGCCGGATGGCAAGTCGCTCTACGGGCGCGTGGTCATCCACGATCCCGGGGCCAAGAACGCCAAGGAAGGCGACAAGGTCGTCATCGAGCTGGTGCACTATCCCGAGGGCGATTACCTGGCTGAGGGGGTGATCACCAAGGTGCTCGGCGAGGCCGGGCGGCCGGATGTGGAGACGCAGGCCGTCATCGTCGCCCACGGCCTGCGCACGGAGTTTCCCGATGAGGCCGTCAACCAGGCCCGCAACGCCTCGCGCTCGTTCGAGAAGGATGCGAAAGGCCCCTGGCCCGAGCGCGAGGACCTGACGAGCACGTTCACCTTCACCATCGACCCGCCGGACGCCAAGGACTTCGACGACGCCATTTCGATCACCCACGACAAGGCGAGCGATGAATGGACGCTGGGCGTGCACATCGCGGATGTGAGCCACTTCATCGGCCCCGGAAGTCACCTCGATCGCGAGGCGGAGGTCCGGGGGAACAGCGTCTACCTGCCGCGCCTTGTCATTCCCATGCTGCCGGAGGTGCTGAGCAACGGCGTGTGCTCGCTCCAGGAGGGCGTGAACCGTTTCACCAAGTCGGCGTTCATCACCTTCGACGGCAAGGGCGACGTCGTACACCAGCGGGCCAGCCGCACGGTCATCCGGTCGTGCAAGCGGCTGACGTACCTGGAGGCCCAGGCGCTCATCGACGGCGACATCAAGGATGCCCGCAAGCACGCGAAGACCGAGCCGCAGTACACGGATGAGCTGAAGGACGCTCTGAAGCGCAGCAATTCGCTGGCGCGCATTCTCCAGCAGCGCCGCGTGCGCGATGGCATGATCACGCTGAACCTGCCCGAGGTGGAGCTGATCTTCGACGATGAGGGGCACGTGATCGATGCCGTGCCCGAGGATGACGCCTACACGCACAAGATCATCGAGATGTTCATGGTCGAGGCGAACGAGGCGCTGGCGCGGCTGTTTGACGCCATCAACACGCCGATCCTGCGGCGCATCCACCCCGACCCCTCGCACGGCGACCTCACCGAACTGCGCATGTACGCCGCGGTGGTGGGCCGGCGCGTGCCCGAGGAGCCGACGCGGCACGACCTTCAGGAACTGCTGGAGGCGACCAAGGACACGCCCGCGGCGCGGGCGATCCATTTCGCCGTCCTGCGCACGCTGACCAAGGCGTCGTACAGCCCGGCCCTCATCGGCCACTACGCGCTGGCGTCCGACCACTACGCGCACTTCACCAGCCCCATTCGCCGCTACCCGGACCTGACCTTGCACCGCGCCCTCGATGCGTACCTGGACCTCACGGACAACGGGCGGCAGCGCATCGGCGGCGCCCAGCGCAAGAAGCTCGCCCGCAAGCTCGCTCAGGACCCCCGGACGCTGGATGAAGAGAAACTGGTGACGGTCGGGCGGCATTGCAGCGACATGGAGGTCGAGGCCGAGGGGGCGGAGCGCGAGCTGCGCGACTTCCTCGTCATGCAGTTCCTGCACGAGCATCACCTGGGTGATGAGTTTCCGGGGGTGGTGACGGGCGCGATCGGCTCGGGCGTGTTCGTGTCGATCGAGAAGTTCCTCGTCGAGGGCCTGGTGCGCGTCGAAGACCTGCCGGGCGCGGCAACCGGGGGCGGGGGCGGCAAGCCTGACCGCTGGAAGGTCAACGAGGCCACGGGCCGGCTCGTGGCCCAGCGCAGCGGCGCGACGGTGGGCATCGGCGACATCGTGACGGTGCAGATCGTCCAGGTCGATCTGGCCTCGCGGCACCTGGATCTGCTCATGACGAAGCTGCCGGAGCGGACGGCGGTGCAGGGCCCGGCGAGCGCCCCCGCCGCACGGCACGACGGCCAGCGCAAGCGCGGCAAGGGCAAGGGCAAGGGCAAGCAGAAATCAAAGAAGCGACAGGGTCCCCGCAAGCACCGCTGATCAGCGACCGGGCGGCGCTGTGATCAGAACGTCATCGGCCGTCGGCGCCGATTCGTCGTAGACGATTTCGAGGTCCTCCGCCGCCTGCGCCCACGCCAGGTGCTCCTGGCGGACTCGCTCATGCAACGCGACCAGCCGCGCGCGCCGCTCGTTGTCGCCCGCGTCCTCGCAATGGTCGATGAGTCGGCGGAGCGTGTCGAGACTGCGCATGCTGTTCTCGCCGCGGCCGGCCGTGACGGCATCCCACGCCGCGGCGAGGATCGGCTCGGCCCGCTCGTGCTCGCCGCGCGCGGCCATGCACTGCCCCAGCACGCCGCGCGCCTCGGCGATCTGCCAGTCGCCGGCCGGCAGCAGGGACTCGAAGATGCTCAATGACTCGAGCGCTCGGACCTCCGCATCCTCGATGCGGCCGTCGGCGGCGTCGATGCGGGCCAGGAGCGTGAGGGCCTCGGCCACCGTCAGCGCGCTGTCGCCGTGCCGGCGGCGCCGCGCCAGCGCCTCGTCGGCAAAGGCCCGGGCCTCGTCCAGGCGCTCCTCGTAGTACAGCGTCCAGGCGAGGTTGATCCGGATGTTGGCGCACAGAGGATGAATGTCGGTGAACATGAGGTCGGCGAGCGCCGCCGCCTCGTCGAGGCGGATCCGCGCCTCGCCGAGTCGCCCCATGTCGCGCAGGCACACGCCGATGCTGTTCTGCACGCTGACGTAGGCCTCGGAGTGCCGGCCGCGCGTCGTCTCGATAATCGACAAGGCAAGGCGGAGCTGTCGCAGGGCCTCGGGGTACTCGCCCGCGAGCCAGGACAGCCCGCCCAGCATTGTGTGGACATGGCCGCGCTCATTGGAGTCCGCCCGCAGATGCCGCTCCGCCAGCGCCAGGGCGCGGGCGCGCAGAGGCGCCACCTCGTGCATGCGACCGGCGCGGGCGGCGACCTGGGCGAGTTCGACCGCGAGGGCCGGCGCGGACTCGATGCGCGACTCGTCACCCCATTGCTCGGCCAGGCGCAGTGCGTCCTCCAGGATGGTGCGGGCTTCGGCGTACCGGCCGGTTCGCGCGCAGATGGCGCCGAGGGCCCGCTGGGCGCCGAGGTAATAGGGCAGGCCCACGGGGCCGTTCTGCCTCAGGGGCTCGGCGCACTGCCGCAGGATCGCTTCGGCGGCGCTGAAATGGCCCTGGATGATGCTGGTCATGCCGAGCATGTACTGCGCCCGCGCGAGACTGAACGGGCAGCATCCGTCCGCCTCGAAGCGGCTGATGGCGACCTGAAGTCTTGCCGCCGCCTCTTCGAATCGCCCGAGGCCCTGCGAGCCGACCCCGAGGACGTACTCGATTGCGGCAATGACCTCGGGCTCGGTGATGTCGCCCCGCCGCAGGTGCGCGCTCATGGTGCGCAGCACATCGTCGCGCTGCACTTCGCGGGGCCACTCATCGACGGTTGCGAAGGCCGCCGAGGTGAACACCGCATCCTGCATGAATCGCACGATCTCCTCGTACTTGGCCGAAGCGCGCTGCGCCCGGTCGCGCTCGCGCATCGCCCGGACCATCCCGTAGCTCGTGCCCACGACGGTCGTCACGAGCAAGAGCAGCACCGCGGCCAGGCCGGCGATGAGCGCCTTGTTGCGCCGGGCGAATCTGGCCAGCAGGTCCAGGCGCTTCGGCGTCGTGGCGAGAATCGGCTCATCGCGCAGGCAGCGGCCGAGGTCGGCGGCGAGGTCGGCGACCGCCTGGTAGCGGCTTCGCTTCTCCTTGGCCAGCGCATGGTGCACGATCGTGACCAGGTCGCGGGGGAGGCCCGGGGCCGCCGCGGCCAGGGGCGCCGCCGGCTCGTGGCGGATGCGCCGCAGCGCATCCGGAAGCGGCCAGCCCTCCAGGTCCAGCGGCCGGCGGCCCGCCAGCAGCTCGTACAGAATCACGCCGAGGGCGTACACGTCGCTGCGCACGTCGATCTCGCGGATGTCGCCGGCGGCCTGCTCGGGACTCATGTAGTCGATGGTCCCGATGAGCTGTCCGGCCATCGTGCGGCGCGAGGCGCCGCCGGTTTCGGCGGCGATGGCCCGGGCGACGCCGAAGTCCAGGATCTTCGGGCGAGGGCCCGCGGGGGTGTCGACCACGAGGATGTTGTCGGGCTTGAGGTCACGGTGGATCACGCCGCGCGCGTGGGCGTGCTGGACCGCCTCGCACACCAGCAGCATCAGGTGAATCCGCTCCGTCCGGTCCAATTCATAGTGCCGCGCCGCCTCCACGAGCGGCATGCCGTCGATGAGCTCCATGGCGAAGTACGGCTGCGCCCCCGGGCCGCCGTCGGCCTCGGCATATCCGGCGTCGTAGATGCGGGCGATGCCGGCATGATCCAGGTCCCCGAGGAACTCGATCTCGGACAGAAAGCGGTGCAGCAACTGCTCGGAGGGCAGCATGGAAAAGAAGACCTTCAGGGCCACGGACCGGCGCGGCATCGACTGCGTGGCGCGGTAGACCGTGCCGCTGGCGCCGTCGGCGATGCGCCCGACGAGCGTGTAGGGGCCGAACGGACGCGGGAAAGTCAGGGCCGGCGAGGCCAGTTGTCGCCGCAGTCGCTCGCCGTCCGCGCCGTCCAGGGCAGCCCGCCAGGTGCGGCCGGCATCGGCGTCGCTCCGAAGCATCGACTGGAGCAGCGCGTGAAGCTCCGGGTCCTCGTGGCCGATCCGCCGCAGGGCCTCGGCCCTCTCGGGCGGCGTCATGTCGCACAGGCCGGCGAAGTGATGTTGAAGCTGTTCGTAGCGCTCCGGCGTCATGTCCGCGTCTCCGGCTCCCGCAGCCGCCGGACAGCCACGCCTTCACCGCCCGCCAGTCGCGCTCGATCGTGCGGCTGGACACATCGAGCGCGGCGGCGATGGACTCGAGTTCCATGTCGGCGAAGAGGCGCATGTCGGCGATTCGTCCGTGCCGCGGATTGAGCTGCCCAAGCTGGTCGACCAATTCGGCGAGCATGACGGCGTCGACCTCGGGCGACTCGGTGGCGGCGAGTCCATGGTTCAGCGTAAGCCGCTGGCGATCCCCGCCGCGCTTCAGACTGCGGCGGCGGCGGCCGAGGTCCACGAGGACCTGCCGCATGGCCGTGGCCGCGATCGCCAGGAAGTGGTGCTTGTCGTTCCAGGTCAGGTCCGGATGCTGCATCAGGCGCACGAACGCCTCGTGGACCAGCGCGGTCGGCTGGAGCGTGGCACGAAGCGGCTGATCGTCCATCCATCGGCGGGCAATGCGCCGAAGCTCGTCGTAGACCATCGGCACGAGGTCGCGAACCTGCAGCGGCGCGCCGTTGTGGTCACCGCCGGACGCTGTGGTCGGAACTGATCGAATTCGGGCCAAGGTTCGTCCGCTCGTGCTGGGCGTCGATGCGGCGCGGCATCGGGTGTTGGCGCCGGTGACGAGTCATCGTGGACACGACCGGGGACGGAGTGCGAGCGGCGTCAGAATCGCGCACTCTGTAACTTCCTGTCGGGGATGAAGTTAGCGGATCAGGTGACGGCGGGGAACACGCCGCGGGACAATTTCGGAAGTTTTTTGTCGGTCTGCACGCGCGGATTGCGTGTGTTTCCGGGAGCGGACCTTTCAAGGGGCCGGGGTGTGGTTATGCCTTCATCGCGGCTAATTCCCTGTGGCGGCACAGGTTGCACGAGCGTGGCAGGTCGCGGCCGATCGGCGGTCGGGCCCGTCGCTCGACCTGAGGCCGGGGCCGCCAGTCGCTGCCTCACAACGACCCGGAGTATGCTGGCCGGCTCATCGAGCCGCCGGTCATCTTGGTCGGCCGAGCAAGGAAGGGCCCGCGCATGATGCACAGGCGACGAACTGGCTGGTTGTTGTGGTCGGCGGCGTGCGGCACGTTGGCGGTCATCGTCGCGGCGCCGGCCGGGGCCGACGATGCCCTGACCATGCGAATCGATGAAGCCGTCGCGCGGCACGCGGCGACCGCCATCGACCTGCGCCATCGCATCCACCAGAACCCCGAGCTTGGCAACCGCGAGTTCGAGACCGCCGCGCTCGTGGCCGATCATCTTCGCGCGCTCGGCATGGAGGTCACGACCGGTGTGGCGCACACCGGCGTGGTGGCGATTCTCAAGTGTGGCCGGCCGGGGCCGGTCGTCGCGGTCCGGGCCGACATGGATGCCCTGCCCGTGACCGAGGAGACTGACCTGCCGTTCAGGAGCACAATGCGCACGACCTATCTCGGCCAGGAGGTGGGCGTGATGCACGCCTGCGGGCACGACATTCACACGGCGCTACAGTTGGGCGTGGCGTCGGTGCTCGCCTCGATGAAGGCTGAGCTTCCGGGGACGATCAAGTTCATCTTCCAGCCCGCCGAGGAGGGCAAGCCGCCGGGCGAAAATGGCGGGGCGATCATGATGGTGGAGGAAGGCGTGCTGGAAGATCCGGCTCCGGAGGCGATCTTCGGCCTGCACTCATTCCCCGACATGGAAGTGGGGCAGGTGGGCTACACCATCGGCCCGGCCATGGCCGCGGTCGATCACTTCCGCATCGAGATCATCGGCGAGCAGGCGCACGGCGCCCAGCCGCACCGCGGCGTTGACCCGGTGGTGATGGCTTCGCAGGTGGTCGAGGCATTCCAGACCATCCGTTCGCGCAACCTGCCCCCGGATGCGCCGAGCGTGATTACGGTGGGCATCATCCGCGGCGGCGAGCGATTCAACATCATCCCGCGGCAGGTGCATCTGGAGGGGACCGTGCGCACCTATTCGACCGAGGTGCAGGACACGATTGAGAAGCGCATGCGCGAGATCTGCGCGGGTATCACGCAGTCGGGCGGCGGCACGTTCGAGTTCGAGTACGAGCGCGTCACGCCGTCCATGACCAACGATGCATCGCTGGCGCGGCAGATGGTTCCCACGCTTCAGCGCGTGGCGGGGGAGAGCAACGTGAAGGAACTCGATCCCGTCATGGGCGGCGAGGACTTCTCGGAGTTCTCCAATCGCATTCCCGGGTTCTACTACCGGCTCGGCACGACGAAGCCGGGCACGACGTCCGGGGGCGTGCACACGCCGACCTTTCGCGGCGATGATGAGTCGGTGCGAGTGGGCATGCGGGTGATGAGCCACGTGATCGCGGAGTGGCTGGTGCGGCACGGGGAAACAGATTGAGGGGCCCGATGAACGACGCTTCCCGGGGCGTCAGTCAGACTGGCCGGTCATCCTGCAACTGTTTGCGCACGCTCCATCGAAGCAGCATCACTTCCCACAGCCACTGGAGCCGCTCCTCGGACGTGAGGCGTGCGAATGGCCGCGAGAGATGGCCGTCGAAGTCCGGATGCACATTCTCCCACCCGCCGCGCCGATGCTGCGATTCATGACTCGGTTGATCGTCCACGTCTCAGCAACTCCTCAAGGTCTTCAATATCCCGCCGATCGATCGTACGCACCGCCGTGACGGCCCGCTTGGCGGCGATAAGGTGCTCGATCGACGAGACCGGCACCGAGACGGAACCGATGGCCAGTTCCGTTGCATCGGCGCGCAGGCGATTGTGGTCGATTGCGTACTCAAGGAACACATCGATCTGAAACGGATGGTCGGGCGCTTCGAGCGTCAGGACCTTTGCCTGCTTCTCCTCAATCCAGGCCCGCCTTCTGCGGGGATCCAGCAGGGCCCTCAGCGGCTCGGGAATGCGCGGCCGAAAGCCGAGTTGCTCCACAGCCGGGATGAACCTCCCCAGGTTCTCATCGTCAAGACGGATGGACAGATCGATGTCTTTCGTGACCCGATCGACGCCTTGGAGGACGCACGCCACGCCGCCGCACACGACGTAATCCACGCCGGCCTCTGAGAGTGTCAGGAGCAGTCGCTGAAGGTAGCCCCCCGGCAGAGTGGATGCGGACTCGGGCATCTGGGCGCTCATGGCCGCGATCATACCTTCGCGGCGCCCGGCGGATCGTGTAGCATGGCTGCACACTCGATGTCATGCATGAGGTGACCCATGACGAGGACCGCGCCCGCGGATTCCGCCAGCATCGAATCAGTTCTCCAGGAGAGCCGCCTGTTCACTCCGCCGGCCGACTTCGCCGAGCGCATCGGCGGGGCGTACATCGATTCGCTCGAGCAGTACCGGGCCATGCACCAGCGCTCCATCGACGATCCCGAGGGCTTCTGGGGCGAGGTGGCGAAGGAACTGGACTGGTTCGAGCCGTGGACGCCCGGCAAGGTCCTGGAATGGAACCTGCCCGATGCCAAGTGGTTCGTCGGCGGCAAGACCAACATCTGCCACAACTGCCTCGACCGGCAGATCGCCGCCGGCCACGGCGATGACGTCGCGATGATCTGGGAGGGCGAGCCTTACTCCCTCTCCCTTGAGGGAGAGGGCCGGGGTGAGGGTGCCCCCGGACGCGGAACGGGACCTGAGATTCGCAAGTTGACGTACAAAGACCTCCACCGCGAAGTCTGCATGCTCGCCAACACCCTCAAGGCCCTCGGCGTGAAGAAGGGCGATGTCGTAACGCTCTACCTGGGCATGGTGCCCGAACTTGCCATCGCCATGCTCGCCTGCGCCCGCATCGGCGCCCCGCACTCGGTCATCTTCGGCGGCTTCTCCAGCACCGCCATCGTCGATCGCGTGGTGGACGCCTCCAGCCGCATCATCATCACGTGCGACGGGGCGTGGAGGCGCGGCAAGACGGTCCCCCTCAAGGCCAACGTCGATGAGGCGTGCGCGCAGACCGACCTCATCCGCACCGTCATCGTCCTGCGGCGCTGCGGCAATGAGGTCGCCATGACCGCCGGCCGCGACCGGTGGTGGCACGAAACGATCGCCGATGCCGCGCCCGAGTGCCCCTGCGAACCCATGGACAGCGAGGACATGCTCTTCCTGCTCTATACATCGGGCTCGACGGGCAAGCCCAAGGGCATCATGCACACCACCGGCGGGTACATGGTCTACACCTATCTGACCAGCAAGTACGTGTTCAACCTCGCCCCCGGAAGAGGCCAGGTCTTCTGGTGCAGCGCCGACATCGGCTGGGTGACGGGGCATTCGTACATCGTCTACGGCCTCCTGCCCAACCGCGTGCCCACGCTGATGTACGAAGGCGCGCCAAACCACCCGGAGCCGGACCGCTTCTGGGACATCGTCGCGCGGCACAGGGTGACGCAGTTCTACACCGCCCCCACGGCGATCCGCGCGTTCATGAAATGGGGCGCTGCGCACCCCCGCAAGCACGATCTGTCGAGTCTGGTCGTGTTGGGAACGGTCGGCGAGCCGATCAATCCCGAAGCGTGGATGTGGTACCACCGCGAGATCGGGCGCGAGCGCTGCCCCATCGTGGACACGTGGTGGCAGACGGAGACGGGCGGCCACATGATCACGCCGCTTCCCGGAGCGACGCCCACGGTGCCGGGCAGTTGCACGCTGCCGTTCTTCGGCGTCGATGCCGCGGTGGTGGATGAGCAGGGCCGCGAGCAGCCGGTCAACCGCGGCGGGCTGCTGGTCATCCGCAAGCCGTGGCCGGCGATGCTGCGCGGCATCTACGGCGACCGCCAGCGCTTCATCGAGACGTACTTCACGCGCATCAAGGGGATGTACCTCGCGGGGGACAGCGCGCGGCGCGATGAGCGCGGCTACTTCTGGATCATGGGCCGCATCGACGATGTCATCAACGTGGCGGGGCACCGGCTGGGCACGATGGAGGTCGAGAGCGCGCTGGTGAGCCACGAGGCGGTGGTGGAGGCGGCGGTGGTCGGCATGCCGCACGAGATCAAGGGCACGGGCATCGCGGCGTTCTGCACCCTGGAGCCCTCCTACTCCCTCTCCCTTCAGGGAGAGGGCCGGGGTGAGGGTGGGGCGGACGGGATGGTCGAGGCCGGCGCGTACGACCGTCTGAAGCGCGACCTGTGCGAGCACGTGACGAAGGAGATCGGCGCGATCGCCCGGCCGGACATGATCCGCTTCACCGACGCCCTGCCCAAGACGAGGAGCGGCAAGATCATGCGCCGCCTGCTGCGCTCGATCGCCTCGGGCGAGACGGGCACGAACCAGGACACGACGACCTTGGAGGACTTCAGCGTCCTGGCGAAACTGCGGGAGAGCGAGGAGGGGTAGGGGCGGTGTACCATGGTGGCACAGGCATCTTGCCTGTGCGTGTCTCCAAGTGGTGGCACAGGCGTCCAGCCTGTGCGAGTCCGTATACGATCCCACGCCATGGATCCCGGGACCGACACTTCGCTGCATGAACTGCGGCTATGACCTTTACGGCCTGCATGTCTCGGGTCGTTGCCCCGAGTGCGGATCCCTGGTCGTTCACACACTGGAACAGCGACAGATTCAGCCGCATGTGACGGATGAGCGGCGCGTCCGGCTCTCGATGCGCATCCTTGTCGTCCTGGTCCTGTGCCTGTTCATCGTCAACATCGCGACGTGCGCGGCGGCCGGCCGCGGCGTGCCGTTGACCGACGTCGCGATTCTGGCGATCGTCGTTCTGTGGTTGGTCACCTTCGGATGCGGCCTGGTGGTCCTGGTCAAAACCGTCAACGCGCGGCAACGAAGCGCCGACTCGGTCGCCACCATCGTTGTCCTGCTGGTCATCGCGGCCCTGGCGATCGCCGCGGATGTGCTGTTTGTGATCTTCGCGTCCCTGCACATGTGAACCGGCCGGGGACGGTGGCACCGGCTCCCGGCCCGTGCGAGTAGGCGTAGGATTGACGACCATGGACGCCGGGATCAACCAGCTCCGCTGCATGATATGCCGCTACGACCTGCGGGCGCACGGCGACACGGCGTGCTGTCCCGAGTGCGGCACAAGTGTTGAAGCATCGCAAAGCCACGCGGCGACGGCCCTTGACCGCCAGAATCTGCGAGTGCTCGCGGGCGTGGTGATCGTCCTGTTTGCCATTCACGCTGTCTGGAACTTCGCCGGGCCGACGAGCGACCATGACGCGACGATAACGGACATCGCGGCGGCCCACGGCATCCTGTGGGTCATCCAGGCGATTCTGTACATCCTGATCCTGGTCGCCGCCGTCCGGTCGGCATCGATCCCAAACCTGATTCTGCTTGGCGCAGGCATTGTGCTGTCACTCCTGGCGGCCATCTCTCATCTCGTCATCTTCTGGGGCGTTCTGGCGTTTGTCTGAGGGTGGGTTCGTGCCCGGGATCGTGGGACGGGTTCGACGCCTGCTCTTGCGCTGCGCGATACAATCGTTCGCCATGTCCTCCATCACAGTCTCCATCCCCGATGACCACATGAATCGCCTGCGCGAGCTTGCCGCGCAGTTGAAGATCACGCCTGAGCAGTTGGCGCGAATCGGCATCGAGGACCTGCTCGCCCGGCCGGATGACGCGTTCGAGCAGGCGGCGGGGCGCATCATCGAAAAGAACCGTGAACTCTATCGTCGGCTCGCATGATGCGGCACCTCACGCTCAGCGAGGTGCTCGAACTGTACCGGCGGGTGATGGAGGCGTCCGGGGGGCTGTCGGGCATTCGCGACATGGGGCTCCTTGAATCGGCAATCGCCCAGTCGCGAGCCTCTTTTGGTGGCGGCGAACTGTACGGCTCGCTGCCGGCCAAGGCGGCCGCGCTGGGCCACGCGCTGATCGCCAATCACCCGTTCATCGACGGCAACAAGCGGATTGGCCACGCGGCGATGGAACTGCTTCTCGTGCTGAACGGTTTCGAGATCGCGGCATCAGTGGATGAGCAGGAGCGTGTGATCCTGGATGTCGCCGGCGGTCGGCTTGACCGGCCGGGGCTCACGGCCTGGCTGGAGGTCCAGGCGCGACCATTGGCTGACGATGCGCCATGAAAACCTACCGCACCGTACTCCACGGCCACATCATCGAAGCGCGGCAGGGCGATCTCGGGACCGATCGCGTCCTCGTGGATGGACGCCTCGTCTCCACCAAGCTCCTCGGCGGGTGGTACGCAGCCTCGCACTTCCTCGAGATCACCGATGAGCAGGGCAAGACCCGTCACGTCGAGGTCGGATGGGTGGACCGCTCCAAGCTCGGCCTCGGCAAGTACCGCATGATCATCAAGGTCGATGGCATCGAGCGCGGCGAGTTCGGGCCCGTCGATGCCAGCCGCACCGTCGGATGCTGCCACCACTGCGGCTACTCGCTCAAGGGGTTGCCGGTGGACAACAGCGAAATCCGCTGCCCCGAGTGCGGCAGGCACACCTCGGCCCTCCTCATCGACCCGTCGTTGATCGAGAAGGAGTAGCCCGCCGACAAGGCCCAGGCATGGCTATGCCTGGGCTTTGCTCGGGGCGTCATTCGCCTTGCCGCGCGTGCGATGCATTGACGGCGCAGCGCCCCGGGCGTTCAGTGGCGAGTAGAATTGGGTCGCCGGGCAAAATCATCGCGGAGGTCCAAAGACATGACAACGAACGCAGGCGACGCGATGAGGGCTTCGGCGATTATGGTGGCTGCCGCGATCGTTGTCGGCGGTTTGGCGCTGTCACCAAGCGTCGCGGCCCGGCAACCGCCCGCGTCGGGTGATGCGCCAAAGGTTGATTCCATAGAGCGCGCCATGGACGCGTTGCGGGCGGCCATGCGAGCCGGTACCGCCAAACTCGACCGCGACACATTGCTCCAGGGCCTTGCTGCGCGTGCAGCCGTTCGCAGCGCCGCACAGGCGGTGATCGATGCCATGGTCGAGGCGGCCTCCGCATCCACGCTGCTGGCGTACGACTATGTCGGTTTCGAGTTCGACACGGCGCCGCGCCTCAGCGGGCGCATCCTCCGCGTCGGGCCGGGCGAGGCGATTGAGAAGTTCAATGAAGTTTGGGCTTCGCTCAAGCCCGGCGACACCGTTCTGTTCGCCGCTGGCCGGTTCGAGATCACCGATCGGGTGATCCAGACCACGTTGCGGTCTGGTCGATCCCCGCTGACTGATGTGCAGTTCGTGGGCGCCGGAGTGGATCAGACCACGATCACCGGCGATTCCGGGCTTACCTTCCGTGGATTGCAGCGCGTGCGGTTCGCGGACATGATCATCGATGCCATGAATTCACCCGTCATCGACCTGAGTGGAGGACAGTGCCAGTTCCGCGATTGCCGCATCGTCAGCTACAACTCCGGCGCCGGGGGATCGAACGCCATCTCCGCATCGAGGGGCTCGGTGCTGCTGCTCGAACGATGCACGTTCGATGGGCGCGATGGGAGGGCCGAAGGACGCAATTACGGCGTGGCGTTCGATCTGCGTGGCGAATACGCCATGTACGCGCGCGGCTGCGAGTTCATCGACAACGAAGAGATCTCCCGCGCGACGGACATCGAGGTCTACGACGCCTGCGTCTCGAGCACTGTGTCCGACCACGATGCCGGCATCAATCTCTACAGCGGCGGCACGCTCCTGTTGCGCGACAACCATGCCCGCGTGAGGGGGAACAAGTTCTCCGGCGAGTTCACGTTTGCCACCGACGACCGCGCGATGATCGATGCCGCGCTCGGCCGCCCAAGCCAACTCGATGCCCTGGGCGAGCAGGTCGTCCGGGAACTGGCCCTTTCGCGCCGGCTGCCCTACTGGATCGGCCTCCTGCGCAGCGCCGATCCGCAGGTGCGGCGGGATGCGTCAGCACAACTTCGCCGACTCACCGACCAGGATGTGCCCGAGCAGCCCGGCTCCATCGCCCCCGGCATTGGCGCGGCGGACATCGAGGCGGCCATGGCCGCCGAGCAGGTCTACGCGCGCCTGGCGCAGTGGTTCGAGGAGGTCCGGGATCGACTCGTATGGAACGAGGCGGACGGACGGTGGGAAATCGCGCCGCCCGACGACCCGCCGTGACCAGGCGCACCGGTCGCTGGCCGTGGCCGTGGATCATCGCCATTGCCCTGCCGTCGCTGGTCCTCGGTGTCGGTGCGACGATCTGGAACGTCCATCGCGTGGCATCGGATCTCGCGCCGACGCACGTGCCGGGCACGCCCGCGGTGAGCGAATCCGCGGGACCGTCGTGGTACTTCCGGATCGGCAGGGGAGAGCAGGTGATCCGCATCGACGCCCAGGGTGTGAGCGAGCGTGTGACGACGATGCAACAATCGAGCGGAAGATCGAATTTGCCGTCATGGAGCCGCTTCCGAACGCCGCCGGCGCAGGGGGAACTCGGCGTACACCGGTCGGAGATCGCGATCGGATGGCCACTCCCTGCGATGGCGGCATTGGTCGAGTGGCCGCCGCAGGCGCGCTTTTGGCCCTACGTGGCGGCGATCGAAGGGCGGTTGCTGATCGGATCATCCACGCCGTGGCCGCCGCGCAGGCAATCGCGTGACACGCCGCCGATGCGCGATTCACCGCCCGTCATGCCCATGCGCATTCTGTGGCGGGGGTTCCTGGTCGACTCGCTCATCAGTGCGGCCGTCTTTGCGCTGGTGTTGTCGTTTGTCGCGCTGGCGATCATGTTCGCGAGGAGCGCGGCGCGTCGCCGGCGCGGACGGTGCCTGCGCTGCGGCTACGACCTGCGCCATGACCTGAACCGGGGATGCCCCGAGTGCGGCTGGGCGCGTGATGAGGTCGGCGCTGGCAGGTCGAGTTAGTCGAGCCACGGTGGACCTCATCAAAGCCCGGGGATGGCTATCCCTGGGCTTTGAGGGACTCACCCTCCACCGTCAAGCGCGCCGGGTGGCCGAACCATGAATTCTCCTTCGCCCCCGCCCCCGCCCCCGGCGCGTACTTCTCCTTCAGCACCACCGTCACCTGGGCCATCGTGCCCGTCGCATCGACCCAGCCGCCGTTGATGTCCGGGTAATCCACAGCGCAGTTCTCGCACTTCTTCTGCGAGTAGAACCGGATCGGGCACCAGAACGACTCGACGTTGCGCAGCATCTCCGCACCCAGCGACCACACGCCGGTCATCCAGTCGCAATAGAGGCACCAGATCAGGTCGTAGCCGACGAGCCCGTCGAAGCGCTGCCGCGTGAGGTTGATCCACTCGGACTGTTTGTACTTCGGCAGGCGGACGGTCCACGTCAGAACGGGATAGACGAAGACCTGCCCGAAGCGGATGCCCCAGAAGACCGGCACGACCCATGCCGTCCACCAGACCGCGACATGGTTGCGCAGGCGCCCCACGATGTTGTCCAGCGTGGCGTGAATGCGCGGCCCGGAGCGCGCCCCCGGATGTGAAAGCTCGTGAAGCACAATCCACGACAGGAGCGCCGTGATCTGCCCGCCCACCGCCACGCCGAGCCCGGCCCACCCCCGGATGCCTGCCCCAACCACCCAGGGCAGGGCCGTGAACGCGAACAGCACCACATCCACCATCGGCGCGCGGCAGAGGACATCGCCGAGACGCCGTGAGGCCATGCCGATGAGATGACAGACGCCCGCCAGGAGCAGGAGGCCGACCACGGTGCCGAGGTAGAGCTGGAGGAGTGGGTGCATGGCGGGCAGCGTACTCGGAATGACTCGTGACTGACGAGAGGCGATGGGTGCCACGGCCGTGTCGGCCGTGCGCGCGGCCAGCTTCCATCCCCAGTCCCGCCGACACGGCTCGCAGAGCCGTGGCACACCCGTCGAGGGGCCGGGTTACCATGGACGATCGGATCCCGTGCGAGGACTCGCCCATGCGCCACCGACATTCCTCTGCAGCCCTTGCCGCGCTCGCATTCACCGCCGGCGTCTCCGGCCAGGTCGTCGCGCCGCCCGCCCCTCACGACCCCATCCCCTCGCCGCGCCAGCTCGCGTGGCACGAGATGACCTTCTATGCCTTCATCCACTTCAACATGAACACGTTCACGGATGCGGAGTGGGGGGAGGGGCGCGAATCCCCGGACACGTTCAACCCGACCGCGCTGGACTGCCGCACGTGGTGCGAGCTGTTCAGCGAATGCGGCCTCTCGGGCGTGATCATCACCGCCAAGCACCACGACGGCTTCTGCCTCTGGCCCAGCGCCTGCACGGAGCACGATGTGGCGAGTTCATCGTGGCGCGATGGGCGGGGCGATGTCATTCGCGAGCTGGCCGACGCCTGCGCCGAGTTCGATCTCAAGCTCGGCATCTACATCTCGCCGTGGGACCGCAACAACCCGCTCTATGGCGTCGATGATGCGGCGTACAACGAGTACTTCAGGAAACAGCTCCGCGAGCTGCTGGGCAACTACGGCGAGGTGTTCGAGGTCTGGTTCGACGGCGCCAACGGCGATCGCGACAACCCCCGGAAGTACCAGGAGTATGACTGGGACGGCTTCGTGGAAGTCGTGCGCGAATTGCAGCCGGGGGCGGTCATCTTCTCCGATGGCGGGCCGGACATCCGCTGGGTGGGCAACGAGCGCGGCTACGCAGCGCCCACCCAGTGGGCGACCATGGATCGCGATGCGTTCTATCCGGGTTACTCCGGCCCGCGCTTCGGCGAATTGAACACGGGCAAGGAGGGCGGCACGCACTGGCTGCCCGCGGAGGTCGATGTCTCCATCCGCCCCGGCTGGTACTACCACGCCGCCGAGGATGACAAGGTCAAGTCCGTCGAGCACCTGCTCAAGATCTACTACGAGTCGGTCGGCCACAGCGCCAACCTGCTCCTGAACTTCCCCGTCGATCGGCGGGGCCTCGTGCACGAGAACGATGCGAAGGCCCTGCGCGCGATGACGGCGATTCTCGAGGAGACCTTCGCCGAGGATCTCGCCCGCGCGCGGCAGGCAACGGCGAGCAACGTGCGCGGCGGGGCGGGCGATTTTGCGGCGGCGAATGTCACCGACGGAGATCCCGCGACATCCTGGGCGACGGATGACGGCGTGACGGAGTCAGCGCTGACGATCGAGTTCGGCGAGCCGGTCACGTTCGATCGCATCGTCCTCGCCGAGCACATCGAGCTGGGCCAGCGCGTGCGGGCGTTCGCGATCTCGGCGCCCGAGGGCGACGGCGCCGGTGATGGCGGGAAGTGGCGCGAGGTCTTCCGGGGGACGACGATCGGCCACCGGCGCATCGCGGCCTTCGATGCGATCACGGCCGCGGCGGTGCGCCTGACGATCGAGGATGCCCGGGCGTGCCCGGTGATCGAGTCGGTGGAGGTGTACGCATCCTCGCCGCGCGACCGCTATCGGCCGGAGTGAGCGAATCCGGTGCCATGCTTCGACCCCATAGGGCGAAGCATGCCGGTCGCGCATCGGCCCTCAGCATGCCTCACCCTTTGGGATGAGGCATGGCACCATCCTATGATCGCGCATGGCCGCATCGAGTTCATCCGGCCTGAAGTGCATGACCTGCCGCTATGAGCTGCGCGCCCACGGCCACTTCGAACACTGTCCGGAGTGCGGCACGACTGTGGCGCAATCACGCCACCACGCCGATCATCAGCACGAACGCGATGTCCAGCACCTCAAGATCGCGCTGGCCCTCGGATGGACCGCAGCACTGATCGTCGCCAACCTGCTGCTCGTTGACAGTCTGATGGCGGTCGGCCTCTTCGTGATCTTGTGGGCGCTGACCCTTGTTGCCAGTATCATCCTTCTGTACACAATCGCCGGAGGCCGGGCGGAGCGAGTTGCCTCGAAGCTGGTCTACGCCTTGGCTCTGATTGCATCATTGGCCGGTGGTGCCGGCAACGCGCTTTGGTATTGGATGCTTGCGGGCTTGAGTGCGTAGCGCCCTGATACAAGGCTCGTCTTGAGTGTGCCGCCGGTCGGTCATCCGATGGTGGTCCCGCCGCGGCAGGCCACAGGCCTGCCCGACACCACGCACACTCCTTCGCGCTTCGTGCGCCCGCGGAACAGGATGTAGGGCATGCTTTGAACATGCCGCGGCGGGGCATCGGATCTCCATCACGCCGCGGCAGGCCCCCGGCCTGCCCTACACCACGCGCACGCCCTCGCGTTTCGTTCGCTCGCGGAACAGCTCGGTCAGCCGCTTCGTCATCGCCCCGACCTTTCCATCCCCGATCACGCGGCCATCCACGGTCGTCACCGCCGCGAGCTCGCCCATGGTGCCCGTGCAGAACATTTCGCTCGCCCGGTAGACCTCGGCCTGGGAGATGTCCTTCTCGCGATGCGGGATGCCGTTGGCCGCGCAGATCTCCAGCACCGTGGCCCGGGTGATGCCTTCCGGGCAGGCGACACAGTGCGGGGTCTGCACTTCACCATCCGCAACGATAAACACATGGGTCGCGTTCGACTCCGCGATGAACCCCCGCTGGTCGAGCATCAATGCATCATCGGCCCCGGCCGCGTTCGCCTCGATCTTGGCCATGATCGACTGGATGAGGTTGTTGTGGTGGATCTTGGGGTCCAACTGGTCCGGGCCGAAACGGCGGATGGAGCTGGTGATGAGCGTGAGCCCGCCAGTGTCATAGACCGGCGACTTGTGCTCGGCGAGGATGATCAATGTCGGCCCGGACTGGTTGAGCCGCGGGTCCATGCCGCTGGTGAACTTGATGCCGCGCGTGAGCGTGAGGCGGATGTGCACGCCGTCAGTCATCGAGTTGGCGGCCAGCGTTTTCCTGATCTCCTCGATGATGGGCTCGTGCGGCGGGATCTCGGCGAAGGCCAGGGCCTGCGCGCTGTGCCGCAGGCGGTCGAGGTGCTCGGTGAGCTTGAAGATGCGCCCGTCGTAGAGGCGCAGCCCCTCCCACACCGCATCGCCGCCCTGCACGGCCGAGTCGAACGGGCTGATGCCGGCCTGATCTCGGTGGAGAAGTTCACCGTTGATGTTGATGAGCAGGTCGCGGTTCTTTTCGTTGAATGTCTGGAGCATGGGCCACTCGTACTTCACCACAGAGACACAGAGGGCACAGAGAGGAAAACAGAAAACAGAAAACAGAAAGCAGAAATGCACGGCCAAATCCATAGTCCCGTGCCCATCAACCATCAACCAAGAACCACAGACTCTTCTCTGTGTTCTCTGTGCCTCTGTGGTGAATCTTCATTTCAGTCGATGTGCGTGCAGCACCTCGTAGTGCTTCGTGCATTCTTCGAGCAGCGGCTGCAATCGCCTCGGCACCGGCTCGTTCTTGGGCTTGTAGGGCGCGAAGCCCGTGGACCGCTCCACCGCGTCATACCAGTGCTTCGCCCAGATGCCATCGGTGTCGCGCCGTCCGGGGGGCCACGAGAGCATGGCCTCATCAAACGGCACGCCCACCGCCTCGCACAGCGCGGCAAGCCGCTTCCGGGGGTCTTCCAGCACATCGCGGGCATCGAGCACCGGCGGCGCTGCCCCCGTTTGCCCGCGCACCAACTCAAAAATCTCCACCTGCTGGGGCAGTCCCGTGTCCGCGACCGCCGGAAACGGCGTCACCTTGATCAGCGAGGTCAGCATCTCGGCCGGATCGCGGATCAGGAACGCATTGGTCACATCCCCCAGCCATCCCCGGTCCATCCCCGGCAGGAGGTGGTGGGCCATGTGTTTCTGGTACGAGATGGATCGACCGCCGGGGATCGGCCCGGTCAGCTCCGCCACGACCTGCCGCCAGTCCGTCTCGTGGTGGGCCATCACCTCCTCGCGGCCGGGATGGTCGATGCCCGTGGCCATGAGGTAATGCGCATAGAGCGGCTCATCGCACACGACCGTGTCAGCGCGGCTGCCCCAGGCGCGCATCATCGCGGTCGAAATGTTCCGCGGGCCGGACCACATGGCGAGGCGGAGGGCCATGGGTCACAAGGTAGCGAAGTTCAGGAATGCAAGCGCACTCGCCGGCGGTGCCACGGCTCTGTGAGCCGTGTCTTTGTGATAGTGATCGCTCACGGTCCGCCGCACGGCCGAGACGGCCGTGGCACGCGCGGCGGATGGCCAAACGCCATCGCCGCGCTCACGCCACCGCGTACGACTCCACCGCGCCCTTGACGCGTTCGCGCAGGCGCTTCAGCCGGTCGACGACCTTGAATTCCGGTTGATCGAGCACCTGGCTGATCTCGTTGGTGCTCAGGCCCTCGGCGTAAAACAGCATCAGCAGGCAGCGGTCGGCCCAGTCCAGCGTTCGAACGAAAGTCGAAACGAAGTCGGCGTCTTTGCCATTGGCCATCTCGAACACTCCTTTGTTCGAGTCCCGATTGTCAACGCCCGCGTCGCTGCGCGGGTCACATGTGCGGCGGATCTTGACAGCCGGCGAGCGAAATTGCAAGTCCCTGCCGCGCGGTGATCTCCGTCGATCATCGGTGCGCCTCGCGAGGGAAACTTGACACTTTGCGGCGCCAATGTGCGCATCGTCAACCCGCGCAAGACCTGCGCGAAGGGCAGCGAAGGGCCGCATGCCACACCCGTTGTGGTCGCCCCGGCCGGCGGCCCAACATGGCTGATGCCGGGCGCCGCGGGCGGCTCGAAGTCGCATCACCCGCGGTATCCTCTTCATCGTGGCGCCCGAGACGTACATCCTTTCCGGCGTGCGCGCGCTTCAGAGTCTCGCCCCGGCCCTCGGCGGCGTGATCGACGATGCCGCGGCGCGAGCCGACATCGAGCAGGCGAGGATGCGCGGCTACTTCACGCCGCAGGCCGACGAGCGCCTCCAGGCGTGGTTCGCCCGCTACCTCACACTCCGCGCCGGCCTGCTGGAGACCATCGACGATCTCACGCCCCTGGCCATGCCCGAGGCGGCATCGGCGCGGGCGATCGACGAGGATGCCCGCGCCGCGGCGTTCCTCATCGCCTTCGCCGCCACCTGCCTGCTCGTGCGCGCCGCCCGCCGCGTCATCACCGAGATCGCCGCCGACCGCGTCACCCGGCGCAAGCTCAACGAGGGCTCGGCGCGGCATCGCATCCCGCGCAAGCAGTGCACGCTCATCTACCGGTCGGTGACGAGCCCACTCCACGCATGGCGCATCAACGAGGCCCTGCGCTTTCTCGACGGCCATCGCGCCGAGCTCGATGCGCTCGGCAGCGCCGGACACCTGGCCATCGCATCGAAGGCGATCCGCGATCACGAAGATGCCGTGCGCATGAGCGTGCGCGACTACCTGCGGGCCCGCATGCGCTATCGCTGGCACTCCTGGCGCCGCCGCCGCGCTTCGGCCGTGCAGCAGGCGATGTTCGCCATCTTCGCGGTGTCCGGCCGGCTGGTGGCCGACCGGCGCTACCGCGGGCGGTCCGATCCGCACCGCGTGCGCCCGGACATCGTCGGGGCCCTGGCCGACCTCTTGCGACCGGGCGATGTCATGATCACCCGCCACGACCACGCCCTGACCAACCTCTTCCTGCCCGGCTTCTGGCCGCACGCCTCGCTGCACGTCGGTCGGCCGGCGGACCGCGATGCGCTGGGTGTGGCGATCGACGATGCGCGGCGGGGGCGATGGGTCGATCCCCTGCGGGTGCTGGAGGCGAAAAAGGATGGCGTGCGTTTCCGCCCGCTGGCCGAGACGCTGGCGGTCGATTGCGTGGCGGTTATCCGGCCGGCGCTGTCCGGGGGCGACCTGGCCGAGGCCCTCTGCCGCGCGATCGCCCACGAGGGCAAGCCGTACAACTTCGACTTCGACTTCTTCACCGAGGACCGGCTGGTCTGCACGGAGGTGGTCTACCGGGCGTATGATGGCGTCGGCCCCATTCGCTTCGACCTGCGCGAGCGGGCGGGGCGGCTGACCTTGTCGGCGGAGGACGTTCTGGACCTGGCGGTGGAGGGGCGGAGTTTTGAACCGGTGGCCCTGTTCGGGGCGCCCGGGTGCGTGAACGAGCTGGTAACGGGTGAACGCGCGGCGGCCCTGCTGGCGGCAACGTATCGCAACGACCGCCCAGTTTGTCCGATGCGCCGCCGGTGAGCGTTTCTTACAATCAATAGTCCATGGCCACCTTCGCCTATATCGCCCGCAATGCCGAAGGCGAGCGGGTTTCCGGCCGGCTCGCCGGGCCCACGCGGCAGATGGTGCTGGCGGAACTCGAGGCCCGGGCACTCGCCCCCGTCAAGCTCCAGGAGGTCCGCGACACCACCTGGCGCCGATCGCGCCTCTCCCTGCGCCAGCGGGCCCAGGTCTACCGCCAGATCGGCGACCTGCTCCGCGCCGGCGTGCCCCTGCTCCGCGCCTTGCGCGTGCTGGGGCGCGGCAAGGCCCAGCCCAAGCTCGCGGCCATCATGGCCAAGGTCGCCGACGCCGTGGCCGACGGCGAGCGCCTCGCCGATGCCCTCGCCGCCCGCGATGGCGTCTTTCCCGAGCTGGAGATCGCCATGATCCGCGCCGGGGAGCGCGGCGGGTTCCTCGAGCCCGTCCTGCACCGCCTCTCCACGTTCATCGAGATCCAGGCGGACATGAAGAGCAAGATCGTGGGCAACCTCATCTACCCGGCGGTGCTGGTGGGTCTGGGCGCGCTGGTGATCATCGGCTTCATGGTCTTCATCGTGCCGCGCTTCCGCGATTTCTACAGCCGCATCGAGCTGCCGTGGCCGACGAAGGTCATCCTCGGCGCCTCGGACTTCCTCACGTTGCACTGGCTGATGGCGCTGCTGCTGCTGGCCGGCGTGGTGGCGGCATGGCTCTGGCTCACGCGCCAGCCCGAGGTCCGCCGGGCCCTGGAGACGCTCATTCTCCGCCTGCCGCACATCGGCCCGCTGCGCGGGAGCATCGCGGTGGCGCGGTTCGCGCGCATCCTCGGGACGCTGCTGGACAACGGCGTGCCCATGCTGACGGCGATGAAGATCAGCAAGGATGCGGCAGGCCACGTGCTGCTGGCCGAGACGATCGAGCAGGCCGCCGCGGCGGTCGAGCGGGGCGACACGCTGGCCCATCCCTTCGCCGAGAGCGGCCTCATGGGCGAGGAGGTGGTGGAGATGATCAGCGTGGGCGAATCCGCCAACAACCTGCCCGAGGTGCTCATCACCGTGGCCGACACCATCGACAAACGCGTCGACCGCCTGCTCAACCTCTTCGTGCGCCTCATGGAGCCGGCGATCCTGCTGGTCCTGGGCGCGGCGGTGATGTTCCTTTTCGCCGCCCTGATCCTGCCCATGATGCGCATGCGGTCGGCGATCTG
>Ga0299906_10001022_pt1 | contig 24512 bp, 24 predicted proteins | sample RVTome_14_FD_200259 | JGI IMG/M metagenome (GOLD analysis project Ga0299906, IMG submission 200259) | Soil microbial communities from uranium-contaminated site in the Upper Colorado River Basin, Wyoming, United States - RVT145D125 (version 2) ...
GTCCGGGCGCGGGTGCGACGTCATCTGGCTGGCGATCTCCCACAGCCCGTACATGTGATTCTCATGGATGAGCTTGTGGAAGGCATCTTCGGTGCGGTTGGGAGCGTTCATGGCGCGGATGGTACACCGCCGGTCTCGGACGCCCACTGCCGCTGGTGCGCAGCGTGCTTCCGCTCGTCCCAGACGTGCGCGGTGCCTCCCCCCATGAACACGACGAACACCTCGCACCCGTCGGGGTACTCGTACGGGCCGTGCGGCCGGTCCCAGCCGAACACGTAGTCGCCGGGCCGCAGGTCCTTGCCGGCGACGCACATGCGCCCCTTGAGCACCACGATCGAGTGCCAGCTCTTGTGGCTGTGCTCGGGCTCGACGTAGCCGGGCGGAAACTTGACTTTCATGTCGATGCGCTGCATGGCCGGATCGTGCGCGAACACTTTGACCTCCACGCCCTTCGGCAGCGTCAGGAGCTCGTTCGCGACGCCCTCCTCCCACGGGACGTCGCGATCGTAGATCGCCTTGAAGGTGTGATCTGCACCATCCCCGGATGCGGCCTGGCTCGTCATCGTTTCGCCCCGTCAGGTGGAGTCGCGTAGGATAGCAGCGGGTCTTGGATTCCCCCCGAACCAACCCATGCTCCAGACGACGATCGTCGGCAGCCTCCCGAAGCCTTCCTGGCTCGCCGAGCCGGGCCAGCTGCGCGCGCCCTGGCGTCTCTCGGGCGATGCGCTGCAGGAGGCGCAGGACGACGCAGTGCAGCTCGCGCTGCTCGAGCAGGAGGAAGCGGGCCTCGACATCGTCTGCGACGGCGAGCAGCGCCGCCGCCACTACATCTGGGGCTTCCTCGAGGGGCTGACCGGCACCGACGCCGAGCACCTCGGGATCAAGCGGGCGCGCGGCGGCCGCTACGCGGAGCAGTCGCCCGCCGCCCGGATCGTGGGCGAAGTGACCCGGCCGAAGCCGCTCTTCGTCGACGCGGTCCGCTTCGCCAAGGCCCACACCCGGCGGCCGGTGAAGGTGACGCTGCCGGGCCCGATGACGATCGTCGACAGCATCATCGACGAGCACTACGGCGCCGACGAGCGGTCGCTCGCGCTGCGCTTCGCGGAGCTGCTCAACGTCGAGGCGCGCGAGCTGGCCGCCGCCGGCGCCGACGTCGTCCAGTTCGACGAGCCCTGCTTCAACGTCTACGTCGACAAGGTCGCGGCGTGGGGCATCGAGGCGCTGGAGCGCTGCACCGCGGGCGTCAACGCCAAGAAGGCGGTGCACATCTGCTACGGGTATGGCGTTCCGGCGGTGCTCGCCTGGAAATCGCACAACCGGGACTGGGGTCACTACGGCAAGACGCTGCCGCTGCTCGCCGCTTCGAGCATCGACCAGGTCTCGGTCGAGTGCGCGGCTTCGGGCGTCGACGTTTCCGTGCTCGGCGCGCTGCAGGGCAAGGACGTGCTGCTCGGCGTCATCGACGTCGGCACCGAGAACGTGGAAACGCCCGAGCTGGTGGCGGAGCGCATCCGCAAGGCGTTGCCCTACGTTGCGCCGGAGCGGCTGTTCCCCTGCACCGACTGCGGCCTGGTGCCGCGCAGCCGCGAAGCCGCGGGCGGGAAGCTGCGCGCCCTGGCCGCCGGCGCCGCCCTGGTCCGCACGCGAGGCGCTTGAGGCGCTCCGTCGGGCCGGATCCGGTCCCGGAGGCCGTACGCGGGGTCCCCGGCGATCGACGCCGCGCTGCGCCGCAGCGGAGCCCGCCGCAAAGGGCCGGGCATATAATGAAATCGTCCCACAGGACACCACCAAGGAGGAGGAAACCCAATGACACGCACCACGATTGCGTTCGCAGTGGCCGCCATCGCAGCGTCCGGCTTCTCGGCCGGAGCGCTCGCGCAAGTCAAGGAGCAGTTCGTCCCGATCAACGCCTACTGGGTGGGGCCCTATGCGGCCGGCGGGTCGGGGATCACCGCCGGCATGATCGACTACTTCAAGCTGCTCAACGCCCGCGACGGCGGCATCAACGGCGTCAGGGTTACCTGGGAGAAGTGCGAGACCGAGTACAACAACGCCCGCGGCGTCGAGTGCTACGAGCGCTCGAAGAAGAAAGGCCCCACCGGCGCGACCATGATCCACCCGATGTCGACCGGCATCACCTATTCGCTGATCGACAAGGGCACGCAGGACAAGATCCCGATCGTCTCGATCGGCTACGGCCGCACCGACGCGAGCGACGGGCGGGTCTTCCCGTACGTCTTCCCGCTGATCACCAACTACTGGTCGCAGAACACCGCCAAGATCAAGTTCATCGGCATGCGCGAAGGCGGGATGGACAAGCTGAAGAACAAGCGGATCGCGAACCTCTACCACGACTCGGCCTACGGCAAGGAGACCATCCCGATCCTGGACATCCAGGCGAAGAAGTACGGCTTCGAGGTGGTGCACATCGCGGTGCCGCACCCGGGCAACGAGCAGCAGTCGCAGTGGCTGCAGATCCGGCAGTTCCGGCCCGACTGGGTGATCCTGCGCGGCTGGGGGGTGATGAACCCGACGGCGCTGAAGGCGGCGGCGAAGGTCGGCTTCCCGCGCGAGAAGGTGCTGGGCGTCTGGTGGTCGGGCGCCGAGGAGGACGTGATCCCGGCGGGCACCGCCGCCAAGGGCTACATCGCGGCGGGGTTCAATGCGCCAGGCGCCAACTTTCCGGTCCTGCGGGAGATCCAGCAGACCGTCTATGCCAAGGGGCAGGGCGAGCTCGAAGACAAGTCGCGGCTCGGGACGATCTACTACAACCGCGGCGTGCTCTGGGCGATCCTGACCACCGAAGCGGTGCGCACTGCCCAGGGGAAGTTCGGCAAAGGTCAACCGATGACCGGCGAGCAGGTCCGCTGGGGGCTCGAGAACCTGAACATCGACGAGAAGCGCCTGAAGGAGCTCGGCGCGGCCGGCTTCATGCAGCCGCTGAAGGTCTCGTGCATGGACCACGAGGGTGGCGGCGCGGTGAAGTTCCAGCAGTGGGACGGGAACGAGTGGAAAGTCATCACCGACTGGATCCCGTCCGACCAGTCGCTCGTGCGCCCGATGGTCGAGAGCTCGGCGGCCCAGTATGCGCAGGAGAAAGGCATCACGCGCCGCGATTGCAGCAAGGAAGGCTGATACGCGGGACGTCTCCTCTCCCGTCCGGGAGGGGAGGCGAGCGTCCGGACGATCACTTCGTCGTCGCGCGGATCTCGTCGAGGACCGGCCGGAGGTAGCCGAGGAACGTCTCGGGGTCCTCGCTCATCGGGAAGTGGCCGAGCCCCTTCATGATCGTCACCTTCGCGCCCCGGATGCGCGCCGCGGCCAGCTCGGTGTCCCGCGGTGAGGCCGAGTAGTCGTACTCGCCGGTGAGCATGTAGAGCGGGCACAGGCTCGTGTCGATCGCCCCGAGGCGATCGCGCACCTCGCCGACGCCCTGGAAGAAGAAGAGGTCGCCGGTGAAGACGCCCGGCCCGCCCTGCATGTAGTGCCAGACGGTTTCCCAGCGGTGCGCATCCGGGCTCACCGGCGACATCAGGCCGTAGGCGACGGCGCCGCACGCCTGGCCCCCGTGCACCTCGGCGTGGTTCAGCAACGCCGCATCGTAGTACCGCTCGACGTACGCGGCGGATTGCAGCCCGATCAGCGCGCGCAAGCTTCGCGCGTGCTCGAGCGCGAGGTGGAGCACGATGCGCCCGCCGATCGAGCAGCCCATCACCACCGGCCGCACGAGCCCGAGCCCGCGTGCGAACGTCATGATGAGGTCGGTATAGGCAGCGGCGGTGAGGCGGTAGTCCTCCTTCTCCCAGCCGGCGGGCGGCGAGGACTTGCCGTGCCACGGCATGTCGAAGACGATCACGCGATAGCTCCGCGTGATCGCCGGGTCGTTCAGGACCGCGCGATACTGGCGCCCGTCCGATCCAGCGGTGTGGAGGCAGAGGAGCGGGATCCCCTCGCCCGCCTCCTCGAAGTAGATGCGATGCGGCTTGCCGCCGAGCTCGAGGTGCGCGTAGCGGCCGGTGACCGGCTCGATGCGGGCGGTCATGGCGCCAGACGTCGCGGCGCCGCGAGCACGAGCTTCAGGTACATGAGGTACGCGACCAGCACGCGCTGATCGCCCTCGAACGCGACGTCCCCGCGCCGGAGCAGCGCGAAGAGGTCGTGCCAGCCGGGCGCGGGGACCTGTTCCCAGAACTTCTCCCACGCCGCCCGCTCCGCGCGGATCGCGAAGCGCCAGGGCCGCATGACGAACGGTCCCTTCGCGACCGGCTCGATCCGCCCGTCGCGCACCGTGAGCACGTACTGGGTGTCGCCGACCTCGACCATGAACGACTCGTTCAGGCCGCGGCCCCAGCGCACGATCGCAGGGTCGTCGTTCACCAGTTCGGGGATGCGCTCGATCACGTTGCCTTCCACGACCCCCCCCACGGTGGCTTGTAGCGGCGCACCGGGACCACCGGGACCGCCAGGGGGTATCTTCCCGCATCCCGGGCGATCGCGCGACCGGACCGGGTGCTGAGCACGCGGGGACGCGCACCCTCGCCTGACCGCATCGCTGGCCGTCCGGCCCCGCTTGGCGTAGGGTATCGCCGCATCCCGACCTCGAGAGGACTCGCCGCGTGAAAGCCGTCGCCCTCACCCGCTATCTGCCGATCGCCGACCCGGAGTCGCTCGTCGACGTGACGCTGCCCGATCCCGTCGCCGCCGGCCACGACCTGCTGGTGCGCGTCGCGGCGGTGTCGGTCAACCCGGTGGACACCAAGCAGCGCGCGCCCAACGCCAAGGTCGAGGCGCAGCCCCGCGTGCTGGGCTGGGACGCGGCGGGGACGGTGGTCGGCGCCGGTCCCGAGGTACGCCTCTTCAAGACCGGCGACGAGGTCTACTACGCCGGCGACGTCACGCGGCCGGGCTCCAACAGCGAGCTGCAGCTGGTCGACGAGCGCATCGTCGCCCGCAAGCCGCGCACGCTGGACTTCGCGCAGGCGGCCGCGATCCCGCTGACGGCGATCACCGCGTGGGAAGCGTACTTCGACCGCATGAAGATCGACCCGGATCCGGGCGGCGCGCACCGCGGCGCCGCGCTGCTCATCATCGGCGGGGCCGGCGGTGTGGGCTCGATCGGCATCCAGATCGCGAAGGTCGTCGCCGGCCTGAAAGTGATCGCGACGGCCTCTCGCCCCGAGACGGTCGCGTGGGCGAAGGACCTCGGCGCCGACCACGTCGTCGACCACTCGCAGCCGCTGCGTCCGCAGATCGAGGCGCTCGGACTCAAGTTCGTCGACTACATCGCGAACTTCAACGACACCGACCGCTACTGGGAGCAGATGGGGGACCTCGTCCGCCCGCAGGGCGCGCTGTGCATGATCGTCGGATCCAAGGGCCCGCTCGCGCAGGACGCCGTGCGCGGCAAGAGCGCGACCGTGTGCTGGGAGCTGATGTTCACGCGCCCGCGGTTCCAGACCCCCGACATGATCGAGCAGCACCGTCTCCTCACGCGCGTCGCCGAGCTGATCGATGCCGGGCGGATCCGCGGCACCCTGCGCGAGACGCTGCGCCCGATCAACGCGGCGAATCTGCGCACCGCGCACGCCAAGCTCGAGTCCGGGAAGACGATCGGAAAGCTGGTCGTGGCGGGCTGGAGCTGAAACGCGGGCTCCGGCGCGACCACGGGATCGGCCGGCCCGCCCCGGCTGGCAACCGCCGGGGGGCGTCCGGTAGAATGCCGCGGAGATCCGAACGATGCCCCACGCAGGCGTCGCTTCTCCCTGACGACACCACGAGGAGGAATGCAATGAGACTTCGAGCCATCCCCAGCCTTTGCTTTGCGCTCGCCCTGTGCGCGGCGGGAACCGTCGGCGCCCAGTCCTTCCCCGATCGCACGGTCACGCTCGTCAACCCGTTCCCGCCCGGGGGCGTCGTCGACGTCCAGGGACGGCCGCTCGCCGCGGCGCTGGAGAAGGCGCTGAAACAGCCGGTCGTCATCCTGAACAAACCCGGCGGCGCCGGCGGCGTCGGCTACGCGTTCGTGGCGAACGCGAAGCCGGACGGCTATACCGTGCTCGGCGGAATCGTCAGCGTCTCGTCGATTCCCGTGGCGGACAAGCTCTTCGGACGGACGCCCGCCTACTCGCTCGACCAGCTGGTGCCGGTTGCGCGCGTGTCGGCCGATCCGATCTACGTGGCCGTCCGCACCGAGAGCCCGTGGAAGACGCTCAAGGAGATGCTCGACGCGATCAAGGCGAAGCCGATGAGCTACTCCTACTCGTCGTCCGGCCCGTACGGTGCGCTTCACGTGCCGACCGAGATGCTGCTGCAAAGCGTCGGTGCGACGGCGCGGCACGTTCCCACGACCGGCGGCGGGCCGGCGATCAACGCGCTCCTCGGCGGGCACGTCGACTTCACCACGGGCGGCCCGTCCGCGCTCGCCGGCCAGATGAAGGCCGGCAAGTTCCGGGTGCTCGCCGGTACCGGTGCGCAGCGCCACCCGGTGCTCCCCGACGTGCCGACGCTGAAGGAGCTCGGGTACGACATCGAGTACTACCTGTGGCTCGGTCTCTTCGTGCCGAAGGGAACCCCGGAGTCGGCGGTGAAGACCCTGCGCGACGCCACGCGGGCGGCGGTCAACGATCCCGATTTCAAGGGCGCGATGTCGAAGATGAACGCGATCGTCGACTACCAGGATCAGCCGGAGTTCAGGAAGTTCTGGGACGCCGACGCCGCCCGGATCGCGAAGGCGGTCCAGGGAATCGGCAAGGTCGAGGTCAAGAAGTAACCGGCGGAAAGCGGGTGCGCGGCGGCTCCGACGACGCGTCCGGCCGTTCGATGGCTGCCGCGCGCCGGCGCTAGCGGCCCGCCGCGCGCATGGCGCAAGCACCCAGCGGAGCGTCGGGCTCGCCCCGGCCCGCGGACGGCGGCCTGCACGACGACCAGGTCAGCGGCGTCGCGCTCGCCATCGCCGGCGTCCTGATCGCGCTGCAGTCCTGGCAGTACCCGATCGGCTCGCTCGCGGAGCCGGGCCCCGGGTACCTGCCCTTCGCCCTCGGCCTCGCGCTCGCCGGCTGCGGCGTGCTCGTCGCCATCGCGGGCGGCGGGTCGCCCGCGTTCCGCTGGCGCCAGTTCGACGACGGCCTGAAGGGCCTCGCGATCCTGGCCGGCCTCGGGTTCGCGGCGCTCGCGCTCGAGCGGCTCGGGTATCGCATCACCATCGCCGTCCTCCTCCTCTATTACCTGGGCGTGCTCGAGCGCCGGCCCTGGCTCAGGACGCTCGTTCTCACGGCGATCGTCTCGCTCGGCAGCTACTACGTGTTCGCCAGGCTGCTGCGCGTGCCGCTGCCGATCGGCGTGTTCGGGTTCTAGAGCCACGGCGATGCTCGAGACGCTCGGCAGCCTCGCGACCGGCTTCGAGATCGCGCTCCAGCCGCAGTTCCTCGCCTACGCGTTCGCCGGCTGCGTCATCGGGACGCTGGTGGGAATGCTCCCCGGCCTCGGACCGCTCGCCGGCATCAGCCTCCTGCTGCCCGGGACGCTGGGGCTCAACCCGACGGCGGCGCTGATCATGCTCGCCGGGGTCTACTACGGCGCGATGTACGGCGGATCGACGACGTCGATCCTGATGCGCATCCCGGGCGAGGCCGCGTCGGTGATGACCTGCATCGACGGCTACGCGATGACGCTGAAGGGCCGCGGCGGCGCGGCGCTCGCGATCTCGGCCATCGGCTCGTTCGTGGCCGGCACGCTTTCGGTGGTGGGGCTGATGCTGCTGGCGCCGCCGCTCGCCGAGTTCGCGATCCGGTTCGGCCCGGCCGAGTACACCTCGCTCCTCGTCGTCGGGCTGATCGTGCTCGCGTACATGAGCGGCGGCTCGATGCCCAAGATGCTCGCCATGGCGGCGCTCGGGCTGCTCTGCGGCATGGTCGGCATGGACGTGATGACCGGCTACGCGCGCTTCACCGGGGACGTGATCGCGATGCGCGACGGGCTCGGCATCGTTCCGGTCGCGGTGGGGCTCTTCGGCATCTCGGAGATCATGCTGAGCGCGGCGAAGGCGCGCGAGGTCGCCGTGCGGCAACCGAGGCTGCGCGAGCTCGTCCCGACCGGCGCCGAGCTCAAGGCCTCGGTAGCGCCGATCGCACGCGGCAGCGTGCTCGGCTTCCTGATCGGGATCATCCCCGGCTCCGCGCACATCATTTCCTCCTTCGTGTCCTACGGGATCGAGCGCCGGCTGTCGAAGACGCCGGAGCGCTTCGGCACCGGTGCGGTGGAAGGCGTGGCGGGTCCCGAATCGGCCAACAACGCGGCGGCGAGCGGGGCCTTCGTCCCGATGCTCGCGCTCGGCGTCCCCTCCGGGCCGATCCCCGCGGTGATGCTCGCCGCGATCATGATCCACGGCGTCATCCCCGGGCCGCTCCTGATCGCGGAGCGGCCGGACATCTTCTGGGGATTCATCGCGAGCATGTACGTGGGCAACGTCGTCCTGCTCATCCTCAACCTGCCGCTGGTCGGGCTCTTCATCCAGGTGCTGCGCATCCCCTACCGCTACCTCTACCCGCTCATCCTCACGCTGTGCGTGATCGGCGTCTACGCGGTGGGCCAGAGCGTCGTCGACATCTGGATCATGGTCGCCATGGGGTTCCTCGGCTATGCGATGCGCAAGCTCGGCTACGAGCCGGCGCCGCTCGTGCTCGGCATGGTGATCGCGCCGCAGCTCGAGCTCTCGTTCCGCCAGTCGCTCGCGCTCTCGGGGGGCGACTACTCGATCTTCGTCACCCGGCCGACGTCGGCGGCGCTGCTCGCGCTCGCGGTGATCCTCCTCGCGCTGTCGGTGAGGACCGCGCTCACGCAACGCGCCGATTGGCGGCAGCGCCTGCGGCTCGAAGAGCGCGTCTAGCGGCGTACGCGATGCGGATCGCCAGGCTCCTGGCCACGGCCGTCGCGCTGCCGATGGCGAGGCCGATGAAGATGTCCGGGGTCGAGATTGCCACTGCCGACAACGTGCTCGTGCGCGTCGAGGAGGGGGGCGGAGGCGTCGGCTGGGGCGAAGCCGCCTCGGCGCCGAGCATGACCGGCGAGACCGTCGCGAGCATGGTGGCGGCCGTGCGATACCTCGCGTCGTTCCTCGAGGGCCTTCCGGCCGAGGGCTTCGGGGCCATCCATGCGGAAATGGACTGGCGCCTCTACGGCAACCATGCGGCGAAGTCGGCGATCGACATGGCGCTGCACGACCTCGTCGCGCGCGCTCGCAACATGCCGGTCCACGCGCTGCTCGGCGCGCAGCGTCGGGCCCGCGTCCCGGCGTTGTGGATGATCGGCACCGGCAGCACGGAGGGCGATCTGCGAGAGGCGGCGGCGAAGCGTGCCGCCGGGTTCGTCGCCTACAAGATCAAGGTCGGCGCGGCCGACCCGCAGGCCGACGCGGAGCGCACCGCCCGGATCTGCGCCGCGCTCGGCCCCGGACGGCTGATCTCCGCGGATGCCAACCAGGCCTGGACGCCGGAGCAGGCGATCGGCTACGTCGGCGCGGTGGCGTCGACCGCGCTCGACTTCCTCGAGCAGCCGGTGCGCGGCGACGACCTCGCCGGCATGGCGCGCATCGCGGCGGCGAGCCGGGTGGCGATCGGCGCCGACGAAGGCATCCACGGGCTCGACGACATCGCGCGCCACCACGAGGCGGGCGCGGCGAGCGGCGTGAGCCTGAAGACGATCAAGCTCGGCGGCCTGGGCCCCGCCCACCAGGCCGCCCTGCTGTGCGAGCGGCTCGGGATGAAGGTCAACCTCGCCTGCAAGATCGCCGAGTCGAGCATCGCGACCGCGGCGGTGCTGCACCTCGCCGCGGCGGCGCCCTCGCTCGACTGGGGCGTGAGTCTCTCGAGCCAGTATCTCGCCGCCGACCTCGTGCGTTCGCCGATCGCGATCCGCGACGGCCACGCATCCGTGCCGGAAGGCCCGGGGCTGGGGATCGAGGTGGACGAGGCCCGGGTGCGCGAGTACCGTCGCCCGCCGCGCTGATCGCTACTGGTGCGCGTAGAGCTGCTTGCCCGCGACCGGCAGCTCGGCCCGGAGGATGTCCCCGGACAGCGACTCGGTGATGTAGAGCGTCCTGCGGTCCGGCCCGCCGAACGCGACGTTGGCGAGATGATGGTGATGCGGGTCGGTCGAGTGCACCAGATGGGTCGGCAGCATGTTCGCGTCGAACCGCCACACGCCGACGCCGAGCTGGCAGACGAGCAGCCCGTTCTCGGCGTCCATCTCGATGCCGTCGGGCCCGGCGACGCCGCCCGAGAGCTGGATCGCCACGCCGGTCTTCGACACCGAGCCGTCCGCCATCAGCGGCAGCCGCCAGACCTGCTGCGAGCGCGTGACGCCGACGTAGCAGTGCTTCTCGGTGGTGGAGAGCGTGATGCCGTTCGGACTGGGGACGTTCGCGCAGAGCCGGTCGAGCGCGCCGCTCGCCCGGAGGCGGTACACGCGCCCGGTGGGATCCGCGATCCCGGTCTGTCCCTGGTCGGTGAAGTAGAGATCGCCGTTGGACGCGAAGTGAAGGTCGTTCAGGCCCTTGAAGCTCTCGCTGTACGCGGTCTCGAGCAGCGGCTCGATGCGTCCGCTCCGCGCGTCGAGCACGAGCAGTCCGCGCTTGTAGTCGGCGATGAAGATCCGCCCGTCCTTGTGGATCTTGAGGCCGTTCGGCCAGCCGTCGTACTGGACGGCGAGCTCCCATTCGCCCCGGGGCGTGATCCGGAACACGCGCCCGAAGGGAATGTCGACGAACCAGAGGTTCCCCTCGCGATCGAAGGACGGCCCCTCGAGGAAGCACTCGATCTCGGCGCCCTGCCGATTCGGGTCGGACCAGGCGGTGCGGCGCCGGTCGCGGAACTTCTTCGGCAGCGACATGAACAGCTCCGCCTTGATGAGCTCGGGCTGCTGGAACGGGTTGAGCATCGTCGGAGGATGTGCCGTGGGCGAGGCGAAGGGGCGATTGTATCGGGCAGCGTATCCGGCAGCGTGGATCTGGAATAGGCGAGGACCTCCGGTGTACCGCACCGGGCAACCAGTCGTCGGTCGGCGTGGATCGGCGTCAATTCGCGGCGGCCCGCGTTTAGGCTACACTCCGCGGCCGTGATCGCAGCAACCCGCGACGCCGGCGTCGCCCAAGACGAGTGAAGAACATGGCGCAGGCCGAATCCCCCGCTGCCGCACGCCCCCAGCCGACGCTGGGGATCTTCGACGCGATCGCGATCATCGTCGGCATCGTTATCGGCGTCGGCATTTTCAAGGCGCCGTCGATCGTGGCCGGCAACGTTGCGAGCGAGACCGCTTTTATCGCGCTGTGGGTTGCCGGCGGCGTGATCTCGCTGATCGGGGCGCTGTGCTACGCGGAGCTCGGCAGTTCGCACCCCAATGCCGGCGGAGAGTACTATTTTCTGTCGCGCGCGTACGGCGACTGGCTCGGATTCCTCTTCGCCTGGGCGCGCATGACGGTAATCCAGACCGGGGCGATCGCCGCAATCGCGTTCGTGTTCGGCGATTACGCATCCACGCTGCTGCCGCTGGGATCGAACAGCTCCGCGATTTATGCCGGCCTCGCGGTGCTCGCGATCACCGCCCTCAACGTGGCCGGCACCAACCAGAGCAGATGGGTGCAGAACACGCTTACCATTGCGCTCGCCGTCGCCATTCTCGCGGTGGTGGTCGGGGGACTCGCGGCGCCGGCGGCGGTCACGACGGCGGCGACGCCTGCAACCGGGGACGCCCGCTCGTGGTTCTCGGGACTCGCGCTGATCTTCGTGCTGCTCACATACGGCGGCTGGAACGAAGCGGCCTATCTCACCGCCGAGATGCACGACACGCGCCGCAACATCGTCCGTGCGCTGGTGATCGGCATCGTGGTGATCACCGCGTTGTACGTGCTGCTCAACCTGGCGTACGTAAAGGTGCTGGGCCTCTCGGGCATGCAGTCCTCCAAAGCGGTGGCCTCCGATTTCATGAGGGCGACCTGGGGCGAGGGTGGCGTGTGGCTGCTCGGTATCGTGGTGACGTCAGCCGCGCTCTCCACGCTCAACGCGACGGTTTTCACCGGCGCGCGCACCAACTACGCGCTGGGCCGCGATTTCGTCATCTTCCGCCCGCTCGGGCAGTGGAACGAGACGGCTTCTGCCCCGGTCAACGCACTGCTCGTACAGGGCGCGATCTCGCTCGCGTTGGTGGGACTCGCTTCGCTCACGTCGGACGGCTTTCAGACGATGGTGGCGTATACCGCGCCGGCGTTCTGGCTGTTCTTCCTGCTGACCGGGGTGTCGCTCTTCCCGCTGCGACGGCGCCCGCCGGCCAACGCGGATCCGTTCCGCGTGCCGCTCTATCCGCTGACGCCGCTGCTGTTCGCCGCAGCGTGCGCCTACATGTTGTACTCGAGCTTCGACTATGCGATGAGCCTCGACCCGGGCTCGATCGGCGCGATGGTGGGCATTGCAATGCTCGCTTCTGGCGTGCCTATGCTGATGTGGGCAAAGCGTGCAGCAGCCGTCAAGAGGTCCTGAATGAATCGCCGCCGTGTGCTCCTTGCCGGCATCGCCGCGCTCGTCGCGGGGGCGACGGCGTGCGCGCAGCAATCCCCGCCGCTGCGCGCGCCGGACGCACCGTTCGTGCCGACCAAGCAGGAGATCGTCGAGGAGATGCTGCGCGCTGCGGGCGTGAAGCCGGGGGACGTCGTGTACGACCTCGGCTGCGGCGACGGGCGCATCGTCATCACCGCCGCGCAGAAGTTCGGGGCCCGCGGGATCGGCATCGACATCGACCCGGAGCGGATCTCGGATGCGAACTGGTACGCCAAGCGCGCCGGCGTCGAGCACCAGGTGACCTTCAAGCTCGGCGATCTGTTCGAGGCCGACGTCTCGGAGGCGACCGTCGTCACGCTCTACCTGCTGCCGGAGATGAACATGCGGCTGCGGCCGAAGCTCCTGCGCGACCTCAGGCCCGGGGCGCGGATCGTGTCGCACGACTTCGACCTGGGTCCCGAGTGGAAGCCCGAGCGCACCCTGCGGCTCGGCAACGACTGGATCTACCTCTGGACGGTGCCGGCGAAGTGAGCGGCGGATGACCGCCTGCATCGACATCCACACCCACGTCGTTCCCGAGCGCTTTCCGGCGTACGCGGACGGGGGTGCCGACGTCCCCTGGCCGTCGATGGCCGACGCCCACGCGTGCCACAAGCACGTGCTGATCTCGGGCAAGGTCTACCGCACGGTGTCCGACGGCTGCTGGAGCGTGCCGCGGCGGATCGAGGACATGGGAAGGATGCGGGTCGCGCGCCAGGCGCTCTCGCCGATGCCGGAGCTGCTGTCCTACTGGCTGCCGCTCGCGGCGGCGAAAGTCCTGATCCGCTACCTGAACGACGAGCTCGCCGCGATGGTCGCGCAGGCGCCCGACCGCTTCGTCGGGCTGGGCGCGGTGCCGCTGCAGGACGTCGAAAGCGCGATCCGCGAGCTCGAGTACGTCCTCGGCACGCTCAAGTTCGCGGGCGTGGAGATCGCGAGCCACGTCAACGGCACCTCGATCGGCGATCCCCGCTTCGAGCCGTTCTTCGCCGCGGTGGAGCGCCTCGGCGCCGCGGTCTTCGTCCACGCGCTGCGACCCGCCGGCCAGGATCGGATCGTGGGCGCGTTCCCCGAGCAGGCGGTCTGCTTCCCCGGCGACATCGCGCTCGCCGCGGCCTCGATGATCACCGGCGGCATCGCCGCACGGCACCCGCGTCTGCGCATCGCGTTCAGCCACGGCGGGGGCGCGATGTCGATCCTGCTGCCGCGCCTCGAGCACGCCTGGAACGTGTTTCCCAAGGCGAAGGAATCGCTTCCCGATTCGCCGGCGATGTACGCGCGGCGGTTCTTCTACGACGCGCTCGTCTTCGACGCCGCCGCGATCCGGTTCCTCGTCGCGAGCTTCGGCGCCTCGCAGCTCGTCGTCGGCAGCGACTACCCGTTCGCCCTAGGCGAGCCCGACCCGGTCAGCCGGCTCGCGCAGACCGGCCTCGACGCCGGCGTGCTGGCGGCGATCCAGTCGCAGAACGCGCTGCGGTTTCTCGGGCTCGAGCGCGGCCGGGCGTAGGCGCCTCGCGGTTCGTGCCGCACGCGGGTTCGAGCCGGGTAGAATCAACGCGCTCGTTGCGCCTGCCAGTCGGAGACGCTTGACCCCCAACGCCGAAGATCTGCGGCCGCTGCTCGCCCGCGCTTCCGCGGAGCTGCAGGGTGGACGGCCCGAGGCGGCGGAGCGGATGTACCGCGACGTGCTCGCACGCGCGCCGGACCACCCCCTCGCGACGCATTTTCTGGGCGCCTGCCTGGTCCAGACCGGTCGGCCCCAGGAAGGCCTCGCGCTGCTCGGCCGTTCCATGCCGGCGTTGCAGGGTCAGGCGCGGTACCGGCACAACTACGCGCTGATGCTCGCGCACGCGGGCGAGCTGCCCGCGGCCGAACGCGAGCTCGAGGCAGCGATTGCGCTCGAGCCCGGGAACGCCGTCTCCCACAGCTACCTCGCCATCGTGCGGCAGCAGCTCGGCCGGCTCGACGACGCCGCGGCCGCCTATCGGGCGGCGCTCGAGCACGCGCCGGACGATCCCTTCATCGCCAACAACTACGGGTACTGCCTGCTCGAAAAAGGCGAGGTCGAGAGCGCGCTCGAGTGGTTCCGGCGCTCGATCGGCCGCGAGCCGCGCAACGCGGTGGCGCACAACAACCTCGGCTCGGCGCTGAACGCCGTCGGCGACGTCCCGGCCGCGATCGCGAGCTATCGCAAGGCGGTCGAGGTCGATCCGCGGTATGCGACGGCCTGGTTCAACCTCGGGCTCGCCCTGCGCGAGGTCGCGGACGCTCAAGGAGCCTTCGACGCGTTCCGCAGCGCCGTACGCTGCGGGCCGCAGTTTGCTCCGGCCTGGCAGGGGGTCGCCGACGAGTTCTCCCGGACCCGCTTCGAGGCGTGGGATGCCCAGGCCGCGCGGGAGCTGACCCAGGTGCTGCTCCACCCGGCGATCGACGCCGGTCCGCTCGCCGAGGTAGCGGCGAGCCTGCTCATGCTCGATCCTTCCTTCACGCCGGTCCTCCGGGGCGCGGCCTCGGACGCGGAGCCGACCGCGCAGTGGTTCACGGGCGACGGGGTGGGGGCGGTTGCGCATCCGATGCTCCTCGCCCTGATCGAGAACTCGCTCGTTCCCGAGCCGAAGCTCGAGACATTCCTGCGGGCGCTGCGGAAGCGCGCGCTCGCAGCCTTGGCGAGCGGCCCGCTGAGCCCCTCGCCCCGGCTCGTGGAGCTCGCCTGCGCGCTGGCGCAGCAGTGCTTCCTGAACGAGTACGTCTGGCCCGAGACCGCCGACGAGACGGCAGGGGTCGCGCAACTCGACGAGCGCGTCCGGGCCGGCGGCGCGAGCGCGCTCGAGCTGGCGATCCTCGCCGCTTACCGGCCGCTCGCGGCGATTCCCGCGCTTGCGCGTCCCGCCGCGGCGGGCGAGGTCTTCGAGCGGCTGTGGCGACGCCAGGTCACGGAGCCCGCCGAGGAAGCGCGGCTGCGCGCGGACATCCCGGCCCTGACCGCGGTCACCGACCCGACTTCGCGGGCGGTCCAGGCGCAATACGAGGAGAACCCGTACCCCCGCTGGCATCGCGTACCGGCCTCGCTCGCGGTGGCGTTTCCGCTGCGGCGGGCGCTGCGCACGCTGTTCCCGCACCTCGATCCGGCAAAGTTCGCCGTCTCCGAGGCGTACGACATCCTCATCGCCGGCTGCGGCACCGGATTTCAGGCGGCGATCACCGCTGCGCGCAACCCCGCCGGACGGATCCTGGCGATCGACTTCAGCCGTGCGAGCCTCGCTTACGCGATGCGCCGCTGCCGGGAGCTCGGGGTCACGAACCTGCGCTTCGCCGAGGCCGACCTCCTGGAGCTCGGGGCGCTGCCGGAGCGCTTCGACATGATCGAGTGCGGCGGGGTTCTGCATCACCTGCGTGACCCGCTCGCCGGATGGCGGGTCCTCGCGTCGCTCCTGAAACCCGGGGGCGTCATGAAGATCGCCCTCTACAGCGAGCTCGGGCGTCGCAGCGTCGTGGCGGCGCGCGAGCTGATCGCCCAGCATGGCCTCGGCGCCGACCGCGAGGGGATTCGCGCTGCCCGGCAGCTCGTACTCGCGCAGCCGGAGGAGAGCCCGGTCGCTCCGCTGGTGCACTCGCCGGACCTGTATTCCGCATCCGGCGCGCGCGATCTCATTCTCCACGTCCAGGAGCATCGCTTCACCGCGGCGCAGCTGGCGGACTCGATCCGCGCGCTCGGGCTGGAGTTCCTGGGGTTCGAGCTCGCGGACCGGGGCGTGTTGCGCGCGTACCGGGAACGCTTCCCGGGGGATCCCACGGCGGTCTCGCTCCAGAACTGGGGGCGGTTCGAGGCCGAGCAGCCGCACGTCTTCGCCGGGATGTACCAGTTCTGGGTCGGCTCGCCCGCCTGACCGGCGGCACGCGCCCGGTTCCCTAGAATCCGGGCATTCGGGAGGCACACGATGAAGATCGGGCTGATCGGTCTCGGAAGAATGGGCGCGAGCATGGCGCGGCGCCTCGCGCGGGGCGGCGTTCAGGTCGTCGCCCAGGACATCAACGCCTACGCGCGGACCCCGCTCGCGGCCGAGCTGGAGACGAGCGTCGTCGACACGATCCCGGCGCTCGTCGCCGCGCTCGATCCGCCGCGCCTGGTCTGGCTCATGGTCCCGGCCGGCGACGCGACCGAGACCGTCCTGGAGGCGCTGTACGCGCGCCTCGACCCGGGCGACCTCATCGTGGACGGCGGGAACGCCCACTACCGCGAGTCGATCAAGCGCGCGGCGGCGCTCGGCGAGCGCGGCATCGCGTTCGTCGACGCCGGCGTCTCCGGCGGCGTCGGGGGCCTCGCCAACGGCTACATGCTCATGCTCGGCGGCGCGCCCGAGGCGGTCGAGCGGGTCGCGCCGCTCGCCCGGGTTCTCGCGCCCGCCCCCGACCGCGGCTGGCTGCGCTGCGGGCCCACGGGCAGCGGCCACTTCGCGAAGATGGTCCACAACGGCATCGAGTACGGGATGATGCAAGCGTACGCGGAGGGGCTCGCGCTGCTCGCCGCGAAGCAGGAGTTCGCGCTGGACGTCGCCGCGGTCGCCGAGCACTGGCGCCACGGCAGCGTGATCCGTTCGTGGCTGCTCGACCTCACCGCCGAGGCCCTCGCCGCCCGACCGGATCTCGCGGCGATCGCGCCCGTCGTCCGGGACTCGGGCGAGGGCCGCTGGGCAGTCCAGGAAGCGGTCGAGCTCGGCGTGCCGGCGCCGGTGACCGCGGCCGCGCTCACCATGCGCTTCGCGACCCAGGGCGCGAACGACTACCCGGCGCGGCTGCTCGCGCTGATGCGCAACGCCTTCGGCGGGCACGCCCCCGAGCGCCCGAAGCCCGGCGGAGGTCCCGGCGCTTGATCGTGATCGTCATGGGCGTCGCGGGTGCCGGCAAGACCACCGTCGGCAGCCGGCTCGCCGCGTCGCTCGGCTGCGAGTTCGTCGACGCCGACGACTACCATCCGCCGGCCAGCGTGCAGAAGATGCGCGCCGGCCAGCCGCTCGGCGACGACGATCGCCGGCCCTGGCTCGCGCGGCTGAACGGGATGCTGCAGGAGCGTGCGCAACGCGGCGCCGGCGTCGTGCTCGCGTGCTCGGCACTGAAGGCGAGCTACCGGGAGGCGCTGCTGCGGAGCCTCGCCCACCCGAGGCTCGTTTACCTGCGCGGCAGCAAGGCGGTGATCGGCCCGCGGTTGGCGGGGCGCGGCGGGCATTTCATGAGCCCGGCCCTGCTCGACTCGCAGTTCGCGACGCTCGAGGAACCACTCGACGCAATCGTCGTGGACGTTGCGGAGACGCCCGAAGCGCTCGTCGGCGCGATCCGCGCCGGGCTCGCGCCGCACCCCCCGGCGCGCTGAGGCGCCCGCCCGGCGCTAGTCCAGCCTGGACCAGCCGGGGTCCTCCTTGTCGAGGATGCGCTTCAGGGCGGCGAAGTGCAGGTCCGATTGCTCCCGCTCGCCCGCCATCTGCTTCGCCGTCGCGGAGGCGACGCTGTGCGAGAGCCGCTTGAGCTGCTTGCCAGTGCTCTGGGCGAGCACCTGCACCATGCACGCGCGCTCCAGGTAGTACAGATCGTCGAACGCCCAGGCGACGCTGTCGCCGCCGACGATCACGCCGTGGTTGGCGAGGAACAGCACGTCGGCGCCGTTCATCCGGGACGCGATGCGATCGCCCTCGGCGTTGTCCAGGACGAGGCCGTTGTATTCCTCGTCGTACGCGACCCGTCCGTAGAACTTGAGCGCGTTCTGGCTCGCCGGCTCGAGCCGGCCGCCCTCGAGCAGCGTCAGCGAGGTCGCGAACGGCATGTGGGTGTGCAGGACGCAGGCCGGCGCCCGCTTCGACTTGTGCAGCCGGGCGTGGATGAAAAACGCCGTCGGCTCAACGGTGTGGCGGCCCTCGACGACGTTGCCCTTGCCGTCGATCAGCAGCAGGTCGGCGGGGGAGACCTCCGACCAGTGGCGGCCCTGCGGATTGATCAGGTACCGGTCCTGCAGCCCCGGGGCGACGAGGCTGAAGTGATTGCACACGCCCTCGGACAGCCCCAGCCGCGTCGCCCAGCGGAGCGCGGCCGCGAGGTCGATGCGCGCCCGGACGAGCGCCTCCGTCCCGCTCATGTCATTCCTCTCCTTTCGGGCTCGCGGCGCGCGCCGCCATCGTTGGTCTTCGTTCGCGCCGCCGGAGCGACGCGGACTCTAGCACCCGCCAAAACGCCGCCGCGAGGAACAGGTTCTCCACCGGCGCGCGATCGCTCGTTGCCGAGTGTCAAGCCCGCCGACGCCGCGGCTCGCCGCGCTCGAGCGCGAGCTGCGCCGCGGTGCCGGGATTGTGCTCGACCAGGTCGCGGACGAACCGGTCGAAAGGCAGGCCGTAGCGGCGCTTCAGCTCGCGCGCGGTGCGCTTCAGCGGCGCGACCGCGACGCGCGTCGCCCGGCCGCTGAAGCCGAGCACGATCATGTTGACCCGGTCCTCGGCCGGCAGGCAGAGGACCTTCCCGCCGAACGCCCGCTCGATCCGCGCCAGATAGGCGCCGAACCGCGGCTCGTCGGCGATGAAGTTCACGACCAGAATCCCGCCGGGCCGGAGCGCCTCCCGGCAGGCGTCGTAGAACTCCTGGGTGGCGAGCGCGCGCACCGACCGGCCGTCCTCGAACGCGTCGAGGAGCAGCACGTCGTACGCGGCGGGGCGCGACGGCACGTACGCGGCGCCGTCCGCCACCAGCACCTGGACCCGGTCCTCGTCGGGCGGCAGGCCGAAGAAGCTGCGCGCGGCGGCGAGCACCTCCGGGTTGATCTCCACGACCGTCACCCGCGTCCGCGGCAGCTGGCCGTGCGCGAACCGCGCGATCGAGCCCCCGCCGAGGCCGATCATCAACAGCTCGCGCGGCGCTGGCGCGAAGAGCAGGAACGCCATCATCGCCCGCGTGTACGCGAGCTCCAGGCGGTCGGGCGAGGACAGGCGGATCGCGCTCTGGATCGCGTGGCCGCCGAGGTGCAGCAGGCGCACGCCGCCCGACTCGCTCACCTCGACCGACGCGCGTCGGCGCGCCAGCCAGCGCTTCAGGGGGCGCATAGAATCGGCCGCTTCATGGGGGGCGGATTATGACCTGTCTCAAGCGCTGCGCACTCGGCCTGCTCGTCGCCCTCCTCGTCGTCGCCGGGACGGCGGCGCTCCTCCTCCGCCAGGCGTCCGGCTGGCTCGGCGCATCCGACGCGCCGGAGAAGGCGGACGCGATCATCGTGCTCGGGTCGGAAGTGACGCGGGCGATCACCGGCGCGAGCCTGTACCGGCAGGGGCTCGCCCGCGTCGTCTACCTCACCGTGCCATGGCGCGAGCCGCGGTACGTCGCGCTCGAGGGCGACAAGATCCGCTGGCCGTGGTTCGACGACGTCGCGCGCACCCTCCTGCGGAACCGCGGCGTGCCGGACGACGCGATCCGGCTCCTCGGGAAGGACCTGCTCAGCACCGTCGCCGAGGCGCGCGAGGCGGCGCGCGTGCTGGGGCCCGAGGCGGGGACGCTGCTCGTGGTGACTTCGCCCTATCACGTCCGGCGGGCGCGCAAGGTCTTCGGCGATCACCTGCCGGCGGCGCGCATTCTTGTGGTGGCGAGCGGCGAGGAGCCGCTGCCCGAGCGCTGGTGGACCCACCAGGAGTCGGCGCGGAACGTGCTGCTCGAGCTGGCGAAGCTCGTCTTCTACCGGCTCGGCTTCAGCTTCGCCTGATGCCGGCCGCGGCGCTCACCGCGGCGTACAAGGTCCGCGCCGGACCACGCCAGTCTCCTCGAGCGCTACGCGGCTGTCGTTGATGTAGAGGGTGAAGCGCCCATCGGTGAACTTCGCATCACTCGCGGCGTCCACCTGCGGCAGCGTGACGGTCCGGCCGTCGAACGTCACGCGCGCGGCGCGCGGCGAGGGCAGAAAATCGATCGCCATCGCTTTGCCGCCCACGCAGCTCACCTCGACCCGCTGACCCCAGGGCATCTGCATCGGCTGCGCCCGACGCACGTCTTCCGCGCAGCCGGCCGCAACCGCCGCGAGCGCCGCAGCAGCGGCGAGCCGCACCCCGCGGAGCATCGCCAAGGGAAGCTGGTGCGCTGTCATCCTCACTGGGGTCTCCACGGCGGGCTGGTGCTTGCGGGGCGTCGATCATAACGCACGCGCTCCGGAAACCCGCCCGCCCCGGCGCGGTCTTATCGATGTGGCGCATCGAATCGTGGCACCATTGGCGGGGTAATAAATCTCATGCTGAACAGGCGAATTCTGGTCGGGCTGAGCATCGCCGCGCTCGCGTCGGCGGTCGGCGCCGACGATCTCGCTTCGCGCGCCCTGCGCGAGCGGCAGCAACAATCCGACGCGTTCTCGCTCCAGCTCCAGCAGTCGATCCAGAGCTTCCGCGCGGGCAACCTCCCGCCCCAGCAGCGGCTCGAGCTCGACGCGCGCCAGCGCGATCAGCGCCTGCGGCAGGACGAGCTCTTCTACCGGCAGCAGGTGGAGACGAACTCGCCCAATCCCGAAGTGCTGCGGCGGGCGGAGGCGATGCGCGCGGAGCAGGAGCGGCAGCAGCAGCTGTCGCGGTTCCGGTCGCAGCCGGCGCCGGCGGCCGCGGGCGACCCCGCTGCGCGGCAACTCGTCGACCCGACGGTCGTCACCGCCCCGGTCCCACGCGGCCGGCGGCGCATGCCCGAACCGGACCCGACGGCGGTCGGGCCGTAAGCCAGCCCCGGCGTCGCCCGCCCTCGGGCGTTCGCCGAAATCACCGCGCCGTCGATCACTGCCGCCGCGCGAGGATCGTCTCGATCATCGCTTCGCCGTTCTGGTACGCGATCCGCTCGGCGACCTCCGGCGGGAGCGTCGCGAGCCACGCGCGCGACCACGTCGCGTGCTCGGGCACGTAGTGCCAGCGCTCGGCGATGTAGGTATCGGTGCCCACCATGAACCGGTCGGGAAACTCGAGGAACGCCTCCCGCCACTCCGGCGGCGGCCGGCCGCCCGAGCCGTGATCGGTGCGAAACGCGAGATCCGCCCAGAGGTTCTTGTGCTTGCGCAGCAGCTCGCGCACGCGCTCGGGGCGCTCGAACCCCGCGTGCGCCCAGAGGATGTGCGCATCCGGGTCCTGCTGGAACAGCCGCTCCACCGCGTCGGCGTCCGAGTGCGCATGCAGCAGGATCCGGTGCTCCTTCGCGAGCTGCACCATCCGGCGCGGCACCGGGAGGTCCGCATCGGCGCCGTAGAGGTGGAACTCGCCGATCGCGACGTACTTGTACTTCCGGAGCCGCTCCTCGACGTAGCGCACGATCCCCTCGTCGCGGACCCAGGTGGCGATGTCCGAACGCTTCCGGTAGGGGCGGAGCTCCGGCAGGATGAGCTCCGGCGCCGCCGCGTAGAGCCGCTGCGTGCCCTCGTCGTCCGAGCTCGACACCATGCCTCGCCTCACGCCGGCCTGGCGCAGGAGCGCGATCGCGTCCACCGTCGGGAGCACGTCCAGCGCGTCGTGGCTGTAGTGGAGATGGGCGTCGAAGATCGGCAGGTCGGCGGCGACTGCCGCCGCGGCGATGCCGAGCAGCGCGCCGAAACCGAGCCCCCTGACGGTCCGAGTCATTGCGAGTGCACCCCCCTGCCTTGCGTGGCCGCGGGATTGTCGCCCAAGCCGGCGCCGGAAGTCATCGCCCGCCCGCCGCGAACTCGCGATCGCGAAGGAGCCGCCGGCGCAGCTTGCCGCTCGCCGTCTTCGGCAGCTCGGCCACGAACTCGACCCGGCGCGGATACTTGTACGGCGCGGTGACCCGCTTCACGTGCTCCTGGAGCTCGCGCGCCAGCGCGTCGGAGGGCGCGTGCCCGGCGCGCAGCACCACGAACGCCTTCACCACCTCGCCGCGCTCGGGATCGGGGCTCGCCACCGCCGCCGATTCCTGCACCGCGGCGTGCTCGGCGAGCGCGTTCTCGACCTCCATCGGACCGATGCGGTAGCCGGCCGAGTTGATGACGTCGTCCGTGCGCCCCGCGTAGAAGAGATAGCCGTCCGCGTCCGCCCGGACGACGTCGCCGGTGCGCCAGTAGTCGACGCCTTCGATCGCGACTCTGGCGGCGGCGGTCCGCTCGGGCTCCTGCCAGTACCCGAGCATCACCTGCGGATGGGGCAGCCGGATCGCGAGCTCGCCGGGCTCGCCGGCGCGCGCGTGCGTCCCGGCGTCGGTGATCAGGGCGACCTCGGTGCCGGGCAGGGGCTTGCCCATCGATCCGGGCCGCACCGGCAGGCACGGATAGTTGAGCACGGTCATCAGCGTCTCGGTCTGGCCGTAGCCGTCGAGCAGCGGCACGCCGGTCAGCTCCCGCCACCGCTTCACGACCTCGGGGTTGACCGTCTCGCCGGCCGACACCGCGAGGCGCAGCGCCGACAGATCGAAGCGCGACGCGTCCTCGGCGACCAGGCGCCGCAGCTCGGTCGCGGCCGCACAGAACACGGTGACGCGGTGGCGCGCGAGGAGCTCGAACCGCGCCTGCGGCTCGAAGCGCCCGTCGTAGAACAGCACCCGCGCGCCGCAGCTCCACGGGCCGACGAGGATGCTCGTGCCCGCCTTGCTCCAGCCGGTGTCGGCAGTACACCACATCAGCTCGTCCGGGCCGAGGTCCAGCCAGTACCAGGCCGAGATCCGCCACGCCCACAACGCCCGCGCGGCGTGCATGACCCCCTTCGGATTCCCGGTCGAGCCTGAGGTGTAATACATGACGGCCGGGTCCTCCGCGGCCAGATCGGTGGCGGCGAAGGTTTCTCCCTGATCGGCCAGCGCGGCGTCGAGCTCCAGCCAGCCCGGCGCACGGCCGACCGCGACGCGCAACCTGAAGCGTCCGGCGTCGGCGAACTTCGCCGCGCCGGCGGCGGTCGTCACCGCCGCCACCGCCCCCGAGTGCGCGACGCGATACGCGACGTCCTTCGCGGTGAGCATGTCGATGCACGGGATCGGGATCGCGCCCGCACGCAGGCAACCGACCATCGCGATCTGCCATTCCGGCAGGCGCGGCAGCATCACGACGACCCGATCGCCCTTGCCCACGCCGTGCGCCGCGAGGAGGTTCGCAAAGCGGCACGACCACCGCGCGATGTCGGCGAACGTGAAGCGACGCTCGTTGCCCCGCTCGTCGCACCAGAGCAGCGCCGGCTTCGCCGGGTCGGTCGCCCAGACATCGACCACGTCGCGGGCGAAGTTGAAGCGCTCCGGCACCTCCCAGCGAAACGCGCGCGCGGTGGCCGCGTAGTCGGTCATCCGGGGCGGGATCATCACGGCTCGTCCCACGCGACGGATTGTGACCGAATTCCTGCGTCCGCCCGGACCTTCGGTCCCGGTCGATCCTCGGCGCCCGCGCCCCTTACGCGGCCGAGCGACGCCCTTCGATCACTTAAAGACGTCCGTGACGAGCTGATCCGGGAGCCAGGTCGCCAGCGCCGGGAAGAAGATCACCAGCAGCAGCACGGCCAGGTCCCCCAGGAAGAACGGGATCGTGCCCTTCAGCACCTGGGGCAGAGGGATCTTCGAGGTCCCGCTCACCGCGAAGAGGTTCAGGCCGACCGGGGGCGTGACCACGCCCATCTCGACGTTGAGCGTGATGATGATGCCGAGCGCGATCGGGTCGATCTTGAGCGCCATGGCGACCGGGAACACCACCGGCACGGTCAGCAGCACCATCGCGACGCCGTCGACGAACATCCCGAGCATCAGCAGCACTGCCATGAATGCAAAGATGAAGCCGAGCGGCGTCAGCCCCCAGCTCACCACCGTCTCGGTGATCTTCTGCGGCCAGTACAGGTTGGCGAGCAGGAACTGGAACACACCCACGCTGCCGACCAGGAACAGGATCACGGCAGTCAGATTGAGCGAGCGGGCGGCAGTGGGCAGCAGCTCGCGAATGAACGCGCCGCGCTTCGC
>Ga0299906_10001023_pt1 | contig 24505 bp, 16 predicted proteins | sample RVTome_14_FD_200259 | JGI IMG/M metagenome (GOLD analysis project Ga0299906, IMG submission 200259) | Soil microbial communities from uranium-contaminated site in the Upper Colorado River Basin, Wyoming, United States - RVT145D125 (version 2) ...
CGCCAGCGAGAACCGTGGATCCACCGGGCCACCGGAGATCACCCGCTCGGTCACGTACTCTCCCACCGCGGGACCGTGCTTGAAGCCGTGCCCGGAGCCGCCGCCCACGAGCCACACGTTGTCGAAATCGGGATGCCGATCGATCAGGAAGTCCCCGTTGCCGGAGTTCTCGTACTGGCAGACCTCGGCGGCGACGAGGGGCGCTCCGCGAAGAGCGGGGAACCGTTCGCCCACGAAGGCGCGAGCGGCGAGAAGCCCTTCGGAGGAAACGGACCGCTCGCCGGAGTCGGGGTCGAAGGCCGGTCCCATGGCGTGTTGCGCCAGCTTGAAGCCCTTCCCCTCGATGTCGGGGAGGCCGTACCATTGCCCGACGTCGTCGATCCAGATCGGCATGTCCGGCGGTCGGAAGCGAGCGTCACCGGACGGAGGCCCGAAGTAGAAAACTTCCTGCCGCGTGGGGAAGATGCGCCGCCCCAGCAATTCGGGAAAGACCTTCGGGAGCCAAGGCCCGCAGGCGAATACGAAGTGGGCGGCCGTGAAGCTCCGGCCGTCGGCGGTCGCGACCGAGGCGAGACGACCCTTCCCGCTCGGCATGACGGCGGTGCCGGCCACGACCTCGGCGCCCAGCCGCGTGAGCTCCCGGGCCAACAGGTGCACGGAGCGGCGCGCCATCAGACCGCCGCTGCGCGGCTCCCAGATGGCCCAGGTCACGGGCCCGAAGTCCACCTGCGGATAGCGCTTTTCCATGTCGGACCGCGTCAACCGCTCGTGGGGCACTCCCACGCGCGCGAGCGTCTCGAGCGACCGGAGCGCGAGCGGATCTTCGTCGCGCGCCATCCAGAGGACACCGGTCTCATGGAAGAGCGGATGACCGAGCTCCCGCGAGAGCTCCTTCCATTGCTCGAGAGAGCGCCAGGAGAAGCGGGTGTAGATCTCATCGTCGCCGTAAGCCATTCGAATCACCCGGGTCTCGCCGCCCGAGCTCGCGCGGCTGCTTCCGGGGCCGTAGGCGTCGACGATTGCGACCTTCCGCCCGGCCTTGAGGAGTTGGTACGCGGTCCAGGTGCCGAACACACCGGCTCCGACGACCACCACGTCGCGAGCGGCGCCCGGGGTCTGCGCCGACCCGCGCACGGCCAGAAAGCTCGAGATCGCGCCGGTGCTCACCGTCTTCACGAACTCACGACGGGTCTTTGCCTTCATTCGCTTTTCCTCCTGCCGCGGCGAAACTCCGCGACTCGCTCGAGTCTACACCTCGAGAAGCCCCTTGTTGTAAGTAGCTTCGGCACCGCTCTTCCCGATGCGAATTAAAGCTCTTACCGCGGATCCACGACGTGGTCGAAGTGGTACCAGAGCGTGCGAGCGTAGGTGACGATGAGCGGGCTCAGGATGCCGACCCATGCCGCCACCAGGGGGAAGAGCCAGTAGAAAGGGAGATCGGCGTAGAGCACGACCAGGACGGTGGGAATACCGACCGCGACCCCGAGCCCGTAGCTGATGTAGAACGAGCCGAGAAAATATCCAGGCTCCCTCTCGTAGAGCAGGCCGCATGCCGCGCAGGCTTTGAGCGGCCGGAACCAGCCTTCATAGATGTCGCCCTCGAGGCAGCGGGGACACTTGCGCCGCAGGATGGCGCTCCATCGCGAGCGGCGGTTCATTCGCGCTTGCGACTGTGCCCTCCGACGTCCGGGGCTGTCAAGGACTTCCAGACCGGGACGCTGGTATACTCGTCGTACCCCGATGCAGGACAGGATTCAGGAAGCCCGCGACAGCCTCAGCCGATGCATCGAGTCCCCGGCGTTTCTCGACCGCTTCTACGAGCTCTTCATCGAATCGTCCGCGGATATCCGCAAGAAGTTCGAGAATACCGATTTCGCCCGCCAGAAAAAGATGCTCCAGGATTCCCTCTTCGTGATGCTCGTCGCCGCCGGCACCAAGAGCGGATTCGCCTACAAGGAGCTCTCGAAGCTCGCCGACCGCCACAGCCGGCAACAGCTCGGGATCGATCCCGGCTGGTACGACCTCTGGCTCCGCTGTCTCTTGAAAGCGGTTTCCGAGAAAGATCCCGAGTACCGCCCCGAGCTGGATGACGCCTGGCGGGAGTCTCTGAGAGACGGCATCGAGCTGATGAAGTCCCGATACTGAGCTAAAGCTCCTCGCGCCAGTTCAGCACCACGTGGATTCGGTGCGAGGCGGGGTCGTCCCCTCCCTCGACCAGGAGGAAACCCTCGCCGTCGGAAGAGACGTCGTAGTGGCTCCGGTACGATCCCTCGAGCTGAGGGAGCGGCGGCCGAAAGGGGAAGAGCTTTCGCGGCTTGCCGGCTTCGAGGCCACCTGCGGTTTCGATTCCGACGGCCATCACGCCTTCGCTCGAAAGGAACAAGAGCTCCCTTCCGCCCCGGGTCCAGCGCGGGTGCTCTCCTCCCGCAGCCGATACTTGAAGCCGGGCGCCGGGCTCGGGAAAGGACGTCGCGTAGATCTCGAACTTCCCCGACTCGTTCGAGGCGTAGGCGAGGAATCGTCCGTCGGGAGAGAGCCGCGCCGACCGCTCGTCGAAGGGGGTCGCGAGAAACGGCCTCCGGGTCAGGTCCGCCATGTCGAGAATCCAGAGGTCGAAGCCGGTCTCGAAGCTCTCCTCGGAGAGCACGAGCAGCTTCCCGTCCGCGGAGTAGGTCTCCGGGATCTCGCTTCCGCCTTCGCCCCCGAGCCCTCGCGGCTCGCTCGCGCCGTCGATGGGCCGGGAGAACAGCCTGAAGGGCCCGGCCATCGAGTAGTCGTAGGTGATCTCCCGGCCGTCGGGCGTGAACAGGGGATGCTCCTCTTCTCCTCCCGAGCTCGTGAGCCGGGAGAACGTCTCCCGCCTGCGATCGTAGATCCAGAGGTCGCTGTTTCCTTCCGTCACCATCGAGACCGCGACCTTCGATCCATCGGGGGAGAGCGCGGGATCGTAGAGAACGCGGGCCTCTTCGAGGAGCGTCTCCCGTTCTCCCTTTCGGTCGCTCCAGAGAAGCCGCGTGGGCGCGGGGCCGAACGCCTCGGGCACGTAGACCAGAAGGTCGCGGGTGGCGGACATCTGCGCCGCGCCGTTGATCGGGTAGAGCTTCACGTCCTCGAGGATTGCCCGCGAGGGACCCAAAGTCTCGAGCGCCCCGGCGTCGAAGGGCGCTTCGAGGATCTCGCCTTGCCGGGCGTAGAGGAGCCGGCCGGAGACATAGCGTCCGAAGCTCGCTCCTTCGACCACCACCCGCCTTTTTCCCGTCGAAAGGTCGATCGCCACGATGTCGGCTTCGTCGAAGCTCGAAAGGTCGGAGCGGGCCACGGTGACCAGAACCGCAGCCGCCCCGGGAAGGACTTCGGGCCAGCGATGGGTCCACTCTCCGAGGGTCTCGTCGAGCTCCGTCACCGTTTCGACCTCTCCGCCGTCTTCTGCGATCCTCACGAGCCCGCCGTTGCTCGCGGGCGAGAAGTAGATGAATCCGTCGGATCCCCAGGACGCGCCTCGCGGCGCCCCGCTCGCCGCAAGCTCCGTCGGAGGAGTTCCGCCGCGAAGCTCGATTCGCTTGAGACTCCTTGCCGTGAAGAAGCCGATCGAGCCGCCGTCGGGGGAGAAGAACGGTCCGTGGCCACCCTCGGTCCCGTGCAGGAACGTGGATTCCATGCGCTCCATCGCGCGGAGGTAGAGCCCCGAGACTCCCGCGTAGACGACCCGTCTCCCATCCGGAGATGCCGCGATCGCGGGGAGGTAAAACGGCGCGAGCGGTTCCGAAACGCCGACTGCGAACCGGGTCACCGGCTTTTTCGGCGGCTCGGGCCAGAGGAGCCAGAGCGAAACGCTCGCGAGGCAAACCGCGAGGGCCGCGACCCACCACCTCGATCCCTTCGCCGGGGGAGGGAGAGGCGAATCCCCGAGTCCCGAGACGGGTGAGACGAGTCGATAGCCGCGCTTGGGTATCGTCTGGATGAAGACCGAGTTTCGGGCGTCGTCGCCGAGAGCCCGCCTGAGCTCCCAGATCGCGTTCGTCAGGACCTCGTTGGTGACGAAAGCGCCTTCCCATACGTCTCGAATGACGCTGTCCTTGTCGACCACCTCCCCGGCCCGCTCCGCCAGGTGCACGAGGACCTGCATCGCTTTGGGCTCGAGCCGGACCGCCTGGTCCGGATCGGAATCGCGGAAGACCTGGTTGAGCGTCGGCTCGACGCGCCATTCGCCGATATGGAAGCTTTTGAGCGAACTCACCGCGTCTATCTTAGCCGCTCACTCGCTTTGGAGGACTCACCAGGGGCGATGGTCGAGCCGATCCCCATGGCGAGAATCGGGACGACGGCGGCAGTGAACGTGGGAGCCTCGGCGAGCGAGCGAAGCGCGAATCGAAGGTCCGGCAGCATGATGCCGGGATAGCAGAACCCCGTTTCGAATGCCTGTCGAAGTGCTCAGGATTCTCTCGAGCTTGCCTCAGGAATTTCTCAGGAGGGAGCACATGGGGCGGGTGCGGCTCGGACCGTCCCACGGAATCGACGAACGACCTGTCAAAGCTCGAGCCCCTTCGCCGGTTGGCCCCGCAGCAGGAACGTTTTCGGATACTTTCCCTCGCCGCAAATCTTGAAGGAGCGACCGTCTCGAACGTCCCTCAGGAACTTCTCGAACGCGGATACAATGACCGGCCATGAGGTCACTCGCCCCGATCCTCGGCTTTCTCCTCCTCTTCTCCTCTCTGCTTCAAGCCCAGGGAACCAAGGCCCTGGTCGGGGGAACGCTCATCGACGGCTACGGCGGCCCGCCCCTCGGCGACAGCGTGGTGGTCATCGAAGGCGAGCGGATAGCCGCCGTCGGGCGGATGGGCGAGGTCGAGATTCCCCGGGGCGCCGAGGTCATCTCGACCGAAGGGATGAGCGTCCTTCCCGGTCTCTGGGACATGCACGTCCACCTGACCATCGTGGGCCACTCCAACTACGAGCATTGGGACAAGACCTACCCGCCCCGCTTCCGGGACACGATCATGCCCGCGGCGGCGAAACAGCTCCTCCTCGCCGGAGTCACGAGCGCCCGCGACCTCGGAGCCCCTCTCGAGGACATCATCTATATAAAGAAGGCGATCGAGCGCGGCGACATCCAGGGACCGACTCTCTACGTCTCCGGCCCCTTCATCCAGCACCAGCCCTACCCTGGTACCGAGCACCAGCGCTGGGGGGTCTCGGGGCCCGAGGACGCCCGCGCCAAGGTGAGAACCCTGGCCGAGGCGGGGGTCGACGTCATCAAGCTCATCGACCAGGACCAGATGACGATGGACGAGGTGCACGCGGTCGTCGCCGAGGCCCACCGCCACAATCTGCCAGTCGTGGCCCACGCCCACCGTCCCGAGGAGATCCGCCGCGGAATCGCCGCCGGGGTCGACGGCTTCGAGCACACCGGGCTCGGCACCATGCCGGAGTATCCCGAGGACGTCTTCGCCCTCATGGCGAGCCGGGCGAATACCCTCTTTTGGACCCCGACCATCACCCCGCTCCTGCTGTACGAGTACACCAGGGACGAGAACCCGGAGAGGCTCGACGACCCTCGATGGCGCGCGGGCCTCCCCGACGACATCACCGAGGACATCCGCGCGTCGCTCGACGATGTTCCGGGGCTCGACTATTTCCGGCTGATCCCGCTGAGGCATCCGACGCTCGCGAGGAAGTTCGGGCAGCTCCGGGCCTCCGGCGTGGTGCTCCTTGTCGGGACCGACAGCGGGGTCCCTCTGACCTTTCACAGCGACTCGACCTGGCGCGAGCTCGACTACTGGGTACGGGTCTTCGGCGTTTCGCCCATGGACGCCATCCGCGCCGCCACCTATTGGCCCGCGGTTCACCTGAAGGTGGATCGCCAGGTCGGAACCGTTGCCGAAGGCAAGCTCGCGGATATCATCGCCGTCCGAGGCGACGTTCTCACCCATGTCGATCGCCTTCAGGACGTCGGTATGGTGATCCGGCGCGGCGTCCGTTACAAGTGATCCGGCGGCTTCCGATCCAGGTAGCGGTCGAGGATCATGATCTTCTGCCAGATCTTGCGCGAGAGCCCGTTCGTCAGGCTCTCGATGTCGTCGACCGCGGTGAGCGCTTGCGAGTCGGGAAAGCTCTGCACGTACAGGGCCCCGATCTTGGAGACGATCGAGAGCATCTCGCTGCAGTAGTCGAGGTAACGGTTCAGCTCGAGCGCGGTCATGTTGCGGGCGGGGGAAACCTCCGTCGGCTGGCTGCGGCCGAAGATCATCTCCGGATCCTTCGTGAGCTGGTGCATGTCGATGACGTGGGCGAGAGCTCGAAGCTCGTTTACCGCGGTGAGGGTTCGTCTCCGCTTGACGCGGGTCTCGAGGGTGACGAGAAAGGCGATCCCCGCCCCCAGGAAAACCAGATCCGCGAGGAGCGCTTCCGCGCCTTCGAAGAAATTGGACAGGTCCCAGAACGACTCCGTCATGCGGACGTTCGCGACCACGATGGCGCTGATCGCGAGGACGCCTCCCACGACCAGGAGCCCGACACCGACCCTGAGGGGCACGTTCGGCCGCGCGATCCACCGGCACCGCTCCTGGGACTCCCGGGCGGCGTCGAGGAGCTCGTCGGCGACGCGCAGGAGCCCGGACTCCGGGAACCGGGCTTGAACCCGTTCTCTCAGGCTCGAAGCGGTATCGACGACCTTGTCGGCGCGGATCGTCCGGTACATGGAGGGTGCCGGTGATTGTACCGCTTTGTGCCTTCCGGTCAGTCCTCCCCGAGGATCCCCTGGGCGATGGCGAATCGCGTGAACGCCGCGACGGTGCGAATCCCGAGCTTCTTTCCGATGTTCTCTCGATGCGCTTCCACCGTGCGCGGGGTCACTCGCAAGAACGAGGCGATCTCGCGGCTCGTCCTCCCCTCCGCGACGAGCGCTATCACCTGGCGCTCCCGCGGCGTCAAGCTCGCAGGCTCTTCGTCTCTTCCCTGCCGGGCCTGCCGGGCCTGCCGGGCCTGCCGGGCCTGCCGGCCGACGGTGCCCGCGGCTCGGACGGCGTCCAAAAGAGAGCCGGCGTCGACGATCACCACATCGGGCGCTTTTTTGAATGCCTCGCTGAGGGCCTGCCCGACGCTCGCCGTCCGGGAGACGATGGTGATGCGGGGGTGCACTTCGAGAGCGGCCTCGAGCGCGCTCGGCAAGCCCGTGCGGGGTTCCACGAGCGCCACTCGGATTTTGCGCTTCGCTTTCGCCACTCGAGAGCGGCGGCGGCCGGACCGAGAACCTCCCATCGTCTACCTATGCGGGCAGACGTCGTTACATTACGTGTCGGAGGTCAATTTTTGTCGAAATGATCGGATTTGTCGTATTCCCGTCATTCGATGAGGCGTAATATGTACTTCTCGAGGGGGTCGTAGGCCTTGGACGCAGCCTCGCCGTCGAGCGATATGAAGTAGTCGCCGGGCTCGAGCCCCGCAACGGGGATGACGAAGGCGACGAGGATCCGTCTCTCGGTTACGCTCGCCGTCAGCCCTTGGGAGGTGGAGATCGCTCTCGAATCGGCATCGAAGAGCGTCGCCCGGTAGCGGCCGTGGGAATGAACCCCGAGATCCAGCATTAGCCGGAGGCTGCTTCCGCTCGAGAGAGTCATCGTCGGGATCTCACCCTCGCTCCGGGTCAACCCCGCGGTCAAAACCACGGAAGCCGGCTCCCGGTACTCCCTCGACGCATAGAACGCGACCGCCGACGCGAGGACGAGGAACGCCGTGGCCCACGCCGGGCGCTGCCACGTCGGGAGCGGGGAGAGCCGCCGCGCCGCGGCCTTCCAGCGCGTCCTCGAGGTCGGCGTGAGGTTCTCCGACGCCAGGCGTTGCCTGAAATCCCTGGCGGAATCGATCCTCGATCTCCCGCCGGGGAGCTTGTCCAAATAGCCGAGAAAGCTCGAAGCCTCGCTCGACGAGAGAGCTCCGACCAGGTAGTCGTCGATGAGCTCCTCTTCCGTGGCCAGCAGGAGCTCGTAGAGGCCGTCGTCCGAAAGCAGGGAAAATTCCACGCGCTCGGCGTCGGTCTCCGCCAGAGTTCCGAGCAGGAACGCCCGCAGGTTCAGGATGGGCTCGGTGCCGTCCGTCTTTTCCAGGTACATGTCCGTCACACTTCGTTATGCAACAAGAGCGCTTTCATTTCAACCTCACGTCGCTCTTTTTCACGCAATCGAGAACGCAGCCCGAGAGGCGGTGGCGAATCCGATAAGACTTGATCCGGAGCGTATTCATCTCGATCCCCAGCTCCGTCGCCAGGGCTTTGCGGCGGTCGACCTTGTCGAATTTGTCGTACCGATAGTACTCGCGGATGAGCCGCCGATCGCCCGGGTTGAGCTTCGAAAGGCAGCTCTCGAGGCATTCATGGGCCGCTTCCTTGGGCGCGGTGTCGCCGGCGGGCGTCACCAGAAACTGGATGCGGTCCTCGAGAGCAACGGTTCGCGGTCGCCGGCTGTACTCCCGGTACACGTTGCGCGCCACCCCGTGGACGTAGCGCAGGGGATCCCCTTCGTAGGTGGCGGCGATCTCCGGGATCTTCCCCAGCACCCGGGAGATCGTCTCATCCGCAAGATCTTCCGGGACCGAGCAGCCCCGCCGGGCGAAGATCCGGACCAACCGGTCACGCACCTTTCCGAACTCCCCCGGGATCAAAAGCGCGTCGAACGCCGGATTTCGAGCTTCCACCGCCGGAACGGGCTCCAACTCATCCGTTGCCGGACGCGGCTGAAGCGCGTCCTTCATTCCCAAAGACCTTGAAACTCGAAGGCGCCCCACAACTCGGGCGAGAACCACCGCCTCTCGCTCCACATCGAGCCCTGGGCCATTTGAAGGGATTTCGAGGGCGAAAGGCCGTCGACGAACAGGTGCCTGTAAAAACGGCTCATGAGCTCGGCCGTCGCTTCGTCCTCGACGTCCCAGTAGCTCGCGATGACTCCCTGGGTTCCCGAGGAGAGAAAGCCGCCGACCAGACCGACGAGCCCCTCGCCGCGGATCTCCTTTCCCAGCCCCGTGCTGCAAGCGCTGAGGACGACGAGCCGGACGGGAAGCTTCAGATCGTAGATATCGTGCAGCCGCAGGAACCCTTTCTCGCGCTGGCCCTCGGGGTCGAAGAGAGACAGGACGATTCCCGAGAGCTCCGGATGCTCGGAGTTCACGAAGCCGTGCGTCGCGAAGTGGACCACTTCGTAGTCTGCGAGCTCGCCGCTCGCGACCAGGCTCAGATTGGCGTCGAAGCCCAGGGCCTCGAAGCCGTCTCCCTCGGGAACGAGGCTCAGGATGCGTCTAGCCTCTTCTCGAGTCGAGAGGAGGCGTGGCATTCTCGATACGGCGGCCGGCACCCCGCGGAGAGTCGTGAACGGCGACGCGGCCGCCGCCAGCGTCGGTTTCCCGCGAGGCAAAAGTCGGGGGTCTCGCGTGTCGAGAACCGGGTCGGCGAGAACCGCAAGCCTCTTCTCCGCCGGGGCCGAGGCCGGCCGCCGTCCGGCAAGGGCCTTCCAGATCGCGACCGACGGGAGGCGAACGATCTCGTAACGCGTGACCAGCGGCCTCGGTTCTGCGAGCAGATCCCCTCCGGGACGCGGCAACGCCGAGAACGGGATCCGGTTGAGGGCGCCGTCACCGACCACCACCAACCGATCGACGTCGAGGTCTCGCACCGCCTCTCCCAGGAGCGTCTCGCTCAGCTCCGCCGCCGCCGTCCAATACTCGGCGTCGCCTTGTTGGACGCGGTGGTATCGCTCCTTCTCGGTCTCGCCCTGCCGCCGTTCTCTGTTGGCGAGGAGCGTATAGAGCTTACGGGCCTCGGATTCGATCCGTTCCCGCGGGGGCAGGGTATGCACGGAGATCCGAGCTCGGGTGACGGACCACAGGTAACTCACCCGGCCGCCGAGGAAGTACGCGAGGAGCGCCGTCCGATCGCCGAGGAGCCCCTGCTGAAGCTCCTTAATCCCCAAGGGTTCCGGCGACGCCGGACGCTCTTCCGGCGTATGGCGACTTCGCAAGACCGCCCTCACTCGATCGAGCTCGGCGAGGAGGTTCCGGAGCTCAGCCGACCTCGAGCGATCGGACGCGGGGTCGTCGTCGTAGCATCGGTCCGCCGGTCTCACGGCCTCCGTCCGGATCCTCTCCTCGAGCCGCGCCTCGTAATCGACGAGAGCGGGGTCGACCGCGGTGAATCCGTCGCCGTCGGTCTGGACGAGCATCTCCAGGAGCGTTCGGGCGCGCGCCCGATCGGCGGCCAGAAACGCGCGCTCGAGGAATCCCGACCCGGGCCGTTTCTTATCGAGCTCCATGAGAACCTCGACGTGGAACGCGTGGAGTTCGTACACCGAAGCGACATAGGAGACTCGCAGGCGATGGCTGAAGATCTTGCTCCGAAGCACTTCGACCCTCTGGAGCGACTCTTCCGTCATCGCGAGCGCTTCCTCGAAGCGGCCACGGTCCCGGTCCAGCCGCGCCAGGTTGAAGAGCGCGCGCGATTCCGCGAAGGGGGAATCGGTCTTGCGGCTCAGTACCAGCGCCCGTTGAAACCGCTGGCGCGCCTCGGCGATCCTGCCGCGCTCGAGGTCGATGGCCCCGACACCGTTGAGAAGCTCCGCCTCGTCGCGCTCGAATCCGTTCCCGCGTGCGATGGCGAGGGCCTGGTCGAAGGTCGCGAGCGCCTCCTTCTCCTGACCCATATCGGCCCGCAACAGGGCGATCTCGCCCAGGACCACGGACTCGAGCCGACGCTCTCCCACACGGCCAAGGAGCGTCCACGCAAGGAGAAAGCTTTCCAAGGCCTTCTGCGGCTCATTCACCGCGGCGAGGAGCCGACCGAGGTGAATCCAGTTCCCCGCCTGAGCCGTGGGAGAGCCGATCTGCTCATAGAGATCCAGGGCCCGCAGGTAAAACTCCTTGGCGACTTGCGAGTCCGCGAGCTCGTCGTAGAGGTAGCCCATCCCGGTGTAGAGCGAGGCCGAGTTATAGGGATCGCCGACCTCCTGCGCCATCGGCGCGGCCTCGTAGTAGAGCTCCAGAGCCCGCTGCTTCTCGCCGACCTTGGAGAGCACATGACCGAGGCCTACGAGAGCCGTCGTCTCGACGTCCCGCTCGCCGCGCTCGCTACTGATACGGACCGCCCTCTCGAAAGCTTCCATGGCCGTCCATTCACGACTGAGATCGGTGTGGGCGAAGCCCAGGTGCAAAACCGCCTCCGCCAGGGACCTGTCGTCGCCGTAGGGCTCCAGACGCGCCACGGCGAGCTCGAGGATGAAGACCGCCGAGTCGAGATCCCGGGAATCGTAGTGAGCGATGCCCAGGGTGACGAGCGCCACGGCCTCGAGCCTCGGGTCTCCGAGAGCCTGGCTGGAGGCGAGCGCGAGGAGCGCCTCGTGACGGCCCGCACCGAACTCGTCGAGCCGAAGGAGAGCGCGACTGAGACCCATGTGAGCTTCGACGCGCGCCGCCTCGTCGGGGCCCGCCTGGAGCGCGCGCCGGTAGAAGTCGAGCGATTCCGAGTTGAGACCGAGACGGCGGTGTAGATCTCCCAGTCGCAATACCGACAGTTGTTCCAGGGCGGAATCGCGCCGCTCGAGGGCAAGCGATAGGAGATCCTGGAACAGAGCGATCGCCCTTCGCTTGTCTCTGCCTCGCCAGCTCCCCGAGAGCTGCACCGCTTCGGCGACCAGCGGGTCGCCTCGCAGGAGATCGAGGAGCGCCGGCGAGCTCGCGCCTTTTGCCTTCGATGCGCGAGTCTCATGGGACAACGGCAGCCCGAACGGGCTTCTCTCCTGCCAATCTGGGATGCCGGGACCGGGACCGCAGTCCAATGGCGAATAGCGAGCGCGCTCCGCGACAGGCGTCGGCGCTATCAATAGGAGAACGGCCGCGATCGCCCAAACGAGAACCCGAGCGGGGGTCCGGAAAGACATGTACCAGCCCGTGTAAGGCTAGTACAGTCCGACCGGTGCTTCCAGTGTGTGAACACGGTTTTGTGGGGGGGCGCCAGGGAGCGAGGCGGCGACCCTATGGGGAGGCCGCCGCCTCGGGTGCTCACGCAGGGGCTTGTGGAGCACCCCCTCGGGGGGAACTTTAGTCGTTGCGCTCCCGGGGATGGTTCTTCAGCCTCGAGATCTCTCCGCCACCGCCTTTGCCGTGCCAGGGAGGATACCGGCGGACAGGCACCGAGCCCTCGAGAGGCGACTCGGCGCGCGGATGGTTCTTGACGCTCGCTTTCGCGGGACTCCCTTTACCGTGCCAAGGCGGGTATCTCTTGATCTCCATCGTCATCTCCTTTTTTTCCGACGTTGACTGACTCTCTACTGCGGATCCCACCAAAACCGCTTCGAAGGAACCGCCACCGGTCGCCGCCGGCGACCGCCGCGGCTCGCGTCTGGTCGCGGACAGATAGGCGTCCAGAAAATTCCCCCATAGCGTTTCTCGACTGAACGCGAGCTCCTGGTATGCCGAGAGGGCCGAAACTCCTTTGGCTCCCTTCGACTTCACGGCGTCGTTGCACCAGGGGAAGTAAATGGAGAGTCCGGTCGAGAACTGAAACCCAGAGCCGCTGAAGCAGCTCGTGCCCACGATCCGGGTCACGGCCTCGATGACCTCGGAGCAGCAGTCCTGGATCGCGGCATCGCCGATATGGAGCCGCAGTCGATCGCAGAAGTCGGCGAGGTCGACGTACTCCTCGTCTTTGTAGGATTGCGCCTCCCAGTGCGCCAGCACCGTGGGCCGCCAAACGTCGGCATCGTCGATGCCGGCGGTCAGGAGCTCGCCGAGCCGGCGCATCGGCTCGGTGAGAAGAGGCAGCCGATCGAGGTCGGTGACGGCGCAGTCCGCGTCCACTCCCAGAAGGGAGTAATCCGAGTAGGTGCCCACGTACTGGCGGGCGATAGCGACCGCCGCGTCTCGCGGCGAGAGCTCCACCATCGCCTCCAGAATCTCTCGATACGGCCAGCCATGGTTCAGGATGGATCCCTCGGAAGCCACGAGGAATCGCGCATGGGGCGAAAGCTCGCAGGCGACCTCGACCATGCTCATGTGACAGCAATCCATGCCGAGAACGTCGATCTTCCTCGCGTCCGCGCGCTCTTGCTCGAAAGCCCAGCCGAGATCGCGTAGATCGAGTGGGTCTCTCCCCGCCCGGTAGCCGAGAAACTCCCCCACGGCGCCGTTGGCGTGTCCCGAGATCACCACCAGGAGACGGCCCTCTGCCGCCGCCGCCCTTGCCATCTCGACGAAGCGCTTCAGGAGCTCTCGGGACGTTCCAGTTTCTTCCGGAAGCGCCATCAGGTGCTCGTAGTTCGCGAGCCCCATCGGCGTCGGCGCCAGGCCGCGACCTTTCGTCGAAGGCTCCAGCTTCGCCGGGATCGCCACTTTCGGGAGCAACGCTTCGTCGAAAACGAAGAGCCGCGGCGGCTTGCCCGCGGGCTCGAACTGCGCGAGGGTGGAGAGCGCCTCTCGGTTCGCGAGGCCGGCGTCTCTCAAGTCGTGAAGCGCCGGGATCATCTCCCGCGTGACGTTCTCCCCTCCGGCGAGGTACACCGCAGCCGTCCACCTGGACTGAGATCCCATCGGAAGCACCATCCCATCGCCTCCCGTGCCGGGCGACCTCACGCCGCTCCGCTCACTTGGTTAATGCAGAAAACGGCGATCCATGTACAGCTTTTGGCGGTAAGAGTGGCGGCGGCACCGCCAGAAAGGTCGCTTCAAGAAGGGAAACCATACGCCAGGCAGGATTTGCCGGCGGCGGTGGGCCGCGCCCTCGCGAGGGTCGAAAGAAGGACGGGCCGGTCAGTTCCCGTCGAGCGTGTTCCTGACGGCGCCGAGAAGGGTCTTCCGCGAATACGGCTTTTCCAGGAGGTGGGCGCTGGCATCCAGGATGCCGTGGTGCACGATGGCGTCGTCCGTGTATCCGGAGGTGAAGAGCACGCGAAGGTCCGGACGGAGGCTCTGGGCGGCGTCCGCCAGAGCACGGCCGCTCATTCCCGGCATCACCACGTCGGTAAGGAGTAGATGGAGAGGCTCGCGGCGCTCCTCGAGGATCCGAAGGGCGTCGACGCCGTTGCCGGCGGTGAGCACGTTGTAGCCGGTGCGCTCCAGGATGGAGCGCGCGAGCTTGAGGACGACTTCCTCATCCTCGACCACGAGTATGGTCTCGCCCCCGCGGGTCGCGGCGAGCGGCGGTTCTTTCTCCGTGCGTTCCGGGGCCTCCTCGACGCGGGGAAAGTAAATCCGGAACGAAGTCCCCTTTCCCGGCTTGCTATGGGCCCATATGTAGCCGCCGCTCTGCTTGACGATGCCGTACACCGTCGCCAGGCCGAGTCCCGTGCCCTTGCCTTTCTCCTTGGTGGTGAAGAACGGCTCGAAAATCCTCGACTGCGTTTCCTCGTCCATTCCCTCGCCGGTGTCGCTGACCGTCAGCATGACGTAACGGCCCGAATGCATGCGGACTCCGCCGATGCCCGCCTGGGTCTCGTGAATCTCGATGTTCTCGGTCTCGAAAAGAATCTCGCCGCCCCGGGGCATCGCGTCCCGGGCGTTGACCGCGAGGTTCATGAGGATCTGCTCGAGTTGGCCCGGATCGGCCAGAACCGAGCCGAGCTCGGGAAGGAGGCGGGTCTTGAGCTTCACGTCCTCGCCGATGAGGCGCCGGAGCATCTTCTCCGTGGCGGTCACCAGCTCGTTGAGAACCAGCACCCTCGGTTGGAGGATCTGTTTGCGGCTGAAAGCGAGGAGCTGGCGGGTCAAGGAGGCCGCCCGGCGCGATGCGTCCGCGATCTCGTGAAACGCCTGGGTCATGGGGTCCTCGGGCGCGAGGTCGGCGAGAGCGAGGTCGGCGTTTCCCGAGATGACCGTGAGGATGTTGTTGAAGTCGTGAGCGATTCCGCCGGCGAGGCGTCCCACGGCTTCGAGCCTTTGCGCTTGATGCAGCTGGCGCGTGAGATCGACCTCGACGGTGATGTCGCGCTTCATGCAGACGAAACTGGTGGTCTCGCCGTAAGCTCCGCGCACCGGGCAGATCACCGTCTCCTCGGTGTAGAGACCTCCGTCCTTCCGGCGGTTGACGACTTGCCCCTGCCAGGGAACGCCGCGCGAGAGGGTTTCCCACATCACCCGGTAGAAGTCGTCGTCGTGCTTGCCGCTCTTCAGAATGCGGGGGTTCTCGCCGCGGACCTCATCCAGGGTATAGCCCGTGAGCTCGGTGAAGGCGGAGTTGACCCAGCGGATGCGGCCGTCCGCCTCGGTGATCATGACCGCGTTGGTGGCGGACTCGAGCACGGTGCTCAGGAGCCGCCTCTGCTGCTCCTCGAGCTTCACGTTGGTGACGTCCCAGGAGACGCCGATCGCGCGGTCCTTCCCGGTCACCGGGTCGACATGAAATTGTCCCCGGGTGGCGAGATGCCGGCCGGCGGTGCCTCCGGTCGCGATCCGATACTCGACGTGGAACTCCGCCCCTTGTTCACGCGCCGTCAGGATCTCGGCTTCCACGCGATCCCGATCCTCGTCGTGAACGTGGGAGAGAAAGCCGCGGATGTCGGACGGCGTCCGCCCGGGGTCGGCGCCGAGGAGCTCGCTCATACGCTCGTCTCCGCGGAACGCGTCCTCCGCGGCGTCCCAGGACCAGACGCCCATTCGGGAAGCGCGAAGCGCGAAGTCGAGCCGCTTCTGATTGTCCTTGAGGGCGGTCTCGGCGTCGCGCCGCTCCCGCTCCCGCGCCGCCTCTCGAAGGGCTCGTTCCACGGAGAGCCCGAGGCGGGCGAGGCGGTCCTTGAGGACGTAGTCCGTGGCCCCGGTCTTCAGAATCTCGATAGCCAGCTCCTCGCCCAGAGTGCCCGACAGGATGATGAACGGAACGTGGGGGACCTCCTTGCGGGCGATGGCGAGCGCCGACACTCCGTCGAAGGTCGGAAGAGCATAGTCGGCTAGTATGAGGTCGAAGCCACCACGCTTCAGCGCCGCGCGGAAATCCGGTTCGTTGGTGGCGCGGGTAATATCGCAGGCGATTCGATCGAAGGCGAGCGCCGCCGCCACGAGCTCGGCGTCGTGGTCTTCATCCTCGAGGTGAAGGATTCGAATCACGCCCTCGACCGCGGGAGGGTCGGTTCCAAATGTCCGATCCTCTGCGAGACTCATCGTCCGCTCTTGCCGGGCGGCGGCGGCTCGTTCACCACGAGCCAGAACAACCCCAGGTCCTTGACCGCGCCCACGAACTGCTCGAAATCGACGGGCTTGACGACGTAGGCGTTGACTCCCAGACGGTAGCTGGTGATGAGGTCCTTCTCCTCCCGGGAGGAAGTCAGGACCACCACCGGGATCGTCTTGAGCCGGTCGTCCGATTTGATCTGTCGAAGGACCTCGAATCCATCGACCTTGGGCATCTTCAGGTCGAGGAGCAGCAGAACCGGATCCTTCGTAGGGCGCTCCTGGAAGCCCCGCCGGCGGTAGAGGTAGTCGAGCGCCTCCTCTCCGTCTCTCACCACGGTGACGCCGTTCGCGAGATGGTGCTCTTCCAGCGCTCCGAGCGTGAGCTCCACGTCCCTCTCGTCGTCCTCGACGTACAGGATCGACCCCGGCTCCCTCATTCGAAACCTCTCGCCTCCGGCAGTGAAACGTAGAACGCGGCGCCCTGGCCGACGGCGCCCTCCGCCCAGACTCGGCCGCCGTGGCGCTCGACGATTCGCTTCACGTTGGCGAGACCGATGCCCGTGCCCTCGAACTCCTCGGCGGCGTGGAGTCGTTGAAAAATACCGAAAAGCTTGCCCGCGTATCGCGGGTCGAAACCGACCCCGTTGTCGCGCACGAAAATCACCACCGCGTCCTCCGCGGCTTCTTCGGGAGGGGCCAGGCCGACCTCGATCTCGGCCACGGCTCGGTCGCGAGTGAACTTCAGAGCGTTCGCGATTAGATTCACGAACGCCAGACGAAGAAGGGAGCGGTCGCCGGCCGCTTCCGGGAGCTCGGCGATCTTCCACTGGACGTTTCTCCCTTCGGCGTCGCGGAGGCACTCGCGCCGCGCTTCCTCGAGGAGCGGCGCCAAGGCGACGACCGATCTCTTGAGCTCCGCTCGCCCGGTTCGAGAGAACTCGAGGAGATCGTCGATGAGCCGGCCCATGCGGCGGGCGGAGTCGGCGATGATCCCGGCGTATCGGCGGGCTTTTTCGTCCATCGACGCTCCCGCGTGCTGCTCCAGGAGGTTCACGAAGCCGGTGACGTGGCGGAGCGGCGCCCGCAGATCGTGGGAGACCGAATAGGAGAACGCCGAAAGCTCCTTGTTGGCGGAGTCGAGCGCTGCCGTGCGGTCGAGGACGCGCTGCTCGAGCTCTTCGTTCAGCCGGTGAAGCTCCTCCTCGGCGTGCTTTCTCTCGCTCGCATCCTCGACCATTCCCACGCAGTAATCGGGCCGCCCCGTGGAGTCGCGGACCAGGGAGACGTTCAACCGACCCCAGATGGTCCTGCCGTCCTTGCGAATGTAGCGCTTTTCGAGGGCGTAATGATCCCTGCGTCCGGAAATCAGATCCTGATGGAGATCGTGGTTCTTTTCCAGATCCTCTGGATGGGTGATCTCGGCGACGGTCTTGGTCGTAAGCTCCTCTCGGGTGAAGCCCAGCATGTTCTGGAGTGCCGCGTTTCCGTCCTGCAGCCTCCCGCTCAGGTCCACGAGCGCGATGCCGACACCCGCCCCTTCGAAAATGGCGCGAAACCGTGCCTCGCTTCGCTGGAGGGCTTCGACGGTGCGCTTCTTTTCGGTGACGTCGATACAGACCGACGCGAACTGCCCCTTCCGCGGACTGAAGACGCTGAGGTCGAGGTGCTTGCCGAGCGCGCGGGCGTAGTTCTCGAGCCGCGCCGGCTCGCCCGTCAAGGCGACTCTCCCGAGCGCCTCGATCCAGTAGTCCTCGACTTCGGGGAACATCTCACGCGCCGTCTTCCCGACGACGTCTTCCGCCTTGGCCCCGGTAATCTCCTCCCACCTCCGGTTCACCTCGAGGATCCGGAAATCACAAGGCTTTCCTTGCTCGTCGCAGATGATTTCCTGGATGGCGAAGCCGTGGATCAGGTTGTCGAAGAGCTGCCGGTATTTTACCTCGCTGTCATTCGGAGCCTCCTGAGGCGACGGGTCCAGGGTGACGTTTTTGGCGCTCAACTCCGCCACCCCTCCCAGGCGTCCGGTGCCGGCGGGAGGAAGTCTTTCCCCGGCCGTCCCAGGAAATAACCCTGGAGGAGGTCCGCCCCGAGCCGGACGAGCTCGCGCATCTCGTCTCCGGTCTCGACCCCCTCGGCGACGACGCGGATGCCCATCCCGCGGCAGAGCTCGAGAATCGAGCGCACCAGCGCTTGCTTGGGCTCCGAAAGGTGCAGGTCGCGTACGAGGAACATGTCGATCTTGGCGAACTCGGGATTGAGCTGCACGAAGGTGGCCAAGCCGGCGTAGCCTGCGCCGAGATCGTCGACCGCGAGTCGATACCCCAGGGCGCGCAATCGGTCGATTCGGCCGGCGAGGTCCGGCACTCGATCCAGATGCGCTCGCTCCGTCACTTCCAGGACGACCCGGCGAGCGTGTCTTGTCAGCGGAGAGGACTCGGAGAAGAGCTCGTCGTCGCCGAGCTCGAGGGGGTGGACGTTCACGAAGAGAAGGACGTCCTCGGAGACGCGGGGCATCGCCTCCGCCACCCTGCGCCGAACCACTCGACCAAGCTCGTGCATCCGGTCCAGGCGTTCGGCCGCTTCCAGAACGCTCGGAGGACTGGGAAGAGTCGCGTTCGAGGATCGGAGCAGGGCCTCGTACGCGAAGACCGCCCGCGGCGAGAGCCGTGCGATCGGCTGGAAGCTCATCGAGAGCGAGCTCAGCACTTCGGTGAAAGCGCCTTCGAGGCCGGCGCGATCGGATGCCTCTCGCGCCCGATCCTGGACGAGCGAGAGCGCCCGCCGCTTGACCCGCGCGAGCTCATGGAGCCGCGCCGCCCGGGCCACCTCCTCCCGCAGGGCCTGCAGGCTCACGGGCTTCTCCAGGTAGAGGTGAGCTCCGAGCTCGACGGCGAGCACCGCCGTATCGAGTTCGGGCTCGCCGGTGACCAGAATCACCGGCACGTCGAGATCCCTCTGCCGGATGACCTGCAGGAGCTCGATTCCGGTCATTCCCGGCATCGAGATATCGCTCACGATGACGTCGAAGCTCAGAGACTGCAGCACTCGCTTGGCCTCGGCGCCGTCGCGCGCCCATTGCACTTCGTACTCGGCCGCCTCTAGAGTCCGCGCGAAGACCTTCGCCAGGGCCTCGTCGTCGTCGACGATCAGAACTCGGGAGGTCGCGCCGGCGACCGGGGCCGCGGGCGGCTCGAAAACTCGCGGGTGGGTCGTCATTCGTCGAGCAGCTCCCGTACCGCTGAAAGGAGCTCCTGGAAGCCGAAGGGCTTCGCCAGCGCCCGGTCGGCGCCCAGCTTCTGGGCCAGCGTCAGATAGCTCCCCGGATCCACGACACCTCCGCCGGAGACGGCGATGACCGGGAGCTCCGGAAACTCGCGGCGAAGCTCGGCGATGGTCTCGAAGCCTTCCTTTTCCGGCATGAGGAGATCGGTGATGATCAAGTCCGCTCTCACGAAACGCGCGGTCGACAGGGCCTCGGCGCCGTTCGCGGCGGTCACGACTTCGTAGCCCGCGCGCTGGAGAAGCCTCGAGACGGTCGCGCGCACCTCGATTTCGTCGTCGATGAGCAGGATCGTCGTAGCCGTCGATGCCGTTCTCACGAACTCACCCTTTCGGCCGTCGATTCCGCGAGACTCGGCGGCGCCAGGTACTCTGGACTCTCACGTGAAAGCGATTGTCTGATTGAATTCAGCATAAACCTCGCCCGCAAGCGAGGCAAACGGCGCCCCTCCGGGTTTCTACCTACTACGGAGTCTCACCCGGAAACAGAGAGAGCTGTCCTCCATCGCCGCCGCGTCGCCGCGTGACCTTGACCCGGGGACCCTCGGGGAGGAGAAAGAATCCCGTTACCGTGCGACCGGGAGCGAGCGCTTCCACGGCCTCGAGACGCATATGCATCCGATTCCGATCCTCTTCGCTCGGCGGTCCCTCTAGAGGTTCGATGACCGTCGCCTTGTCTGCCTCGACGACGAGGAGATCGATGACCCCGCGCACGACGGCGCCTCCTCGCGCGAGAGCGAAGGGAACCCGGCGGTGGAGCTCTCCCGACCCCAGAAGCTCGGGGGGAATGCGGATGTCTTCGCGCCGCGCCCCGCCTTCCCCGGGCGCTTCCCCGATGACTTCGTAGGCGTCCGGAGACAGCGGCTCGAGCCTCAGCCGGTCCCGGGGCTCCGGATCCCTTCGTTGGAACTTCCTCCCCTCGGCGGGCCCAAGGATCCGAAGAGGGTGCCCGCGCCACTCGATCTCCTTGACGTCGCTCGCCGCGTCGAGCGCCTCTCGAAAGCGGTCCTGAAAGCTCCTCGGGAGAAGCCCGAGAAAGCTCCGCTCCGGCTCGAAGGCCTCGGCGGTGACCGCGGAGAGCGCGAGCCTTCGGCGCGCGCGGGTCAGAGCCACGTAGAGGAGCCGCTTCTCCTCCTCCTCGACGCGGTTCGGCTCCTTCGCGATCTCGCCGGGGTCGCCCTCGGCGGAGCCGAGCGCGGTCACTTCGATGCCGCCGTCGGCGAGCTCGCGAATCCGCGGGAGCGAGGTATCTTCGCGGCGCCTCTGGTGCATATTGACCAGGAAGCAGCTATCGAACTCAAGCCCCTTCGCCGCGTGGATCGTCATCAGGTTCACAGCGTCCACCGCCTCGAGCACCGCGCGGGATTCGTCGTCGGTCGCGGCGCTCGCGAGAAAATCCGCGAGGCGGGACATCGTGAGATAGCCGCGGTTCTCCGCCCTCCGGACGATCTCCATCACCTTCTTCAGGTTCTCCCACGCCTGCCGCTCGCCCACGAACCAACGGGCGTAGTCGCTCTCCCGAAGGATTCGCTCGAGGAGCTCGGAAGCGGCAATGCGATCCACGAAGGGGAGGAAACCGGGAATGAGACGACCCGCCCGCTCGACCGCCGCCCTGTCCGCCTCGGAGAGAGGCAATTCCACGTCCACCGATCCCCGCTGCAGCCAGCGCGCGAGCGCCGACTCCGCGCTCCGCCTCCGGGAAGCGGCGGACATCCGCATGAGAGCGGAATCGGAGACGGCGACGAAGCGAGAGCGCGCGAGCTCCGCCGCTCGCAGCTTGGAGGCGGGCTCCGCGAGGAAGCGCACCAGGGCCTGGATGTCCATGACTTCGGGGGAGTCGAAAAAGCCGAGACCCCGGTACACGTAGGCGGGAACCCCGCGACCGACGAGCGCCTCCTCGTACGCGCGGTAGGACGATCGGCTTCGGAAGAGGATGGCGATGTCTTTCGGTCGAAGGCCCTCCTCGTCGAGAAGGCGCACGATCTCGTCGGCGACGCTGCCCGCGACTTCGCTCAGAGTCTTCCCCGTCGCGAGCGCGATCGGCGGTTGGTCGGCTCTCGCGCACGTCTTCACTGCCGGGGGAGTCGGGAAGTGATCGCTTTGCCGGTACTGGAAGGACCACTCCAGATCGGCTCGCGCCCGAGGCAATTCCGAGAAGAGGTCGTTGAGAAACGAGAGGAGCTCCCCCGAGGCGCGGAAGCTGTGCCGGAGCGTGAGCTTTCGCCCGCCCCCGCTCCGGATGCGAAGGAGGTGACGGGACGCTTTTTCCATTACCTCGACCCGCGCGTCGCGCCATCCGTAGATCGACTGCTTCCGATCGCCCACGAGAAAGAGGCTCGGCTCCCGGATGCGCCCTTGGCCCGGGCCCTGCGACTGCTCGGCCAGGATGATCTCCTGGACGAGACCCGATCCTTCGCCCCAGGAGTCGACCAATGCGCGGATGAGCCGCCACTGAAACTCGTTCGTGTCCTGGAACTCGTCGATGAGCAGATGATGGTAGCGGGATTCCAGCCGAAAGCGGCTCTGCGAGAACTCGCCTCTCTTCTCGAGGAGATTCACCGCCTCGAGCAGCACGTCGGTGAAGTCGAGGCCGGCGCGGGCGCTCTTGAGCTCGGCGAACCGCGTCGCCGCGTGACGATAGAGGGCATGGATCTGACGAACGGCGTAGAAGTCCTTCTCGCGGATCCACTGCCGATACGCGCGGGCGACTCCAGGCGCGAGTGCCAAAACCGCCTCGCGGTGTCGCTCGTAGGCGGCGGGGGTCGAGAAGCTCTCTTTCGGCGCGACGGGCGAAATGCGCCTCCGAGGCTCGTTTTCGGCCGTCAGGAAGTATCCCCGGATCTCCTCGACGTCGACGGGAGTCGCGGTCTCGGGGTCCACCGCACGCCCGAGCGCGAACCGAATCGCCCGGAATCCGGGAGCGGTTTCGCCGTCCGGTCCGCTCTCGAGGAATCTCTCGACGCCTTCTTTCCCCCGGACGGCCGAGGCCAGAGACTCCGAAAAGCGCTTCAAGCTGGTCTTCAGGCTCACGCTCGGCGGAACCACGTGCTCCACGTACCGCCTCAGGATCTCCTCGCGGGTGAGCCGGCTCTGGAGAAACTCGCGCATTCCGCGCCTCAGAGCGCCCTCTCCGAATCGGGCCACCAGGAATCGAATGTCGACCCCTCGGCCCCGGCGCGACGCCGCGAAGGTCTCGTCGATGGCCTCTTCCTTCAAGCGATCGCTCGTGACTTCGTCGAGGAGCGAGACGTCGGGATCGAGCCCCGCTTCGAGCGGGAACTCCCGCAGGAGGCCGAGACAAAAGGCGTCGATGGTGGTGACGTGCATCTCGAAGAGCCGCGTCCTCATCTCGTTCCAGAGCGACGGTCGTTTCCGCAGCTCGTCGATGATGCGGGTCTTCATCTCGCCCGCCGCCTTCCTCGTGAAGGTGATGGCGAGGATATGGCGCGGCGCCGAGCCCTCTTCCAGGAGTCGCAGGTATCGATCCACGAGGACCCGGGTCTTTCCCGTCCCCGCCGACGCTTCGAGAGCGACGTTGAGGGTGGGATCGGAGGCTTGCGCGCGCGCCCCGGCGTCCACGAACGAGAGGACTTCGTCGGTCACTTGGGAGGCTCCAACGGCTCCACGATCTCCTTGCGGCAGACCATCCTGTAGCCGCAGCTTGCGCAGAGGTGCTCCTGGTACGGCGCGGGGGCGAAGCGCCCCTCCCGGATTGCTCCGTAGGTGCGGGTCAGGAGGGCTTTGGCCTTGTCGAAGTCGCCCCTCGAGATCGCTTTGCGATCGCGAAAGCTCAGATACGCGGCCTCTTTCACCGGGGCTCCTCGTTCCGACGAGAGACACATCGCGTAGAGCGGGACCTGGAGGGCGACGGCTTCTCCCGGAGCGCGGCCGCTCTTGTAGTCGTAGACATGGAGGAAACCTTTGCCGTCGACGTCCGCCCGATCGATCCGGCCCTGGATCCGCACGTACCAGGGTTTTTCTCCTCGCGGACCGTCTTCCAGCCGGAGCGGGCTCGAGAACGCGTACTCCACCAGCCGCTCCCGAAGGGGGCCCTGGGCCATCTCCCGGCGGAGGAGCCACGGGATGGCGCCCGGCTCGCCCGCTCCGCCGAAGAGCCGCTCCATCTCGATCGCGCGGTGCTCCGGGGGGAGGCTCGCGAGAGCCACGCGGCGGAAGAGAGCGAGGGCCTCTTCGTAGCTTTCCGGATCGACGGGCCGGGGCGAGCTCCGGCCTCGGTCCCATTCGGCGAACCCTTCCTGAAGGACCTCGTGCAGGATCCGCCCGCGCTCGAGCGGCGAAAGCTGCTCGTCGACCTCTTCCTCTTCTTCGATCCCGAGGAGATACCGCGAATAGTATTTGAAAGGGCACCGGAGATGGAGCTCGAACGCGGTCGGGGAAATCGGCTCGGATATTGTGAGAGGTCCTTCCACCTGCCCCGGCCGCCGAGGCACGGTTGCCGACGCGGACGAGACGAGCCCGCGCCGGAGCGCGTCGGAACGGGACACGACGATCTCCGCGAGCGCCGCGCCGACAGAAGCCTCGGTCACCTCCCGCTCCGACGCCCAGCTCCGCACCTCCTCGAGAAACGGCGAGGGCACCGCGGGAATCTCGTCCTCGAGCAGATGGCGGAAGAGGACGACGTTCTTCCACGCGAGATCGAGAAGTCCGAGAAAACGCCGCCGCTCCCCCGCGAGGAGATCGCGATCGGAAGGAAAACCGAACTCCCGCAGGAGCCACTGGGGATAGAAGATGTTCCTCTCGGAGCGCTCGGGCCACTCGTCTTCGTTCAGCCCCATGAGGACCACGAGGTCGAAGCCTCCGAAGGGAGCGGAGCGGGAGTCGACGATCTGGACTCCGGTCTCACCGCTCCTTACGGCGAACGTGTGCTGCTCGATCGCCCGCCGGAGCTTGTCCCGGAAATAGGCGAAGTCCCGCGGGGGATCGGAGACGCGGCGAGCGGCCTCTTCCAGCCTTCCGAGGATGGAGTCGAAGGCGGCCTTCGCCCGATTCAGGCGCGACTCCTGGTCGGGGAGAGGACGGCCGTAGGAATGAAGGCAACGGCGGAGGCAGTCGATCTTCGCGGTGAGCG
>Ga0299906_10001024_pt1 | contig 24498 bp, 14 predicted proteins | sample RVTome_14_FD_200259 | JGI IMG/M metagenome (GOLD analysis project Ga0299906, IMG submission 200259) | Soil microbial communities from uranium-contaminated site in the Upper Colorado River Basin, Wyoming, United States - RVT145D125 (version 2) ...
CGCCGGTAGACCGTCGCCCGGCTCACGCCGAGCTCGGCGGCGGCGGCTTCCGGGTCCCACGCGTGGCGCTCGAGCGCCGCCAGCAGGGCCTGACGCTGCAGGGCCTGGCGCGGGTTGAGCCGCGACTCCGCCGCTCCCTGGGGCGTCAGCGCAGCGGCGGCGGAGGCGGTACCGAGCGCGGTGCCGGTGATCTCGGCGGGCAGCATGTCGAGGGTGAGCTCCTCGCCGCGGTGGAGCACCACGGCCTCCTCGATCACGTTCTCGAGCTCGCGCACGTTGCCCGGCCAGGAGTAGCTCGCCAACAGGGTCTCGGCCGCGGGGCTGATGCGCTTGCAGCCGCGGGCGTGACGCGCGGCGGCGCGCCGGAGGAAATGCCCCGCCAGCAGCTCCACGTCGCCCGCGCGCTCGCGCAGGGGCGGGAGCTGGAGGCTCACCACCCGCAGCCGGTAGTAGAGGTCCTCGCGCAGGCGGCGCTCGGCCATCTCGCGGCGCGGGTCGACGTTGGTGGCGCCCAGCACCCGCACGTCCACCCGGAGGGTGCGGCTCGAGCCGAGGCGCTGCACCACGTGGTCCTGCAGGAAGCGCAGCAGCTTCGCCTGCACCTCGAAGCCCATCTCGGCGATCTCGTCGAGGAAGAGCGTGCCGCCGTCGGCCTGCTCGCAGAAGCCCACGTGCGTCTGGTCGGCGCCGGTGAAAGCGCCCTTCTCGTGGCCGAAGAGCATGCTCTCGATCAGGTCGCGCGGGATCGCCGCGGCGTTGACCGCCACGAAGGGGCCGCCGCGGCGCGGGCTGGCCTGGTGGACGGCGCGCGCCACCAGCTCCTTGCCGGTGCCGGTCTCGCCGAGGATCAGGGCCGAGACGTCGGTGGGGGCGAGGTTGGCGATCAGCCGGTAGAGGCGGCGCATGGGGGCGCTGCGGCCCACCATGCCGAAGGGCTCCTCGCCTTCCGCCGCCTCGCCCAGGCGCGCCAGGCGCCGCGCCAGCCGGCCGACCTCGAGGGCCTCGCCGAGGGCGCGGCGCAGGCGCTCGAAGTCGAGCGGCTTGGTGATGTAGTCGGTGGCGCCGTGCTTCATGCAGCGCACCGCCGCGTCCACCGACGTCGAGCGGGTGATCATGATCACCGGCAGCTCGGGAAGCCGGCGCTTGAGCTCGCCCACCAGGCGCGAGCCGTCGGCGTCGCCGAGCATCACGTCGAGCAGCACGGCGTCCGGCGTCGACCGCTCGAGGAAGGCCCAGAGATCCGCGGCGCTGGTCACGCCGCGGTGCTCGTAGCCCCAGCGGCGCGCGCGCAGCTCGATGGCGGCGATCAGGTCGGGATCGTCGTCGACCGTCAGGATCCGCGCCGGAGCGCGCTCGGAGGTTGCGGGCACTTTGGGGCTCCGAGCGCATGTTACCCGATCTGCTCAGCCGGAGAACGGCAGGCGTCACGGCGTCGTCCACGCGCTCATGTTCCCCGACTCGAAGCCGTCGGCGAAGATGACGATGCCCCCACCTCCTGCGCCGCCGCTCCCGCAGCCGTCGACGACGACGTCGTCGACCAGCCAGCCGACGAAGCCGTTCTCGATCTCGTCGACGCTGTCGAAGCGGAAGCGCAGCTCGATGGCCTGGCCGGCGAAGGCCGCGAGCGAGATCGCGCCGCTCGACGTCCAGGCGTTCTCGGACGCCTGGAGCGAGGTCCTCGACCACAGGGTCGTCCACGCCGACTGGCCCGCCACGGACGCCGCCACCGACGTCGTCTCGTAGGCATCGTTGACGGTTTCTTCGACCTGGCGGAAGTACTGAAACGTGAGCGTGGCGCCGCTTCCGCACTGGATCTGCGGCGAGATCAGGTTGCCGCTGGTGGCGGCGCCGGTGTCGTAGTCGCAGCCGGCGTCCTGGCCGTAGTACATGGCGCGGGTGGGCGAGGAGTAGCCCGGGCTCGCGCAGCCGCCGTCGGTGACGAGGTGCCAGAGGCCGCTCGTGGTCCAGCCGCCGGCGCCGCCTTCGAAGCTCTCGCTGAAGTCGCCGCCGTCGTCCCCGCCGCCGCCGTCGCCGGGGTCGACGCTGAAGCCGGCGGCGTAGACGTCCACGGAGTCGCCCCCGCCGCCGCCTTCGGGCCGGTTGTCGGTGAAGACGGCGATGACGTCGCTCATCACCGCGTCGAGGCCGTTGTAGTCGCCGAGCTCGAAGCTGTCGTCGATCTTGGGCGAGGCCTGGGCGGTGAGCCGGACCGGCGACGCGAAGCTCTGGCCGCCGTCGGCCGAGGAGGTGTAGAAGAGGTCGACGGCGGCGCGATTGGCCGAGCGGCGGGTGTCGTAGAAGGCCACGTGGACCCGGCCGTCCGGCCCCACGGCGAGCCACGGGTGGTAGCGGTCGACGCTCGCGGCGTCCGCCGTCTCGTGCGCCGTGACGACGCTCCACGAGGCGCCGCCGTTGCGCGAGAAGGCCACCCGCACGCGGGCGTGGTTGCCCGCGGCGCTGCCGCCGGTGGCCGCCGTCGAGTCGGTCCAGGCGACGTAGACGCTGCCGCCGAAGGGGCCGCTCGAGAGGTCGGCGTCGGCGGCGACGTAGACGAAGACCTCGCGGGTGTCCATGGACGGCACCGGGAAGGTGAAGCTGGCCTCGGTCGAGGCCACCACCGTGGTGCCGGCGGCGAAGGAGGCGCCGCCGTTGGTCGACTTCTTGAGCACGATCTGGCGGGTGTCGAAGGCCGGCCAGAAGTAGTAGACGGCGCCGCTGCCGTCGGTGGTCACGTCGCTGCCGATGCCCAGCGCCTCGCCGGTGAAGCCGATCTTCGACCAGGTGTGGCCGTCGTCGGTCGAGCGCGCGAACTGCAGCACGTTGTCGTCGTGCCAGGTCAGGTAGACGTTGTCGCGGTGGGGCGAGGCGGCGGCCTTGTCGACGTGGAGGAACTCCTTGTCGCTGCCGCTGGTGGTGAGCTCGCGCCGCGGGTCCCCCGGCGTCACGCTCTCGAGGCCGTTCCAGGTCTGGCCGCCGTCGTTCGAGCGGTAGAACCAGACGGCGCAGCCGGCGTTGGTGCAGTTGCCGAGGGTCGCGGCATAGGCCAGCGAGCCGTCGGACTTCCAGTCGACGGTGGGGTCGCAGCAAGTGCCGCCCTGGGGCAGGGCGGCGGCGGCGTTCCAGGTGGCGCCGCCGTCGGTCGAGTAGTGCATGCGCTGGCCGTTGCCGGGGCCGTTGGAGCCGGCGATCACCCGGTTGGTGTCGGCCGGGCTGATCTTGACGGCCGACTCGGCGGCGCCCTGCGGGCTGGTGACGCGGGCCTCGCCGTTGAGGAACTTGGCCGGCGGCTCGGCGATCTCGGACTCGGGGGTCACGAGCACGCGGAAGCGGCCGTCCTCGCGCCGCGCCCGGCGGTAGTGCTTGCCGGCGACGAGGTAGCCGGTGTAGAGCTGGCGGAAGATCTGGAGGGCGCTGCGCGGATATTGGGCCGGGCCGCGGCGGCGCAGCGTCGGCCAGCTTCGCCGCAGCTCGACGCGGAAGAAGGCCGGGATCGGGTCGGTCTGCGCCGCCTCGTCGGGCGCCAGCAGCGCCAGGTCGTCGCGGGTCAGGCCGTAGTTGCGGTCGTCCCAGGGGCCGAGGCGGGTCAGGGCGGCGTAGTCGACGCGGGCGTCGACGCCGCGGCTCTGGACGACCTGCTGGGCGCCCAGCGGCAGGGCGAGGAGGGTGAGGGAGAAGAGCAGGAAGGGACTGAGGACGGTGGGGATCCTGGTGTGCATGACGGGCTCCTGTGCTCGCGGTCCGGGAGGACGGATCCCGCGTCGGGATCCGGCGTCGTGGCCTCCATGTGGGAGGTAACGCGCCGGTGGCCGATAAAACCCGCAGGCGAGCTCCGGAACGCTCATCTGCCTGGCGGCGGCTCGGAGTCACACGCGGGCCGGGGTCGATTGCTCCGCCGGGCCGAAGCTCGGGAGGCTCAGGATCCGTGGTAACCTGCAAGTATGCGCCCCGTTTTCGCCGATCCCAAGACCGACTTCATCTTCAAGCGGATCTTCGGCTCCGAGCCCCACAAGCACCTGCTCATCGAGCTGCTGAACACGCTGCTCGAGCTCGAGGGCGACCGGCGCATCCGCGACCTCTCCTACCTTGCTCCCGAGCAGATGGTGGCCTTGCCCGAGATGAAGCTCTCGATCGTCGACGTCAAGTGCGTCGACCAGCGGGAGACGGAGTACGTCGTCGAGATGCAGCTCTTCAACGTCAAGGGCTTCGAGGAGCGGGTCGTCTACAACGCCTCCAAGGCCTTCGTCATGCAACTGCGAAGCTCCGAGGACTATCGCCACCTGGCGGACGTGGTGGGCGTGACGATCTGCGACTTCGAGCTCTGGCCCGAGCCGTCCGAGCCGGGCGCGCCTGTGGTCCCGATGCTCTCTCGCTGGCGCATGCAGGAGCAGCACACCGGCGCCAATGGTCTCGGTCAGGTCCAGTACGTCTTCCTGGAGCTGCCGAAGTATGCAGGCGGCCACCACCCCCAGAGCTTTCTCGACAAGTGGACCTACTTCTTCCGGGAGGCGGAGAACCTGGACGTGATCCCGCCGGAGCTCGACGAGGCTCCCTTCCGGGAGGCGTTCGAGGTGGCGCGGATGGCGGGCATGAGCGACGCGGAGTACGAGGCGTACGAACGGGCGAAGATGGCCGAGCAGGACGCTCGCGGCGCGCTCGAGAAGGCCGAAGAGAAGGGTGAGGCGAGAGGCCGGGCGGAAGGCCGGGCGGAAGGCCGGGCGGAGGGCTTGGAGGAAGGCCAGGTAAAGGAATTGCGCCGGCGCCTCGTCGACCTCTGCGAGCTGCTCGGTATCAAGATGACGGGTGAGCACCAAAAGGTGCTCACCATGGCCAACATGGCTCGGCTCGAAAGTCTTTGGGATCGAATCAAGCAGGAGCGACGCTGGCCCCGGCGAACTGAGGATCTTTGAGCCGCGAGAGGAGCCGCCGAGTCTGCCGCAGCAGCGCCAGCGGATGGCACGATCGGCCCAGCCTCCTCTCGAACAAACCGGTCAGGGCTTCGAGCAGTGCCTCGCGGTCCCCGGTCGGTGTCGGCCGGGCTGGTCTTGACGGCCCGCCCGGACTATCGCCGAGGTAGCCGCAGCAGGAAGTGCTCGACTCTGACTTCCAGACCGTCCGCGGACGACGCGGAGGTGATGAATCGTGCCCGGATCGGCGTCCCCTCCACCGAGCCTTCGGCGACCTGGACGCCCAAAGGCTCCAGGCACTCTCGACGGTACCGGTCGGGCCAGTCAGGGAGCTCCCCGTCGGCAATCTGGACGACCGCTCCGACCGCGACGTCGTCGGTCCAGTAGCTCTCGACCTGGCGATGGGCTTCCCGGTAATCGTTTCGCCCCCAGATCTTGACCTCCACGACGACGACCTCCGTGTCTCCGTTGCGCCGCAGCAGCAGGTCCGTGCGTCCCGCACCGCGCTGGGCTTCGCGCTCCGAGCGCCAACCCAGGAGCTCGAATCCCAACGCCAAGTGAGCCGCGAAAACCGATTCAGGCACCAGGCGCTTGCCGCCTGCGCCCCCGCCGCTCGGTCGAAAGAAGTCGACGCTCGAGCGATGGAGCTTGCCCAACAGCACAGTCAGGTCGCGAAAGAAATCCACCCGCAAGTCGTCCTCGGCATGGTGGCTCCGGGAGAGGTTGAGCAGGCTCGAGAGCGGATGAACGGTGAAGCTCTTGTCGTGGATGGCCGAGCCCTCGAGACGTATGACGCCCACGGCTTCCAGCAGGTGGAGGGCGTCGGCCAGGTCGAGCTTCAAGACGCCGGACGGTTGGCCGAGGGCCGCCTCGAGATCGGCCCGCCGAATCTGGCCGGGACCCTCCTGGATACGCTGCCATACTCGGAAAGGCGTGTCCGAGAAACGCGGATCGTTGAGCGCTCCCAGAAGATCGCGCAGATAGTCGCCGTGAAGCTCTTCGAATTGCATGAATATCTCGCTGACGTCCCGTGCCTCGGGACGTCGGTCGAGCTTCCACAAGTGTTGCAGGCCGTAGGTCAGGAGCGAGGGTATGCCGCCGCTCGCCAGGAAAAGGGCGTCGAGCACGTCCTCGGAAAGAGGGGCTCCGCGCTCGTCGAAAGGCCGGGTCAGGAGGGCCGCCTCGGAACGGTCAAAGGGCCGCAGGCGCCGGTGCAGCGCCCGTGACATGAAGCTCGATCCCAGGACGTCGCGAAAGATGAAGACGCCGATCGACCCGGCGGCCAGAATGCCCAATCGTGGCAATTCCCGGCGTGCCGCTTCCAGGTCGTTGAAAAAGCCGCGCCCCGGCGGCTGGGCCGAGGTTTCGCCCTTTTCCGCGTAGCGGTCGAACTCGTCAAAGAGCAGGACGAGCCGCTCGGAGGCGCCATCACGGCCGAAATAGCTTTCGAAGATCTCGAGGGCTCCGGCGTCTTCATGGGCGTCGACGCCGATCTGACGTGCCAGGCGAGTCAGGCAAGTCCGGACGGTGAGCGGCGCCGGCGGAGCCACGAAGAGGACGACCTGCGTCCCCGGCCGGCCTTCCAGCTCGGCTGCGAGTTGACGCAGGAAGACGCTCTTGCCCATGCCCCGCCCGCCGAGGAAGACGGCGCTGCCGTTGCCCAGCAGCGTCTCCGCCGCCAAGTCGAGGTCCGGGCGCGGGACCTGGATCTGGGGGGTGTGGCTCTGCCAATTGTAGGGATTCGCAACCATCGGCTCACGTCTCCGCAGCCATCATGCTAGCAGTACGAGCCCTCTCGTCTCGCCGCCCGCGGATCGCCGCCCGCGCTCTTACTCGCAGATCACGTAGCGGCGGCCTGCCGCCAGGTCGCGGAACACCTGGCGCTTGCCGCGCGGCCAGCGCACCTCCACGGTGTCGACGCGCGCGGCGTCCGCGAGGCCGAAGTGCAGGCGCGCGTCGCCGGCCGAGGCGTAGGAGCCGCCGCGGGTGACCTCGCGGCGCTGGGTCCGGCCGCCGGCGGTGACGCGGACGCGCGCGCCGGCGCCCTCGGTGCGGGCGCGGTCGCGCAGCTCGAGCGCCAGCCAGGCGCCGTGACCCTCGCCCTCGTTGCGCAGGAGCGAAGGCGTGGCGTTCATCTCGGTGACGACGAGGTCGACGTCGCCGTCGAGGTCGAGGTCGCCGCCGGCGACGCCGCGGCTCACCTCGGCGCCGCCGCGGAGGATGCGCTCGGAGGCCTCGAGGAAGCGCCCGCGGCCGTCGTTGAGGAAGAGCTGGTCGCGCTGGCGGAAGGTCTCGTCGCCGTGCTGGTCGACCTCCGGGTAGGTGTGGCCGTTGGCCACGTACAGATCGAGGTCGGCGTCGTTGTCGAGGTCGTGGAAGCGGGTGCCCCAGCCCATCGGCTCGTTGCTCGGCGCGCCGAGGCCCGAGGGGTAGCTCACGTCCTGGAAGAGCTCGTCGCCGGCGTTGCGGTAGAGCGTGTTGTGGTCGTTGGCGAAGTTGGTCAGGAACACGTCGGGGCGGCCGTCGCCGTCGGCGTCGCCGAAGTCGACGCCCATGCCGGCCTGGTAGCGGCCGTCGGCCTGGGTGGCGACGCCGGCGAGCCAGGCCACGTCCTCGAAGCGCAGCTCGCCGCCGGCGCTCAGGTTGTGGAAGAGGAAGTTGGGGCCCGAGTCGTTGGCCACGAAGACGTCGGTCAAGCCGTCGTCGTCGTAGTCGCCGAAGATCAGGCCCATGCCGTATTGAGGCTCCGGCTGGTGGACGCCGGCGGCGGCCGAGACGTCGGTGAAGCGCAGGCCGCCGTCGTTGCGGTAGAGACGGTCGGCCGTGGCGGTGAGGCCGATCGGGCCGCAGGCGGTGGCGATGCCCTCGTAGTCGCAGAGGCGGCCGCCGTTGGGCGGATCGGCGAGATCGAGCTCGAGGTAGTTGACCGCGTAGAGGTCGAGGTCGCCGTCGCCGTCGAGGTCGCCGAAGGAGGCCGAGACCCCCATGCCGGCGTCGTCGACGCGGGCCGCCGCGGCCACCTCGCGGAAGGTGCCGTCGCCGCGGTTCTCGTAGAAGACGTTGCGCCCCCAATTGGTCACGTAGAGGTCGGCGTCGCCGTCGCCGTCGGCGTCGCCCACGGCCGCGCCCACGCCCCAGCCCGTATCGCCCACGCCGGCGCGCGCGGTGACGTCGACGAAGCGCCAGTCGCCCTCGTTGCGGTAGAGGGCGTTGGCCACCGCCGGCGCCTGGCCGCGAGCGATGGCGAGGTCGCCGCCGTTGACGAGATAGAGGTCGAGGTCGCCGTCGAAGTCGTAGTCGAAGAGCGCGGCGCCGCCGCCCAATTGCTCGACGATGAAGAGCTTGTGGGTGTGGGAGCCGCAGCGGTTGCGAAACCTCACCCCGGCCTCGGCGGCGACGTCGCGGAGCACGAAGGGGGCAGGCGCGGCGGCCGGGGACGCGGCCCCTGCCGGGACGTTCGGCGGCAGGAGCGACGCGACGAGCAGGATCCACGCTTTCATCTCGGGCGCTACGCTAACATGTGAGGGCCGGCGCGACGGCCGGCCAAGACCCGACGCCACGAGACCTGACGCGAAAGAGATCCGCCATGAAGAGACCGACGCTACTCGCCTTGGCGATAAGGGCTTTGAAATCAGACGGTTGTGTAGTTTTTCCGGAATCCAGGCTCGGTAAGGCTTGCATGAGGACGCCCCGTGTGGCAATATAGCCCCGCCCCTGAGCTGCCCTCGAACCAGGGAAGAGCGCTTGGAGATAGACTTGAGGTCGATGAAGGGATTGCCGTCACTGGGGAAAGGCCCAGGTAGGGGAGGGCTGATACCGGCCGCGACCAAGCCAGCACGGAAGGTCGGGGCCGGGCCAGGCCAGCTGCTCGGCCTGGGGCACCGAGAGCGCCCTACCCCACCTCAATCCCGCCCGCCGCCCGAGGGCGGAGCTGCCGTAGCAGTATCTTCGCTGCATAATTTTTGGTTGAGCTTGTGGTTGGCATTGAGACCATCAACAACGTTCATTCAGCGTAATCGCTGGGAGAGCAAACATCACAAAACTGAAAAGAAAGGAAAACGATGAAAAAGTCACTCGTTCTTGGAATCGTTCTCATGCTTGCCCTGGTTGCTCCTCTGATGGCAGAGGAGATGATCCTCGAAGCACAGTCGAAGGTCGCCGCGTCTGGCCTGCAGACGTGTGACAACCTCCACCACATCGGAGATTGCACTGTTTACCACGTCACCAAGCCCCCGAAGATCGATGATCTGCCCATCGCGGAGCTCAACGACCAGAAGTACGTCATCAACTGGATGGGTCCTGGCTACTACCTCGAGGGTGGTCTCGTGATTCAGGCCGCCGGTGATGCGGAGTCGATCAACGGCCAGCAGTGGCTCCAGGTCTCTCCACAGTTGGGACAGATTCACACCTCCGCCTCTTGGAACGACGCTGACGGTAATGGTGCTCTGAGCATCTCCGACAGCATCGTGATCGATGGCAAGGAGCTGCGCATCAAAGACGTTCGTCTGCAGCTTCGCGTAAGCCCACTCCTGCAGTAACGCACAACCATGCTGATGGTGGTCTCAATGCCTGATGTCAATTCGGCGCCTGCGTCTGGCGTTTTGGCCGGCTCCACCGAACGGGCCGGCCTGTTTCTCGAAAGGGCGGCCGGTCGTTACCGGCTCTCGATGAGTGGAGAATCTACAGTCATGATCATTGATAGAGTCTTGAAGGTGAGTGCCGCCCTCCTTCTGGGCACGACGACCCTGGCCGCCGCCCAGAGCTCTCCGATTCAATGGCCTCTCTCGGAGGCGACCCCCCACATCGACTTTCCCAAGATGCTGGTCAACAACGAATGGATGGCCGCCGCCCTGGAAGAGCAGAACGTGGTCGTATTGGACGTCCGCGGGCAGAGCCATTTCAAAGCTGGACACATTCCAGACGCCGTCCACACGAAGATCGGCACTGCAGCCACACGCGAAGGATCTGGGGCGCTGCGCTCCCTGTTGGGCCAGCTCGGAATCACAGGGACGGAGACAGTTGTGATCTGTGGCTCAGAGGACGGCTTTGAGGCGATAGGTCGTGCCTTCTGGCTGCTGGAGTCGGCGGGCCATCCCGACGTCAAGGTCCTGGCCGGCGGCATCGAAGCCTGGAAGCACGAGGGGCGTCCCCTCTCCACCGCCGCCATGACGCCTCGCTCGGCGACGTTCACGGCTGACAGGACCGAGGATTCCGTGAACGTGGACGTCGAATGGCTGCGGGACAGCACCGGTCAAGCGGGGGTGGAACTGCTAGACGTGCGCGACGCCGGCGGTTGGGAAGACTATGAGTCGCCACACACGTTTGTCGCCGGACACATTCCGGGAAGCCTGCCTTACCACTTCACGCCCGATGTCGCCGATGCCTCCGGGTGGCCGGATCCGGCCGCCATCCGCGATCGTCTCGGAAAGCTCGGGCTACGACCTGGCAATCCCGTCAACCTCTTCGCAACCTTCGTGGTTTATGGCGAGAACGCAGGCAGCTCGCAAGTGGGGCTGGCGTACCTGCTTCTCAGGCTGGCCGGCATCGACGTGCGTGTCTTCCCGGAGGGCTTCGAGCGCTGGCGGCAGAGTGAAGCGACCGTTCGAGAGATCACAACGGCTGAGCTTCGGAGCCTGCTGGAAGAGGAGAACCCATCTCTGGCACGAGATCAACGCCCCAAGCAGCTCATCTTCATTGACCTTCGGGAAGTCCGGGACTACTGCCGCCTGGGCCATCTGCCGGGCGCTTACAACTTGCCCTTCCGGGACGCCGGCCTGGGCGAGTTGTACGAGACGGTCGTCTGGCGTTACTGGTCTGATCTGCGACCTGACAGCTCGCCCGTCGTCTTCTACTGCTATGGCTGGAACTGCATCCGCTCCCGGAAAGCGGCAATTGTCGTCTCTCGGCTAGGATACAAGAACATACTCGTCTATCGTGGCAGCTCCGCCGATTGGGAGGCGGAAGGGTTTCCACTCTTCGAGTCGCCCTTCGGTGATTGAGCCCGATGTCGAGGACCTTCCCGATGAGCTTGGTCCCGCACGCCCGAGGTGGTCTGAGGAGGTTGTTTCAGCCTCGATATTTGGGTTTCACGGTCGTTGCGGTCCTTTGCCTCGGCATGGGCATCGGGGCAGGCGTCACGGTTTTCGGAGTCGTCGACGCCGTATTGCTCAGACCGTTACCCGGAGTGCTCGAGTCGGAATCGTTGGTCTCACTCACCAGTAAGCCCGTGACCGTTCCAGGCCTTCCTGGAACGTTTTCAAAGGCGTTGTCATATCCACTCTTCCGGCACTTTCGAGAAAACGTCGACGTCTTCTCGGAGCTCGTGGCGTACCAAGCTGTCCCCTTGAACGTTGTGATCGGAGACCGTACCGAGCGGATGGCCGGACAAGTAGTTTCCGACAACTACTTTGCGGCTCTGGGGATGAAAGCCGCGGCTGGGCGCTTTTTTTCACCGCAGGAGGCTCGGCGTGGCGCCGCGCCCGTCGTTGTGGTCAGCCATGCTCTGTGGCAGCGCCTCTTTGCGGGCGACAGCGACCTCACCGGCCGGACCTTGAGCGTGAACGGCCAGGTATTCGAGGTGCTCGGCGTGGCGGCACGGAGATTTCAAGGCACTGTGCGTGGAGAGAGAACCGACGTCTGGATACCGATGGAGATGGCACCCCTCGTCATGCCGTCGATGTCGCCGCCCCGCCTGGAGGATCGTGAGTTCGGGTGGCTGTTGTGGTTTTTTGGGCGGCTCCGACCCGATGTCGACCTGACACGAGCCCGGGCGGGCATGGACGCCCTGAGCCTTCAGGTGGCGGAAGAGGCCGGGCCGGGCGAAGCGCCCGCGCTGCAAATACACCCCTACGTCGGGATCCGACCCGGACAGCAGCATGACATCGCGGCCCCGCTGAAGTACCTGGCGATCGCGGTGGCGCTGCTTATGCTTGTGGTCTGCGCCAACACCGGCGGGCTGCTGCTGGTCATGCTGGCCGCCCGCCAGGGGGAGATAGCGATACGTCTGGCTCTGGGAGCTCGCCAGGGCACGATTGTCGGCCAGGTGATGACCGAGGCCCTGCTGCTTTCCTTGCTAGGCACCGCGGTCGGGCTGGGGCTGGCGTCCGGCCTGATGACCATGCTCGAGGGGGCCGCCCTCGGCAGGTTCTTGCCCGACCTGCACCAGTTGAGCCTCGATAGCCGGGTGCTCGCGGCCGCTTCAATCCTGGCGCTGATCAATTCCGTGGCGTTCGGTCTCCTGCCCGGGATCTGGGCGTCGCGCACCAACGTACTTGCGCAGGTACGCCAGACCAACCCCGGCCGCTCCGGCAGCCGCTTGTGGTTGCAGCAGCCGTTCTTGGTGGCGCAGACTGCGGCCGCCGTGGTTCTGGTCGTCTGCGCCTGTCTCTTTGTTCGCACTCTCCGGAGCCTGGAATCGCTTGACGTTGGATTCAATCCGGAGCATGTGCTAAACCTACGGATCGATCTGGAGCTTCAGCGGTATGAAGAACCAGCCGGGTTGTCGTTCTATGAGCACCTCCTGGAAGGTCTTCAGAGCCTCCCCGGAGTAGACTCTGCCGCCTTTGCTCTTGCCGTGCCCCTCAATCGCGGAAACAACGCTCTGGTCCGGATCGGCGACGTGCGGCCCTCGGGGAGTGGGGCACATGAGCCGGCCTGGATTCCGTTCAACGTCGTCTCCCCCCGCTATTTCAGGACCCTGGGAGTCTCAGTGATCCAAGGCCGAGACTTCTCGGCCAGCGACCGCTCCACTTCACCTCGAGCCCTGATCATCAATCAAGCCATGGGCGACAAGCTGTTTCCGGGCATTGAGCCGGCTGGCCAGCGTGTCGACTTCGGCGGCACACTCTACGAAGTGGCAGGGGTGGTCGAAAACATCCGTTTCCAAGATCTGAAGAGTGTAGCGGAGCCGCGTTTTTACGTGTCGATGTTTCAGCATTACGAACCTAGGATGACGTTGCACGTGAAGAGTCGCCTGGATCCGGGCTCGATGGTGGCGGCTGTAATCGCCGAGATGCGGCGCCTCGATCCTCAGATCGCCGTCTATCAGGTCGAGCTTTTCCGCAACGAGGTGCGCAGGGTGCTGGCCGAGCCACGGCTGCTCTCGGCCCTCTTTGGCGGCTTCGGCCTGGCGGCGATGCTGATCACCGCTATCGGTCTCTACGGCGCCCTCGCCTATTCGGTCAGCCGGAGGATCCGGGAGCTCGGCGTGCGCATGGCCCTGGGCGCCCGGCCCCGTCAAGTCGTCTTGCTGGTCACCCGTCAGGCGCTGTTGGTGACCGGAATCGGCATCGCCATCGGCTTGGGGGTGGCGCTCTTGATCGCCAGAGCCTTCGCTTCCATGCTCTACGGTGTATCTCCCACGGATCCGGCAGTATTTGTCGCCGTCGCTTTGATCGGGCTTGCAGTGGGGCTGGCAGCGGCCGTCGTCCCGGCTGTCGCGGCCGCACGGGTCGATCCGATCGCCACCCTGCGCCACGAATAACTGCGATCGGAATAAAGCCTTGCAATCCTTCATGGACAGCACCGTCCAGCCCTTCATGAGGACATCACGATGAAGATGACGTGGATCACAGCGGTGTGCGCCCTCGGCGCCGCCGCCACAGCGCTCCCGATGCCCTCCGAGCCGGCACCGATCCTGACTTCAATAGAGCAGGAGCTTCGCAGGAACATGACAGAGCTGTCGATTTCAGCGGAGCCACCTTACTACCTGAGCTATGAGATTACCGAGAAGCATGTCGTCCTTCTGCGCGCTTCGTTCGGCGCGCTCACAGAGAATGCCGAGGACCGTACACGTCTGCTCGATATCGATCTACGAGTGGGCAGCCGGGAGCTCGACAACACGCATCCGGTACGTGGGGAAGGCGAGTCGATGGGAAGCGGCGGTACGTCGTTCGTCCGGATGCCCCTCGACGACGAACCCGGCGCGATCCGGTGGTTGCTCTGGTACCACACCGACAAGAGCTATAAGCGGGCTTTGGAGAGACTGACTCGAGTGCGGACCAACGTACGCGTTAAAGTGGAGGCAGAGGATGCTTCTCCTGATATGTCGCGGGAGGAGCCCGTGCAGCACCTTGGCGAGTCGCAACGACTGGATTTGGACAGGGAGCTGTGGAAAGAGAGACTGAAACGTCTAAGCGCACCCTTTGCCGGCTACGGCGATATCTACCAGGCCCAGGCCGTTCTCTACGCGGCAACCGAGACGCGCTGGTACGTCAACAGCGAGGGCACTCGCATTCGAACTTCACAGCCCCATGTCCGGCTCGTGATCTCGGCTCTCACCAAAGCAGACGATGGAATGGAGTTACCACGCTATGATTCGTTCTTCGCCACCAGCGCCGCGAGGTTGCCCGAAGAGGATACGCTGCTGGACAGTGTGAATCGTATGATCGCAGACCTTCTGGCGCTGCGCCAGGCACCTCTCGTCGATCCCTACGTAGGCCCTGCCATTCTGTCGGGGCGGGCCAGCGGAGTTTTTTTTCACGAGATTTTCGGCCACCGGGTGGAGGGCCACCGCCAGAAGGACGAAGCCGAGGGACAGACCTTTAAGGAGATGGTCGGCGAGGTGATCCTTCCGCGGACGTTCTCGGTCTTTTTCGATCCTGAGCTGGCCGTTTACGCCGGCCAGGAGCTCGCCGGCCACTACGGCTATGATAATCAGGGCGTTCCCGGCCAACGCGTTACGGTGGTCGAGAACGGGTTTTTCAAAGGGTTCCTGATGTCGCGTTCGCCGATCGAGGGCTTCGAGCATTCGAATGGTCACGGCCGTAAGCAAGCGGGTTTCCTGCCGGTAGCACGGCAATCGAATCTCGTGGTCGAGGCTGAGGACTCCGTCAGCGCCGCAGAGCTCAAGGAAATGCTGATCGCGCTGCTCCACGCTCAGGGTCGGCCTTGGGGTCTGCGTTTCGAAGACGTCCAGGGTGGTTTCACGCTTACCGGGCGCACTATACCCAACGCCTTCAACGTGCTGCCGATCAAGGTGTTCAGAGTCTATCCCGATGGCCGGGAAGAGCTCGTTCGAGGAGTCGACCTGATCGGAACGCCGCTGGCGGCGTTCAGCAAGATCGTCGCGGCCGATGACCAGGTCGGTGTGTTCAACGGCGTCTGCGGCGCCGAGTCTGGTGGTGTCCCGGTCGCCGCAGTTTCGCCGGGTATCCTGGTCTCGGAGCTCGAAGTGCAGAAGAAGCGTAAATCCCAAGAGCGACTCCCAATCTTGCCCGCGCCCTTTAACAACTCACGAGAGGAAGAATAAATGTTCCGCCGAGTTCTTCTCTCCCTAGTCTTCTGTATTCCGGGTACGTTGAGTGCGGCTGACGATGGTGCCGATGCCGTCACGCGAGCATTGCACGACGAGCTCGAGCGCTCGATGCGAGGGCTCCGCCTGGAGGGTCTCGAGCGCCCCTACTTCATCTCCTATCGTATCGAGGATTTGTATGTCCACGTGAGCTCTGCGATCCGCGGCAGCTTGGTTCGTAGCTCGAAGGCTCACAACCGCTTGCTTTATGTAGAGCTTCGAGTAGGCGACTACGGATTCGACAACACCAATTTTAACTCTGTGCCGTCGTTCGGATCCTCGCGAATGGTGGCGTCGTTCGGTGGCGTCACGCCCTTGCCGATAGAGGACGACTACCGCGAGATCCGACGCCAGGTGTGGCTCGCCACCGATGCGGCTTTCAAGGAAGCAGTCGAGACCTTTGCCAAGAAGAGGGCTGCGCTCAAGAATCGGGTACGCACTGAGACGCTGCCCGATTTCAGCCGTGGGGAGGTAGTCTCGGCAGTCTCCTTGGACGCCACGCCGCCGGCACCACTTGTCGCGACCACTCAGAGCGCCAGGTTGGCGACCGAGCTTTCGGCGCTCATGCGTGATATGCCATACATCTACCTTTCGGAAGTCAGCTACGGTTCGACCGTGCGGAAGGTGCGTTATCTCAATAGTGAGGGCACTCGGTTCTCGCGGACGATTTCGGACGTCGTCATCGCAACCACTGCCACCCTGCAAACGGAGGATGGAATCCTCTTGGAGGATGCGGTAACGGTCTTTGGCCAACGCCCGGAGGATCTGCCAGCACCCGCGGAGCTGGCAAACCGGATCGTTGCCATGGGAGAGCGCCTCGCCCTGCGCCGAGATGCGGACTCGCTGGAGCGTTACAACGGTCCGGTGCTCTTTGAGCCAGAGGCTGCTGCCGAGGTTCTTGCCCAGGTTTTTGTGCCCAATTTGGTAGCCCAGCGCCGTCCGGTGGCCGGGGTCGAACAACTGGGAATGTATGACGACGATGAGTGGACTTTCAACGACCGTCTCGGCGGGCGAGTGTTGCCACGCTTTCTGAGTCTCGTCGACGACCCCAAAGCGAGCGTCTATGCTGGCGCTCCTCTCTTCGGTGGCTATCCGATCGACGACGAAGGGGTGATGGCCCAGACGACCCTCCTCGTCGACCGTGGTTTTCTAGAGACCCTCCTCGTCGGTCGCACCCCGGTCTCCGGAGTGACGACGTCGAACGGCCATCACCGCGCCGGCGGCGTAGTGCCAAGTAACCTGATTTTCACCGTCGTGCATGAGGGGAAGACGTCCGACGAGCTGCGCGACGAGCTCCTGCGTCTCGTCGAGGAGCGTGGGTCGGAGTTCGGGGTCCTCGTGAAAAGAATCGGTAATCCTTTCTTCAGTCCCGCGGATCGACCCACGAATAGGTTGCGGTACGGCTCGCGCGGCGGCGGCGCCGTAGGGCCGATCAACACCGCTTTCAAGATCTATCCTGACGGCAGCGAAGTCTTGTTGCGCCAGGTCGAGGTGACCGGCATCTCGCCGCAGATCTTTCGCGAGATCGTGGCTGCCGGTAATGAGCTCCGGGTGGTTCATAGGCCATTTCAACCTATCCAGGGAAATCCTTTCGCTCTGGGCTCCTTCACTGACGAGATCCCTCTCATCTCAATGGTCGTACCGGCGTTGCTCTTCGAGGAAGTGACGCTTCGTGTGCCAGAAGGAGATCGAATGCGGCCGTCGCTGGTCGAGCCTTTTACAATCGGGGCGGCAAAGCTGGCCGTATCGCCCACGCCGGCGCGCGCGGTGACGTCGACGAAGCGCCAGTCGCCCTCGTTGCGGTAGAGGGCGTTGGCCACCGCCGGCGCCTGGCCGCGGGCGATGGCGAGGTCGCCGCCGTTGACGAGATAGAGGTCGAGGTCGCCGTCGAAGTCGTAGTCGAAGAGCGCGGCGCCGCCGCCCAATTGCTCGACGATGAAGAGCTTGTGGGTGTGGGAGCCGCAGCGGTTGCGAAACCTCACCCCGGCCTCGGCGGCGACGTCGCGGAGCACGAAGGGGGCAGGCGCGGCGGCCGGGGACGCGGCCCCTGCCGGGACGTTCGGCGGCAGGAGCGACGCGACGAGCAGGATCCACGCTTTCATCTCGGGCGCTACGCTAACATGTGAGGGCCGGCGCGACGGCCGGCCAAAACCCGACGCCACGACACCTGACGCGACGCCACGGGACCTGACACGAAAGAGATCCGCCATGAAGAGACCGACGCTACTCGCCTTGACGATCCTGCTTGCCGTCGGCGCGCCGGGCCAGGAGCCGCCGCCGCTCTCCGACGCCGGCCGCCAGGCCCTCGAGCTGCTCGGCAAGGGCGACTCCGCGGGCGCCGTCGCGCTGCTCGAGCCGTTGCACGAAGGCGGGAGTCTCAGCGCCTTCGAGCAGTCGCTGCTGGGAACGCTCTACGTGGAGCTGGGCCGGCCCGGGGACGCGGCCCGGGTGCTGGCGCCGCTGGCCGACCGCGAGGACGCCGACGCCGCGGTGCTCTACAACGCCGGCCGCGCCAGCCAGGCCCTGGGCGCCCTGCCGGCCGCCGAGGCCTACTTCGAGCGCTCGGTGGCGCTGGTGCCGGTGTCGCCGGCGGGGCGCGAGCTGGGGCTGCTGTGGGGAGGGCGCGGCCGCAGCTTCGACGCCTACCGGCTGCTGCGCCCGTGGGCCCTCGCCAACCCGGACGACGCCGAGGCGCGGATCGCCGCCGCCGCCTGCGCCCTGCGCCTCGAGCGTGGCGCGGAGGCGGACGAGCTGATCGCCGGCTTGCCGGAGTCGGACCCCAAGGTCGCCATGCTGCGCGGCCAGTCGCTGCTGCAGCGCGGCAAGCCCGAGGAGGCCGTCGCCCTGCTCGAGCCGTTCCGCGACAACGTGCCGCCCGAGATGCGAGGGGACCTGACGCGGGTGCTCGCCGACACCTACGTGAGCCTGGGGCGCTCGCAGGAGGCGATCGACCTGGCGCCGCAAGGCGCCCAGGACGACGTGCGCCTGGCGCTCATCCTGGCGACGGCACGCTACCGCCTGGGCGCCGTGGAGGACGCCCTGAAGACCCTGGAGCCTTTCGCCGCGGCGCTGCCGGGGCGGCACCGGGCGCAGCAGCCGCTGGGGCCGCTGGCGGCCCAGATCGCCTTCGAGTACGGCCGCCTGCTGGTGGCCGCCGGCCGCAGCGACGAGGCGGTGCTCTTCCTCGAGACCTCGACGGCCCTGGCCACCTCCCACGCTCCCGCCTGGAAGTCGCTGGGCGATGCCCTGCTGGCCGCCGGCCGGCGCGACGAAGCGCTGGCGGCGCGCCAGAGGTTCCGCGATCTCTCGGCCGAGGAGAACGAGCGGCGCCGCGAGATGCAGGGCCAGCGCGCGATCGGCGACCCGGTGGACCGCAGCATCGCGCAGGCCCGGCGGGCGCTCGCCGACGGCGACGGCGAACGGGCGCTCGAGGTGCTGCGCCGGGAGCTCCTGATCTCGCCGGAGGACCTGCGCATCTACCTCGTCGAGGTCACCACGCTGCTCAACCTCGAACGCCATCAGGAGGCCCTGGAACGCGCCGAGGCGACGCTGGAGCGCTTCCCCGGGCACCCTGACGCCCTCTACCAGCGCGGCGTCGCCAAGCTCGCCGCGGGCGACCGCGCCGGCGCCGAGGCCGACCTGCGGCGGACGCTCGAGGTGGCCGGCGGCCACGTGGCGGCGATGAACGACCTGGCGGTGATCCTGATGGTGCGCGGCGAGGGCGAGGAGGCGCGGCGGCTGCTCGGGCGGGTGCTCGAGCTGCGCCCGGACGACGCGACGGCGCGCCGCAACCTCGAGCGGCTCGACGCCGGCGGCTGAACGGTGCACGACGACCCTGCGACGCCGCCGACCGACTCTCCGCCGCGCGGGAGGTGGGCGGCGCTGTGGGCGGACGTGCGCGAGGCCGTGCGCGGCAGCGACCGGGACTTCACCCGGGGCTCGCTGCCGCGGGCCATCTTCCTGCTCGCGGTGCCGATGGTGCTCGAGACCTCCATGCACTCGGTCTTCGCGGTCTGCGACACCTGGTTCGTCGCCCGCCTGGGGCCGGCCGCGGTCGCCGGCGTGGGGTTGACCGACTCGCTCCTGGCGGTGGTCTTCGCGGTCTCGCTCGGCCTCAGCATGGGCGCGGCCGCGATGGTGGCGCGACGCATCGGCGAGAAGGACCGCGAAGGCGCCACGGTGACCACGGTGCAGGCGATCGTCCTGGGCCTGATCGTCTCCGTGATCGTCGGCGTGGCCGGCGCCGCCAACGCCGGCCGTCTGCTCGAGCTCATGGGGGCGCAGCAGGACGTCCTCGACGCCGGCACCGGCTACGCCACCCACATCTTCGGCGGCTGCGGCACGATCCTCATGCTCTTCCTGATCAACGCCGCCTTCCGCGGCGCCGGCGACCCCTTCCTGGCGATGCGCGTCCTGGCGCTCGCCAACCTGGCCAACGTCGTGCTCGATCCGATCCTGATCTTCGGGCTGGGCCCGATTCCCGCCATGGGGGTGACCGGGGCCGCGGTCGCCACCAACCTCGGCCGCGGCCTCGGCGTGCTCTACCAGGTGCGGATCCTCACCTCCGGGCGGGGGCGCATCCGGATCCGCCGCCGTCACCTGCAGGTCGTGCCGGAGACCATGGCGCGGCTGCTGCGGGTGTCGGCGTACGGCATCTTCCAGTTCTTCGTGGCCACCTCCTCGTTCACCGGCATGGTGCGGGTGCTCACCCCGTACTCTTCGAGCGCGCTGGCCGGCTACACCATCGCGGTGCGGGTGATCATCTTCGTGCTGCTGCCGGCCTGGGGTCTGTGCAACGCCGCCGCCACGCTCGTCGGCCAGAACCTGGGCGCCGGGAGGCCCGAGCGGGCAGTGCGCTCGGTGTGGCTCACGGCGCGCTTCAACCTCGGCTTCCTGTGCTCCGCCGGCCTGCTCTTCATCGTCGCGGCGCGGCCGATCGTCTCCCTCTTCACCGACGCGGAGGACGTCATCGGCTACGGGGCGCAGTGCCTGCTGCTGGTCAGCCTGGGCTATCCCCTGATGGCCTTCGGCATGGTGCTCATCGCGTCGTTCAACGGCGCCGGCGACACGCGCACGCCGACGTTCATCAACCTGGTCTGCCACTGGCTGCTCAAGATCCCGCTCGCCTGGGTGCTGACGTGGCAGCTCGGCTGGGGGCCGACCGGGGTGTTCGTGGCGATCCCGGTGGCCGAGGCCGTGGCGGCCCTGACGGCCGTCGTCTTCTTCCGCCGCGGTCACTGGCAGCGCAAGGTCCTCTGACGCCGAGGTAGTCTGGGGCGATGCGGCGGTGGATCCTCCCTCTGGCGGCGCTGGGCGCGGCGATCGGCTGCGCGGCGCCGCCCGCCGACAACCTGCTCCTGGTGGTGCTCGACACCACCCGGGCCGATCGGCTCTCGGCCTACGGCTACCCGCCCCCGACCTCGCCCGCCCTCGCCGCCCTGGCGGCGCGCGGCACCCTCTTCACCCGCGCCTACGCCCACGTGCCCTCGACCCTGCCCTCGCACGCCAGCCTCTTCACCGGCCTGCTGCCGCCGGCCCACGGAGTGCGCGCCAACGGCCGCTTCCGGCTGGCGGCGGCGCACCGCACCCTGGCCGAGATCCTGCAGGACGCGGGCTTCGACACGGCGGCGTTCGCCGGCGCCCTGCCGATCGACGCGCGTTTCGGCCTCGACCAGGGCTTCGCGCTCTACGACGGCGACTTCTCCGGCTCCCGCGCTGAGCTCTCCGGCTCCCGGGCGAGCGCCGGCGTCTGGCTCGGCCACGACTTCGGCGTCTTCGAGCGGCCGGCCGACCAGGTGACCGACCGCGCCCTGGCATGGCTCGCCGAGCGCCGCGAGCGTCCCTGGTTCCTCTTCGTCCACTACTTCGACCCCCACCGGCCGTGGGCCGCGCCGGCGCCGTGGAGCGAGCGCTTCGCCGATCCCTACGACGCCGAGATCGCCTTCGCCGACCACCAGCTCGGCCGTCTCCTCGCGGCGGTCGACGCGCTCCCCGGCCGCACCCTCGCCGTGGTCACCGCCGACCACGGCGAGGGGCTCGGCGACCACGGCGAGGACGCCCACAACCGCTACCTCTACGACAGCACCCTGCGGGTGCCCCTCGTCGCCGCGCTCGCGGGGCAGGCGCGGGGCGGCGTCGAGGGGTCCGTCGTGGACGTGCCCGTGGCCCACGTCGACGTGCTGCCGACGGTGCTCGAGCTGCTCGGCGTCGCCGGCGGGGACGTCGCCGGACGCGGCGGCCGCTCGCTCGCCGCGGCCCTCCGCGGCGCCGCGGCCCCCGAGCCGCGGCCGATCTATGGCGAGACCCTGGAGTGGACGCTCGGGATCGACCGCGGCATCGCCGTGCGCGCCCTGGTCGACGGCCGCTACAAGCTGGTGCGCTCGGACGTCGAGGAGGACGACGGCGGGTTCTCCGTGCTCGAGCTCTACGACCTCGAGGCGGATCCCGCCGAAACCGCCAACCTGGCGCGGCACGACGCCCCCCGCCGCGACCGCCTCGCGCAGGCCCTCGCCGCCTGGACCCGGCGCCTCGAGGCCGAGGCCTACCCGGCGGAGGGTTACCACCTCGACCCGGAAACGCTCGAGGGCCTGCGCAGCCTCGGCTATCTCCGGTAGCCGGGACGGGAATCCGCGCCGCCATGACGCCGAGACGCCGACGCGCGCTGATCGTGGCGGCGACCCTCGCGCAGCGTGGCGCGACCGTCCGAAAGGGCAGGAAAGCGGCGGAATCGACTCAAGCTCCGACGACGGCCGTCGCCAGCGGCCGGAAGGTGGCCGAGAAGTGCCGCAGCGTCTCCGGCTGGCTGACGATCTCGACGCCCGGAATCCGCTCGCGCCGCTCGTACACCTCGACGATCGCCTCGATCACGTAGTCGATGTGGCTCTTGGTGTAGACGCGACGAGGGATCGCCAGCCGCAGCAGCTCGTTGGCGGCGAAGCGCTCCTCGCCCGTCGCCGGGTCCTTCTTGCCGAACATCACCGAGCCGATCTCCACTGAGCGGATGCCGCCGTGGCGGTAGAGCTCGAGGGCCAGGGCATGACCGGGGAACTCGGAGCGCGGGACGTGGGGGAGCATGGCGGCGGCGTCGACGTAGATGGCGTGGCCGCCGGGGGGCTGGACGATCGGCACGCCCGCGGCCGTCAGGTGCTCGCCGAGGTAGCGGGTCGAGGCGTGGCGGTACTCCTGGTAGCCGGGGTCGAGCGCCTCGTAGAGGCCCACGGCCACGGCCTCCAGGTCGCGGCCGGCGAGCCCGCCGTAGGTCGGGAAGCCCTCGGTCAGGATCAGCAGCTCCTCCTCGTGACGGGCCACGGAGTCGTCGTTGGAGCACAGGAAGCCGCCGATGTTGGCCATCCCGTCCTTCTTGGCGCTCATGGTGCAGCCGTCGCCGTAGGAGAACATCTCGCGCGCGACGTCGATCAGCGCCCGGTCGCCGTAGCCGTCCTCCCGCTTCTTGATGAAGTAGGCGTTCTCCGCGAAGCGGCAGGCGTCGAAGTAGAAGGGCACGCCGTGGCGGCGGCAGATCGCGGCGGCGGCGCGGACGTTGGCCATCGACACCGGCTGGCCGCCGCCGCCGTTGTTGGTCACCGTGATCATCGCGAAGGGCACGTTGCCGGCGTTCTCGGCGAGCGTGCGCTCGAGGGCGTCGAGGTCGACGTTGCCCTTGAAGGGATGGGGGGCCGCGAGGTCCCGAGACTCGGCGCAGGGCAGGTCCACGGCCTTCGCGCCGACCGCCTCGACGTTGGCGCGGGTGGTGTCGAAGTGGGTGTTGTTGGGCACCACGTGGCCGGGTCGGCAGAGGGTGGCGGCGAGGATCCGCTCGGCGGCCCGCCCCTGGTGGGTGGGGATCACGTGGCGGAAGCCGAAGATGTCGCGGACGGCCTTCTCGAAACGGCCCCAGCTCGGGCTGCCGGCGTAGGACTCGTCGCCGCGCATCATCGCCGACCACTGCTCGGCGCTCATGGCGCCGGTGCCGCTGTCGGTGAGCAGGTCGATGACGATGGTCTCGGCCGGGATCCGGAAGAGGTTGTACCCCGCGGCCTCGAGGATGCTCTCGCGCTCGGCCACCGTGGTCATGCGGATCGGCTCGACCATCTTGATGCGGAAGGGCTCGATGATCGTCTTCATGGCGTCCACCATTGTCCGCCGCGGACCGGCGGGCCGGGAACGCCCGGAAGGGTAGGAGCTCCGCGTCGCCGGGGTGGGCGTCGTCCCGTCTGGTATGCTCACCCGATCTGCCAACCGCCCAGAGAGGAGCCTTCCATGCACGCAGTGATCCGGACGAACAAGGGCGACATCCGCCTCGAGCTCTACCCCGACGAGACGCCGATCACGGTGGCCAACTTCGTCAACCTGGCGCAGCGCGGCTACTACGACGGGGTCACCTTCCACCGGGTGATCGCGAACTTCATGATCCAGGGCGGCGACCCCACGGGCACCGGACGCGGCGGGCCGGGCTACCATTTCGAGGACGAGCTCCATCCCGAGCTCCGGCACGACGGCGCGGGCTTCCTCTCGATGGCCAACGCCGGCCCCGGCACCAACGGCAGCCAGTTCTTCATCACCCACGGCCCGACCCCCCACCTCGACGGCAAGCACACGGTCTTCGGCCGCGTGGTCGAAGGCCAGGACGTGGTCGACGCCGTCCGCCAGGGGGACAAGATGAAGACGGTGGAGATCGAGGGCGACACCTCGGGCCTGCGGGAGAAGATGGGCAACCGGCTGGCGAAGTGGGACGCGATCCTCGACAGCCGGAGCTGAGTCACCGTCCGCGGCCGGCGGCCGCTGAAGTCCGCCACGCCGTCGAACGCCAGCGGCAGGTCGGGATCGTGGCCGGCCACGTACGAGATCCGGTTGGCCGGCCACGTACGAGATCCGGTCGTCCTGCGAGTCGGCGACGTCGGCCAGGTTCACCAGCGGCAGCGCGCTCTCCGCCACCGAGCCGACGCCGGCGAGGCCGAGAGTCGGCGGCAGGGTGGAGCTCTTCACGATCACGTGGCACTCGTTGCAGGCCTGGGCGTCGAGGCCGTTGATGCGCAGGAACTGGCCGTTGCCCTAGTGCTGCGGCGCAGAAGTCCGTCCCCGAATGGGCTGGCTCCTGGTAGGGCAGACTCTGCCTGCCGATCCGCGGCTTCGCCGCGGGAATCCCCCCTGCCCCCCTTTTTCAAAGGGGGGTACCTGACGGCTCGCTTCGCCTCGCGCGTGCGCGGACGCACGCCTGTCGCTCGTCAGCGCCGAGCGTCAGCGTAGGGCAGGCTGTGCCTGCCGATCCGCGGCTTCGCCGCGGAAATCCCCCCTGCCCCCCTT
>Ga0299906_10001026_pt1 | contig 24461 bp, 23 predicted proteins | sample RVTome_14_FD_200259 | JGI IMG/M metagenome (GOLD analysis project Ga0299906, IMG submission 200259) | Soil microbial communities from uranium-contaminated site in the Upper Colorado River Basin, Wyoming, United States - RVT145D125 (version 2) ...
CGACGGGGACTCCCCAGCATGCCCAAGTCGGAAAGAGAAGCATCAACCTCAGTCCCCGAACAGATTCTGTCTGAAATGCTCGGTTTTTCAGCGACCTGCTAACGCCAGCTTCTGCAGCGGGCGCTCAAACAAGATGCGCGCGGAGCGCGCTTCCGACCCCGGCCAGGCGGTTGAGCGGTGTCGCCTGATCCAGAAACCCCAACGAGGACCGGAACCCCATGACAGATGCACCCGAGGGAATCAGCACGGCGTTCCAGACCTTCCTGGACCGGGCGCCACAGCACGCCGCCGCGTGGATGGGGGCGGTGCAGGGGCTCGTGGGCGCAAGCGCGCTCGACACCAAGACCGCCGAGTTGGCCTACTTGGCCGTCCTGGCGGTTCTGCGGATGGAAAGCGGCGTCCCGTTTCACGTCGCGCGTGCCAAGCGGGCCGGCGCGTCACGAGACGAAATCATCAGCGCCGTGTTGGTGCGGCCCGCCGAGCTGCTGTTGCGCCGGCTGGCCGATGCCCTGGCGCGCACCTCACGGCAAGTGAACACCCTGGACCGCCGGGTGCGGCAACTGCTGGATGGCCAGATCCGCTGGATCCAGGGCACCCTGGGGGAACGCGAGCGCGAAGATCACGTCCGCCTCAAGCATCTGATGCGAAGCCGTTCGGGCTGAGGCCGCCTCAGTACTGAACGAACGAGAAGATGACGGGAAGGGTTGTCAGCCGGATGATGATCCACTCCAGCACCTCCAGCCGCCGCCCATTATCGCACGTTCTCCCCGCCCGTACAGGCCGCTCTCATCCTTCGGAGCGAGTTCCAAATCAACCCAAATGAGCGATTGGCGCGTTCCTCTGGCCCAGGTACTGTTCGCCTCAGTCTCAACCGGGGGTCGGATTTCCCGCCCTCACCGAGGAGCCCACATGTCGAAACGCCTTTCGCTTGTCATGACTACGGCCATTGCGGTGCTCGGCTTCGCCTCGCCGGTGCTGGCCCAGGGCCGCGCCGCCGTGAGCGGCGCTGAACTGGATGCCGCCGTGGCCATCGGTCCCGTGCCCAGGGGCGAAGCGGTCCGCGCCCTTCTCTCCAGCGAGCAGGCCCGGAAGGTGGCCGGCCAGCTGGGCGTCAACGCCGCGGACCTTTCTTCCCGGGTTGCCGCCCTTGATGCTGCCACCCTGGACAAGCTGGCCCAGCAGAGCGGGCTTGGCGATCCGAACCTCGCCGGTGGCGACCAAACCGTGGTGATCAGCACGACGGCGATCATCATCGTGCTGCTGATTCTGATCCTCCTGCTCCGGTGACCCCCGCCCGGTGACGAAGGCACCGGTGCGGGCGATGGCCCCGCTGGCTGCCGCAGGGCTCTTGCTCCAGGTCACGCTGGGCTCCCTTGACGGGCACGCCCAGTCGTGGCCCGTCGTTCATCCCGCCGCACCCCCCGCGATCCTCCAGGTTCCCTACCTGCCACAATCGGAGCTGCTCTGTGGCGGCGCGGCCCTCGCCATGGTGGAACGATGGTGGGGCTGGCGCGGCGTGCAGGCGGAGGACTTCGCAGCCATGGTGCGCCCCTCGCTCGGCGGGATCCGGACGGCGGACCTCGACTCGGCTGCCCGCGCCCGTGGCTGGGAGACCGTCGCCCTCCGCAGCACGGCGGCGGTGGCCCAGCAGCTTCTGCGCGATCAGGTACCGGTCATTGCGTTGCTCCAGGTTGGTCGCGACCGGTTCCACTACGTCGTGGTGCTCGGCTGGGACGCCGACGAGGTTGTCTTCCACGATCCCGCCGTGTCTCCCTTCACTCGGCTCACGGAGACGGAGTTTCTCTCCCAATGGGCCGGTTCCGAACACTGGGCGCTGATCGTCCGGCCCGCGACGCCGGGTTCCCCGGGGCCCGCCGCTGACCAGCCACCCGAGTCTGCACCGCTCGCGCCGCTCGACTCGATGCCGTGCCGCCCCTGGCTCGACCGGGCGCTTGATGCCGTGGGGGCGAATCAACTGGACGCGGCAGGCGACCTCCTGGACCAGGCCGCCCGCGCCTGTCCGGCGGAACCGTTGGTCCGGCGCGAGCTGGCGGGCGTCCGTTTCAAGCAGGGGCGACACGTCGAGACCATTCAGCTCACCGCCGGGTACCTGCTGGCGGAGCCGCGTGACGAACTCGCCTGGCAGTTGCTGGCCACCAGCAGGTACCTGACCGGTGATCGCCTGGGCGCGCTGGAGGCGTGGAACCGGATCGGCCGGCCGGTGGTGGACCTGGTGGTCATCAATGGGTCGCGGTCCCTGCGCTATCGCCAACTGGCCACCGCACTCGGGGTGCCGCCCGGCACAATGCTGACGCCGGCACGAGTGGCGCTGGCCCAGCGTCGTTTGCAGGACGTGCCAGCGCTCCAGGATGCGAGCGTGAGCTATCGGGCGGTAGCGGGTGGAGTTGTGGAGGTCGAGGCGGCGGTGCTGGAACGGCCGAAGTTGGCTCCCCCCTGGCGCCTGGCCGCCACCGGCCTGGTCAACGCCCTGGCCGAGAAGATGGTGATGCTCGAGGGGGCCAGTCTGACAGGTGCAGGGGAACGCTGGTTGGTGGAGTGGCGCTGGGAGCGAGCGCGCCCGCGCACGGCCCTGCGGGTGGACGTTCCCGTTACGCTGGGAACTCCAGGGGTGGTCAGTCTCGAGGGCGCCCGGGAAGGGATGCGGATGGCAGTCGATGCGGCCGCGCCCGCCGTGGTGGAAGACACCTGGCGCTCGGTCCGTCTCGGCTTCGGTTCATGGCTGGCCGCCTGGGTGCGGCCGACCGGGTCACTCGGCCTTGAGCAGTGGTCGGGCGAGCGGAGCTACGTGACGTTTTCGTCCGGTTCCGAACTGCGCGCGCGGGACGACCGGTTGCGGCTCTCGGTGAGCGCAGTTCACGCGGTTGCCCTGCTGGACCACCCGTCCTGGCAACGCGGTGGGGCCAGGGCGATGTGGGCTTCCTCGCTGGGATTGAGCCGGGCGGCGTGGTCGGTCCGGGTCGGCGGGGACTGGGCCAGCGAAGGCACCCCGCTGGGCGCTTGGCCGGTGGCGGGAGGCAACCTGTCCCGCGCCATTCCGCTCCGGGCCGAGCCTTCCCCCAGGGTGGACCTGCTGGCGGGAAGGGCTGCTGGCCAGTCCATCCTGCACGGCGGACTCTCCGGGGACGTGCCGGTGCATCGGGTGGGGCCGCTGGTCCTGGCGGTGGGCGCCTTCCTGGATGGAGCCCGGGTGGCGGCCTCAGCAGATGCGACGGTGCAGGACCGGAACTACCTGGATGGCGGGGTCGGGATCCGGGTCGGGGTGGCCGAGGGGGAGCTTGGCCTCCTCCGCATTGACCTGGCGAGAGGGTTGCTGGCGGATCATCGTTCCGCGCTGACGGCGGGAATGCATCTCACTTGGCCCATCTTTTCGCGGGCATCCCGCTGAAGCGGGCGAGCCGGTCCCGCGGCATGCAGGGTATGACGACTGGTGGACTGGCGGTGTCAGGAGTTCCGTGCCCCGGTGCCCCTGCGGATGACACGGAGGATCAGGAGTAGCACCACCGCACCGATGGTGGCCACCAAGATCGTGCCGCCGAGCCCGCCGAACGGCATCGTGACGCGAAACACCGTGAACAGCCAGCTGCCCAGGAAGGCGCCGACGATGCCGATGATGATGTCGCCGAGGAGGCCGTAGCCGACACCACCGACGGCATAGCTGGCCAGCAGGCCTGCGACGAGTCCCACCACGATCAGAGTAAGAAGATCCATGTGACCCCTCGATCAAGGACTACCGCCGAAGGGCCGCGTCCCGGGCCGCTCGGCTGGCGAAGATGGCGATCTCGACGCGCCTGTTGGCCTGGCGGCCCGCTTCCGTCTCGGTGGAGGCGACGGGCTCCGTCTCGCCCAGGCCGCGGGTGCCGATCCGGGTGCCGCTCACGCCCTGGGCGCTCAGGTAGCTGGCGGCCGCGTTGGCCCGCCGCTCAGACAGCCCCTGGTTATACGAACTCGAGCCGACCTGGTCGGTGTGGCCGATGATCAGGATATCGGAGTCGGGGTACTGGGACAGGCTTCGGGCCAGCGCCTGCAGGTTGGTCCGGGAATCCGGCTTGACGAAGTCGGAGTCGAAGTCGTACAGCATACCGGACGCGAAGGTGATCTGGATTCCCTCGCCCACCCGCTCGATGGTCGCGCCTTCCACCGTCTGTTCCAGTTCCTTCGCCTGCTTGTCCATCTGCGCCCCGATGATGGCGCCGGCAGTGCCACCCACCACGGCGCCAATGATGGCGCCCTTCACGGTGGATCCGGCCACCTTGCCGACCACCCCGCCGACCATGGCGCCGCCCGCAGTGCCCACCACGGCGCCAGTCCCCGCCTTGGAGGCGCAACCCGCCAGAAGGAGGCAGCCGATCGAACCCAATTGCAGTACAGTACGCACAGGTCTCTCCGGGAACGGGTCACGGGGCGCCACCGACGGCCCCACTTGCACCATAGGTGGTCTCGGGTCGGGCTACCATCGCTCCAAGGATGGGAAGTGGGCGTAGCTCGGATGAGCGATGGTGGACCGGCTGGAACCGGCTAAGCTTCGGCCACATTCACGCAGTTCCACCCCCGAGGACCTCATGACTCTTGAACGATCAACCCTGGTGACAGCCCTGGTGCTCATGTCCGCCGCGGCGGGTACGGTGCAGGCGCAAACCGGTCAGAACCACATTGGCCCCCGGCTGTCCTACCACTTCGACGTTGAAGAGCTCGGGGTCGGCGCCCAGTTCAGCGTCCCGCTGGCCCGCTATCTCGAGTTCTACCCGTCCTTCGACTACTTCCTGGTCTCGAGCGGGACGTTGTGGCACTTGAACGCCGACCTGAAGTACCGGATCGCCAGCGAGTCCATCGACTGGCTGTACCTCGGCGCTGGGCTCAATCTCGCCCATCGCAGCGTTGGCAGCGTTGATGACACCCGCGCCGGGGTGAATGCCTTCGTCGGCATCGAGTCACGGCGGGGGCGGGTGCATCCGTTTGGGGAGCTGCGGCTGACGGTCAACGACGATAATTCGAGCGCTCAGCTCGCGGCGGGCATCAACTTCACGCTGCGCTAGGAGCACGCCCGCTCAGCGGCGCCGAAGCCGGACCATGGAAAGCGCGGCACGGGAACCCCCCGTGCCGCGCTTCGGATGCAGGTCCACCCGGGTGTCGAGGAGTGGCAGGGTCGGCCGCCGTGGCGATCGACGCCTTCCAGTCGCGCGGATCCCGTATGCCGGAAGGAGGGAGGAGGACAGACCCAAAAGGCCTGCCCTCCTTCAGTACTGCGTGGAGTTCCAATCTCGCGTCGATGCCCCGGCGTCACCATCAGCCAAAGGAGTGAGATTGGATGCAGATCCGACGATTGGAGTCACCGACTAGCGCCCACTGGGGGTATCCAGGCGGACGCCCCTCTGGGCAAAAGCGGCCACCTCCAGTCGGGTGTTCACCGCCAGCTTGGAGAGCACCTGGTGGACGTGGCTCTTGACGGTGTGCAGGGCGATCTCCAACCGGCCGGCGATCTCCTTGTTGCAGAGTCCCTGCACGATCAGGTCGGCTACTTCCCGCTCCCTGGCGGTGAGCGGCGTGGCGTTGAGCGCCCGCTTCCGCCGTGGCTTGATGCCCCGCTCGTTGAGCTGGACGAAGAGAAGCGAGGTCAATTCGCTCGGCAGCACCTGGATCCCTTGCGTCACCGAGTGGATGGTACCGATAAACTGCTCCGTGGTGGCCCCCGCCATGATGAACCCGGAAACTCCTGCCATGATGAAGCTCTCGACATCCTCCTGCAGCGGGCTCGCGCCCATCAGAATCACCCGGGATGCCGGGACCTGTCCATGCAGGGCGCCCGCCAGCGTCAGGCGGTCCTCCTCATCGCCCCCAAGGTCCAGCAGCACGATGTCCGGCTGGCGCCGCCGCACCATCCGCAATGCGGCTTCCACCTCCGCAGAGGTGGTCAGAACCCTGAATCCCGCCTGCCGCCGGATCAGTGCCGCGATCCCCTCACGGGTCGATTGGTTGTCGTCGATGAGGATTACGGAAATCGGCTGGACCAGCGGAGCCCGTGCCCTGGTGGGTCCGAGCGGGCGGGTCTGGGACAAGGGGTCTCGCGATCGGTATTCATGCCGCGGACCGGCCACGTCAACAAGGGTTAAGTGGTCGGTGCTGAGGTCGCGTCGCGGACCACTCACGGCTTGGCCGTGGCGTTCAGGGACTCTGCCTCCTGGGGTACGCGGGAGGTGAACGTGGTGTAAGCGTTTCATCCGGGAAAGCTGGTCGGACGGGCGGGGCGGGCCAATCCCCATAAGGGACGATTTTGTGACCAGGGAGACACTGGTCAGGAGGAGCGAGTACCGGCGGGTGGCGCGAGGGCGTTAGCGGGAATCGACCCTGGCGGCGCGTCCGGAGTGGGTGAAGGCGGCCACCTCGAGGCGGCTGTGCAGCGAGAGCTTCTCCAGCACGTTGTGGACGTGGCTCTTGACGGTATGCACCGCAATGTTCAGCCGACTCGCGATTTCCTTGTTGCTCAGCCCCTCCCCCAGCAGATCGATGACCTGGCGTTCCCGGCTGGTCAGCCGGACCGACTCCAGGACGCGGGCTCGGTCCGCCGGGACGGCGTTCCGCGCGATCTGCGTGAAGAGGGAATTGGTCAAGGCATCGGGAAGAATCTCGGCGCCGCCGGCCACCGCGCGGATGGTGGCGAAGAAGGCCTCGAACGAGGCGTCCTTCATGATGAAGCCGGAGGCTCCCGCCCTGACGTAGTCGGCCACGTCCTCCTGCGCCGGGAGGAGGCCCATCACGATGACCCGGGCGCCTGGCACGTCGGCATGAACCGTTGCCGTCAGGCTCAGGCTGTCGTGGTCCTCCAGGCCGAAATCGAGCAGCACGACATCCGGCCTCGCCTGCCGTACCGTTTGCAGGGCCTCGGCGGCATCGGCGGAGGCCGCCAGAACCTTGAAGCCGGGTTGGCTGTGGATCATGGCGGTCAGCCCCTCGCGGAGCAGACGATTGTCGTCAACCAGCACCAGGGCGATCGGCCTGGCAGCCGGCTGGGACTCGTCCGCAGCCTTGGCAGACCGCTTCGGCTTGGCCGCTGACTTGGGTGTCACGGGTGCGCCCCTGGCGTGGGGATGCCGTGTGGCCATCCACCTTGGGTGCCGGTGGAACGCGAGGGGGCCGGGATTGCGCGGGGAGTGGAACGGACCAGTGCGATCATGCGGCACCCTTCTCTTCGAGTGCCACGTGGTTGCTGCGGTGGCAATGGCGTATTAGCGAATACTAGCTTGGAGCTGTCCCTGGAGCAAGCCTGCGTAGCTGCCGATGTGGGCAGGGTTCCGTGGGCGGGAGTCGTCAGGCTCCGCGAAGAGAAGCAGGTACGGTCGCTGCGGTCAGCCCTTGACCACCCCGATCGGCACCAGGCGCGCCACCTTGCGGGCCAGACCGGCCCCCGCGACCACGTCCACCACGCGTTCCACGTCCTTGTAGGCGTGCGGTCCCTCCTCCGCCACCTCGCGGTTGGAAGGACAACGCACCACGATGCCGCGCTCCTCCAACTCGCGCCGGACCTCATGGCCCGGCCGGCTCAGGATGGCCGCGTGTCGGCTCATCCGCCGCCCCGCACCGTGGCAGGTGCTTCCCAGGCTCGCCTCCAGGGCCTCGTCGGTCCCGGCAAGCACGTAGGACGCGGTCCCCATGCTACCCGGGATGAACACCGGCTGCCCCACGGCCCGATAGGCCGCGGGCGTCTCCGGGTGGCTGGGCCCAAAGGCCCGCGTTGCGCCCTTGCGATGTACGCAGAGCAGTCCGCCCCCATGCTCCTCCAGCTTGGCCATGTTGTGGGCCACATCGTACACCAACCGCAGGTCCCCGCCGGCGCCAAAGAAGCGGCCGAACACTTCGCGGCAGCGGTGTGCGATCATCTGCCGATTGGCCCACGCGAAATTCGCCGAGGCGCACATGGCGCCGAAGTACTGCTGCCCCTCCGGCGAGCCCAGCGGCGCACAGGCCAGCTCGCGGTCGGGCAGGGTGATCCCGTACTTGGCCATGACGCGGTCCATCAGCCGCACGTAGTCGGTGCACACCTGATGCCCCATCCCGCGGGACCCGGAGTGGATCAGGACGACTACTCCGCCGGCCACCAGGCCGAGGGCCGAGGCGGCTTTCGGGTCGAGCACCCGATCCACGATCTCCACTTCCAGGAAGTGGTTGCCGGAACCGAGCGTCCCCAGCTGATCGCGGCCGCGTGCCCGCGCCCGCTCGGACACGGCCGTGGGATCTGCGCGGCTCAGAAACCCACCCGACTCCGTGTGTTCCAGGTCGGCCACCGTCGCGAATCCGGCGTCGACCAGGGCGGCGCTGCCCCGCGAGAGCACCGCGTCCAGCTCGGCGTCCGAGAGGGAGAGCCGCCCGGTGCGGCCCGCGCCGGACGGCACGCTCCGGCTCAACTCGTGCACCAGCGCTTGGAGCTGCGGAGCGACCTCGCGCCGGGTCAGCCGCGACGCAAGCAGTCGGACCCCGCAGTTGATGTCGTACCCGACCCCGCCGGGGGAGATGACCCCGTCGTCGGCCCGCGTGCCCGCCACCCCTCCCACCGGGAAACCATACCCTTGATGCATGTCCGGCATGCCGTACACCATCCCCGAGACCCCGGGCAGGGTGGCGACGTTCATCAGCTGCTCGAGTGAGCGATCGCCCTGGATCTGCCGCCATAACTCATCGTCGGCAAAGACCCGGGCCGGCACGGTCATGCCCCTGCCGGCCGTCACCGGGACGTCGTGGATCAGCGCCGCCGGCATCTCGGTGTTAGTGGTCGGCATAGGTCACCTCACACGTCGAGGACGAATTCCGCCTCGAATCCCTCGGCGGTCGGCTCGACCCGAAGGGCATGGTAGGTTGCCGCTTTGACCAGCGACGGGGCGCACGCCACCGAGAGGCCGCGCATCCGGCCGCGGACCGCTACCTCTCCCTCCGTTTCCAGTTCGAACTCGACCGGGACCCAGCGCTCGGTCTCGGCGATCCAGATCAGCTCGTTGAGCCAGTCCACCAGCAGCGCGGCCCGGTCGCCCGACCGCACCTCGACGGCGCGCCAGTCGCCGGCTGCGGGTCCCGGCGGAACACCCAACTCGACCCGGGCCAGGGCGCGCCCGGCTTCCGCCAGGAGGCTCGCCAAGGTGGGCGCCCGAGCCCGTACCTGCACCTCGGCGGTGTGAGGGAGCAGCTCGAATCCCGCTACCGCCGGCATCTCCCGCCATGCTCCGGCTCGACACCGGCCGCCCGGTTCGGTCCGCTCATGGCGCGGTCCCCGCGCCCGGCAGCGGATGCACCGCCGAGGTTTCCGCAAACCACACGTACTCGTCGAACTGGTTGGGCAGCGAGGCCTTGAAGTAGTGGCTCACCATCTCGCGCTCCGGCAGGTAGACCACACCGATGGCGCGTTCCAGCCGCCGCGGCGTCAGCCCGGCGACAACCTCTGGGCGCCACGGGTAGCGGAGCGGCAGCAGGAACGCCGGAATCTCGGTGGCTCGGCAGAGCGCCTCATAGCTCTCGGGTTGCGCCGGCCGCACCGCCATCGGTCGTCCCTCCGCACCCCACTCCGGGGCCGCCATCACCCAGCCACGATCCGTCCCGAAGCCGACCTTGTAGGCCGCGTCGCCCAAGCGCTCCACACAGAGCTGCCCCACGTTCCACTCGCCGGCATCGCCCATTTCGGTCGCCGCGGCGTTTCCGACGTGGGAATTGTGCTCCCAGACCACTGCGCGGGATTCCGGTCCGTGAAAGTCGAGCAGGGCCCGGAGCGTGTCGAACATGTGCCGGTCGCGCAGGTTCCAGGACTCCACCCGGCCGTAGTACATCGCCCGGTAATACTGCTCCGCACTCGCGATCACTTCGGCGTTGCGCACTGCGTCGAAGAAGCGTCCCCCGTCGCAAGAGGTGAGCTCCAGTCGGCGGGCCAACAGTTGCCGAAGCATGTCCACGACCGCCGCCTCACATGAGCGGTAGCGACCCGTCAGGGCCATCCGTCCATACACCTCCGGATTGCGCGCCAGCGGGGTCAGGCAGGCATAGCGGTTGCGCGCGATCGCCGCCGTCTCGGCGTCGACCTGGTCGAGATACTCCAACACGGCCTGGATCGAGGTGAACATGCTGTACATGTCCAGGCCGCGAAAACTGACCTGCTCGGCCTCGGGCCGCTCCGCGTTCAGTTGGCGCAGCCACTCGATCAGCTCCGCGACCTCGCGGTTCCGCCACATCCAGGTGGGAAAGCGCTCGAACGGGGTTGCGGGCCAGCGAGCCTGAGGCAGGGCGCGGGCGTAGCGGTCCAGGTGCGCCGCGTCCGGCCAGTCGGCCTCCACGGCGACGATGGTGAACCCCCGCCGCCGCACCAGCTCTTGGGTGATTCGGGTACGCATCCGGTAGAACTCGGACGTGCCGTGCGTCGCTTCTCCGAGCAGCACGATGCGGGCCTCCCCGAACCGCTCCAGCAACCCGCCGAGATCGACCTGTTCGATATCGTCGAAGGGCTCGCACCCCTCTCGGACCAGCAAGGGGAGCGCGGAATCCCGGGTCGAGGACGCGAGCGGTGCCAAAGCCGCCTCCGGGTGACTGGCTCACGTACGAGCGGACGCCGTGGGCTCCGGTTGCCTGGCCGCTGCCTCGTCGAGGACCCGCAAGACCTCCGTGTCCCTCGTCGGGGAGAAGTCGTCGTACCAGAGCCCGACGGCGTGGAACTCGGGGGGGCTGAGCGCGCAGACCACGTCATCGGCTTGTTGCCGGAGTGTGGCCGCGGAATCGGGGGCGCACACCGGGGCCGCGAAGATGACCCGGCCCGCGCCCCGGGCTCGGAGCGCTGCGATCGCGGCCTGGGCGCTCATTCCGGTGGCAAGCCCGTCATCGACCAGGATGACCGTCCTGCCGCGAACCTCGATGGGCGAGTGGCTCGCGTGATAGATCGCCTCCCGCTCGCGCAGGGTCTGCAGCTCCGATGCCACGGTCTGGTCCACCAGACTCCTGGGAATCCGCAGCAGTTCGATGGTCCGATGGTCGAGCCGGAGCACGTCCCCCGACAAGGCGCCGATGGCATACTCCCGATTGCCGGGGACTCCGATCTTGCGCACCACCTGCACGTCGAGCGGCGCCTCCAGCCGCCGGGCGACCTCGGCCGCAACCGGCATCCCACCACGAGCGATGCCGATGACGATGGGATGCTCCGCTCGAAGGTCGGCCAGGGCTTCAGCCAGCTGCTGGCCCGCGTCCACCCGGTCCCGGAAGATCATGGCCCGCGCTCCAACCCGGCCGACGCGACCGCCGGCTCCAGTTCCGCCCCGGCGAGGACGCCGGTTGCGGGAACGATCAGGACATCCTTGGCGGTGCGATGCAGCACCGACTCGGCCACGCTGCCCAGGGTCATGCGCGCGATCCCGCTCAGCCCGCGCGAACCCAGCACGACCAGGTCGGCCTTGGCTTCTCTGGCCACCTCGAGGACCAGCTTCCGCGGATCCGCTTCCTCCACCACGATGCGGAAGTCGTCCCGGGGCCAGACCTGCTCGAGCGCTTCCTGGATCCGCTCGGCCCGTCGCTCGAGCGGTTCGATGGACGCCCCGAGCTGCTCCGGCGTGGCGTTGACCAGGAAGGCGGGCGGCACCCCACGCCATTGATCTTCGTAGGCATGCACCACCCGAATGGTGACACCAGCCGGCAGCAGCCGCTGCGCCAGCCGGGCCGCCGTCAGGGCGGTCTGGGACTGGTCGAATCCGATCACCACATTGTGGTATCCAGCCCGTGGAGCGCGGGTTGCCACCAGCACCGGGAAGCCGCCGTGCCGCAACAACTGGCTCGCGGTCGAGCCGATCAGCAGTTCGACCAGGGGCGTGTGCCCGCGGCGCCCGACCACGATCAACTCGGCGTCATTGCTTTCCGCGACCCTGGCGATCTCCACGGCCGGATTCCCCCGTGCCAGGCGCACCCTGACGCGGACGTCCGGGCGGCCGCGCACCATCAGCCGGTCGCCCATCTGGGCGGCGGCGCGGTCGAGGGCCCGCTCGGCCTCGGATCGGATCAGCGAATCGACCGTCTGGTCGAAATGCCCCGGCAGGACGTGCACCAGGACGATGGTGGCGTCCAGCGCGAGGGCGAGTTGAGTTGCCCGATGGATGGCCTGCTCGCCATCGATGGAAAAATCGGTCGCGACTAGAATCGTATGGAGGCCCCCATCCAGCGCTGGGCCCCGCGTCTCTCGAATAGTCCGCATGGCTCCCTCCTCGGTCCCCATGAAATCCGTCCCGCCCCCTCCCCTCACCCTTACCCTGGAACCTAGGCGGCACTCCTTGAACCGCACGTGAAGAGAGTCCGAACCTGTACGAGATCAGGACCCCTGCGGCTGCTCGAGCATCAGGCGGAGCAGATCGTAGCGCGCCAGCATCCCCACGGGGCGGCCGTCGCGGACCACGGGAACCTGATCGACGTCGTGCTTGAGCATTGTTCGCGCGACCTCTTCGATGGAGGCATCCTCGCCGACCGTGACCGGGGGCTGCGTCATGACCTCGCCGACGGTCAGGGTCCGGGCCGTCTGGTGGATACGCTCCAGGGTGCCCGCCTGCAGCCAATGCCCGAGGATGTCGGGGGCGCTGAAGGTCGAGAAGGGGACGGGTTTGTCCTTGGCGGCGAAGTCCGATTTGGTCAGCACGCCAATGACCGTGCCCGCCCCGCCCAGCACCGGGAGACACCCGACTCGCTTCTCGAGCATCAGCCGCGCTGCGCTCTCCAGGGAGACCGTCGCCTCGACGGTCACCACGGGGTGGGTCATCACGTCGCGAACCCGTGTCACGGAGCCTCCCCGGCCGCCCCCCCCGGGCTACTGGTGTCCTTCCACCATGAACGAGATCCTCGCGTTTACCCGGAAACGGATCACCCGATCTCCTTCGACCTCGGCGCTGAAGTTGTCGATCCACACCGATTTGATCTGCTTGACCGTCTTCGCCGCCTCGCTGACGGCGGTGCGGACCGCGTCGTCGAATCCCTTGTCGGACTGAGCGATCACCTCGATCACTTTCACAATGCTGCTCATTGCTCTCCTCCTTGGACGGCTCGGTGGCAGCTGCGGCCCGGTGATGGCGGAGTTCTGCGGCGGCCGTTCCGCGTCCCGGTCCCTTGAGGCTAGTCTCCAGGTTCTGAAAGTCCAGTGAAGCCACCCCGAAGGCTCCTCCGGGCCGGGCGCGGATCAGGCCCCGCGGCGCAGGGCGTACAACAGGCCCATCGTGGCGGCGTAGGTGATTGCGATCCCCGCCATGTCCCATCCGAGGCGAAAGGGCTTGCGCAGGGCCCGGTAGGTGAGCCCGACCAGAAGAAGCGCGTTCATCACCACGACGCCCCACAATGCCACCATGTGACTCGAGTGACCGGCCGCCAGGAGTCCCCCGGGCAGGTACAGTACATCGGCCAGCGCGAGAATCAGCAGGTTGAACAGGTTGCTGCCGAGGATATTGCCCACGGCGAGATCCAGGGATCCCTGCCGGACGGCGGCCAAGGACACGGCGACCTCCGGCAGGGAAGTCGTCATTGCAATGAAGAAGGTGCCGACCAGCGCCTGGCCGAACCCTGTCTGCTGGGCCAGCTGCGCGCCCAGAGAGGGAAGCATGCTGGCGCCAACCACGACCACGGCCGCCGCGGCGCCGTACCGGATTCCCGCCTGCCGCAGGGTCAGGCCGTCCTTCGGGGGCGCCAGCCGAAGCACGTCCGTCTGCTCGGCCGCTCGGCGCCGCTCGAAGGTGAACAAGAGCCGCATCGCGAGCAGGTAGAGCCCGATCACCACCGGCGTCGTCACCCCGATCCAGCCGAGGGGGGCAAGGCCGCCTCGTCCCGACAGTCCGAACCCGACGACCCCGAGTACCAGCAGACCGAAGCCCAGGGCCAGGGCGTGTCCCTGATGGACTCGGGCCGAGAGCGGGTTGGGACCCGCCAGGGCGTCGATCAGGGAGAGGATCAGGAGATTGAAGAGGCAACTACCCAGCACGTCCCCGATGACGATGTCCGGGAGGCCGTGCACCAGCGAGGCGCTTACGCCGGTAAAGAGCTCCGGCAGCGACGTCGTCCCCGCGACCAGCACCAGCCCGATCCAGGTCGATCCCAGGCCGGTGCGGTCGGCGATCGCATCGCCATACCTGGCCAGGGCGGTGCCGGCGGTGACAATCGCCGAGGCGGCGACGAGAAACCAGAACCAGGTCATGGCCAGACCCGACGCCCGATCAGCGCCGCGGCGCTCCAGCTGAGCCCGATGGCCAGCAGCACCATGCTCCACGCCGTCACGCTCAGGGGCTCGAGGTCCAGCAGGGGACGGAGCCCGGGCACCAGGACCAGGGCCGGTTGCAGGACGAAACCGAACACGACCGCCAGGTGCAGCGCCGCATTGTGTTCGGGCCGCGCCCCGGTGCGGCGGGAGGGGTAGGCCAGAAGCACCTGGCCCGAGGCGAGAAAGACGAACAGGGCCGTCCGGACGGCCTCCGTCGACTCTCCAAGCGTGGGCAATGCCAGCAGGATGGCCACCCCGATCATGGCCTTGATGCCGCCCGCGCCGGCGATGAAGTGAAGAGACCGCCGGTCCAGCAATGCCTCGTCCCGTGGTCGCGGCCGGCCGCGCATGACGTGGGGATTGCGATCCAGCGCGAGCGCCAGTGCGGGCGCGCCGTCGGTGACCAGATTGATCCAGAGCAGCTGGCCGGCCGTGAGCGGAAGCAGGAGCGCCCCGTTCGTTTCCCGCAGATCCAGGGCCAGGGCCGCCACGAATCCCCCGGCGACCACGATGACCTCGGACAGGTTGGTGGAGAAGAGAAAGCGCAGGAAGGACCGGATGTTCCGGAACAGGCTGCGGCCCTCCTCGATCGCGGCCACGATGGTGGCGAAGTGATCGTCCAGTAGCACGAGATCGGCCACTTCCCGGCTCACCGCGGCGCCGCGCCTTCCCATGGCCACGCCGATATCCGAGCGCTTGAGCGCCGGGGCGTCATTGACCCCGTCGCCGGTGACGGCTACCACCTCGCCGGCCTCCTGCAGCGCCTGGACGATGCGCAGCTTGTGCTCCGGGGTGACCCGCGCGAAGACCGCCGTGTTCCGGGCCACGTCCCGCAGCGCCGCGTCATCGAGTGCCTCGATGGCCTCGCCCAGAACGAGCGGGTCGGTGTCCAGGCCCACCGCGCGGGCGACGGCCTGCGCGGTGGCGGGATGGTCGCCGGTCGCCATCACCACACGGAGTCCGGCAGCGCGCGTTTGCGCCACCGCCTCGGCGACCTCGGGGCGTGGGGGATCCCAGAGCAGCACCAGCCCGAGCCATTGCAGATCTCGCTCCCCCGCGCCCGAACCGCTTGCCAGGCCGAGCGCCCGCAGACCCTCGGACGCATGGCGCGCCAGGTCCCCCAGCCAGCGCCGCCGCGCCTCGTCGGAGAGTGTGCTCCGGTCGATCAGGACCTCCGGGGCGCCTTTGAAATAGCTGCGGTGCGCTCCATCCTGCCCGGCCACGGTGGTCCGTGTGAACCCCCACCGGCTGTCGAACGGGCGGCTGTCATGGCGGTGCGTGGTCCGGTGAACCGCCTCCACGTCGAGGCCGCGTTGGTCGGCGTACCGCAGCAAGGCCAGGTCCATCGGATCCCCGGCTCCGGTGGCCACCTCGGCCTCATTGGCGAGCACCATGGCGCGGAGGGCTTCATTCTCATCGTCCGCAACCAGGCGCCGGACCTCGAGCTGATTCTCGGTAATCGTGCCGGTCTTGTCGCTCACGATCACGCTGACCGAACCGAGCGACTCGACCGCCGCGAGCCGACGGACGACGGCGCGCCTTCGCGCCATGCGCTGCACGCCGAGCGCCAGCACGAACGTGAGCGCGGCCGGCAGCCCCTCCGGCACGGCAGCTACAGCCAGCGCCACGGCGATCAGCAGCAACCGGGGCGCTTGGCTCAGGCCTTCGAACAGGACGCCCGTGACCGCGATGGCGGCTGCCAGCGCGACGACCGCCAGCGCGATCCCCCGGCCGACGCGCGCGATGCGCCGTTCCAGCGGGGTGGGTTCCGGCCGGATCGCGCCGAGCAACCCGGCGATGCGTCCCATGGCGCTCGAGGAGCCGGTGCGCACCACCGTGGCCCATGCCTTGCCGCGTACCAGCATGGTCCCCGAGAGCAGCTCGTCGTCGGTTGATTTGTCGACCGGGATCGACTCGCCCGTGAGCACCGCTTCATCGAGCAGCAGTCCATCCCCGCTCGTCACGCGCATGTCGGCGGGAATCCGGTCCCCCGCCTCCACGCGAACCACGTCGTCCGCGACGAGATCGGTCGCCGGTACCTGAAGCAGGGCGCCGTCCCGCATCACCCAGGCCCGCGGCGCGGCCAACGCACGCAGCTCCGCCAGCGCGCGCTCGGCCTTGCGCTCCTGCCAGTAGCCAAGCACCGCGTTGACCGACAGAATAGCGCCGATCGCGAAGGCCTCGAGCGGCACCCCGTGGGCCTGCGAAAGCCAGACCGCCAGGTCGATGGCCAGGGCTACGAGCAGGATCCCGACCAGCGGACTCGCGAACTGGCGCGCGAGCAGGCGCCATGCCGGAGTCGGCGGCGGCTCGGGCAGAGCGTTGGGGCCTTGTTGCTGACGCCGCCGGCGGGCCTCGGCCCCGGTCAGCCCCCCGCGCCACGCCTGGGCGATGGCCGCGGCCTCGAGGGGCTCGGTCTGGATCCTTCGGGGCATGATCGCTCCTCTCCCGCCTCCTCAAAGAAACCTGTCAGAGGTGTAAGACAGTCTGAGGATCCCCGGAAGTCGCCCTCAGGCCCGGCAGGATACCGGGTCACGGCCGGATCACACGCGACCGATACGTTCTGGCACGCTAGGTACACGTTATGTATAGGTACAGCGCCCGGGCGCCGGCCCTTCAACAGGTGAACAAATGCCCTTCCGCCACATGCTCGCCTTCGCCATGCTCGCCGTCCCCTGCGCCGCCGCCCGCGGTCAGCAACCGGGGGTGGCGAGGCTGGTGGAGCTCCGGCTGGAACAACTGCGGGCAATGTCGCGCATCCGCGTCGAGACCGCCGAGGGCGGCCGGTTCACCGGACAACTTGCCGGAGTGAGTCGTGGCGTCGTGAGATTGAGCATGGAGGCGGATACCACGACGGTTGCGACGGCGGCCGTGCGTCGGGTCTGGGAACGTCGCCGCTCCACCAAGGCCGGCGCGATCGTTGGCGGCGCGATCGGCGTCGGAGTGGGAGTATTCTACGGCCTGGTTATCGCCGCCCTCGACGAGAACGACACCAGCCCCGCCGGGATTGCCGCCCTGGGGGGGCTTGTGGTCGGCGGTGCCGGCGCCCTGGTCGGCGCCGCGGTGGGCGCGGCCATCCCCCACTGGTCCTCGATCTACCCATGACCGGCCAAGTCTTGCGCCGTGGGGGGCTGGCGGCGACCGTGCTGGGATGCGCCGCGGCGGCCGCGCTTGGCGCACAGCAGATCGGCGCCCTGTCCCTCCACGGTGCCGGCGTCGTCGGTCTCTCGCCGGAAACCGGCGTGCACACGGGGGCACGTTTCGATATCTCCTTCGTGGTGGGGGCGTTCTCGCTGGGCCCGGAACTCGGCCTGTACTTCACCGGGCCGGCATCGCTTGGGGCGCATCCGGGCCGGGGCGAAAACGTGTTTACCTACGGCGCAGTGGCCCGCCGCTGGATCCGGGCGGGGTCCTGGCGGCCGTTTGTGGTGGCGGGCCTGGGCCGCTATACCTGGGAGTCGAGCCGGGAGGACGCTCCCACGGGCGAATACTTCAGTGGGAGCGTCGGCCTGGGGATGCTGCGGGCGCTCACCACCTCCGGCACCGGGCTCAGCGCCGAGCTTCGCTTCCACCAGCTGCTGCAGAACACCGGGGTCCAGGGGACCCGGCAATTCGTGACCCTGACGGCCGGAGCGAGCTTCGGCTGGTAACGCAGAACCGCGCGCCGCTCGGCCGCGTCCCGGTTAGCGGGAAGACCCCCCGGAAGCCCAGCTTGGGGCGGTGTGGAAGGAACCCTGTCTCTATCTCCTGGTGAGCGGCGCCGACCCCGGGCGGCTTCGCGCCCTCCGGCTGCTGCTCTCCCGCTTTGAATACACCGGGGGCGCTCTCACCGTCCCGCTCCGGGAAGACTCTCCGGAAGAAGTGCTCGCCGCGTGCAGCGCGGTGGGGCTTGCGGTGCGGGAAAGCCGGGTGCTTCCCCGGGCCCGGTCGGTCGGCCCCGGCACGTCACCAGCGGTGCCAGACCAGCAGCACGCGCGGGGTCGGGCCCCGCCGCCCGCCGCCGAACCAGGCCCCGCCCAGGCGGGCGAGGGTGCGCGCCACCGAAGCCGTCGGATCCTGTAGCCGCGGATTGGTGTACCACTCCACCAGCTCCAGCTCATCGGCGTTCCAGGTGCAGGGATCCCACGCCGGCAGCACAATATCGCCGTCCACAATGACCGCCGGATCGGGCCCGACTTCCCGCAGCGGCGGGACATCGCACAGCCGAATGGAGCCATAGCGCTCCAGATCCTGCCGGGTCAGCCGCCGCCGGTCCGTGTTGACGCGCAGCCGGTCGCTCAGGTTGTTGAGCTGCCACAGGTCGGCCCGGCCGGTCTCCCGCGCCCGGGGCGCGGGGGTGAGCAGGATGGCGATTTCCCGTCCCTCGTTCCTGGGCACTTCCAGCGAGAACAGGTGCTCGAGATGCCCGGGCAGGAACACCCGGAGCATCGCGTCGGTGTCGTGCGCGGCGGGAATCGAGAACCGGCCGAGGCTGTCGGTCTTCACCGTGGTGGCGCCGCGACCCATAAGGTGGACCGTGGCGCCGGCGGCGGGGCGACGCGCGCTGTCCGTCACGGTTCCATACACCCCGGTGCGGGTGCCTTCGACGATGACCGGCGGCAGCAGCGCGATCGCGGGGACGAGGGCGATCTCGAGCCTGGCGGGTTCGCGATCTCCGACCGTGACTCGGGCGCGGTGGGCCCGGAAGCCGAGGGCCCGGACCACGAGCGGATAGGTGCCCGGCGACACGCCGGAGAGTCGAAAGGCGCCGCCGGCGTCGGTCCGGGTGCCGTGGTCGCCCAGCCTGACCTCGGCGTCCGCCACGGGACCGCCGTCCCGGCTGGTCACCCTGCCTGTCACCAGCGCGAGTCCGCCCTGCGCCGCGGCCACCGCGGCCCCGCCCGCTCCGATTCCAAGGGCGAGCAGGGCCACGAGGCTCAGGACTCCGTTCCCGGTCGTTCTCATGCGTCCTCCGTTCCCGGCCGCGGCGCCGGCCATTCCCTGCAATCTTCGGCCGAACCGGTGGCGACGCCAGCCCGATCGTCCGTTGACCCCGACCCGCGCGGCTCCCTACGTTTGGTCGATGCCGATCCTCGCCTCGCTGCAGGCCCTCGACGAAACGCTCGATCGCATCGGGTCTGCACTTCGCAGCCTGAGCATCGAGCCAGCCGATCTGGCCGGCACCGCGCTCGCCATCGCCATGATCTGGGTGCTGGCCTGGATCGGGTTCCGGGTGCTGAACGTCGTGGCCAAGCGGATCGTTGCGACGGTGGACGACGGGGATGGCGCGGTGCTGTCGGTGCGCGAGAAGCGGGGCCACACTATCGCCCAGCTGGTCCGGAGCGCCGGCAAAGTGTTGATCCTGGTGATGGCCATCATGTTGACGCTCGCGGAGTTCATCGAGATCGGGCCGCTGCTGGCCGGCGCCGGGGTGGCGGGCCTCGCGATCTCGTTCGGCGCGCAGAGCCTGGTCAAAGACGTCATCGCAGGGTTCTTCATCATCTTCGAGGACCAGTTTACGGTCGGCGACGTCGTCGAAGTCGGCGGGCGGAGCGGCGTGGTCGAGCGTATCAGCCTCCGCGTGGTGCAGATTCGCGACCTCGAAGGGATCCTCCATCTGGTGCCCAACGGTCAGATCGACGTGGTCAGCAACAAGACCCGTGGCTGGTCCCGCGCCGTGGTCGAGGTCGGGGTGGGGTACGGCGAACAGGTGGATCGCGCGCTGGACGTGTTCCGTGACGAGGCCGCCGGCATGGCCCGCGACCCGGAATGGAAGGGCCGGCTGGATGGAACGCCCGAGGTCTGGGGCGTCGAGAAGCTCGACGACAGCGCGGTCGTGATCCGGACCGTGCTGCGAACCATCCCGGGGCAGCAGTGGACCATCGCCCGGGAATTCCGGCGGCGGATCAAGAACCGGCTCGACCGCGAGAGCATCGAGATTCCCTTCCCGCAGCGGACGGTGCATATGCGTGAACGCCCGGCGGCCGAATGACCCTCCGGCTCTATAACACTCTGTCGCGCATGGTCGAGCCCTTCACGCCGCTCGCGCCGCCCCGCGTCACCATGTACACCTGCGGCCCGACGGTGTGGAACTATGCGCACATCGGGAATTTCCGCACCTTTCTGTTCGAGGACCTGCTGCGCCGCTGGCTGGATGCGAGCGGGTTCGAGGTCTTCCACATCATGAACCTCACGGACGTGGATGACCGCATCATCAACGAAGCCGGAAAAGCCGGGCGCAGCATTCGCGAGTTTGTGGCGCCCTATATCAACGCCTTCTACGCTGACCGTGACTTCCTGCGCATCCGGCCCGCGCACGAGTACCCGCGGGCCACCGAGTTCGTCGGTCCCATGGTACGCCTGGTGGAGGGGCTCCTGGCCAACGGCAGCGCGTACCGCGGCGACGACGGCTCCGTCTACTTCCGGATCGACCGCTTTTCCGCCTATGGCCGCCTGTCGCAACTGGACCGGCGTGAGCTCAAGGCCGGGGCCGGGGCCCGAGGCGTGAGCAGCGACGAATACGCCAAGGAAGACGCGCGGGACTTCGCACTCTGGAAGGCGGTCCGGCCGGAAGACGAGGCGGTCGGCGCCGCGTGGGACGCGCCGTTCGGACGCGGCCGGCCGGGATGGCACCTGGAATGCTCCGCGATGGCGCTGGACCTCATCGGCCGGCGCGGCGAACAGGTGCTCGACATCCACGCGGGCGGGGTCGACCTGATCTTCCCGCACCACGAGGACGAGATCGCCCAGTCCTGCGCCTACACCGGCGAGGAGCACTTCGCCCGCTACTGGCTGCACGGCGAATTCCTCAACGTGCGCGGCAGCAAGATGTCCAAGCGATTCGGCAACTTCGTGACGCCCAAGGGGCTGCGCGAGGACGGCGTCGATGCCGGCGCGATCCGCCTGCTGGTTTTCCAGACTCACTACCGGCAGAAACTGGACCTCACCGACGGGGCGCTCGAGGCGGCGGCCGTCGGGTCCCGCCGGCTCGGCGAGTTCGGACGACGCATCGCCCAGCTCGCCGCCGAGCAGGACGGAAGCGGCCTGCTGGCGGCCGGCCAACGGCTGGAGGCCGAGGTCGCCGCCGCGCTGGACGACGACCTCAACGCGCCACGCGCGGTCGCGGCGCTGTTCTCCTTCGTGACCGACGCCAACCGCCTGCTGGATCAGGGCGAGCGACCCGGGCCCGGCACCCTCGCCGCCTGGCGCAAGGTCGACGGGGTGCTGGACGCGGCGACGGCGCGCCAGGTGCGCGAGGTCCGCCTCCCCGGCGCACTCACCAGCGCGGACATTCCGACCATTACGCCGCCGGGCGAGCATCCGCCGGCCGGCGACGCCGGCGACGCCGGCGCGCTGGAGGCCTGGGCCTACCAGTGGGCTGCGGCCAGGGCGGCGGCCAAAGCCCGGCGCGACTTTGCCGAAGCGGACCGAATCAGGACACGGCTTGAGGAGAATGGATTCGAGGTCCGGGACCGGCGGGACGGCAGTCTGGAAGTGGTGCGGAGGACAGGCGGGCCCCGTCGCGCGTGACCGTTACGCGCCCAGCCAGATCCTGAGCACGCCAGACCCTCGCCTTGAACCGCGCCGGGCCCGCGGTGCCGGCGAGAGTTCCACCAGCTCTACCTCATCCGCGTTCCAGGCGCAGGCATCGGGATACCTCCGCCAGCCGTCCACGATCACGGCCGGGTCCGGCCCGGCGAGTGCCCGCAGCATCGGGATGTCGCAGAGCCGTGTGGTCCCATAGCGCCGCAACTCTTCGCGCGTGAGTACGTTGCGGTCGAACGCCCAGGCCAGGCGCCGCTCGAGCTCGTACTGATCCCACCGCTCGGCGTTGCCCATGCCTCGGACCCGTTCGGCCGGGACCAGTCGGATCGATACCTCGCGTCCCCGCTCGCGGTCGATCGAGATGCTGAAGCGGCGCGTCCGGTGGCCGGGGTGGGTGACCGTCACGAAGAAGTCCCCGCCGTGGACCTCCGGAAAGGCGAAACGCCCCGAGGCGTCCGTCCGCCGCTCGCTGCCCCGTTTGCCGAACACCTTCACCGCAACGCCCGCCAGGGGGCCCAGCGCGGAGCCGGCCACGACCCCATGGAGCCCCGTTCGCCTCGCTTCCACGATCACGGGGGCCAACTGAACCGGCGGAGCGGGGGAGAGGCGAATCTCGACCAGCAGCGGGGTCTCGGCGGAGAGCCTGACCTCGACCCGGCTGGGCCGATACCCAAGGCGTCGCGTGGTCAGGACATAGGCCCCGGCGCTGAGCCCTCCGAGCCGGAACGTCCCGTCGCTTCCGGTTGTCGCCGATTGGTCGCCGGCGCGCACCTCGGCGCCCTCGAGGGGCCTCCCCGCCAGGTCCCGTACCGTGCCCTCGATGGTCTGGGCGGCGGCGGGCGCATCCCAGAGGCCGGCCAGCAAAGCCAGGCCGGCGAATCGGCGGATCAGCATCGGTGAGGGCCCTTCATGGGATCGAGCGCTACCCCCGCTCGACAAATGTACGGTTCAGCAGGGGTGGAGACGATATCGGGCGTTGACGGACCATGTAACTCTGTGTAAAGTAAGGGTCTGTCGAATTCTGCGGGCAGTCTGCTGACGTAGCTCAATTGGCAGAGCAGCTGATTTGTAATCAGCAGGTTAAGGGTTCGAGTCCCTTCGTCAGCTCCAGCTTGGCAGGACACCAGAGCAGCGAGCGGAACCCCGCGTGCGTCGGCGCGGGGTTCCGTGTCGAATGGTGGCGGCGGGATCCGGTGGGGTGGCCGAGTGGCTAATGGCAGCAGACTGTAAATCTGCCGGGCTTTGCCCTACGTAGGTTCGAATCCTACCCCCACCATCGGGACAAACGCGGGTGTAGCTCAGTTGGTAGAGCATCAGCCTTCCAAGCTGAGGGTCGCGGGTTCGAGTCCCGTCGCCCGCTCTGACCGTGTCCGGAGAGTCGCTCGCGTAGCTCAGTCGGTAGAGCACATCCTTGGTAAGGATGAGGTCACCGGTTCGATCCCGGTCGCGAGCTTCGACAACCCCCGTCTGATCAGGAGCCCTGGAAATGGCAAAGGCCAAGTTTGAGCGCACAAAGCCGCACGTGAACGTCGGGACGATCGGGCACGTGGATCATGGCAAGACGACGTTGACGGCGGCGTTGACCAAGCTGTCGGCGGAGAAGGGGTGGGGGACCAAGTACGTGCCCTACGACGAGGTGGCGAAGGCGTCGGAGTCGCAGGGGCGGCGGGACGCGACCAAGATCCTGACGATCGCGACGAGCCACGTGGAGTACGAGACGGCGAAGCGGCATTACGCGCACGTGGACTGTCCGGGGCACGCGGACTACGTGAAGAACATGATCACGGGGGCGGCGCAGATGGACGGCGCGATTCTCGTGGTGAGCGCGGTGGACGGGCCGATGCCGCAGACGCGGGAGCATATTCTGCTGGCGCGGCAGGTGAACGTGCCGTACATCGTGGTGTTTCTGAACAAGTGCGATCTGGTGGACGACGCGGAGCTGCTGGATCTGGTGGAGCTGGAGGTGCGGGAGCTGTTGAGCCAGTACAAGTTTCCGGGGGACGACGCGCCGGTGATCCGGGGGAGCGCGCTGAAGGCGATCGAGGGGGAGGCGGGGTGGGTGGAGCGGCTGGAGGAGTTGTTCGCGGCGCTGGACGAGCACGTGCCGGAGCCGGTGCGGGAGACGGACAAGCCGTTCCTGATGCCGGTGGAGGACGTGTTTTCGATCACGGGGCGGGGGACGGTGGCGACGGGGCGGATCGACCGGGGGCGGATCAAGGTGCAGGAGGAAGTGCAGTTGGTGGGGTTCGGGACGACGAAGAAGAGCGTGGTGACGGGGGTGGAGATGTTCCGCAAGCTGCTGGACGAGGGGCAGGCGGGGGATAACGTGGGGTTGCTGTTGCGGGGGGTGGAGAAGACGGAGATCGAGCGGGGGATGGTGCTGGCGAAGCCGGGGAGCATTACGCCGCACACGCACTTTCACGCGGAAGTGTACGTGCTGACCAAGGACGAGGGGGGGCGGCACACGCCGTTCTTCAAGGGGTACCGGCCGCAGTTTTACTTCCGGACCACGGACGTGACGGGGGCGGTGGAGTTGCCGGCGGGGGTGGAGATGGTGATGCCGGGGGACAACGTGCAGATGACGATCGAGCTGATCACGCCGATCGCGATGGAAGAAGGGCTGCGCTTCGCGATCCGCGAGGGCGGCCGCACCGTCGGCGCCGGCGTGGTGACCAAGATC
>Ga0299906_10001027_pt1 | contig 24449 bp, 17 predicted proteins | sample RVTome_14_FD_200259 | JGI IMG/M metagenome (GOLD analysis project Ga0299906, IMG submission 200259) | Soil microbial communities from uranium-contaminated site in the Upper Colorado River Basin, Wyoming, United States - RVT145D125 (version 2) ...
TACTACAAGAGCGACGAAGAATATGTGTTCGCGATCGCCGAGGCCATGCGCAACGAATACGAGGCGATCGTGGCGTCGGGGGCGAAGGTGCAGCTCGATTGTCCCGACATGGCGATGGGACGGCACATGACCTACGCCCGGATGGACCTGCCCGAGTTCCGCAAGCGCCTGGCCATGAACATCGAAGCCCTGAACCACGCGGTGCGCAACATCCCGGCCGAGGAGATGCGCATGCACCTATGCTGGGGCAACTATCCCGGACCCCATCACTGCGACGTTCCGATGGCCGACATCATCGACCTGGTATGGAAAGCCAAGCCGCAGACGATCCTGTTCGAAGCGGCCAATCCCCGTCACGCCCACGAATGGGCCCTGTTCGAGACCGTGAAGGTTCCCGACGGCAAGATCCTGTGCCCCGGCGTCATCGAGCCGCAGTCGAACTACATCGAGCACCCGGAGCTGGTCGCCCAACGCATCGAGCGCTACGTGAAGCTCGTCGGGCGCGACCGTGTGATGGCCGGCGTGGACTGCGGCTTCAGCATCCACGTCGGCATGCAGGGGATCGATCCCGACGTCGTGTGGGGCAAGCTGGCGTCTCTGACGCAAGGCGCCGAAATCGCCACCCGCCACCTGTGGAGCTGAGGCGACACATGCTGAAGACGATGATCACGGGCAGCCTGCCCAAGCCGTCCTGGCTGGCCGACGCCAAGGCGGAGCTGCGCGCCCCGTGGGCGGTCGGCGCGGAGAGCCTCGCCGAAGCCCAGGACGACGCCGTCAGGCTCGCGATCGCCGACCAGGTGGCGGCGGATCTCGATATCGTGACCGACGGCGAGGAGCGGCGCCGCCATTACATCTGGGGTTTTCTCGACGGGCTGAGCGGAATCGATACGACCCGTCTCGCAAAGAAAGTCACCCGCGGAGGACGGTATGGCCCCCCCGTGCCGGTCCCCAGAATCGTCGGCGAACTGAAGCGGACCGGACCTGTTCTCGTCGACGGGCTGCGCTTTGCACTGGGTCAGACCGACCGTCCCGTCAAGGTCACCCTTCCCGGCCCGATGACGATCGTCGATTCCGTCGTCGACGAGCACTACGGCGGGAGCGAAGCCGATCTGGCCATGCGTTTTGCCGACATCCTGAACGCCGAAGCGCGGGACCTCGCTGCGGCCGGGGCGGCGATCGTGCAGTTCGACGAGCCCTGTTTCAACGTCTACGTGGACAAGGTGGCCGACTGGGGCGTCGCGGCTCTCGAACGCGCGGCCCAGGACGTCGGGGCCACGCGGGCCGTCCACATCTGCTATGGCTACGGCATCGGAACCGTCCTGGCCTGGAAGTCGCAGAACCAGAGCTGGGGCGAGTACGGAGTGACCCTGCCGCTTCTGGAGAAGTCGGGAATCGATGAGATATCGGTCGAATGCGCGGCTTCGGGCGTGGACCTGTCCGTTCTGGGAACGCTGAAGACGAAAGGCGTGATGGTCGGCGTGATCGATGTCGGCACCGAGGAGGTGGAAACGCCCGACCAGGTGGCCAGCCGGATTCGGGCGGCACTCGCCCACATCGACGCCGAGCGTCTCATCCCCTGTACTGATTGCGGCCTCGTCCCGCGATCACGGTCGGCCGCCCGGGGCAAGATGAAGGCACTGGCCGAGGGCGCCCGGCAGGTTCGGGAGTCGCTTGTGGGCAAGAGGACGACGGCCGAGAGTCCGGCGAATCGCTGAGCGTTCGCGCCGCTCGAACTGCATATCCGCATCCACGTTCCACGGAAGCCTCACGTTCAGACTGACCTCCGCCCTCGAGCTGGTCGGCCTCGAGAATCGGATCTCCCTGATTGACGCTGTATCGGATCGGCTGGCCGGCGAGAAAGTCTTCCAGGCTGGAGAAGGTGAACGTGCCGTTGAAGTTGTCGTAGGATTCGGAGCGTTCCCGTTCATATCCAGCGTCGAACCCCGTCTTGATGGACACGTTGCCGCCCGTGTACTTCAGCAGGTCGCCGAAATCGAGCGAGGCGTCTTCGCTCGACTGTCTGTCGGTAGAGCCTCCCCCGCTGAAGGCGCCGCGAACGTCGAGATGGGGCGCGTCGAGCAGCGGGATGCTGCGTTCGGAGTCACCGGAGATCCGGAATCGGACCTCGTTGTTCAGCGTCGGGGAGAGGACCGCCGCTCGTAGCGGCTGCCTTCGCTGGCCGAGCCTTGTTCAGGCAATCCGAAGCCGCCCACGCTGCGCATCTTGGCGGCACGACCGCGGATTGCCCGGAGCGGGTGGATACATGAGCTGGCGAGTGGCGACTTTGGCCCGTGAACGGACCGATTTCTGAACGGGAAGGAGAGCCGTTGCGATTGAACTGTCTGAAACCGACGCGCCAGACGGCAGCCTGGCCGCCGTTCAGGTTCGCCGGCATCGGCAAGACCGGGGCGGGTCCGGTGGCTTCACACGCCGAGGTTGCCATGCCACAGCTCCAGGAGGAACGTATGCCATGGCAAGACTTCGATTCCTTCCTCGATGGCTCTCGGCTGGCGTTCCAACGAAACGATGATCGAACGCCGGACCCGCTGCTCCTGCCTCAGGGCCCGGAGGCCGGAAAGGTCTCCCTCATGAACGCGGGCGGCTCCCTTGACTTCGACGGCCACTTCGAAATCCCCCAAAATGAAATCCACTTCTTGCCCGGCTGCCGTCCGCCAGAAATATAGCTCAAGGTCCTGCGCACGGTATGCCTGATAGGCTCGCAGTTCCATCAGGATATAATGTTCGAACGACTTGCCGAACTCCGCGCTGCCGAGCCTTGGTTGACGGCGCGCCAGGTAGTTCGATACCCCGACATCGAAAAGGTAGAACTTCTCGGTCTCGATCAGGCGGCGTGCTTTCGCTCTGCGCCACGGCGGCAGGCGGAACCCGAGATATGTGTCCTCGAGGATACTGAAATAGCTCCGCACGACCTTGGCCGAAACGCCGCATTCCCGCGCAACGTTCGTGTAGTTGAGCAACTCGCTGCTCGTGATGGCGGCGACCCGCAGAAATTCCGAGAAGGCAGGAATGTTCTGCGTAAGCGCTTCGGCGGCGATCTCCTCTTTCAGGTAATCACCGACGTAAGCGCGCAGGTCCTCCAGGGGATGACTTGACAGGAAATGCGGCGGCAGGAGACCACTGAGCATCACCCTCTCCAAGTCCAGATGATCCACCTCCATAACTGTCAGCGGCATCATCTGTCGGCGCCACGCGCGTCCGGCCAGCAAATTGGCGTGGCCACCCCGCAGCTTGCGGGCGCTGGAACCGGTGAGTAAGAAGGCTGCCGACGCGTTCTCGATTAGCCAATGGACTTCATCCAGCAGAGCCGGAACCTTCTGAACTTCGTCGATCACCACGAACACGCCGGAACGGCTCGCAAACCGTTCCCGCAGCAAAGCCGGCCGGCTGGCATACTCCGCGAACACGTCCGACTGAAGAAGGTCGATCAGGGGGGATTTCGGATACTGCCGGCGTATCCAATAGCTCTTGCCCACTCGTCGCGGCCCCCACAAGAATGCGGACTGCCGACGGGGAAGGCGAAGGTCCAGAAGTCTCTTGCGAATGGCGGCCATGTTAAAGCAGTTTATACGGCCTTATTAGAGCAGTTTATCATGATAATATTTCCTGAAAGGGTGTATTGTCATACGAACCCCTCACGCCGCGGATCAGCGGCCCGTCCTCGGCGCCCTGGTCCTCCCGCTCTCATGTTCAGGCCGGAGGATCCGGGCCGGGATCAAGGCACGGGCCGGGTCCCCCGGCCTCTTCGCGTCCCTGTCCTGGTGTCGGCGGGTTTTGGCTTCGTCTCCCGCCGGGCTTTCTTCCGGGACTTTCCCTTGTCGGCCGGTGCTTTTCCGGATGCCTCGGCCGGGTCTCCGGGATCCGGATCGGCCATGGCCAGCGCGCGGGCACGCTCGGCGGCCGCCTCGATCATGGGGCCGAGCATCCCGGCCGGAGGTGCCTCGTGTCTCCAACCGGCTGGCGCTCCGAGCTGACGGAGGAGAGCGCCCGAAACCGGCGGCGCCTCGAAAGAGAGGTCGAGCGAGGGCAGCGGCGCGCGCGGCTTGTCGTAGTCGGACGCCCGGAGCCCGGCGAGCGATACCGAAGGCACTCCCCCGGCGCCAGATCGCGTCCCGCCGCGGCCCCTCCGCGCCCCCTTCGGGTCGCCGGCCCCGGCCCGGGCGGTCCGGAGAGCTTCGAGCACCTGTTCTTTCGTGCGTCCGCGCAATTCGAACAGCAAGAACGGATCCCGGTCGAATGCCTCACCGAGGACGTAGTGGGTCGCGGCGACGTGCTTGCAGGGGTTGGCCCAATCAGGGCAACTGCAATCGGTTCCGAGATCGGCCGACTTCACCGGGAACAGGCTCTCGCCCGCCTCTCTGAAGGCCCGATCGATCTCCAGGGGCATCCGCCCCGCGAGCAACTCCGCCGCGAACCGCGCCTCGCCCGCCATCGCGTCGATCGCTTCTTTCCATACCGCGTCGGAAAGTGTCCTCAGCGTGATCCGGACCTTGTAGGGCGTGGCCCGCGAGCCGGTGACCCTCGCGGTCACCAGACCGGCCTTCACGCTGAGATCGTGCGTGCGGCCCGCACGGGCATAGGTGCGGCCGCGGGCGAGCCGGCTGGCGTAGCCGAACGCGTCGAGGGCGCCGATCCACCGCCGACCCCACCAGGTGGAACCGCCCTTCCCCGCTTTGATGCCTCGCTTCGGCGGCGGCCGCTTCGGCGTCCTCCGGTACCAGCTCCAGCCGTCCCGACCGCTCATGAGCGAGCCCCCGCTGCAGCCGACCGGCGGTCACGCCCGTCGTCTTCTCTCCCTTCGTCGTCTCCCCCGAGGACAGCGTCGGCAGACAGTGAGAACAGGTCCCGCAACTCCTCGTCGCCCAGTTCGGTGATCCACCTTTCGCCCGTGGCGACGACCTTCGAGACCAGGGCTCGCTTCCGCTCCAGCATCCGGTCCACCTTCTCTTCGACCGTGCCGGCGCACACGAGCTTGTGAACCTGCACGGCCCGTTTCTGGCCGATGCGCCAGGCGCGGTCGGTGGCCTGGTCCTCGACCGCGGGGTTCCACCACCGGTCGAAGTGGAACACATGGCTTGCGGCGGTGAGGTTGAGTCCGGTGCCGCCCGCCTTGACAGAGAGCACGAAGACCCGCGGCCCGTAAGGCTCTTCCTGAAACCGGCGCACCATTTCGTCGCGCGCCCGGCGCGGGGTTCCGCCGTGAAGGAACACGACCTCGACGCCGAGACGCTGCTCGAAGTGGGTGACGAGGCGGTCGCCCATCTCGCGAAACTGGGTGAACACGAGCGTCTTGTCTCCCGTCGCGACCGCCTCCTCGAGCATCTCCGCCGCTCGCTCGAGTTTCCCCGATCGCCCATGGAGCGGGCCCGCCTCGCCGAGATACTGCGCCGGGTGGTTGCAGATCTGCTTGAGAAACGTCAGCAGCGCCAGAACCCGTCCCCGGCGTTCGATGCCGTCGGCCGACTCGATGCGCCGCATCTCTTCATCGAGCACCGCCTGATAAAGCGTGGCCTGCTCCCGGGTGAGAGTGCAGATGACGTTCATTTCGTTCTTAGGGGGCAGGTCCTGTATGACGGCAGGATCGCTCTTGAGCCGGCGGAGGAGGAAAGGACTCGCGATACGCCGCAGCCGCCCGGCGGAGGCGTCATTGCCGTAGCGCTCGATGGGTACGGCGTAGTCGCGGCGAAACGTTTCGAGCGGTCCGAGGAGACCCGGGTTGCAGAACTCGAAGATCGACCACAATTCCGAAAGGCGGTTCTCGACCGGCGTGCCCGTGAGGGCGAACCGGTGAGATGCCCTGAGCCGGCGGGCGGCCCGGGCGGTCGCCGAGGCCGCGTTCTTGATGTTCTGCGCTTCGTCGAGCACGACGCTCGACCACTCGACCGAGGAGAGCAGCTCCGCATCGCGCCGCAGCAGTCCGTAGCTGGTCACGAGCAGTGTTCCCGGTTTCCGGGGGATGTCGCGCGCCGTACGCGCCCGTTCCGCACCGTAGTGGCCGATGACCGGCAGGCCGGGAGCGAAACGCCGGGTTTCACGCTCCCAGTTGCCCAGGACCGACGTCGGAGCGACCAGCAACGCGGGCCGGCCGTCCTTCCGGGCCGCCCTGACTCGCGCCAGAAGGAATGCGAGAAGCTGGATGGTCTTCCCGAGGCCCATGTCGTCGGCGAGGCAGGCGCCGAGTCCGAGCGCCCCCATCGTCGAAAGCCAGGCGAGGCCCCGGCTCTGGTAGGGGCGGAGCGTTCCCTGAAAACCCTCTGGCGTGGGGGCTTCCCGCCCCGCCGGATTGCGGAGTCGATCGACGAGCTCGCCGAAACCGCCCGCTGCGGACACGGCGACCCTGGTTCCGTCGTGGCTGATCTCGCCGGAGAGCGCCGCCGCCAACGCCTGGCGCGCGGGAATTCGCCCGGCCTTCTCCGAAATCCGCCGGCCGATCGCCTCAAGCTCCTGCGGATCGATCACGACCCACTGTCCCCGATGGCGGACGATCGGCGCCTTGAGCCGGGCTAGTTTCCGGAGTTCGCCGGCCGTGAGGGTCGTATCGCCCACCGCCGCCTCCCACCGGAACGAGAGAATCGAATCGAGGCCGAGCCCACCCGTCCCCGACACTGCGCCGGCCCCCGGGGTGGCGTCGCCGACCCGCATCCGCAGGCGAAGCCGGCGCTGCCCCGCCGCAGTGAACTCCGCCGGCACGATTATGCCGAAGCCCGCCTCCCCAAGCGCCCGGGCTCCCTCGCCGAGGAATTGCCAGGCGACAGCGGGGTCGACCTGCAAGGCTTCGGGCCTCGCCTCGCGGAGGCTCTCGCCTATCGGCGGGAAGAGCCGCGCCGCGCGGCCCAGCGCCTCGAGCAACGACTCCTGCGGCTCCCGGAAAGCCCGCCCCAGCTTCAGAAGGCTCCGGTCCCTGGCGCTCCAGGCCTCGGATGCCGTGATCAGCAGGCTCGGATCGTCCGGCGACTGAAGCAGGAACCGCAAGACGAACGGATCGTGATCGGAGCCTGGAAGCTCCAGGCGAAAGCACGCGCGAAGGCGGTCGCCGGCCCCCAGAACGGGGCCGCTCCAGGCCTCGAGGTCCTCGAATAAGTTCCGCTCTTCGAACCCGTCGGTCTCAAAGGCCCCGTCACCGGCCAGAAGCGCGGCACGCCAGCGGGACTCCCACGGCATGAAGTCGTCGGCCTCGGCCGCCCGCCGTCCCCGATTCGCTCGCGGCCCGGAAGACTGGGCCGTACCGTGCGCATCGCGCAGCAACGTATCCACGGCCGCGTCGAGGAACGCCCGAAGCAGGGCCTCGGGCGCCCACACGCCGCTCCTCCCCCCGCCCGGCGCTGGAACGGCGTGCGCGGCCGGAGGCATGCTGCGCGCGAGCGCACCGACCCGGGCGGCGTCCCCGGGTGCGGAAAGCGCGGCCGCCCACCGGGCGAAAAGGGTGCCGTTCTCGCGCACTAGTGTCGGCACGGCACGCTCGCGACCCACCAGATCGAGCGCCAGCTTGCTGGCCAGCGTCCAGATCGCCACCGAGCCGGGGAGCGCGGGAACATCGGCCGACGGGATCACCGCCAGGCAGGCGACGGCTTCGAACAGCGACAGCAGAAAGCCTTCGGTTTCGGACACCTTGCCGGGCATGACGACGGACGCCCGTGCCTGCCGGCCGAGAAACGCCAGATCGTCCGATGCGAGGGCCTCGCGCTCCTCGCCCCACAGGAAGGGGGCTCGACGATCGGGGAGGAAAACCATCGGCATAGCGGTCAGATCCCCCGACCAGGCTGTCCAGGCGGGAAGCTGCGAGGCCCGGATGCGCTGCCCATCGCGCGTGCGTGCTTTCCGGGTCCCATAGTCGACGCGAACGAAACCGAACGAGACCGGACTGTGTCCGGATCGTTCCTCTATCTTCCGGAGCAATCTTGAAGCATCGTTGCAGATCGAGCCCGGGGACTGGGAGCGCGTTGGAGCGATCGCCGCGATCTGGCCGTCGACTAAACCCGCCGTTCGTGAAGGCTACTCCTTCACGATCTCTTTCGGATCGGCGCCGACGCGGCCCACCATGTCGGCCGTGGTGGCGGCAGCCAGCCGGAAGTTGAATTCGATCGACGGTATGCCCCGGACCGGGCACTTCGGGTTGTTGTCCCTGACTTCCGTGATCAGCGAATCCGTGACGCCAAATACGGTGTCCGAATCGATATGGTCGTCGCTGGCCAGATAGAGCGCGGTGACAACTTCTCGATAGCCCCCGGCGCCGACCAGGAAGTGAATGTGCGCCGGGCGATAGCCGTGCCGCTTCTGGGCGCGAATCATGTCGCCGACCGGCCCGTCCATCGGGATCATGTAGCCCAGCGGGGCGACCGCGCGGCAGTAGTACATGCCTTTGTCGTCGGTGTGGAAACGGCCGCGCAGGTCCATTCTGTTCTCATCCCGCTGCATGTCGTAGACGCCTTCGTCGTCGGGCTGCCAGATTTCGACCGAGGCATTCGGAATAGGCTCGCCGGCCGCGTTCGACACAGTTCCGAACAGGACGATTTCCTTTCCCCTGGTGTCCTCGGTGATCGAATCCCCCAGTTTCCGGTCGGGCGAATCGTTCCGGTAGAACGGTCCGAGCAGGCTGGTCTTCGTGCCCGCTTCCAGCGCCCGCCGGTCGTGCAGGGCATTGACAAGGCTGCTCATACCCAGCGTGTCGGAGAGCAGGATGAACTCCTGGCGGGCCGGCGTGCACTTCTTGCCGACCGCGGTCAAAAACTCGATGCCCTTGATCCATTCGGCCGGCGTCAGGTCGACTTCGCGCGCAAAATCGTGAAGGTGGCGGACCAGCGACTCCATGATCCGCCTGAGCCGGGGATCCGCGGTCGTCGACATCTGGTCGAGGGCCACATCGGTGATGGTGTTGTGGTCGATCGCTTTCATCGCTTTCATGTCAGTCGTCTCCAAATAAGAAAAACGTGCTGCGATGCGTGTCCATGCCCGCAGTTTGCAGGTATCAGTGCCATGCCGCCGCTCCGAACGTCGGCGGGGGGCGACGGTCGCGTCGTCGAGTCACCTTTGCGAATGCCCTGCAGCATAGCTGTTGCGATCATCGCTGTCGAGGAGTACTTGCGATGACCCCAGCCACGAGCCGCCGACGTCCTGGCATGGCCCACAGATCCCTGCCGGCGAAGCCAGGGGCGGCCGACGCTTCGAGTCGCGGGTGATCCATGACCGCGATCGGGATCTTCGCGGCCCCCTTTACGGGAGTGGACAACGCCTTCAGCGCGGCAGCGGCGACCCAGGTCTTTACGTATTCCCCGCCCGCCGGATGAACGCAGGAATTTCCAGGTTCGGCTCCTGCCGTGACGCATGGGTCGACCTTTCCAGTAGCGGATCGGCGCCCTTGCGGTCGAATCCGGTCGCGATGACGGTGATCTTGACCTCGTTCTTCATCCGCTCGTCCAGAACGGCGCCAAAAATGATATTGGCCTCGCTATCGGCGGCTTCGTAGATGATGTCGGAGGCCTCGCTGACTTCGTGAAGCAGCAGGTCGCTTCCGCCCGTCACGTTAATCAGTACTCCCCGCGCGCCTTTGATGGAGTCGTCCTCGAGCAGGCGGCTCGAGATCGCGCGGCGCGCCGCTTCGACCGCCCGGTTGTCTCCCGTCGCCCGGCCGGTTCCCATGAGCGCCATCCCCATCCCGTGCATGACGGTCCGGACGTCGGCAAAGTCGAGGTTGATCAGCCCGGGTACCGTGATCAGGTCGGATATGCCCTGAACGGCCTGCCTCAGGATGTCATCGGCAACGTGAAACGCGTCGAAGAGGCTCGTACCGTGCTCCAGAGTCGCCAGAAGGCGATCGTTGGGAATCGTGATGACCGTGTCCACGGACCCTTTCAGGTTGGCCAGCCCCTGGTCTGCCTGGGCCATCCGCTTGCGGCCTTCGAACCCGAAGGGCTTGGTCACCACGGCCACCGTCAGGCTGCCCAGCTCGGCGGCGAGGCTGGCGACGATCGGGGCCGCGCCGGTACCGGTGCCTCCGCCGAGGCCGGTTGTCACGAAGATCATGTCGGCCCCTTCGAGAGCTTCCAGAAGCTTCTCCGTGTCTTCGAGCGCGGCCTCGCGGCCGACTTCCGGATTGGCCCCCGCGCCCAGGCCCTTGGTCAGCCTGGCGCCGATCTGAAGCTTCACCGGAGCCCGCGACAACTCGAGAGCTTGCACGTCGGTGTTGGCGACCAGGAACTCGACCCCTTCCACGCCCGCGTCGATCATGCGATTGACGGCGTTGGAGCCGGCGCCGCCCACGCCGATCACCTTGATACACGCTCCGATCAGACGTTCCTCTTCGAACAGAAACCGGATCGGCTTTTCGGCGGGTTCTTTGCTAGCTTTGTTTGCCACGGCTACCCCCTCGTCGAGTTTCGATCGCCTGGGTCCCATTGCGGGTCCCGATCACCGTCAGAACGACACGCTTCTGATCTTCGCGACCATGCGTTTGAGCGCCCCGCCGACCTGGTCGTGGAAGTCGTGTGTCCGGCGCCTGCGTTGTCCGTAGGCCACCAGCCCCACGGCCGTCGCGTACTCGGTCCGCCTGAAGCGCGCATCGCTCAATCCACCGGGAATCCCCAGCCGTACCGGCAAATCGAGCAAATCTTCGAACAACTCCGGCATGCCCCGAAGCACCGCTCCCCCTCCGGTCAGGATCACGCCCGCGCCCGCCTGACGCTCGTAGCCGGCGCCGCGTATCTCATCCCTCACGAAATGGATGATCTCCTCCGCCCTCGGCTGGAGGATATCGCCGAGCACACGCTGGCCGATCATCCGCATCTGGCGCAGCCCCACGCCGGCGACTTCGAAGGACAGCTCGTCGTCTGCCAGCGACGCCAGCGCGCAGCCGTGATCCCGCTTCAGGCGCTCGGCCTCGGGAATCGGCGTCCGAAGCCCCACGGCGATGTCGTTGGTGAAGTTGTCGCTCCCGATGGGAAGCACGACCGTATGGCGGACGGCGCCGTGGTGATAGATCGCGACACTGGTCTTCCCTCCGCCGACATCGACAAGAACGCATCCCAGCTCCTTTTCGTCGTCTGTGAGGGTCGTCTCGCCGGCCGCTATGGGCTCGAGGACGGTGTCGGCGACTTCCAGACCGCTCCTGTGAACGGCGGTCACGATGTTCTGTGCCGCGGTCACCGAGCTGGTCACGATGTGCACGTTCACCTCGAGCCGCGTCCCCATCATCCCGTGAGGATCCTCGATACCCTCTTCGTCATCGACGACAAACTCCTGGGGAATGATATGGATGATCTCTCTGTCGGGCGCCAGCGCCACGGCACGCGCGGTCTCGATCACGCGCCGGACGTCTTCGCGCGTGATCTCGCGGGCGTGGCCCGAGATCGGGATGGTCCCCTTGCTGTTGAAGCTCCGGATGTGAGGCCCGGCGAGACCGACGAAAACCTCCTCGACCTCCCGTCCCGCCATCACTTCGGCCTCGGCGACGCTCTTCCGGATGGCATCGACGGTCGCCTCGAGGTTGACGACGACGCCTTTCTTGAGCCCGCGCGATTCAGTCTCGCCGAAGCCGATCGAATCGAGCGTCGGTCCCTGGGCGTCCGCGATAATCGTGCAGACCTTGGTGGAACCAATGTCGAGGCCTACAACAGTCTTGTTTCGTCGTCCCATATAAGGTTTCTCGCCGGTTGATCCCCCCCGAGTTCGATGATGACCTGACCCTCGAAGCGCAAATCCACGCGCGAAGCGCTCGGGTACTCCTCACGGATTTGGGAACTGTGTTCGATATACGTCCTCCAGCGCTCCAGGTGCTGGTCCACGCCGAGATCTACGAGGACCGGATAGTTGGCCGGCACGACGGAGACTTCCCCCGCTTCGGTGATGCGAACCTCGGAAAGCAGGGCTTCGCCGATCAGATCGAGCGTCTTCCTGAAGATGTCGAGCCGGGCCCGATTCCCTTCCATGTCGTCGGAAGCCAAACCGTCCAGAATGGGCGAATCGCCGGGGGCCAGTCGATCGGCAGGCAGGACCACGCCGTCCTCGTCGACCTGAAATATCTGGCCATCGATCCGGGCAAGGGCGATCGGATCGCGCTCGACCACGGAGATGACGATGTCCCGGGGCCAGACTCTCTGAACGCGCGCATGCCTGACCCAAAGGAGTGTCTCGATCGACCGACGCATGCCGTCCAGGTCCAGACGGAGCATGTTGGTGCCGGCCGTGAAGCCGGCTCGTGCCAGGACCTCTCCTTCATTGAGCCGGGTCAATCCAAGGACCGAGATACTCCTGATCTCGAGAGCCGGAGACTGGTAGGCATAGCTGACAACCCGGTAAAGTCCCCAGCCCAATACCAGCAGGAACAGCAAGAACACTACGAGGTAGAGCGGCCTGAGGAGGTCCGAACGCGGCCTGCGTTTGAGCGATCGTCCCCAGCGCGCCATCCGGTCTCTCATCGCGGCTGCCTCAGAACTTCGGTTCGGGCCACCAGATCGGCCAGGTGCGTGATGCTGCCGGCTCCCATGAACAGTACCGCGTCGCCAGGTTGCGCCGTTCGTCTGACGTAGGCCTGAATTCGCTCCGGATCCGGCTCGCACCGCACCGGAACCTGGCCCAGCTCCCTGACGCGCCTGACGAGCGCGTCGGCCGTCACACCCGGAATGGGTGATTCGCCGGCCGGATAGATGTCGGTAATGACGACCTCGTCGGCGTCGTCGAACGCCCTGGCGAACTCCTCGAACAGATGCGCGGTTCGCGTGTAACGGTGAGGCTGGAAGACGGCGATGATCCGGGAGAAGCCCGCTGTTCGCGCAGCCGAGAGCGTCGCGCGAACCTCCGTCGGATGGTGTGCGTAATCGTCGATCACCGTAAAGGGCTCGCGGGCCTTGATCTCGAACCGGCGCTCGACACCCTCGAAACGGGCGAGGCCTTCGGCGATCTCATCGGGCTCGAGCCCCATTTCCAGAGACGCCGCAAACGCGGCTGCAGCGTTGAGCACGTTGTGCATGCCCGGCACCCGCAGGCGGACTTCCTGGTTCTGACCGTCCCGGAAGCCGAGCCGAAATCGCGAGCCCAGTTGTTCGAGCGCGCAGTCGGCGACCACGACATCCGCATCCGGCTCCACGCCGAAGGTGACGACACGCCGCTTGATCCGCCCGCGGATACTCTCGGAACAACCCGTCCCGAGAGGCATGACGACGACTCCGTAGAAAGGAACCTTGTTCACGAAGGCCAGAAAGGCGTCGCAGATGTCGTCCAGATCCCGATAGTTGTCGAGATGGTCGGCGTCGATATTGGTCACCACGGCGACGGTCGGCGAGAGCATCAGAAAAGAACGGTCGCTTTCATCCGCCTCGAGCACGATGAACTCGCCCTTGCCGAGGCGCGCGTGCCGTCCTACGGTCTTGACCCGGCCGCCGATGACGAACGTCGGATCCATCCCGGCCTGGTCGAGGATGGTCGCGATCATCGAAGTCGTCGTGGTCTTGCCGTGAGTGCCGGCGACACCGGTCGTGTACTTCAGCCGGGCCAGCTCGGCCAGCATCTCGGCTCTCGATATGACGGGTATCCGGAGCCTTCGGGCCTCGACGAACTCGGGGTTGTCGCCCGCCACCGCCGAAGAACCGACGACCACGTGAGCGCCACGCACGTTCGCCGCGTCGTGAAACGGAAACACCTCGGCGCCGCCCGCTACGAGCGACTCGGTCACGCGCGAGGCCTTCAGGTCGGATCCGGACACGTTATAGCCGAGAGTGAGCAGGACCTCTGCGATACCGCTCATTCCGATACCGCCGATCCCTACGAAGTGCACGTGTTTGATGCGTTGGAACATACCTACCGCGTCATTCTCTCGATCAGGTCCACGATCTTCGACTCCGCGTCCAGAACGGCCATCCGGCGCGCGTTCCGGCCGAGCTCTTCGAGCCTGGCGGGGTCTCCGATCAGCCCCGAAATCTCAGCCGCCAGCCGCTCGCCGGACAATTCCCGGGGATCGATCATCACCGCTGCGTTCCCTTCCACCATTCGACGCGCGTTCTTCCGCTGGTGATCGTCGGCCGCAAACTCGAGCGGGATGAACACAGCCGCCCGGCCCGACGCCCGAATTTCGGCCACGGTCGTCGCTCCGGCCCGGCACACGACCAGATCGGCCGCGGCATACTGGCTGGCGAAGTCGGGAAAGAAGCTTTCGACCCGCGACTGGAAACCGGCATTCCGATACGCTGCCCGGACCTCCCCGACCTGGCGTTCTCCCGTCTGGTGTACGAAGCGAAGCCGGTTCCCGAACCCAGCCAGATGGGGCAGCGCCTCCATTACGGCCCTGTTGATCGGCTCCGCCCCCTGACTGCCGCCGGTCACGAGCACGTCGGTACGGGTCCCGTTCGAGGGCGGGGGGATGTTTTTGAACTCCGGTCGGACCGGATTGCCGGTCACCACTGCCCGTCTCCCGAAGTGCGCGGCCGCGGCCGGATCCGGGACCGCCACCAGGGTGGCAAACCGGCCCACCAGACGATTTGCCAGGCCCGGAATCACGTTCTGCTCCATCACCAGACGTGGGATCCCCGACACGGTGGCCGCCGCCATCACCGGAAACGACGCATACCCTCCGAGGCCCACGACGGCATCGGGATGGAAACGGACGACGATTCGCATCGCCCGGACAAGCGCAAAGGCCAGGGACGCCAGATTGGCCGCCCGCTGGCGCCAGCCGGTTCGCTTCAGTCCGCCGACGCGAAGCGTCATCAATTCGAAACCTGCCTCCGGAACGACGCGTTTTTCGATCCCCCGTTCGGCGCCCACGAAGAGAATTCGGGAATCGGGGTGCCGGCGCAGGATTTCCCGGGCGACGGCGATACCGGGCATCAGATGACCGCCTGTACCGCCTCCTGCGATTATCACGTTCATAGCGACAAGAAAGAGGGCAGGTCACTTTTCGTCCCGCCAATGGGCGGCGACACCGCGTCGTTTCAGAAAAGAGTGACCTGTCCCCATTCATTTTCCTCTCTCAGTGACCGTGCTGGGAAATATTCATGAGAATACCCACGCCGGCCAGCGTGACCAGGAGCGAGCTGCCGCCATGGCTGAGAAACGGGAGCGGCACACCCGTGGTCGGCAACATGCCGAGCACGACACCCACGTGGATCGCTGCCTGGAGGGCTATCGTCAGGGTGATCCCGACCGCCAGATAGCAACCGAACGCGTCCGGCGCCCGGAATGCGCTCGTCAGCCCGCGCCAGGCAAACACGCCCAGGAGAACAACAATCGAGAACGTACCCAGGAGCCCGAGCTCCTCTCCGATGACGGCGAAGATGAAATCCGTGTGCGGCTCGGGAAGGTAGAACAGCTTCTGTTGCCCTTCCATGAACCCCACTCCCGCGATCCCGCCGGATCCCACGGAGATGAGCGACTGGTTGAGCTGGAAACCTGCCCCCAGAGGATCCCCGGACGGATCGAGGAATGACGCGAGCCGCCGGAGCCGATACGGTTCGAACAAAACGAAGGCCACCGCGGTGAGGAGGGCCGGTATCCCGCCAGCCAACATCCATCCGAAATGCAGCCCGCCGACGAAGAGCAATGCTCCCATTACCGCGGCCATCAGGATGGCCGTCCCCAGGTCGGGCTGAAAGACCACCAGACCGATCGTCAGGATACCGACGACTCCGACCGGAAGCAGGACGAATCTCCAGTCGTTCACCCTCGCGCTCCGTTCGGAGAGATAGTAGGCAACGAAAACCACAAGACCCAGCTTCGCAAACTCGGAAGGCTGCAGGGACAACCCAGCCAGCCGTATCCAGCGATGGGTGTTGGCCACAGGGGGGAGCAGATAGGCGACACACAACAGCGCGATCACGCCCGCGATCAGGGTCAGGACGACGGCGGGTCGCCTGTAGGCACCATAGCCCACCCGCATCAGTCCGAACATTCCCGCAAGGCCCAAACACGCGGCGACGACGTGACGCAAGGAGAAGTGATTCGGATCTCCGAAATACTGTTCCGCTCTCACGGCGGAGGAACTGAATACCATGACGACTCCGGCCAGGACGAGCGCCAGAGTCGTCAGGAACAGTATCCAGTCCGGTTTGAGTGTACGAGCCATATTCAGCCATCAGCTACGCGCTGTCAGACAATAGCCATACAGCGCGAGGGGCCCGTCCGAGGTCCCTTGCTACGCCCCGGCGCGCGCGCGACCGAGAACCGCGTTCCTGAAATCACGGCCGCGCTCCTCGTAGTTGGCGTACATGTCGAAGCTGGCGCACGCGGGGGCCAGTAATATCACGTCGCCCGCGCGCGCGATTCCGGTTGCGATCGAGACGGCCCCGGCCATGTCGGGCGCTCTTCGGACGGGCACCCGGCCGGCGATGGCCTCCTCGATCCTCGGCGCCGCCACGCCGATCGTGACGACCTCGCGCACGCGCCCCTCGAGCGCCGCCGCGAGCCGCTCGAAACGCGCTCCCTTATCCACTCCGCCGGCGATGAGAATGACAGGGCTCTCGAACGCTTCAATCGCCTTGATGGCCGAGTCCACGTTCGTAGCCTTCGAATCGTTGACATACTCGACGCCGTCGATCACGATGACGGTTTCCAGGCGGTGCTCGACGGCGTGGAATGAAGACACGGCGCTTCTGGAATCGACAGCACTGATCCGATAGAAGTCCGCAACAAGCAGCGCAGCCAACACGTTCTCGAGGTTGTGTCCTCCCCTCAGAGGAACGTCCGCAATCGGAACGATCGGGCTTCCTTCCACCCTCAGCGTAGCCCCGGAGATCCCGCCCCCCTCCTCACGCGGTCCCCGGCCGAAGAGCCGCTGCCGCGCCCGGATCTCCACAGGAGGCGGAAACGAGTGTTCGTCGTCTCGATTCAGGATCGCGACGTCGCCGGCGTCCTGGTTCAGGAACAGGCGGAACTTCGCCATTCGGTACGCGTCGAAGTCCGTGTAACGATCCATGTGATCCGGCGTCACGTTCAGCAGAACTGCGACCCGCGGATGAAAAGTCCGAATTCCCTCGAGCTGAAAACTGCTCACCTCCAGAACGTTGATCGTCTCCGGCGTCGACACTCCGACCATGTCCGAGGCCGCGCGCCCGATGTTCCCTCCGACTTCGATCCGCCTCGGACCGCGCGACAGGACATGCGCCACCAGCGACGTCGTGGTCGTCTTCCCGTTCGAACCGGTGATGGCAACGACGTCTCCTTCAAGATATCGCGACGCCACCTCGAGTTCGCTCACGATCGGAATGCCCGCTTCGCGCGCTCGCGCGATCGGTTCGATGGCGGGGGGCACCCCCGGGCTGAGGACGATCTCCCCGGCCTCCAGCAGGCGCTCCCCGGTGTGCCGTCCGGCCTCATGGGGAATCCCCAGCTTGTCGAACTCTTCCAGCATTCTGGGAGCCGGCTCCGAATCCGTGGCCCACACTTCGAAACCACGGTTCCGGAGCAGCCGCGACACGGCGAGACCGCTCCGGGCCATTCCTACAACCGCTATCATGAGCGCCTCACCGTCATTTCCGCCCTCACCGGAGCTTCAGCGTCGACAGGCTGAAGAGCGCAAACAGCAGCGCGGCGATCCAGAAACGGATGATCACCTTGGACTCGGTCCAACCCAGCAGCTCGTAGTGATGGTGGATCGGCGCCATCCGGAACACGCGCTTACCGCGCAGCTTGAATGAGACGACCTGGATCATGACCGAAAGGGCCTCGACGACGAAGATGCCTCCGATCGAGATGAGCAACAACTCCTGGCGGATGACGACGGCGATGGTACCGATGGCTCCCCCGAGGGCAAGCGAACCCACGTCGCCCATGAACACTTCGGCGGGATGCGCGTTGTACCAGAGAAAGCCCATGCTGGCTCCGAAAAGCGCACCGCAGAAGACCGTCATTTCCGCGACGTGCTCGATATATTGAAGGTCCAGGTATGCCGCGAAATCCACGTGTCCCGTGACGTAGGTCAGCATGGTGAGCGCGCCGGAAGCCACGAGCACGCAGCCGATCGCGAGCCCGTCGAGGCCGTCGGTCAGGTTCACGGCGTTCGAGGAGCCCACGATGACGAGAGCGACGAAAATCAGGAACGGAATGGCACCCAGCCACGCCAGCACCGGCAGATTCCAGACCAGATCGGGAGTGAACGTCTTGAAGAACGGCACGGTCAGGCGCGTCGAAAACAGACCCTGGTCGGTGAGCCTGAGAAGAACTACACCGACGAGCGTCGCCGTCGCGACCTGGAGTCCCATCTTCGCATAGCCCCGGAGGCCCAGCGAGCGGCGGCGTACGATCTTGATGTAGTCGTCGGTGAATCCGATGACCCCGAATGCGAGAGTCGCCCCTACCAGCACCCACCCGAACGGATTCGTGAGGTCGATCCAGAGGGCGGTCGACACGACGATCGAAACGACGATGAGCACGCCGCCCATGGTCGGAGTCCCCGCTTTTGCCTGGTGCGATCGCGGCCCCTCCTCCCGGATGTTCTGACCGATCTGAAAGTCCCTGAGCTTCCGGATCAGCCAGGGGCCCAGGAGGAGACTGATCCCCAGCGCAGTGACGCTCGCGATCGCGGTTCGGAGCGTGATGTACTGGAAGACGTTCAACACGCTGAGCGCCTCCCATTCGGAGCGATACGGATAGAGACCCTCCCATAACAAGTGGTACAGCATCAGTCTTCCATCCGCGCGAAGGAACGATCCAGCCTCTCGGACACCTTTTCGAGCCCGACCCCTCTCGATCCCTTGACCAGGACCACGTCTCCTTCGCGGACGCTTTCGGCGAGAACCGCGCCCGCCGTATCGGCCGCGTCGGCAAACACCAGATACTTAGGGTCGGCACCGTGTTTTCGAGCGCCCTCGAGAAGGTCGCGGGCGTACCCCCCCACGCCGATGACCTGGTCGAATCCCGCCTCGGCGGCAACGCGGCCGCATCGGGCATGGAGACCCGCGCTGCCGGCTCCAAGCTCGAGCATCTCGCCGGCGACGAGAATCCGCCGCCGGAAGCCGGACAGCCCTCCCACGAGCCGGATCATCTCCTCCAGGGCGGCGGGATTCGAATTGTAAGAATCGTCGATGACGACGAATCCCGGGGAGTAGCGCCGGACCACGCCGCGCATTCCCGTCGTCGTGAACTCCCCCACGCTCGTCCGAACTTCGTCCCATCCGACGCCGTGGGTCACGGCCACGCTGATGGCAGCCGCGGCGTTGCTCACATTGTGGGCTCCGGGCAGAGGAGATCTGAAATCCACGTCGCCTCCCTGGTGACGGATCGAGAAGGAGGTGCCGTCCAGACCGATCTCGTCGATGCGGGTGATGCGGAACATCGCGCCCTCGCGCCTGCCCCATGTCACCACCTCGCCGTCGAAGCCGTCGGCCATGGCCCGGACCCGGACGTCGTCGTCGTTGAGGAAGGCTCGCTTCCGTCCCGCCAGACCCGCGATCAGCTCCGCTTTGGCCGCGGCGATATCTCCTATCGACCCGAAGGACTCCAGGTGGACCGGGTTCACGTTGGTCACGACGCCCTCGTTCGGAAGGGCTATTCGGGCGAGACGCCGGATCTCGCCCGCCGCGGACATGCCCATCTCGAGAACCATCAGGTCATGTTCCTGCCCGACTCCGAGCAGGCTCAGCGGCAGGCCCAGTTCGTTATTGAGATTTCCCCGGGAACGGAGGACGCTGTAGCGGGTCCCGAGCAAGGTCGCGATCATCTCCTTCGTCGTCGTCTTCCCGACGCTGCCGGTAACGCCGATCACCGTTCTCCCCCACCGTTCGCGGACCGCGCGAGCCAGCCTCCCCAGCGCGAGAGTCGTGGAGTCTACCTGAATACATGGAAAATCAGGCTCCGGGCCGCCCGAGTCGCCCTCGACTACTGCCGCGACGGCTCCCCGGGAACGCGCCGCGCCGACGAAGTCGTGACCGTCGAACCTGGGACCGCGTATCGCAAAGAACACCTGCCCGGGCTCCGTCGTCCGGCTGTCGATCGAGCAGCCCGTAGCCCGGACGACGCCCGCGGCCCGGTTCAACCGGCCCCCGACGTCGTCAGCGATCTCGTCCAGCATCAAGTTCATCGAGCAATTCCCGAGCCACGTCACGATCATCGAACCCCAGCCGCTCAGTCCCCACTATCTGATAGTCCTCGTGGCCTTTGCCGGCGATCACGACGGTATCGCCGGGCCGGGCCCCCCGGAGCGCTTCCCGGATCGCCGAACGGCGGTCAGGGATCGAGGAATAATCTCCCGATTCCCGTTCCAGTCCTTCTTCGATCATCCGGCTGATCCGGGCCGGATCCTCCCCGCGGGGGTTGTCCGAGGTCACGATCGCGAGGTCGCTGTGCCTCCCCGCCACCTGCCCCATTCTCCGCCGCTTGGACGTATCGCGCTCGCCTCCCGCACCAAAGACCAGAAGCAGGCGGCCCGGCGTGATTTCCCGCGCGGCCGTGAGCAGTTTCATGAGCGCGTCGTCCGTATGCGCGTAGTCTACGATCACGGCAAACGCCTGACCGCGATCGACGCGTTCGAATCTCCCGGGAACGCCATGGAGGGCGCGTATGCCGCTCCGGATAGCGTCGTCACGAATACCGAGCCCCACACATACGGCGACCGCCGCGGCGACGTTCAGGAGGTTGAGCCGCCCGAGGAGTCCCGAAGATACATCAAGGTCTCCCCGCGGAGTCCGGAACCTGGCCCGGATGCCGTTCCAGTCCAGCTCCGCGTTCAGTGGAAGCACGTCCGCTCCCGGGTCGAGGCCGAACGTCATCACCTTCTCGTTGCCGCAGTCCAGGAGCCGTTCGCCGTACGCGTCGTCCCGGTTGACCACAGCCAGCCCTGGCGGCGGCGCGCCGAAACCGCCGAACACTTGCCTCTTCGTTGCGAAGTATTCCTCCATGCCTCCGTGAAAATCGAGATGCTCGCCGCTGAGATTCGTAAAAACCGCCGCGTCGAATTCGAGTCCCCAAACTCGTTTCATCGCGATGGCGTGGGACGACACCTCCATGACCGCATGGGTCCCTCCCGCCTCAACCGTCCCCCGGAACCAACGTTCCAGATCGGGCGCCTCCGGCGTGGTGAGACTCGCCTGGTCCCTGAAGCCCGGACCACGATGACCGATCGTACCGATGAGGGCGGCCGACTTGCCGTCCGCCCCGAGGATCGCCTCCACGAGATGCGCGGTCGTCGTCTTGCCGTTGGTGCCCGTGATGCCGACCAGACACAATTCGCGCGTCGGGTACCCGAAAAAGCGGGCCGCCAGGTCTGCCAGAGCCACGCGCGGCGACGCCACTCGAACCCAGGCCGTGTCGAAGACGGCCTCCCGCTCGGAAACGATGGCCGTCGCGCCGTTCCGGACGGCTTCGGGAACGAAGTCGTTGCCGTCGGCCCGCTCACCGCGCATCGCGACGAAAACGGAACCGGGGCCCGCTCTTCTCGAATCGTAGGCAACATCGATCACCTCGACGTCGAGATCCCCGCGGACTTCGATCGCGTCGGTACCTGCAAGGAGATCCGCCAGCCGCATGCTCTCGAAAACCGGTGAAAGGAACCGTTCAGGGAACCGACGCATGAGGCCGGAACTCGCCCGCCAATGTCGTCGAAAAACGCACATCGATCGCGGTTCCAGAAGGCACGAGAGCCCCGGGGGGCGGCCATTGGCCCACGGCCACTCCAGACCCTGAAGATATCAGCCGTAAACCCAGGCGGGCCGTGTCCCCGAACACGGCCCGGAGGGGCTGACCGAAGTAGTCGGGCACCGCGAACCGGCCCGCATCGAGGACATTCTCAACACCGGCGCGGCCGGCCATCGGAGAGATCGAGGCGTTGACCGTCTGCCAGCCTCGTTGGCTGGGAACGCTGGCGTCCTGTCGCCTCCAGGACCCGGGAACCGAAGGCAGGTCGGCGTCGCCGTCTTCGCTATACCTGGGCGCCGGCCGGAGCGCGTCGGGTTCGACGCCCATGTAACGGAGGATCTCGCCAGCGAGACGGCCGAACGCGGGTGCGGCCACCTCGCCTCCGTGGTAACCTCCGCGAGGCTCGTCGATGACGACGACGACTGCGATCCGCGGACTGGTCGCCGGAGCGTAACCGGCAAACGAGGCCACATACCTCGTGTCCGAATACCTTCCCATCGCCACGTCGAATTTCTGAGCCGTGCCGGTCTTGCCTGCCGCCGTGAAGCCCGGAATCGCCCCGGACTGGCCGGTCCCGTCGGTCACGACGCCGGAAAGGGCATCCTGTAGCAGGGTTGCAGTCTTCGTAGTCATCACCCTGCGCCCTTCGGGTCTGGTTTCTTCGACTGTTCCGTCGACGTGGTCGACTCGCCGGACGACGTACGGCCGGTACAAGACTCCCCCGTTGCCCACCGCGGCCGTCAGGTTCAGCACCTGCAAAGCCGTCGCGCTGACTTCCTGGCCGATCGAGATGACGCTGGAGGACAACCCGGACCACTGCCCCGAAGGACGGACGAAACCCTTCTCCTCGCCCATGAGGTCGATTCCTGTTCGCTTCCCGAAGCCGAACCGCTCGATGTAGTCCGCGAACAGCGAGTCGCCAATCCGCGATCCGAACTGGATCATCCCGACGTTGGATGAGTACTCGATGACCTCCCGGAGGGTCAGCAGGCCGAAGGGCTTGTGATCCCGGATGCGAAAACCGTGAACCACGATCGAGCCGTTCTTCCCGTCCACGATCTCGTCGATGTCGCCGAGACCCTCCTCGAGCACAGCCGCCGCTGTCGCGATCTTGAAGGTCGATCCGGGCTCGTAAACGTACTTGATCGCCCGGTTCGACCAGTTGATCTCTGGGAATCGCGCGTAATCGTTTGGATTGAAAGTCGGATGATTGGCCATTGCCAGGATTCCGCCCGTCGTCGGATCCATGACGATCACCGACATGCCGACCGCCCCGGTCTCCCGAACCGTCCGGTCGACTTCCTCCTCTACGAAGTGCTGGACGTTCATGTCAAGGGTGGTCGTGAGGCTGGCGCCTTCGGTGGGCGACTGCCGAAGGCGCTCGAAAGTGACGTTGCGGGCATCCCGATGTTCGACCACGCGTCCCGGGGTGCCCGCGATCAGCTCGTCGTAGTAGTACTCGATACCGCCGACGCCGTGGTTATCGAGATTGACCGGGCCCAGGACGTGTGCCGCGAGCCGGACGTTCGGATAGAACCGCTTCGATTCGTGGAGAAAATCGACGCCGGGAAGATCCGCGGATCGGATTTGCGCCGACTGGGCTGCCGTTATCTTGCGCTTCAGCCAGACGAAGGGCCGATCATCGGTGAGCTTGCCCAGCAGCGCGTCGGCCGGGATACCGAGAACGGCAGAGAGGAAGTCCGCGGTTTGTCTCGGTTTCTCGACTTTGGCCGGCTGGGCGTAGAGTGAATCGACTTCGATGCTGATAGCCAGATCGTTTCCGCTCCGGTCGCGAATCGCGCCTCTCTGCGGATGGATGTCGAGCTCCCGCAAGTGCTGTTCGCTGGCCAGCTCGCGATAATGCGCCGCCTTGACGACGTGAAGATCGAAGAGACGGGCTCCGACCGCGCTTCCCCACAGGAAAAGACAAATCGCGGCAACGACCAATCGTCTACGGGAAACCGGGTCCCCCTGCCCCATGCGCACCTCGTTTTGCTACCGGGACACTATGGCCCGATGCCGCGGCTTCGCTCTCCCAGCGCGACCAGCGCCGGCGCGGATCCGGACCCCCCGGAGCCGCCTTTGTCGAGCGTCACATACTGCTGGACGCCAGGCGTTACCATCCCCAGCTGTCTCCGGGCGATTTGCTCGATACGGCGCGGACTCGCGAGACTGGCTCGCTCGATGCGCAACCGCCGGCCCGCCATGGCGAGCTCGTCGATTTGCCGCCCTGCGGCTTCGATCCGATATCCGTACTGGATCCACTGAAACTGCTGCCATGCGTAGAAGAGGGTCCCGAGAACGAAGACCGCGCCCAGCAAGGTGATGCAGATATAGTCGCTGCGGCAGCGCAGGTCGAGCTCGCGAATGACGCGGGAGTTGTCGATTTTTTTGTCGAATTGAATCTCAATCGTGGACATTTTCTTCAGATTTTCTCCATAGCCCGAAGCCGTGCGCTTCGCGCGCGTGGATTGCGCCCGCATTCGGCTGCGCCGGCCCGGACGACTTTCCGCGTCAATACCTTTCCCTGGGACCGCATCGTGTGCTTGACGATCCTGTCCTCGAGCGAATGAAAACTGATTACAACCAGGCGTCCACCGACCCGCAGGACGCCGGGACACTCCGCCAGGAACTTTTCCAGGCTTTCCAGCTCCCGGTTGACCACCAGGCGGAGCGCCATGAACGTCCGCGTGGCGGGATGAATCCGCCCGCGGCGCGGCGGTCCGGATACCGCCTCGATGGCGCGTACCAGGTCGCCGGTCGTGTGATGCGGCCGGCTCCGGACGATGTTCCGGGCGATCGGACGGGATCTCCGCTCTTCTCCGAATCGAAAGAGAATGTCTGCAAGCTCGCGCTCCGAAGCATGGTTGACGATGTCG
>Ga0299906_10001028_pt1 | contig 24447 bp, 26 predicted proteins | sample RVTome_14_FD_200259 | JGI IMG/M metagenome (GOLD analysis project Ga0299906, IMG submission 200259) | Soil microbial communities from uranium-contaminated site in the Upper Colorado River Basin, Wyoming, United States - RVT145D125 (version 2) ...
TCTCCGGCCCAAACCCCCTCGATGCGTCCTGAGAATCAGGAGATCGTACCGTAACAGTCCTTATGTCAACGAGTTACGTAGACCAAGGGCTTGCATTGAGAGCGTTTGCACCCATTTCAATCACTGGCGGAGGTGAGCGTTTTTCGGCCGCCCGCCAGTGACTGAAGTCACTGGCTACCTCTCCACCGTCCCTCCGGGACGAGGAGTTGCGGTGACAGGACGGCGGTACCATTTGCTTCCTTTGACTTCGCGGTAGTCGATCATGGACGGAATCGGCAGGCACAGCCTGCCCTACATGTGCTCTCCCCGAGACGTCAGCGCGAGCGGGAAACTCTGCACCGTGTCAGGCTTGACCATGGGTCGGCGTCTGCTGGCCGCCGGTCAGCCTGCGCACCTCGCGGTCCACGAAATGGCCGAGCTCCTCGACGTAGATCACGCCGTCCCCGTCCAGGCCGGCGCCGCCGCTCAGGCCGTCGACGAGCGCCTGGGTGAAGGCGCCGTTCTCCCAGCTCTCCGACTCCTGCGACGCCCATCGGCCCGTCTGCGTCTCACTGAGAACGCGCCGGCCGGGGCCCTCGCGGCAACAGCAGATCGGTTACCTGCCGGTAAGGAACCGCAAGCTTGAGACGGATCAGCTCCGAGAGCGAGACGCCTTCTGAGGACGCCTCGCTCTTGAGCGCCGCGTGAAGGCTCCTGGGCACCACGACGGTCAGGCGGCCGGAGGCCGTGCCTTGACGAGCTTCATGCCACTGTAATACACCACCGCGCAGCGTCGGATGCAAAAAGAACAGCTCTCGCTGCCCCGGGGCGTTACCGCGCTTCGACGACCCAGAGCACTCCGAAGCCCTCGCCCGACGCCCGCACCAGGATCTCGGCGCGGCCGTCGCCGTCGACGTCGCGCACCGCCATCTCCCGGACCTTCCAAGGCGTGTCCTCGGCCAGCGCCAGCGAAAGCTGCAAGTGCGCTTTCTTGTCCAGCATCTTCTTCTTCTTGGGGTCGACGATGCCGCGAAAGACCAGGATGTCCGGCCGCGAGAAGGTCACCAGGTCGGCGACGCCGTCGCCGTCGACGTCGGCGCCGTAGCGCCAGCGGTCGGGGAACTTCGCCGGCACCTCGGTGCGCATGGGCTGCGGATGGAACTGGGCGCCGCCGCGGCCGAGGTAGGCCTCCACCGTCAGCTTCTTGCCGCCCAGGCCGTCGGGCTGGATCACCACCAGGTCCGCGAGGCCGTCGCCGTCGGCGTCGGCGATCTCGGGCTCGACGCCGTGCCAGTGGTAGCTCACCGTCTGCGCCTTCAAGGCGGGGCTCAGGCCGGTCCGCGATCTGTCGCCGGTCCGTAGCGAGAAGACGCGCAGGTCCTGCTTGGCGAAGATCCCCAGACGCTCGGAGCTGACGGTAGTCACGATCAAGACCGCGCGTCCGTTGACCCACGCGTAGCGGCTGCCGACGACGCGCTCCGGTGACGGCAACCACGACCACGCTTCCCGCGTCGCGGCATCCTCCGCCTCGATCAGGACCGTGCGCAGGCGGCGGTCGCCGTGGGCCTCGGGGCCGACGGCGTACAGAGTGCGACCGTCGGCGTCGAGGCGGGTGACCGGGAGGCTGGCGAGACGCAGGCCGGTGGGCTCGCGCGCGGCGCGCACCGGCAGGTCGTGGACGGCGGCGGCGCTCCAGCGTCCGGAGTCGCCCGAGACGTAGGTGGTCAGCGTCCCGAGCTCCGGCACGGTCACGCGGCCGGGCTCGAGGAAGCCGCCCGCCGCCAATTGGCCGAAGTCCAGGTAGCGCGACTCGACGATGAGCTCGGCGCCCGACGCCGCGAGCCGGTAGAGGCGCCCGCGTTCGCCCAGGAAGAGCTCATCGCCTGCCGTCGCTATCGCATCCGTCTTGGGCGGCAGCGACGCCGGCAGCGGCTCGATCGTGGCGTGCTCGACGTCCAGGCGCCACAGCTTGCGCGGTCCGTCCTTGGACTCGGCGGTCAGCAGCAGGAGGCCGTCGGAGTCGAGCAGGACGCCGGGGACGACGGCCTTGACGAGACGTCCGCCGTCGATCGGGACGACCTCGACGCGGGCGTCCTCGGCGACGATGGGCGCCGCCACGAGGAGCGCCGACGCCGCGAGGAGCGCCGCGATCCGGACGGCGAGACGGCTCATGGCGTCCCTCCGCCGCTGACGTAGAGATCGAGCCGCACCGGCGCCGTCGTCCCCGCTTCCTTCGCCTTCCGGGGCTGGATCACCAGGAGGTCGGCGAGGGCGTCGCCGTCGAAGTCCTCGACGCGGGCCAGGGCGAGGTCGCGGGGCTCCTCCTCGAGCTCGATCACCAGGTCAGGCTCGGCGGCGTAGTCGCAGCCGGCCTGGCCGCGGTGGATCGTCACCCGTTTGCCGCGGCCCATCTGCACGAAGTCGGCGCGGCCGTCGCCGTCGAAGTCGCCGGCGAACTGCGAGAGCTGGCCGATGCGCAGGTTGTCGAGGTCGAGGCGGAATTTGCCCGAGAGGTCGAGCCCCTCGACGCCGTGGAACGAGCCGTCCGGGCGCTGGCACCAGAGGTGGAAGTCGATGCCGATGCTGATCGAGCGCACGGTGAGCACGCGCACCGCCTGCATCAACGAGAAGTCGAGGGTCAGGGTCACCAGGTCGAGGCGGCCGTCGCCGTCGAGGTCCTGGAAGCCGCCGGGGAACCACCGCTTCTCCTCCTCGCCTTCGCCCTGGAAGGCATAGCCGAGGGCATCGAATTCGGCGTAGGCCGACGGCGTCATCGTCAGGTCCTCCGCGGTCCGAAAGAGGCGATAGCGGACCGGCGGACGCTTCGCTTCCCTGATCTCCTGGCGCCAGCCGGCGTCCTCGGAGCTCCGGTCCTGCTCGGTCACGTACTCGGCCCTGCCGTCGCCGTCGAGATCGCCGAACCAGACCACGCGTCCAAAGGCGTCCTCGTCTTCATCTTCATCTTCATCTTCATCTTCATCTTCATCTTCATCTTCATCTTCATCCTCCTCTTCTTCGCCGAGGGGAGCGCGTGGCGCCGCGAAGCGTCCGCCGCCAGTCCCGAGCAGGACGCGCAGGCCGTTCCATCCCTTCCGGTGATGCCGCACCACCAGGTCCGGAAGGCCGTCGCCGTCCACGTCGCCCACCTCGGGCAGGGGGTAATGGAGCACGGACCCGTCATCCGTGGAGCGCGGGTGCCCGGGCTCGTCGAGGGGATAGGGCACCCGCGCGGCGAGCGCCAGGGCGTCCGGCGTCCCGAGATAGACGGCGGCGCCTGCCGGCGTCGGAAAGAGGACGTCGCGGCGGCCGTCGCCGTCGAGGTCCTGCACGAGCCCGAGGCCGGACACGAAGTTGCCCGTGCGTGCGAGCACCGGGCGCTCGGTCAGGACGGGCTCGAGCCGGATCTCGGCGCCGGCGAGCCGCAGCGCCGCCAGCCCGTCGTCGGTCAGGGCGACGACGGGATAGCCGGGCGGCCCCGCTTCGAGCGAGAGGACCGAGCGGTCGATCTCGAGCGGCGGACCGGCGCCGCGGTAGCCGCCGCCGGCTTCGCCGAGGAAGAGCCGGATCTCGCGCCGGTCGAAGAGCGCCGGCACGATCGTCAGCACCTCCACGAGACCTTGGACATCGTCCATCTCGGCGCGCTCCTCGAGCGCGAGCTGGTCCCATTCGGTGTAGGCGATCACCACCGCCAGGTCGCGGACGCCGTCGCCGTCGACATCGGCGGGCACGATCGCCGCCGGCGCGCCGGGGAGCTCGATCTGGGCGAGCCGCAGCGCCAGGCGTTCGCGGGGCGCGCCGAAGGCGGCGGCGGCGATCGCGAGCCCGGCGGCGAGGACGAGCGGGAGGCGGAGGGGGCGAAGCGGCCTCATCTGTGCTCCCAAACGCCGGAAGGGGCGTCGTTGTTACATCGACGCCGGCTCTCAGCCGTCCTTCTCGGGCCACAGCCGCATGACGCCTTCCTGCGCCACGACCGCCACCAGCTTCCCGTCCTGGCGGAAGATCTGTCCGATGGCGAGGCCGCGCGCCCCGGACGCGCTGGGGCTCTCGATCACGTAGAGCAGCCATTCGTCGACGCGGAACGGCCGCTGGAACCACAGGGCGTGGTCGAGGCTGGTGAGCTGGAGGTTGGTCGCGAGCACGGAGGTCTCGTGCGGGCGCGTGGCGGTGCCGATCAGGTAGTAGTCCGAGACGTAGGCGAGCACGTTGCGGTGGAGGCCGTCGTCGTCGGGAAGGGGGCCGACGGTGCGAAACCAGACCTGCGCGCGAGGCTCGCGCGGCTGCGGGTCGATGAACTGCGGCGTCTGCACCGGCCGGAACTCGAAGGGACGCTCGTGGAGCAAGTAGCGCGGCAGACACGACTCCGGAACGCGCTCGAGCAGCTCGCGCCGGTAGTCGGTCGCGTCCTTGAGCTCGTCGGGCCGCGGCACCGCGGGCATCGGCGCCTGGTGCTCGAGGCCGTCCTCGGGATGCTGGAACGACGCCGCGAGGTTCAAGATGGGGTAGCCGTGCTGGATCGCCACCACCCGGCGGCTCGAATAGCTGCGGCCGTCGCGCTGGCGGTCGACCTCGTAGATGATCGGCGCGGTGTGATCGCCCTTGCGCAGGAAGTAGGCGTGGAGCGAATGGACGACGCGGTCTTCGACGGTGTAGTTGGCGGCGGCCAGGGCCTGGCCGAGCACCTGGCCGCCGAAGACCCGGTTGGTGCCGATGTCGCGGCTCTCGCCGCGGAAGAGGTTGGTATCGAGACGCTCCAGGGTCAGGAGCCGGACCAGGTCTTCGAGAATGGGTTGCATCTTGACTCCGTCACGGTGGCCATGTCGGTCATCCTCTTGGCCAGATCCGCATCGACGATGCCTTGCTGGAGGAGGCCTCGTGCGTCTCCTTGAACCCGGCGACCGGAATCGCGAAGCCTTTGGCGAGGACGTGCCGCGCGAGGTCGAAAAGGGCCTCGAGCGCGCGCCGTAGGAACGACTCACCAGCGGCCACCATGCGAGGATCCGCGAGGAACGCGTCCTCAGTCGCCAAAGGCAACGTCGCGATGCCGGCGAGCATCTGGCGGACGGCCTCGATCTTGGCGACGACGACCACCACACGGATTGGGCTTCGGGTCATGGGTGCTGCCGACTCGGAAGGGCCGAAACGTCGGGGGTCAGGAGCATACGCCGCCGCTCGCGCTCGAAAGGCTCCAGGTCACCGGCGCGGCGCATCACGTAGAGGTCGAACTCGTCGCCGGCGTCCTCGTCGGTGCAGTAGAGCCGCTCGCCGCTGATCACGGCGAGGGCCAGGAAGGCGCTGCAGGCGCCGACGTCGACGAGGTCGACCTCTTTGTCCAGGGCTTCGGCAAACCGCGCCTCGAGCCGGACGCGGTCCATGATGCCGACACGTGGGCTGAAGAGGACGCCGAGGTCGACGTCAGACTCGGGAGTGGCGCTGCCGTCGGCCTGGGATCCGAAGAGATAGACGGCCACGATGCGAGGGTCGGTCACGGCGACGCCGCGAACGACGTCGGCGATCGGCTCGAGGTGGCGCGGAATCGTCATGACGGTCTCCGGAGCACGGTCTCTGGCGGGATCGTATCACGCCGAGGCGCTGAACCTCGCCGGACGGTCTGGCGCGTTCGCCCGCGTCGACCCGGTAGCAGGAGAGGCCGGCGGTGGGGAAGACGGCGCCGACGCGGCGACGGACACCGCCGAGCTCGCGGTCCCACCCAGGCGTGGGGTAGGGTAAGCGCATGCCGGGCAGAAGGAAAAGCGCCCGCTCCGATTCCGACCCGCGTTGGACGTCCAAGCTGCCGCCGGCACCCGGCGAGCTGCGTATCGTCCAGTCCTTCGTCAACACCGCCGACTTCGCCCGGGGGACGGACCTCGAGGGCCCGGAGGCGCTCGTCCGTTGGCTCGCGCACTGGTCGCTCGTGCCGGAGGACGCCGTGCTCGACGCCGCCGACCTCGAGCGCGCGATCGAGGTGCGCGAGGCCCTGCGGGCGCTCATCATGGCCAACCACGGCGCGGCGGCCAGCGACGTTTTCGCCGCCCGTCTCGACCGGACGGCCAAGGCGGCGCCGATCCTGGTGCGCTTCGACCCCGCCGGCCGGACTCGTTTCGAGGCGGTGGCCGACGACCTTGACGGCGCGCTCGCGCGCCTGTTCGGGATCGTCGCGGGGGCGCAGCTCGACGGCTCCTGGGAACGGCTGAAGGTCTGCTCGGGCGCGGTGTGCCGCACCGCCTTCTACGACTTCTCGACGAACCGGTCCGCCTTGTACTGCCACGCGCGATGCGGATATCGGGCCAGCTCCCTGGCTCACCGCCACCGGAACCTCAAGGAGGTCCGCGAGCTGGAAGCCGGACGCTCCGCCAGCCGCAGATTGACTCGCCGCCGCAGGACCCGTCCAAGTTAGACCTCGATGACCGCGGGGCCTACGCTCCTCAAGGACGAGTCGGTCCTTGAGGACCGCATGGCCTACACTCCTCAAGGACGGATTAGTCCTTGACAACCGCAGGGCCTGTGCTCCTCAAGGACGGATTCGTCCTTGACCACCACAGGGCCGGTGCTCGTCAAGGCCTGGTTAGTCCTTGACCACCGCATGGCCTGTGCTCGTCAAGGACGGACTTGTCCTTGAGGATCGTGGGGCCTTCGCTCCTCAAGGACGAACCGGTCCTTGAGGATCGCAGGGCTTATGCTCCTCAAGGACGAATCGGTCTTTGAGGATCGCAGGGTTTGTGATCCCGTCGTCGAGTGGACGACCATGCCATCCCTTCGCTGATACGATCGTCGGCAGGGGGCATGGGCAAGACGCGGCATGAGCGAACGACCATGAAGACCATCAAGATCCGGACCGACGTCCCCGAGGATCGCATCCTCAGCCTCCGCCTGCCCGACGACGTGGCTGCGGGGCCGACGGAGCTCGTGGTCCTGGTGGCCGAGACCGGTCCCGCCGCGTACGACATCTACGCCGAGCTCCCCACCCTGCCTCAGCAGCTCTGGAGCCGCGAGGACCTGACCCGCCACGTCCGTTCCGACTCCGTCGTACGGCAGCTCGCCGACGCCCTCGTGGAGCGTCTCGGCGCCCGCCTCGAGAAGCTCGTCCTCTTCGGGTCGAGAGCGCGGGGAGACCACCGTTCGGATTCCGATTACGACTGCCTGGCGGTCGTCGCGGAGCTGACGCCTGAGATCGAGAAGGTGATCGACGAGCTCGGCGGCGAGCTTCTCGTCGAGCGCGGCGCCGTCGTCTCGATCTTTCCGGTGACGAAGGAGCGCTTCGAGTCTGAGCCCCGCAATTCACTCTTTCAGAGTGCCCGCGACGAAGGAATCGTGCTGTGGCCGCGTCCGGCGTAGACCATGAGCTCATGATCCGGAAGGCGGAGCGCTCTCTGCAGACCGCTCGCCGGATCGCCGCCGACGGCGACTACGACTTCGCCGTCTCCCGCGCCTACTATGCCGTCTTCTACGCGATGCAGGCCGTGCTCGCAAGCCGAGGCGTCAAGTCAAAAGCACGGGACCACGATGTCCGAGTTCAGCCGGCTCTTCATCAAAGAAGGAATCTTCCCGAGCGAATTCGGAGCGCTGATCAGCCAGCTCTTTCGTCGGCGTCAGGCGGGAGATTACGAGTTCCCGATGGTCATCACGCGCGCGGAGGCTCAGAGCGCTCTCGATCACGCGCAGCGGATCATTCGGGCTATCGTAGAATATCTGGCGGGGGAAGGTCTCGTGGACGATGAGACGGCGGAGCCTTGAGACCCACCGCGCGTCCGGGAGCAGCCTAGCGCCGCCGAGCGGAGGAAGTCCGGCGGCAGAGGCCAAGATGCTTGGCTTCAGCCGCATCGGAAATCTATGCCGCCTGCCAGCAGCAGTTTTTGCCGAATTGATGAGGGGATTCCCGGCTGTCTCGAATCGAGACTAGGACTAGGATAAGGGAAGAAAGTGGCGACAAGAACGCCATCTCGAGTCGGCAGAATCTTTGGCGTCGATCGTGCCGTCGTCAAGTCCTGGGCATATCACTTTAAGGAGTATCTAAGTCCTGGTGCAAATCCTACTAAAGGTGAGGTCCGGCACTTTGAGGACGGAGATATTCCGATTCTGGCGTATATATTCCAATACTGGGAGGACGATCCGGATATTGAGCACATCAAGATCGGACTGGATAGAGGAGACTACCGTGAAATGATTTATTACGAGCCACTGTACTTCAACTCCAAGATTTTTCAGGAACCACCAAATGGTCTAGATGAAACGTGGAAGCACGGCATTCTCTTTTGTGGTGCCAAGGTGGGTGATCGTTTGGCTGTGGCACGGGCGTACAAGCTAGCGGTTGATACGATGATTGATGCTGCTCTAGAAAGCAACGAGGCTCACGAGTTCGATTATCCGATCTTCTTCCTATGCCGCCATACCCTGGAACTCTATCTCAAGATTCTTGGAAAGGTTGATGAGTGGACGCATGATCTTGAATCTTGCCTGCGTAAGGTCGAGAATGAGTACAATCAGCAGATCAAAGGTATGGTTCGTGTTTGGATCGAAGAGTTCTCTGAGATTGATAAAGGGGGATCGACCTTCCGGTATGACAGTGATACATCTCAATACGTTGAGTTGTGGGTCGATCTTCATCAGCTAAAGGCTGTAATGGGTGAACTGTGCCGTCTGTTCGAAGCGGTTATTCTGAAGCTATAATCAGTAGCTATAATCAGTGGTAAACGAGGACTACCGCGCCGGCTGCAAGTGCTTCCATGCCTCGTTCTCTTCCTCGCGGTTCCAGTCCTCAGCCAGCGCCGCCCCGCTCAGCAGTGCCTCTTCGTCGACGGACTCTCCATGGCGATCGTCCAGGATCGTCATGAGCGCGCGTAGTGGCATCGGAACGTCGACCGTCTCAAGCAGGCGGACGTTCCCGTCGGTTTCCAGGACGGCTTCAACAGTCTTGAGCATGATTGACCTCGAATCGATCGTCGTCGGGGTGCCGGAGTATACCGCAGCCAGAGATGAGCCCTTCACACCGGCAGCTCGACCGCCATGACCTTGCGCGTCTCTTCCTCGTGGTAACGCCGCAGCTCCTCGCGCAGCGACGCGTCGCCCAGGGCGAGGATGCGGACGGCGAAGAGCGCGGCGTTCTTGGCGCCGGCCTTGCCGATCGCCAGCGTCCCCACCGGGACGCCTCCCGGCATCTGCACGGTCGCCAGCAAGGCGTCGAGACCGTTCAGGGCCCAGCCCATCATCGGCACGCCGAGCACCGGCAGCGGCGCGTGCGCCGCCACCACGCCCGCCAGGTGCGCGGCGCCGCCGGCGCCGGCGATGATCACCTCAACGTGTTCGAGATCCGCATCCCGCCCTGCGCGAGCGGCGCGACGACATTCTGCCCTTGGCCGAGGTCTTCCTCGAAGAGCTGGGGGCGACGATGGGACGCACGCCCGCCGGCATCTCGCGCGACGCCCGCGAGTGGCTGGCCCATCCTTGGCCGGGAAACGTGCGTGAGCTGCGCAACGCGATCGAGCGCGCCATCCTGCTCTGCGACGGCGGCCTGATCGCCCGCGAGCACCTGCCCGCCGTGGTCGGCCGTCCCGAGACCGCGCGGACGAAGGGACTCAACGGCTCGTTCGATCCCGCCTCGCCGCTGCCGCTGGTGGGACCTCCTGCTGAGGCGTGAGCCAGTTCTCTATTTGGAGATCGGGCTCGATAGCGACCATGTCGGAATAGATGGTGTCGACGCTGACCAGCGTCCAGCCGTCCGCGAGGCACGTGGCAGCAAAAATCAGATCCACGTTATGGAGATGAATACGTGCCTTGTCGAGTGAGCGCCGCTCCTTCAGAGCTTTCTTGAGCTTCCCGAAACGTGCTGCGCCGGCCGTAACAATCGGGACGACCTGAAAGCGTGCCCTTACTTGCTGGATCTTCTCTTGGACGACGTCTCTAAGCTCTTCAGGGGCGTTGGCCAACCCATACTCCAGCTCATACAAAGTCAGGATGGAAACCGCGACCTCGTCTTCATCCTTGAGCGACGCAATCTTCTCACGGATTCGGAGATGGCCGTTGGCTGATTTGTCGAAGAGCTTCGACACGACATTGGTGTCGAGAAGGTACTTCATGAGTCTCGATCGTGTTGGAACAGGAAGCCCTCTCGGAACTCGCGGGCGTCCCGCTCGAGTTGCTCAGAGTACCCGTGGAGGTGGACCGGGTCTTCCTCGATCTCGGCGGCGAGCCTGGCCCACCGCGACGGCTTCTCGGCCTCTTCTTGAGCAGGCTTGGGGCACTCCCGGAGCGCCTGGACCAGAGCTTCGGCCACAAATCGATTCGGGTCCGGCAATCTGCGGACGCGTCGTCCAAGCTCGTCGGGGACGAGAATGGTCAGTTCCATGGGCAACCTCCGATCCGTCTATTGAGCCCCTGAGAAGGACGGCAGGGCTCCACACCTCGTGAGTTGGACACTATCATGGGCAGGGGGCCTCCTCAAACCGGCAGCTTCACCTCCATGACCTTGCACGTCTCTTCCTCGTGGTAACGCCGCAGCTCCTCCCGCAGCGACGCGTCGCCCAGGGCGAGGATGCGGACGGCGAAGAGCGCGGCGTTCTTGGCGCCGGCCTTGCCGATCGCCAGCGTCCCCACCGGGACGCCTCCCGGCATCTGCACGGTCGCCAGCAAGGCGTCGAGGCCGTTCAGGGCCCAGCCCATCATCGGCACGCCGAGCACCGGCAGCGGCGTATGGGCCGCCACCACGCCCGCCAGGTGCGCGGCGCCGCCGGCGCCGGCGATGATCACCTTGAGGCCGCGCTCCTCCGCGCCTTTGGCGTACTCCGTCGCCAGGTCCGGCGTGCGGTGGGCCGACATGACCCGGCACTCGTGGGGCACGCCGAAACGGTCGAGGGTCTCGTGGGCATGGCGCATCGTGTCCCAGTCGGACTCGCTGCCCATGATCACGGCCACCAGCGGCGCGTTGCTCATTCCTGCTCCTTTTCTCCCAACGCGTAGAGGTGCGTGCGGGTGCGGATGAACAGCGAGCCGTCGGAGATCGCGGGCGTCGTCATCACGACCTCTTTCATGTCGTTGACGGCGAGCTCTTCGTAGGTCCTGCCGGCCTTGACGACGTAGACCAGCCCGTCCTCGGTGGTGAAGAAGAGGCGGCCGTCGGCGGCCACCGGCGAGCCGGTGAAGGTGCCGCCGCGGCTGAAGCGCGCGCGGTAGACGCTCTCGCCGGTGCGCGCGTCGAACGCCTCGATGCGGCCCTGGTGGTGGCCGACGTAGAAGACGTCGCCGACGACGATCGGCGTCGGCATGTAGGAACCGCCGCGGTCGCTGCTCCAGGCGATCGCCTCGCTCTTCGTGGCGCCGTCCGCGAGCGTCAGGTCCCCCGCCGAGCCCGGACGCACGGCGTAGATCGGACGCACGGGCGGGTAGCTCGCGGTGACGTAGATGAGGCCGTGGGCGAGGATCGGCGTGGCGATGATGACCTCGGAGTTGGGGCCGAGCGTCCACAGCTCTTTGCCGGTCCGCGGGTCGTAGCCGCGGATGGTGGTGCCGTTGGCCACCAGCTCGTCGCGCTCGGGGCCGCGGACGAGAGTCGGCGTCGCCCACGTCGGGATCTCGTCGCGCCGGGTCTTCCAGACCTCGCGTCCCGTCTCGAGGTCGTAGGCGGCGATGAACGAGCCTTCCTGGACGTCGGCCTGCAGGATCACCAGGTCCTCGTAGATCACCGGCGAGGCCGCGAAGCCCCACTGGTAGCTGGCGTCGTAGAACCAGCCGGCATCGAGGGCGCCGAGGTCGCGGTGCCACTTGAGCTCGCCGTCGACGCCGTAGCAGAAGAGGCCGGCGGTGGGGAACACCGCCACCACGCGGCGGCCGTCGGTGGCCGGGGTGGAGTTGGCCTGCGTCGACTTGGTGTGGCGGGTGGTCAGCGGCACCGCCGTCGACGCCGTCCGCTCCCAGACGACGGAGCCGTCCGCCTTGTCGAGGGCGATCACCTTCCAGGCGTGCTCGGAGAGGTCGTCGACCACGGCGAAGTCGCCGTAGAGGCCGGTCTTGATCGAGTTGTCGCCCTGGCTCGAGACGGCGGTGGTGACGAAGACGCGGTCGTCCCAGACGATGGGGCTCGAGTTGGCGAGGCCGGGGATCTCGGCCTTCCACTGCACGTTGGCCCCGGTCTCGACGTCCCAGGTGGTGGGCGCGCCTTGCCCGTCGGCGACGCCCGCGGCGCCGGCGCCGCGGAACGAGGGCCAGTCGACCGGCTCCGAGCGCGGGGACGCGTCCTCCACGACCGGGGCGGCCGGCTCTTCCTTCTTCTTGAACAGCGGACGGCGGGGCTTCGACGCTTCGACGTCGTCCTCGCTCCAGGGCGCGAACATCTTCTGCGAGGCCTTCTCGACCAGCACCATGCCCTCCACCGTGCCGCCGCGGCCGTAGAAGAGCACGCCGACGTCCTGGTCGCGGCGGGAGCGGAAGTGGGTCGGGCTCACCGCGACGAGCGGGTGGTCGTCCACGCCCTCCTCGCGCACCGTGAGCCCGTCCTCGCCGGCGACGACCTCGAGCGTGCGCTCGCCGTTGCCGATCCGGTAGCGGCCGGCGTATCTGGCGAGCACGGCGGCGTCGACGTCGACGGTCTCGAGGGGCCGCACCTCGGCGGTGGCGAGCAGCGCCGTCAGCTCGGCGTGGCCGGCGCTCTGCGCCGCCGCGAGGGCGGAGGTCTTCTGATACGGGAAGACGGGTCCGCGCTCGACGACGGCCCGCACCAGCGCCGGCTGGTTTAATTGGACGCCCGTGAGCAGCGCCTGGTCGACGTCCGAGGCGCCGCGCGCGACGAGCAGCGCGGCGATCTCGTAGTGCTGGCCGCCGAGCGCCCAACCCAGCGGCGTCTGGTTGTAGAAGGAGTCCCGCGGGTCGGGGTCGGCGCCCTTCCCGAGCAGGTACTCCACGACCTCGCGGTGTCCCTTCTCGGCGGCGAAGGTCAGCGCGGTGGCGCCGTAGCGCGTCGGCGCGTCGACGGCGGCGCCGGCCTCGACGAGCGACTTGACGCGTGCGAGGTCGCCGGCGCGGGCCGCGTCCCAGAGGTCGTCGGCGACGTCGGCCGCCGCGGGCAGCACGGTCAGGAAGAGGAGGAGCGGGAGGACGAAGTTGGCGGGCATGTCTGTTCTCCTGTCGACGCATACTACGACGAGGCGCCCGCGGAACGCCCGCAGTAGCGACCTTGCCGGCTTATATACCTTCGTGTATAATAGCGACGTGGCAGATCGGTCTCCTGCACGCCTTCGAGAAGAAGAGTCGCCGCACTGCCAAGGTCGACTTGGACTTGGCACGATCCCGCCTCAAGGAAGTAGAGGCTCTTCGGCGCGGTAGCAAGGAGAACTGAATGACAATCAGAGCTCAATCTTCGAGTGGCAATATCTTCACGGACCTTGGGTTCAGCGCAGAGGAAGCGCAGAACCTGAAGATCCGGTCCGATTTGATGATCGAGCTTACCAGGCTGATCGAAGCGCGAGAGCTTACGCAAGCGGCGGCCGCAAAGCTCCTAGGTGTGACCCAACCGAGAGTCAGCGACCTCGTCCGGGGCAAGATCGACCGGTTCAGCGTCGACAGCTTGATCGAGATGCTGGGCCATACCGGTGCGAACGTCTCCTTCGTGGTCACCGTGGATCGACGGGTAGCATGACGGCCCTCAGCCCAACTTGTTCAGCCGCTCCAGGTGCTCGTCCTCGCCGGCCACGAGCAGCGTGTCCGAATCGGTGAGCGGCGCGTCGGGGTCCGGAATCGCCTTGTAGGTGCCCCGCAGGTAGTCGTGGACGGCGATCACGGCGATCCGGTAGCGGCGGGGCAGCTCCAGCTCGCGCAGGGAGCGGCCGGCCCAGGCCTGCGGCACGGCCATCTCCTGGAGGCTGAATCCGGGGCCGAGCTCGATGAAGTTGACGATCTGCGCGTAGGCGATCCGCTTGGCGAGCCGCTGCGCCGACTCGCGCTCGGGGAAGATCGTCTCGCGGGCGCCCAGCTTCTCCATCACCCGCGCGTGGTCGCCGGAGATGACCTTGACGTAGATCTCCCGGACGCCGCAGTCCCGCAACGCCAGGGTCGTCAACACGCTGGCCGTAATGTCGTCGCCGGTGCTGACGATGGCGGCGTCGGCCGAGCCGGCGCCGATGCGTTCGAGCACCGCCTGTTCCATGCCGCTGCCGACCGCGGCCTGGGCGACGCGGCCGGCGATGCGGTCGACGGCCTCCTCGCGCACGTCGAGCGCCGCCACGTCGTGGCCCAGCCCGCTGAGCGTTTCCGCCGCGCTGGCGCCGAAGTTTCCGAGCCCTACGATGACGAAACGCTTCACGGATCCTTCCTCACCCGATGACGACGTTCTCGCGAGCGAAGCGGAATCTGCGCGCCCGGCCGTCGTCATGCAACGCGATCGCGGCGGCGAAGCTCAGCGGTCCGATTCTTCCCAGGTACATTAGCAGGATCGTCAGCACCCGGCCGGGAGCGGACAGGTCGCCGGTCACCCCCATGGAGAGGCCGACCGTGTTGAAGGCGCTCACCGTTTCGAACATGTAGTGGATGAACCCGCCGTCGGCCGCCGGACCGGTGACGCCGATTTCCGTCACGGTGTAGACGAAGATCGCGACGGTCATCAAGCTGAAGGCGAAGACGCAGAGCCCGACGCAGCGCTGGGTGGTCTCCTCCGGAATCGTGCGACTCCACAGGCTGGTGGCGCGGCGGCCGCGCCAGCGGCTCCAGGCCAGGAGCGCGATGAGCGCGAAGGTGGTCGTCTTGAGCCCGCCCGCCGTGGAGCCCGGCGAGCCGCCGACCGCCATGAGGAGGATGGTGAGGAAGCTGGAGGCTTCGGCCGTCTGCGCATAGTCGACGCTGTTGAAGCCGGCGGTGCGCGCGGTCACGCTCATGAAGAGGGCGTTGACCACCCGGGCCGGCGGCGGCATTCCGGCAAGCGTGTTGCGCCACTCGAAGAGAGCGAAGAGGATCCAGCCTCCGAGCAGGAGGATTCCGGTCACCGACAGGACGAGGCGCGAGTGGAGAGAAACGCGGAAACGGCGTACCCCGGAGCTGCGCCGCGTGCGCCGCCAGAGATCCACCTCCTCCATCGTGAGGAAGCCGAGCCCGCCGACTACGACGAGACCGCTGATCACGAGCAGGGTCCAGGAGTCCCTTGAAAGGCTGACGAGGGAGTCGGAGAAGGTCGAGAATCCCGCGTTGCAGAACGCGCTCACGGAGTGGAACCCGGCGTGCCATAGCGCCTTCCCGGGGCCGAAGCGGGGTGCCCAGACGGCGAACAACAGCAACGCCCCGACGATCTCGAAGAGGATCGTGAAGCTCACGATTCTGCGGCTAAGGCGCCGGAAGTCGACCTGCGGCGCCACGTCGACGCCGGCCGACGCAGCCGCTTCGTGGCGCAGCGAGGGCCGGCCGCCGAGCGCGAGGATGACCAGGGAGGTGAGCGTCAGGATGCCGAGCCCGCCGAGCTGGATGAGCAGCAGCAGGTAGGCCTGTCCCGCGGGCGTGAAGTAGGTGGCCGTGTCCACGACGATGAGCCCGGTCACGCACACGGCGCTGGTCGCGGTGAACAGGGAATCGAGCCAGCCGAGCCGATCGCCCGAGTAGAGGCCGGGGAGCGTGCGCAGGCCGAGGGTGCCGGCGGCGATGAGCAGGAGAAAGGAGCCCGCCAGCAGGCGCGGCGGCGTGCTCAGGCGCCGTGCTCGTGTGCGGAGTCGATGCCAGGCGACGCGTCCTGGGGTGTCGGCGGTGAACCGTGACTCTTTCAACGAGGCTCCAGGTGGCTGCCCGCGAGCGCCAGGTCGCCCTTGAGGATCAACAGGTTGATCTCCCGGCCGAGCTGCTCGATACGCTCCGCGGCCGCGGGCGCTCCGCTCGCCACCTCGGACCGCGCTTGGATCAGGGTCGAAAGCGGCAGCCGTAGACTGCGGGCTACCTGCTCGTCCCGTGCGCTGGTGGCCAGGAGGATCTCCTCGACGGTCCCGAGCTCGCGAGCCGCTCGCCGCGGGTTCCCGCGGAGCTGCACGAGGTGCGAGCCGTACGCATGGTCCCGCGCGTCCATGAGAGGCAAATAAAAGTCGCGCAGGCGCCGCAGAGCGGTGGCTGCTCTTTCCAAATCCACCTCGGCCGCGGTGAGGTCGCCGTGCAGCGCGCGTCGGGCCTGCACGATCGCGCCGAGGGCCCTTTCGGTCTCCACGGTCAGTGGGCGGTAGGAGGTTGCGGTCATTGCGGGTGGCAGCGCCTTGGCGGCGATGTCTCCGGGCAACCCGAGCAGGTAGAGAGCTCCGGCCGCCAGCAAGACCAGAAGCAGGACCGTCCCGAGCGTCATCGCCAGCCCATGTTCGGTCCTGCTTCTACGCGTCAGCTTCATCTTAGCTCCCGGAGCCGAGCTCTGACGATCGCTCCTGCAGAAGCTGGGCCAGACCGCGGGCTCGCTTGCCGCGGCTCTGCGACTGACGCGACGTTGCAACCTGCAATCAGCCGGGGCTCTGCCTTTGCAGAATGCAAGGCCGCCGCAGCAGCCGGCGCAGCGCCGACGCCCCGTCGAGACGAGGGTGCAGCCGGGCGAGGCGTTCGAGCAGGAGCCGGATGAGCTCCTCCTTCGACGGACAGGCGGGCAGGACGAGGACGGCTCGGGGCTCGAGGAGGTCGCTCGCGTCCACCACGGCTCGGCGGCTTCCCGACGGCGGCCCCGGCGGCGGCTCGAAGGCCGGGACGGAGGCCGGCGTGACCGCCGGCGCCTGGGAGTCGACCACCACCACGGTCAGCCCGGCGGCCTTCTCCAAGACCTCGTACACGGGACCCGGCCGGCCGAGGAGCCGGCGCAGCGGCTTGCGCGGGCCCGGCCGGCCAACGACCACGTGCCCCACGCCGTACTCGCGGGCGAACCGCAGGATGGTTCCGGCCACTTCGTCGCCCCGGTAGGTGAAGACGCTGGCCCCGAGCTTCTGGGCGAGCTCGAGGGTGTCGGCGATCTGCCGCTGGGTGGTCGCGTCCAGCTTCTCGGGCGCCTCGTTCGGCGTCTGCACGTAGACCGCGAACCAGTTGCGCTCGAGGCGGCCGGCCAGCCGCGAGCCGTAGCGCAGCAACGAGTCGGCGGCGGGGCCCTTGGAGGAGAGGCAGACCATCACCTGGTCGGGCGCGAAGAGCGCCGGCCCCTCCCGGCGGCTGCCGGCGGGCCGCTGCGCCTGGGCGGCAGCCTCCCGCAAGGTGAGCTCGCGAAGCTGGGCCAGCCGCTCGCCGCGAAAGAAGTTGGAGAGGGCGGCGGCGACCCGGTCGGCGGGATACACCTTGCCCTCTTCGAGGCGCTGGCACAGGTCTTCCACCGCCAGGTCGACGTTGACCACCTGGTCCGCCTCGGCCACCACCCAGTCCGGCACCCGCTCCTTCACCGCGACGCCCACCAGGCTGCCGACCGTGTCGTAGAGGCTCTCGAGGTGCTGGACGTTGACCGTGGTGAGGACGCTGATGCCGGCCTCCATGATCTCGAGCACGTCCTGCCAGCGTTTGCCGTGGCTGCCGCCGGGGGCGTTGGTGTGGGCCAGCTCGTCGACGAGGGCCACTTCCGGAGCCCGGGTCAGGACCGCGCCGAGGTCCATTTCTTCGAGGCGAATCCCGCGGTAGTCGAAGGCCCGGCGCGGGACATCCTCCAGGCCGAGGCACAGCGACTGGGTGTCGGGGCGGCCGTGGTTCTCCACGTAGCCGATGACCACGTCGACCCCGCGGTCGCGCAGGCGGTGGGCCTCGAGCAGCATCTGGTAGGTCTTGCCCACCCCCGGCGCGTAGCCGAGATAGACCCTGAGCCGGCCTCGCCGGCTGCGGCGGATGAGCCGCAGGAAGCTTTCCGGGTCGCCGCGCGCGAGCGCCTCTGCCATGCCCCCCATCATCGCTCGGCGCGCAGCCGTCCGTAAGCCTCGTCGAGGGCCAAGTTCGCCGCGAGGACGTTGACCAGCCGGACGCGGGCGAGGCCGCCGCCCGGGTCGCGGGCGAGGCCGGCGAAGAGGACCGCCACCGCCTCCGGGTCGACGCCGCAGGCGGCCGCGATCCGCGGCGCCTGGTAGAGCGCCGCCGCGAGGGTGACGTGCGCGTCGAGCCCCGATCCCGACGCCAGGACGAGCTCCGCGGGCACCGGGCCGGCGTCCGTGATTCCGGGCCGGGCCAGGAGCTCGCGCGCCCGCTCGGCGATCCTCGGGTTGGCCGGGGAGAGGTTCGCGCCGCCGGCGGCGGCGGCGTCGTAGCCCACCGCCGAGGGCCGCGGCCAGAGGTAGGCGGAACGGGTGAACTCCTGAGCGATCCGCAGCGAGCCGACGACGGCCCCGTCGCCCGTCAATGGCAGCAGCCCGGTGAGCGGATTGAGGCTGTCGTGCATCGAGTTGACCGAGCCGTTCGACGTCGCGGTCGTCGACACCGCCCACAGCGGCCCCGCCACGGCGCCGAAGCGCAGTTCCTTGCCCTCACGACGGTTCTCCTTTCGGTGCGGACTCGTCGTCCGCGCGGGTCAGGCGGTCGCACAGCACGATGAAGGCCGCGATGGCGGCGAAGCTGGCGATGGCGATGGCGAGGACTGCCAGATGACTCATGGGCTCACCTCCGAAGGCGGCCTTCTGCATCGCCTGTGCCAGCGCGCACAGGCAGACGATCCGAGCCCGCAGCCAGGCGATTTGCAGGGCCTGGCGGACGCCGGAACCGCGTCAGGCGGCCCGCGGGATCTCGAAACGGAAGGTCGCCCCGCGGCCGGTCTCCGGATCGAGCCACAGCCGCCCGCCGTGCGCCTGCGCGATCTCCTTGGCGATCGCCAGGCCGAGGCCGGCGCCCCGCTCGGTCTCGCCGGGCACGCGGAAGAAGCGGTCGAAGATCCGCTCGCGGTGCTCCGGCGGGATTCCCGTTCCCGTGTCGGCCACCGAGATCTGCGCTCGCCGCCCGTCGACGGTCCGCGAGGAGACGGTGACCGCGCCGCCTGCCGGGGTGTGCTTCAACGCGTTCGTCAGCAGGTTGCCGAGCAGCAGCGACGCCCGCGCCGGGTCGGCCAGCACCCGGCCCTCGCCGCTGGCCAGCTCCAGATCGAGGGCGACCCCCTTGTCGCGGAAGGCCGGCCTGACCGGGTCCACGGCTGCGGCCACCAGCTCGCTGACGGTCACCGGGGAAAGCTCCAGCTCCGCAGCGCCCGATTCCAGGCGCGAGACGTCGATGAGTCCCTCGAGGATCCGCCGCAGCCGGTCGGCGTCCTCGCGCGCGGCCACCAGCAGCTCGGTCTGCTGCGCCGACAGCGCCCCGACCTTTTCGCCGAGGAGAATGTGCAGCGCCATCGACAGCGACGTCAGAGGCGTCATCAGCTCGTGCGAGACGGTGGCGACGAGGTTGCTCTTCATGGCGTCCAGCCGCCGCAGCTCGGTGACGTCGACGAGGATCAGGGTCACGCCCACCACCCCGAGCTCCGCGTCGCGGATGGCGACCGCCTGGGGCAGGAAGAAGCGCTCCCGGCCGCCGGCGAAGAGCTGCAGGGCGCGCTCGTAGCTGCCCCGCGTCTCGACGCCGCCGAGGCGCGACGCCTCCTCCACCAGAGGAGCGATCCAGTCCCGCTGCGCCGCGGGCAACGGCTCGCCCGGCGTGACCCCGAGCAGCTCGCGGGCCTCGCGGTTGGCCAGCTCCACTTCCAGCGACGGGGCGAGCACGACGACGCCGTCCGGCAGGCTGTTGATGGTGAGCTGCGAGATCCGCTGCGCCATCGCCAGCCGGGCCTGATCGCCGCGCCGCAACGCCCGCAGCCGGCGGGCCATGGCGTTGAAGGCCTCGGCGAGCTGCCCGATCTCGTCGCGCGTCGTCGGCTCGACCACGAGCTCGTAGCGGCCCTGCTCGATCTCGCGCGCCGACGCCGTCAGCCGTTCCAGCGGCCGCAGGATCGAGCGCGCCAGGAAGACGACGCAGAACGCCGCCAGCAGGGTGCCCGCCAGCAGCGCCAGGATCATCTGTTGGCGGGCATTGGCGGCCAGATGGCGTGCCCGCACGCTCGCCTCGGACATGCTCCGCTGATTCATCGCCAGGATCTCGTCGGCGAGCCGCTTGATCTCCTGGAAGCGCGGCAGCAGCTCTCCGTAGTAGGCCGCCCGCCGTTCTTTCATCGATCGGCCGTCGTCGAGCACGGCCTCGACGGCGGCCTGGTAGCGTTCATAGAGCGCGGCGATGCGCTCGGCCCGCTCCCGCTCTCCCGGCAGGGTCAGGTTGGAGAGCTCGAGGGCGAGCGCCTCGCGGAACCGCGGTCCGTAGGCCTCGACCAGGGTGCGGCCTTGCGCCGGATCGCCGGTAAGCGAGAACAGCGCGCCGCTGTCCATCCGTTCCAGCGACTCCTTCATGTCCTGCGCGGCGAGGACGCTGCGGAAGTTCTCGCTCAGGATCACCTGGATCGACCGTCCCAGGCGGGACGACCAGACGATGCCGCCCGCGGCGACCAGGAGCATCATCGCGAGGAGGCCGCCGAAGGCCACCGCGAGCTTCGTGCGCAGGCCCATCCGTACGCCCCTTCCCGGCTCAGAAGCCATACTGCTTCCTCTTGCGCCACAGCGTCGTCTCGTCGATGCCGAGGACCGCGGCCGCCTCCCGATACGACGGGACGCTGGCCAGGACCCCGCGGACGTGCTCCTCCTCGACCGCCGCCAGCGAAACGGGCCCGCCGAGGGCGGTCGCCGCCGGCCGGCTGCCGACCGCGAGCCCCAGGTCCTCGGGCTCGACGCTCGCCGCCGGCGCCAGCATCGTCGCCCGCTCGACCGCGTTGCGCAGCTCGCGCAGGTTGCCCGGCCAGGAGTGGAAGGCGAGCGCCTGGCGGGCGGCGGGCGAGAAGGCGAAGTCGGGACGGCCGCGGCGCCGCCGGAAGTGGTCGAGGAAGCGTTCGGCCAGCGCCGGCACGTCCTCCGGCCGCTCGCGCAGCGGCGGCAGCTCGATGACGATCACGTTGAGCCGGTAGAGGAGGTCCTCGCGGAAGCGGCCGTCGCGGGTGGCGGCTTCCAGGTCGCGGTTGGTGGCGGCGAGGATGCGCACGTCGGCCTGGCGCGTGGCCGGGTCGCCGACGCGCTCGTAGCGCCGGTCCTCGAGGAAACGCAGCAGCTTGGGCTGAAGCGCCAGGGGCAGGTCGGCCACCTCGTCGAGCAGCAGGGTGCCGCCTTCGGCGAGGGCGATGCGACCCGGGTTGTCGCGGGTGGCGCCGGTGAACGCGCCGCGCACGTGTCCGAAGAGCTCGCTCTCAAGCAGCTCCGCGGGCACCGCCGGGCAGGGGACGACGACGAAGGGACGCGTCCGCCGGTCGCTGAGACGGTGGATGAGCTCGGCCACGACGTTCTTGCCGGTGCCGCTCTCCCCCCGCAGCAGCACCCGCGTCTGCGAGGCCGCGACCTGCCGGGCGACGCCGAGGGCCTTCTGAAAGGCCGGGCTGGCGCTCTCGAGCCAGGGCGCGGGCTCCCCCGCGGCGCGTCCCTCTTCGGCGGCCAGGAGGCGCCGCTCGGTGACGTCGACGGCGGCGAGACGCTCGAGCACCAAGTCGAGGTCGCGGGGCTGGAACGGCTTGCGCAGGTAATCCGCGGCCCCGCGCCGGATCGCCTCGATAGCGCTGTCGAGCGAGGCGTACGCGGTCATCACCACGAGCTTGCCGCCGGGCGTCGACGCGCGCAGCCCCGGCAGCAAGTCGAGACCCGACGACTCGCCGAGGCGCACGTCGACGAAGGCCACGTCGAAGCCGTGCTCCCGCGCCGCGCGGAGCGCTTCCTCCGCCGTCCCGGCGGTGCGCGCGCGATGGCCGAGGCTCGCGAAGTGGACTTCGAGCGTCCGCCGGATGTTCGGCTCGTCGTCGACCACCAGGATGTCGAGCTTGGCCACGCCAGGATCCTACGGCAAAGGCCGTGCCAGGGCTCCGGAGATCGTCAGAACGATCCGGATCGCTCCGTTTCTGGGGCATTCTGTCTTCATGATCGCCGCCTTCCACCGCTACGTCGGCACCGGCCTCGACGAACGCCTTCACGCGCTCGAGGTCGCCGGGCTGGAAGCGATCCGCTTGATCCCGTGCTAGCTTCGCGGGGCATGCCGGAGCCCTCCCGCTTCACCAAGGTCCTGATCGCCAACCGCGGCGAGATCGCGGTCCGCGTCGCCCGCAGCGCCCGCGCCCTCGGCTACCCGACGGTCGCCGTCTACAGCGACGCCGACCTCCGCGCGCCCCACGTCGAGGCCGCGGACGAGGCCGTCCGTCTCGGGCCGGCGCCGGCCGCCGAGTCGTACCTGGCGATCGACCGCGTCCTCGCCGCGGCGCGCGCCAGCGGCGCCGACGCCGTCCACCCGGGCTACGGCTTCCTGGCCGAGAACGCCGGCTTCGCCCGCGCCTGCGCCAACGCCGGCCTCGTCTTCATCGGTCCCGACGCCGACGCCATCGAGCTGATGGGCGACAAGGCCCGGGCCAAGGCGCGGATGGCGGCGGCGGGCGTCCCCTGCGTGCCCGGCCATGACGGCGCCGGCTCGGGGGGTTCCGATCCCGGCGCGGACGCCTTCGCCCGCGCCGCCGCCGAGATCGGCTACCCCGTGCTGATCAAGGCGGTGGCCGGCGGCGGCGGACGCGGGCTGCGCCGCGTCGACGCCGAAGGCGAGCTCGCGGAAGCGCTCGCCCGCGCCCGCTCGGAGGCCGAAAGCGCCTTCGGCGACGGCCGGCTGATGCTCGAGAAGCTGTTGACCGGCGTGCGCCACGTCGAGGTGCAGGTCTTCGGCGACCGCCACGGCAACGTGATCCACCTCGGCGAGCGCGACTGCTCGGTGCAGCGCCGCCACCAGAAGGTCGTCGAGGAGAGCCCGTCGCCGGCCGTCGACGCGGCGCTGCGCCGGCGCCTCGGCGCCGCCGCCGTCGCCGCCGGCAAGGCCGTCGGCTACGCCGGCGCCGGCACCGTGGAGCTCCTGCTCACGGCGGCCGGCGACTTCTACTTCATGGAGATGAACACCCGGCTCCAGGTCGAGCACCCGGTGACCGAGCTGGTGACCGGCCTCGACCTGGTCGAGTGGCAGCTCCGGGTGGCCGCCGGCGAGCCGCTGCCCCTCGAGCAGGACGACGTCGTCTTCCACGGCCACGCCATCGAGGCGCGCCTCTACGCCGAGGACCCCGCCGCCGGCTTCCTGCCGCGCCCGGGGACGCTCCTCGCCTGGACGCCGCCGGTGATCGAGGGCGTGCGCGTGGACCACGCCCTCGCCGCCGGCACCGAGGTCTCCGCCGCCTACGACCCGCTGCTCGCCAAGCTCGTCGCCCACGGCCGCGACCGCGAGGAAGCGCGGCGCCGCCTGCTGCTGGCGCTGGCGTCCACCGAGGTGCTGGGCGTCGTCACCAACCGTCGCTTCCTCGGCAAGCTGCTGGCGCACCCGGCGTTCGTCGCCGGCGAGGCGACGACCGCTTTCGTGGGCGAGGCGCTCACTCCCCAGGACCTCGCGACGCCGCCGCCGGATCCCGAGGTCGTCGCCCTCGCCGCGATCCTGCTGTCGCGGCCGGACGTCGAGCGGAACGGTCCCCCTGGATACGGCGCCGCCGGCTGGCCCGTGGAGCTGGAGTGGGACGACGGCGCCGCCGCCGTCCGCGTCGAGCCGCTGGGCGAGAGCCGCTACCGGGTGACGGCGGACGCGAGCGTCGAGATCGAGCTGCTCGCGGTGTCGGACACGACCCTGCGCTACGAGTCGGACGGCCGCCAGCGGACGCTGGCCTGGTGTCGCGACGGCGGCGCCGTATGGCTCGAGGACGGCCCTCTCGGGAGGGATCGGGGGGGAGGGCTCAGCCGCCGCTTCGTGCCGCGCCAGCGCCGCCGCGCGCCGGCGACGGCGGGCGACGGCCGGGTGACGGCGCCGATGGCGGGCCGCGTCAAGGAAGTCCGCGCCACCGCGGGCGCCGCGTGCGCCGCCGGCGAGACGCTCCTGGTGCTCGAGGCGATGAAGCTCGAGACGCCGATCGCGGCGCCGTTCGCCGGCGTCGTCGCCGAGGTCCGCGTGGCGGCGGGCGAGCAGGTGCGCCAGCGTCAACTGCTGGCCGTCGTCGCTCCTACCTCTCCGAGCCCCGAGGAGGGAGGAACAGGAATCCGCCGCCGCGTTCAAGGGCTTTGACGCGGCGAGGGTCTTCGTCACGAGCCTCCGCCACCTGGAGCCGTGGCCCTCTTCGACGCCGGCAACGCCGTGGCGGCGCGAAGCCTCCTGGCGCGCGTCGTCGAGCTCCAGCCCGACAACGCCGCCGCCCACTACAAGCTCGGGCTCTGCTGCGTCAACACGGGGGACGCCGTCGAGGCCCGCGAGCACCTGCGGCGCTTCCTGGAGCTGGCGCCGGAGGATCCGGAAGCCGCCAGCGTCGAGGAGATGCTCGCGTATCTCGAGTAGTCCCTCCGACACTGCTGTCCAAAACAGCTTGGACGCCCATTGGTGGAGCCCGAGGAATGGGGCTCGAGGGGCCGGATTTGGCGAGAATCGGGGCTGAGGTCTCCATGGTTCTCAACGGCAGCTGTCCAAGACGGT